>Ga0070728_10001061_pt1 | contig 45218 bp, 37 predicted proteins | sample tdDd471_FD_66723 | JGI IMG/M metagenome (GOLD analysis project Ga0070728, IMG submission 66723) | Marine sediment microbial communities from the Atlantic coast under amendment with organic carbon and nitrate - tdDd47.1 | ecosystem: Environmental > Aquatic > Marine > Coastal > Sediment | place... | reverse complement strand
TTTTACAATAATTATGAAGCATGTATAGTCCTCGGTTTACAATTACTGGGGAGCGCATATGAAGTATTCTTTGACATGGGACCTTGACTCTATTTTTCCAGGAGGAAGCACTTCCCCTCTCTTACTTGAAGCGATTGAGAAGGTCCGCCAACAAATTGAAACGCTCCTATCTCAATGGGAAACTATTGAGATGCAGACATTTATTGATGAATATCAAGAAATACAACTCTCGCTTACCGATATCAAGTCGCACATTACCTGCCTTTGCTCTCAAGATGTAACTGACTCAAATGCAGAAGTACTTAGCGCAAACTTTCAAACGATTGATTCAAAAAATGAAGTAATATCTTCACGATTAAACACTCGCCTATTCTCTCTCGACGATGAGGGGTTTAATGCCCTGTTGGCTGCTGAGGTTAACGAACCAATTCGGTTCAATCTCGAGGAGCGACGAAAAAAAGGAGCAAAACAGCTCACTCCAGAGGTCGAATCGCTTGTCAGCTCTCTCAACATTGATGGATACCACGGCTGGGCTCAGATGTTTGATTCATTAATGGGTTCGATTGAAATCCCCTTCAATGGAAAAAAATATTCTTTTGGCCAAATTGAAAACCTTACCTCAGACCCCGATCGGAGCGTGAGAAGAGAGGTCTTTGAATCAATTACAAAAGCGTTTGAGGAAAAAAAGGGCCTTTTCGCACAGACTCTTAACCACCTTGCAGGGTATCGGCTTAATCTTTTCAAGGCACGTGGGTATGAAAATATTCTCGATGAACCTCTTGAAAATAACCGAATGCAACACGAAACACTGGCTGCAATGTGGTCGGTTATCGAAAACAACCTAGGCTCTTTGACAGCTTTCTTAACGAGAAAAGCTGAACTCATGGGTCTAGAGAAGCTTGCGTGGTACGATTTAGAAGCACAGCTCTATGCTTCCGACACTTCGTCTGTTTCCTACGAGGAAGCCGTCGAAACTATTCTCAACTGCTTTAGTAAGGAACTGCCGAAACTCGCAGCGTTTTCTGAACATGCGCTAGAGCAGGGCTGGGTTGAGGCGGAAAATAGACCGGGAAAAAGACCTGGCGGCTTCTGCTCAGGTTTACCGGCATGCCAAGAAAGCCGAATTTTCATGACCTATTCTGGCACACAAGCAAATGTGTATACTCTTGCCCACGAACTTGGCCACGCGTTTCACAATTTTGTGACCCATCCTCTACCAGAAATGGCGCAACATTTTAGAATGAATGTCGCTGAAACTGCTTCAGTATTTGCAGAAAATGTTGTCATGAACGCTACATTAGAGAGCGCAAAAGATGACCAGGCAAAGATTAAACTCCTCGATGATCAGCTATCAAGAGCCCTTACTTTCCTTCTCAATATCCGCGCTCGATATCTTTTTGAATTTTCTTTCTATCAAGCCCGAAAAAAAGGATACGTGTCGGAACTGCGGCTTTCTGAACTGATGCAAGATGCGCAGATGAAAGCGTATGACAATATGCTTTCGGTCTACCACCCTAACTTTTGGGCGGCAAAACTCCACTTCTTTTTTAGTAAAATCAGTTTTTACAATTTCCCCTACACATTCGGCTTCCTCTTTAGTAACGGGATCTATGAAATGAGAAACACCTTCGAAGATTTTGAATCGAAATATATATCTCTTTTAGAAGATACAGGATGTATGAGTGTTGAAAGTCTTGCAAAAAAACACCTCGGCGTTGATCTTACGAAGCCAGAGTTTTGGGAAAAATCCCTTGCTCCTGTGCTGCGTAACATTGCTAAATTTACTGAACTGACGGAAAATATAAGTAGTCGCGTATGAGGCTTATTTCAACGCTCCTTACACTTGTTGCACTTGGCTATGGTGTCATGTGGCTTGGGAAGCACCACCCTGGAGTTGGGGAAAAAGCGGTTTCTTTTCTGCAAACGAAACCGAAGATTGCTCTTCAACCCCAGTTTACACCCGATCAAGTCATTGAGGACCACTCGCGACTTCTCTCGAGTAATCGATCAACTATCCAAGGCACTCCACACATCACTTATATCCCCTTACTCTTGATGCAAGTCAAATATGCAGACACAAGCTACACAACGGGTGAAGGGCCACTTCTTTGGGATCTTTCCGATGGCGAGATGATCCTGAATATCCACACGTGGCAAAAGTCGCATGGACTAGCCGACTGCGTGAGAGCAAACATAACGAAGCAAGAGTGCAAGGTAGTCTCCCTCATGGCTAAAAAGGGAGGTCAACTTGGAAGAGAATCTATCCGGAAAGGGCTTCGTGTTGACGGAGATTTAGTGGATCAATGGCTTGATGATTGCCGTCGAAAAAAGCTTCTCGTCCCCAGTGGCAATGGGTACCGCCTCCATATGCAAGACCCGAAATTCCCCTCTTCCCCTGTCTCGATTGTGGACACACAGCTAACAACCTACTCGACGAAAAAAGCAGAAATGGCCTTAAAGCGGTTTGGAATAGATGAAATCACGTCTTTTGCAAGTGCATATTTCGGATCCGATTTTGCGATTAAAAGTGCTGAAGAAGTCCTTCTTCCTATCTATACAATCACCACAGAGTCGTATGATGGAAGGATGAAAACCTACCTTTTTAACGGCCTGACCGGGAAAGAACTCCCCGCTGGGGCAGCTATCTATTAATTTTTTACCCACTAATCGACACACTGTGCCGCTCTTTGCTTGAGAAAAATCTTCGCAAGAGCTACTATTGTCCCACAATAATTTATTCAATGGAAAGATGGCTGAGTGGCCGAAGGCACGTCCCTGCTAAGGACGCGTACCCTTACGGGTACCGAGGGTTCAAATCCCTCTCTTTCCGAACGAAAGGAAAAGCAACACTTGCTTTTCCTTTTTTTTTCTCGTTTGAACAGAATTCTTTTTATGGTAGAGTCCTCAACATGGCTAAAACAGAATCAAAAGTAAAAGTAGCTCCAAATTCAAAAGAATCTGAAATGATGGTTTTGGGCTGTATGTTGACCAATGTCAACAGCCTCAACACCGCTGCTGACTCGTTGAACGAAATTGACTTTTACTACACCGAACACAGAGCTATTTTTGATGTACTGAAAACAGCATATCGAAATGACAAGCCAGCTGATATTCACCTTGTAGCAGAAGAGCTAAAGCGAACCGACCGCCTTGAAAAAGTGGGTGGTGTAAGTTATTTGACAGCCCTAGCACAGTACGCTGGAACATCGGCATACATCGAGGAATACGTTCGGATTATCCGCGATAAGTCTGTGCTACGTAATATGATTACAAGCGCACAAAAAATTGAGAAAAATGCACTCGAAGAACCATCTGATGTGCAAACACTTCTCGATGACGCGCAGGGAATGTTCTTTACGATTAGCCAAAGCTCTACATCTGATCCAGGCCTTCCGATTAAAGATATCCTCTCTGGTTTACGAGCAAACTCAGGTATGCCATACCTAAAGGAACTCCAGGAACGACAAGAACACTACCAGGAGCATGGCGAAGAAGACTCTGGAATTACCGGAATTCCTACCCACTTTCAAGACCTCGACCAGATGGTTAACGGGATGAATCCCTCCAACTTAAATATCTTAGCGGCCCGACCTGCGATGGGAAAAACGGCCCTTGCGCTCAACATTGCAGAAAACATCTGCTTTAAATCGAAAATTCCAGTCGCTATTTTCTCTCTCGAGATGGATGCCGAACAGTTACTCCACAGGATTATTTGTTCGCAGTCAGAAGTCGAATCGAAAAAAATTCAAAACGGATCTCTTACAGGACATGAGTATCAACGGATCGTTGCTACCGTGAAGATGATGCAAGAGCATACGATGATTATCGATGACCAACCTGGCCTTCGGATTTCAGACCTGCGTGCCCGTGCACGAAGGCTAAAAGAGAGTTACAATATCGGGTTTATCGTTATTGACTACCTTCAACTGCTTTCGGGTTCTAGTTCGTTTGGCAATTCTGATAACAGACAAGGTGAAATTTCTGAAATTTCTCGAATGCTTAAAAACCTTGCAAGGGAGTTAAACGTTCCTATCCTTTGTCTCTCTCAGCTCTCTCGTCGTGTTGAGGAACGCCAAGGACATCGTCCAATGATGAGTGACCTTCGTGAATCTGGGTCGATTGAGCAAGATGCCGATATCGTTATGTTCCTTCTCCGTCGTGAATACTATGACCCTTATGATAAGCCAGGAATGGCAGAACTAATTGTGGGTAAGAACAGACATGGTAAGGTAGGGTCAGTTCATTTCACATACCGAAAAGAAATCACCCAATTTGCGAATTATACGGAAGTTGTGGAAGAAGAGGGCGCCGGATCAAACGATGCCTTCGCCGCCTTCTCCCCAGACGGTAATTAAACCGCAATTTTGTGTTGAGTCCACTCAACCTCTCGCTCCTGCAAAGAGGCTTCTACCTTTTGCGCTTCGTTTAGGCGATCGAGGTATGAAGGGATCCATGGTAAAAAGGCAGCACGTGCGCTTCCAAGTCGGAATGCCTGCTCTTCAGTGAAACCTTCATCCAGACATTTTCTGTATTCTTTGCTATACTTTTCCATTTCGTAAACAAAGAATTGTTTTGCACCAGCAGCACTTTTTGTCATTTCCACTGCGTATTTATCTGCAGCAAATTCATTCGTGTATCGAGCATTTCTGATAACCGCATCAGCAACAGAACCGACAACAACAGCAGCCAATACTGAGAAGACTGAAATCCCGAGAAGATTTCCAACAATTCCGAGTCCAGTCACTGAAAGTGATTGGGCCCCTTTATTAATCCATTCATCTCTTTCTGAATGGTTGAGACTATGAAACAACTCGCGAGCTACCGCAAACTTCATAACATTCGTATCAAGGGTATCAACATCCTCTTCTGAAACTGAGATGGTGTTCGAGGCAAAATTGTAATGTGCTGTTGAAACAGCTGGAGTAGTAAGCGATATGAACGGCCGGTTTCCTTCTGGAATCTCTTGGTAAAGCTCCTCAACCATCTTGAAAAAAGCTTCTCTTTTTTCTACTTGTTGTTCAGATAAGCCTTCAACTTGATTTACAAATTTTTGTCGAGCCTCTCCAAGCGCAACACCCTTAAACTCAGCGTTAAAAAGAAAGTGGGTTGCCTCAAGGAAAGTCCGAACTCCCCCAATTAATGGATAAAGGGCTGAAAAGCCATCCCATAGGGTTGAAAGGGCTGAATAATAAAGTACATTATCAGCTTGATCGTGAAAGTATTGCTCTTCACGTTGTTCAACTTTTGCAATTGAACTGATTTCATTTGCTTCTATCACTGTAGAGTTCTCCTTAAGCTATTTTGGTTTCAATGCGGTTACTATCCCTCTCTGTAAGTGACTCCGCAATCTCTTCTGCTCTGCGGATTCGTTCCCAATTAGATGGGTGCGTTAGTGAAGCCTGCTCACACGCGCTTGCTAGCCGTCTTGCCTGCTCCTCTGTAAATCCCTGCTCAATAAAACGGTTGTATACCGACCCGTATTTGTCGAAAAAATGCTCGAAAAGTTTTTTTGCGCCCTCGGCTGTTTTTGCCGCACGAACAGCATATTCGTCTGCTTCGAATTCCATTGAGGTTGACTGGCGGTGCAACATGTAGTTAAAAACAGATCCAACAGCAATACCTGCAAACATTGGAGGCAGAATTCCCCCAACGAACAGGGATGCCCCAAAACCAGTTGCTGCAACCGAAATAGTCTTTTGAATTAGCAGTGAAATGGTTTGATCTCCATGCTTATGAACACAGTGTCCAAGTTCATGCGCTGCAAGAAATTTGACTGCCTCATCGCCTGCTTCAAACGATTCAATTAAATCTGCAGAAAATACGATTGAATGGGTAGCTGGCATGTAGTAGGCATTGTCGTACAAATAGTCATCAAGCGCTATGAAAGGTCTCTCTCTGCGCGGGATATCCATTACTAGATCTTCAATTATATCAAAAAAAGCGTGTCTTTTTTTGATTTGCTCTTCTGTCAGCTCCTCTTCTTCTGAAATAAATTTTTGCCTAGCCTTGTGAATTGGCACCGCTTCTTCCATATGCCGAGGAATCGACTCGTTCATTGCTACAGCAATTTCAAGAAAGGCGATTGCAGGAACGATTGCAAGCATTGCGTCTTCAACCGATGAAAGAAATGAATAAATAAGGGCGCTTGAAAGCCACGCTCGATTAGAATACTCTTTCTCTAACTCTGTAACTTCTTGCTCTGTATAGACTTGTACGCTTTCCACTCGATTCAACCTAAAATAAATAACTATATTCCGTACGATTATAATCTTAATAAGACTGCATAACAAGCGTAATTAATTTTTATTAATTTCTTTTTATTAATAAATTTTAAAACACCCCACTTTTTATTAATAAAATTTTTTCTTTGAATAGACTTTACTCTACCTCTTTACTTTATTCGTCTCTCCGCGTACAATAATGGGGTGAATTTTTTTTGAGGTACCATGTCATCTGTAAAGAAGAAAAGACGCTTGAAGATCTCCAAGCACAAGCGAAAAAAGCGCCGTAGAAGAGATCGACACAAGAAGAAGTAATAGGGAAGCCTCTTAATCTGAGGCTTTTTTTTGTATATGTGGACATATCCTGAGCACTTTGACGTCATAGTTATTGGCGCAGGTCACGCTGGATGCGAGGCTGCGCACGCTGCTGCCAAAATGGGCGCACGTACCCTCCTGCTCACAATGAATCTTGACACGATTGGTAAAATGAGCTGTAACCCTGCAATTGGTGGAACAGCAAAAGGACACATCGTCAGAGAGATTGATGCCTTGGGCGGGATTATGGGAAGGATTGCTGATAGAACGGGAATCCAGTTTCGGATGCTTAACGCATCGAAAGGCCCCGCTGTCTGGTCTCCACGAGCGCAATCTGATAGGGCGCAATACGCTATCGAAATGAAATATGAACTAGAGCAACTCGAAACCCTAACAGTTCAACAGGGAACAATAGAGGCGCTTCAAGTTCAAGATGGAAAAATTACAGGTGTTTCCACAAAAGAAGGGATCTCATACGTTGGGAAATCGGTGATTGTATCTGCCGGGACGTTCATGAGAGGACTCCTTCATATCGGGGAAACAAACTATTCTGGCGGACGAGCTGGTGACAAACCATCTGTCGGCCTTTCTAAACAACTAGAAGACCTTGGACTGAGCCTAGGGCGTTTAAAAACTGGAACGCCGCCGAGGGTTAATAAGCGAACCATTAACTTTTCAGTGTGTGAAGAGCAACCTTCCGAAGAGTATGTTGCTTTTTCCTACGATGGTGAAAAGAAAAGACTGCCGCAAATTTCATGCTACATCACGTACACCTCGCTTGAAACAAAGCGGATCATAGAAGCGAACATCCATCGATCTCCAATGTATTCTGGCGCTATTCATTCTATAGGCCCTCGATACTGCCCTTCAATTGAAGATAAGGTCGTACGGTTTGCAGATAAAGAACGGCACCAAATATTCCTTGAGCCAGAAGGTATTAGAACAGAAGAAGTCTATGTAAATGGCATTTCATCATCCTTGCCATTCGATGTACAGTACGCAATGCTTCGCTCCATTCCAGGCCTTGAAAATGCGCAAATCATGCGTTCAGCATATGCTATCGAATACGACTACGTTACAAGCGGACAACTCAGCTCGACACTTGAAACAAGAACGATCGAAGGGTTGTATATTGCTGGGCAAGTCAATGGAACGACCGGCTATGAAGAGGCCGCTGCCCAAGGACTCATTGCAGGGATAAACGCCACCCTTAAACTCCAAGGCAAACCACCTTTTATCCTAAAACGTTCAGAAGCGTACATCGGTGTATTGATCGACGACATCATCACAAAAGAACTTTCAGAGCCATATCGAATGTTTACTTCACGAGCAGAACACAGACTGCTCCTTCGTCAAGACAACGCTGATCTCCGCCTTCGTGAATACGGCTATCAATTTGGGCTTATCTCATCAGAGCAACACGCTCGATTGACGGCAAAAAAAGACGCAATGGAGCACACAATCACAAAGCTTCGTTCGCTCCACAAACCAGTTGATGGAAAAGTAACACAGCTTGCGAAATACCTTTCAAGACCAGATTCCTCCTATGCAACTCTTACCGAGCTTTTTCCTGAAGAGATACCTTCACATCCAGAAGACACCATGTTTCAAATTGAGCTTTTCCTCAGATACGAAGGGTACATCAAACGGCAGATCGAAGATGCTGCCAAGCTTGAATCTCTCGACAGCATGAAATTCCCCTCCCAGTTTGACTTCGGCTCAATACTCGGACTTCGCAATGAAGCAAAAGAAAAGCTTATGAAAGTATCCCCTCTGACCGTCGGACAAGCATCCCGAATCACCGGCGTTTCCCCGGCAGACATCTCAGTTTTAATGGTCGCTATTAAAAAAGACTCTTGATACAAGATGAGTATGGCTGAAAAATTGCTAACCATTCTCCTTATCACTGAATCAGCGCTTAAAGAAAAAGACGTTGTGGATGCGCTTGAAAACGATTTTGAAATTCGGACTATTCAATCGTTTGATGAAGCAATTGAATCCTTTAGATACTTCAGACCTGATGTCATTATCGTTGATGAAAAGACAGAAGGCTTCTCCTGTGAATCATTCTCAAAAGCTGTAAAGACCTTCGAGGGATACGACACAATCCCCCTTCTTGTGCTTTCAGCTGCACTAAAAAAGTCGTACGTCCGTGAATTAATCTCTGCTGGAGCAACCGATATCATTCGAGAGCCGATCGACCCCTCTGAAATCAAAGATAAATTGCGTGCACTTACCACATCTAACACAACGAAGGGAAAAGTCTCTAGCCTCGCTCAAAGCATACCGAAAATTAACCCTGCGCAAGCAAAAGGCACCCTTTCTGATCGGCTATTTGTCGATGAACGGGTCCATAAAGTGCTTGTATCTGCTGCAAAACACCACGAAATGATGAGCCTGCTCATTGTTGAAATTGACAGCTATGACGAATTACATAAAGCCCACGGGAATACCCTTGGTAAACACCTCCTCCTTCCCTTTGAAAAATACCTACGAAAACTGCTACGGCCACAAGATGTTATCACTCGACTCGATGCAGGACGGTTTGTTATTATCATGCCAAAAACATCGCAAACAGCAGCAACATGCATTGCTGAGAACATACAAGACTACCTTAAAGACTCCCCGTTTCGGGCTGAAGGATTAGATGAGGCAATTACTGTATCAATCGGACTTGCTAACACAAAAGATGTTGGCGAAGAAAACCCGCATGGAAACCTTCAGTTTCTTATTGATCTCGCTACAAAATGCCTTACTGAAGCAAAATTACAAGGAAACAAGATTGTGAGCCGGATGAGCTCAATAAAGGAGTAAAAATGAAAAAACTACTACCACTACTCTTTTGCTTTCCTCTTCTAGCTCAATTGAATCCAGCTGGGGAAGAGCTGCATACCATGGAGGGTGAAGCAGCTGTTGCTGCACATCGAAAAAGCGGCGGCAATGAGGTTCTTGTAATTACAGCGCTTGAACGAGCGAAGGATATCGAGCACGTTTTCAAATTTGCTAAAAAAAATTCGAGTGCATCCGCCCTTTCGCTAAAGCTTGCAGATGGGAAAACAATAAGCAGTATTCTCAGTATTGATGTGATGCCAGGAGGAACACTCATGGTGATTCAAACAAACTCCATGAAAGGGCAAATATACGAGGTGATTCGCACCGAAAATGTTCAAGAGGTGAGTCTAAACTAATGACGCTCCGTATTATCCATCTCACAGGTGTTCCTATATTAGAACAACTCCAACTTGAAGAAGCGCTTCTTCGGACAAGCGGTGAAAATTTTTGCATCATCAATACGAATGCTCCCAAAGCTATTGTGATGGGCATTTCAGGAAAGACAGAAGAGCTTATTCATGATGCAGCATTTCAAACGGGTGTTCCAGTTATAAAGCGATTTAGCGGCGGTGGAACTGTTGCCGTTGATGAAGACACCCTCTTTGTGAGCTACATTTTCAATACCAGTGAGCATCCATTTCAACCGTTTCCTGAACCAATATATCGGTGGAGTACTAAACTCTATAACGATGTTTTTCCCGCTGGTTTTGTGCTTCGTGAAAATGACTACGCATTTGGCGATAAAAAATTTGGCGGAAATGCGCAATATATTCAAAAAGGTCGCTGGCTACACCATACGACATTCCTGTGGGATTACAAAAAAGAACACATGGATTTGTTAAAACTTCCAAAGCGTAGGCCAACGTACCGATCAGATCGTGGTCACGAAGAATTTCTGTGCACACTAAAAGACCATTTCGAGTCCAAAGAAGCTGTCATAGAAAAGCTGAAAGAGGCCTTGCAGGAGAAATATCCGCTTCATGAAATGCCTTATGAAGAGGCCCTTTCTTATCTACAAGGTGCTCATAGAAAAGCAACTACGTTAGTTTCCAGATAAAAAAACACCTGCTAAAGAGGGGCTAGTGTTCGCGTCGTCAACCTGTGTTACCAGGTGGGTGCAGTCTCCAAAGTAGCAAGCCCATTAGGTTGTACCAAAGGCCTTGACCCGTGCTCACTAAGGTTTGGTTTCATGCTCCCCTAAAAATGGATATCGTTGATGAGCAAAGTGCCACTAAAACGTATCCTCAATAGCAGGATGGTTTCATCCTACGATTTTTCATATTTTAACGAAATCTTAATTAATTTCTTACCGATCAGGCGTTGAGAATATTCGTCGAAAAGCCTCTAATGAGACGTCTCTTCCTATAGACGCAATCGATTCAGTAAGGGGTATTTCCTTTGGGCAGACCTGCACACAATTCTGCGCATTTCCGCAATCAGAAATTCCTCCCTCCTGCATGAGTGTGGCAAGACGAGAGCTTTTTTCGTACGCACCTGTTGGATGACTATTAAAGAGGCGAACCTGAGAAACAGCAGCCGGGCCTACAAACTTTTGAGTTTGTCCAAACTGAGGACACGCCTCAGTGCAGCAACCACAGGTCATACAGGTTGAAAGCACGTACATTTTCTCCTGCTTTGCCTGCGGAATTTGTGGTCCAAATCCTTTAATAAAAGAGCCATCGACATCGATCCACCCTTTCACTTCTTTCAGCGTCCTAAACATTCGCTCTCGATTGACAACAAGGTCTCGTACGAGAGGAAATTTTGTAAAAGGAGCGAGTGTAATAACGTTGCTACCTGTCTTTTCAAGTATTGTATGGATGATGGCTGTACACGCTTGACGAGGCCTTCCATTGATAAGCATTGAACATGATCCGCATACTTCTTCCAAACACCCCTGCTCCCAAGAAACAGGCTCAACTCTTGCACCTTTCTTGTTCACAGGCTCTTTTTGGATTTCCATAAGTGCCGAGATAACATTCATACCGCTCGTTAAAGGGAGTTCAAACTCGTCCCAAAACTGCTTGTCTTTTGTTCCACGGAAAATTTTTAAGGTAAATGTCTTATCCATAGTCTCACTTAAAACGGTAATGGAATCGTCTCAGGAAGATTCTTTAACTGTGGCTTTACTTTTTTTGCCTTCGAATAATCCCTCAATATCGGATCGAGGTGTCTTGTGTCAACCGGCTTGTATGAAATATCTGGCTCACCCTGCTCTCTATTATACTTTGCAATAGTGATCTTCAGCCAATCGTTATCATTTCGCTCAGGAAATTCCGGTTTGTAATGAGCTCCGCGGAACTCATCTCTCAATAAAGCTCCCTTCGTCATTACAAGGGCAAGTTCGAGCATATACCGGAACTGATTCGCAAAAATATAGGTCTGATTCAGTGTTGAGGAAGTGTCATCCAAGGAAATATTTTGATATCGCTCTCGCAGTTCCTTCAGTTTTTCTAATGTTTTCTGAAGATCTCCGTTATTTCTTTTCACGGTAACATTCGAAATCATGATTTCTGAAAGCTCGTCGTGCAACTTATGCACATTTTCATTCCCATTTCTAGAAAGTAAGTCTTTTCGAAAGTCTTCTTCGATGTTTTTTGCATCTTCATAGCACGATTCTGGACACTCATTTCGTTCGATAGTATCTAAAAATCGATTCATTTCATTCCCGGCAACAAGGCCACCAAAGACGCACGATAAAAGAGAGTTCGCACCAAGTCTATTCGCTCCATGGAACTCAAAGTCTGACTCTCCAGCATTAAAACATCCTGGAATGTTCGTCATCTGTCGATACCGGTCCAACCTATCTTTATCACCTGTTGCCGGCCAGTCCACCCATGCACCACCCATTGAGTAATGAACAGCTGGATAGATCCGCATTGGAACTTTTCTAGGGTCTTCTCCGGTAAATTTCTGATAGATATCTAACACGGATTCAAGCTTATGCTGTGTTTCGTATGGCAGATGGGTAACATCGAGATACACTTGATTTTTCCCGTCGATACCAAGCCCTAATTCACAAACTCGTAGCACTTCTCGAGCTGCAATATCCCGAGGAACTAGATTTCCGATTGCCGGATACATCTCTTCGAAAAAATACCACGGCTCGCCGGTTTTCCCGCATGGGATCATTTTTCCATCAGGGGTTTCTATCTGTTTAGATGAGTCTCCATATACCCACACTCTTCCTCCTTCACCACGAATCGATTCAGACATAAGGCGAAGTTTATCATTGCCGGGAACAGCCGTTGGGTGAATTTGAATAAACTCTCCATTTGCGTACTCCATTCCCTGCATGTAAAGCCGACCATTTGCAGCTCCGGTACAGAATGTCGAGTTTGTCGATTTTTTGAAAATAAGCCCAGGCCCACCCGTCGAAAAAAGCACAGCGTCAGCTTTCATTACATTAAGGGAATGATCAAACAGGTCTTGCACAACAATCCCTCGTGCGTACCCTTCATTATCTTTCACAAGACGCATGAATTCATGGTGCTCAAATTTCTCAACAAGCCCTTTCACCTCATACCGGCGCACCTGCTCATCTAACGCATAGAGTAATTGCTGGCCAGTTGAAGCCCCACAAAAGGCAGTTCGGTTATAAAGCGTTCCTCCAAACCGGCGGAAGTCAACTTTCCCTTCCGTTGTTCGGTTGAAAGGACACCCCATTCGGTCAAACATTTTGATAATTTCTGGTGCCGCATGACACATTTCTAAAATGGGAGGCTGGTTTGCTAAAAAATCGCCACCCTTGATGGTGTCGTATGTATGAATTATTGGAGAGTCATCCTCCCCTTTGATATTCACCGCAGCGTTGATACCACCCTGCGCGCACACCGAATGCGAACGCTTTACTTGTGTCACTGAAATCAACTTGACCGAGCAACCCAGCTCAGCTAGCTTCATTGCAGCTGACAAGCCGGCAAGACCTCCACCGACAACTATTACTTCTTTCTTAGGTTTTGCCATGCTTCTAATACCTTAAATTCAACCAGAAAGTTCCCCAGATCGCACCTAATCCGAGCGCACCAATGAGCGCCATAATACCAATGCAGACACGAACAGCACCAATCTGTGAAGGGATTCTCAAAACGAGGCCCCATGTGATCATGAAAGTCCATAAACCATTGTATGCATGGAAGACAGCGGCGAGTACAAACACTGTATAGAGAACTGACATCCAAATATTCTTAAATGAGTCTCTCACATTGAGCAGCGTGACTGTCCCAAAGCTCGATGATTCAGCAATCACCTGGTCTGGACCAAGTTTTCTTTTTCCTAGTGCTTCAACATATGCACGTGAAATATCATCGTGCTGGGCTCGACCGAGTCTTTCCATCGTATCTTTTGAAAAAGGGATGGCCTTTGGAGACACTTCTTTTCCAAGTCGCTCATACCCCATCATGCGCCGCTCCATTTCGTCAACTTGATGCGGCCCATACAGGGTTACTCCAAGTCGTTCCGAAACGGTGTACAGCCCTTCATCCATCGATATACGAGTGAAATAAAAATTCTGTTTTCCCGCATTCAATTCAATCGGATACTTATAAAACCGCAAGTACCCTACGTGGGCAATGATACCAATGAGCAGAACCCAAGAGGTAAGACGTTGCAAGGAATACGCGTGGTTTCTTCCATATGATAAACTCGGTGTTTTTCCACTTGATGAAAACGAATTCATTTTTCCCGTAAACAAATAGCGAATACCAAGCACACCGTGGACCAATATCGGAATACCGATCAAGGCAACTTCTATCACCGGGAGATAAGGGAGTCCCTTAATCCAGTTGACCATATCAATAAAGCCCTTGCCATTTTCACCGACGAGAAATGCTGCTTGGGAATTGGTGATAAGGTGCTCAGTGAGAAAAAGAACAATGAATAACCCGAGAAGAGAATGAATTCTTCTCCAGAAAAACGAATTCGAAATAGAGTCTACCATAGGAATAAATAGCTAATTTTTCTTTTTCAGCAGTAAACCCCTTTTTGAGAAAAAAAGCAATTTTAAATCTGAAGAGAGTCTGTAAAGCGGTTTTACATACCGAAGAAGCGGTAGGTATTTGCCCTTGTAATGGACGCGATCTCTTCGAGTGGTTTTTCATGAAGAGTTGCTAAGCACTCAGCTGTTTCAGGGAGGAAGCTTGGCTCATTTTGCTTTCCCCGTTTTGACTGGGGCGCAAGGTATGGCGTATCGGTCTCGATAAGGGTTTTTTCAAGAGGAACAAGCTTTGCGATTTCTCGAAGCTCTTCCGACCTTTTGAAAGTAAGTATTCCACTAAATGAAATAGTGAACCCTCGACCAATTGCTTCGAGCGCTTCTTGCTTATTTCCGGTAAAGCAATGCATTAACACCGATTCTTTGTTGTAGTACTCATCTACAATTCGAAAGAAGTCCTTGAAAGCATCTCGACAATGTATGATCACCGGCAATTCAGTTTCTTTAGCGAGCTGAAGGTATTTTATGAAATATTCTTGTTGAGCATCTATATTTGAGTGCTCGTAGTAGTAATCAAGCCCCGTTTCACCCACAGCAACAAGCTTACCTTCTTGCGCAGCTTTTTCAAATGCGGGAAAAAACCGCTCCCCATCTTTTTCAACATCATGCGGAGTCGTCGCTCCAGCATGTTTGAGAGTAACGAGAGAGGTTGTAAAGCTAAGGGCTCTTTCTAGCGAGGGTTTATCAATGGTAATATTGATTATGGTATCCACTTTTTCTGCTTTTGCTCGATCAAGGATACCATCGATATTTTCATAAACAGGATCACAGGTTAAGTGTGCATGGGAATCTGCGAACATTGACAAAATCTCGTAATAGTTTTATCCCTTTTAGCATCTTATAAGTATTATCACAACGTCTATGAGCACATTCATTTACGCCTATTGGTACGCAGATTTTTTCGGGAAATTAATTTTTCTCTCCTTATTTGCCCTTTCGATCGGTACATGGATTTTCTTAATCAATAAGATTTTCGTGTTTACCCAAGTGAAGAAATTTTCAGGTGCATTTCGAGCAGCTGTCGAAAAAAACCTAGGAAATGTTTTAGGAGTTACCGTTGATGAACTCCCTAAACCTCCTAAATCTCTTTTGCTCCATCCCTACGCACATATTTATGTTACGATTAAGGATAAAACAACTGAGATTCTCGATAAGAATAACATGTTTTCTGACACAACGAGCAACATGCTTTCAAGAACGGACATCGATTTAATTTCTTCGCATGCAGAAGCTATGATTGTTAAGCAGAGATCGAAACTTGAAGAACATTTCTACATTCTTTCGACAACAGTTACACTTGCGCCTTTCCTCGGCCTTTTGGGAACTGTTTGGGGGATTCTTTTAACGTTTTCCGGGCTGACTGAAGGAGGCCTTCTCTCTTCCAGCACAACAATTATTGGAGGACTTTCGACAGCTCTTGCAACGACAGTTATTGGTCTCCTCATAGCAATTCCAGCGTTGATCGGTAACAATTACCTCCGCAATGCAAGCAGAAGTTTTGCCGGTGATATGCTCAATTTCAGCCATTTTCTTCTTTCTACAATCGAACTGCAGTATAGAAAGGTTGATGTGGTATTACGATGAAGCTATTCGATTTTGAGGAGAGTGATGACTCACTCATTAATTTAACACCTCTCATCGATGTTGTTTTCGTTGTACTCATCGTCTTTATTCTGATGGCTCCACTTGTTGAAATTGACTCAATTAGTTTAGCTCCAGGTTCTAGAAAAACAGCTGAAAAGCCATTTAAAACAGAAAGTAATGCGATTCACATCGATCTACAAAAAGATGGAACCGTTCGCATCAATAAACGAGAGATAGATAAGAAAGACTTAAAGCCACTCCTGAACGCACTGCACGATGCAAACACGAAAGGAGTCCCAAAGCTTTTTTGTGATAAAGAGGTAGCCTTTGGCACGTATCAAGAAGTCAAAAATGCAGTTGAAGATGCAGGCTTTGAAACGTTGGACATTGTTGTGGCTCCTCAATAATCCACCTGTACGAACCATCCTTGTTTCTTTGCTTGTTTGCTACATCCACTTTTCAGTAATCATCGATGTTCTTCATTCAAAACCCGCTCCAATTACTCCTAAGAAGCGAATTGCTGTGCGGACCATTGAAGTCCAACCTGAAAAAAAAGTGGTCACAAAAACAGTGGTTGCACGTTCTGCTGTAAAAAACCCAAAAAAGGCGGTTAAGAAAGCCCCCGCGAAGAAGGTTGTTAAAAAAACCGTTCCGAAAAAGAAACAAGAGCTCTATTCAAAACTTGAAAAACAAATTAACACACTTTCGAAGCCAATAAAGAAGGAAGACAGCGGTAAAATTACTGTACTTCCAAAAACACTCACCCCAAAAAGCACAGAAAAAGCTCCTGAAGAACTCCATGCAGCCTATTTAGAAGAAGTACTTTCACTTCTTTATGAATCGCTCGAACTTCCAGAAGTAGGATCAGTGAAAGCAAAAGTTGAGCTCGGCAAAGAGGGCACATTTCTTTCAATTACGATAGTGACCTCGCAAAGTGCAAAAAATGCTGCATATTTGCAAAACCACTTGCCACAATTGTCGTATCCGCCGTTTAATGGTTCCCTCACAGGAAAGGAGAGGGAAACGTTCGAGATTACGTTTCGTAATGCACAATGAGATTTGTAGTTTTATTTTTTTCGTTTTTTTGTTCATTCATATTTTCTCAGCACTCAGCTGAGGTTGCTTTATCAACTTCAAACCCACTTGTTCCAGTTTATGTGAGTGAGATTGGCTCAGATGAGTATGGGAAGCAATTGCTTCAGGTATTCTTGTATGACCTCTCACATAACGCCAGAACAAAAATTGCTCACAGAACAGATGTGAAAGAAACGCGTCTTCGCTCGAAAGAGCTAACCGAGCAGTTTAATAAGTACTATTGGCAGCAAGAAGGTATTAAGTACGTTGTGAAAGTGCGTTATTCAAATAATGTCTTTTCTGCGCATGTGTTCAATGGTACTATTGGTATTGCAAAAGAATTTTCAACAAAAACACTCTCTCATAATTTATCACGGGATAGGTCTGACGTACATGCAGTCTCCGATGCGATTGTGGGTTGGTTATTCAGTGATAAAGGGATCGCAAATAGTAGTATTCTTTTCGCAAAACAACTCCCAATAGGAGATCGTTTTGAATCCGAAATCTGGGAAGTTGATTATGACGGAAATAATCCACGAAAACTTCTCGATTCAGTCGGTTATTGCGTAACCCCCTATTCTATTCCACACTCTGATTCCTATCTTTTTGTAAGCTATAAGCAAGGCGTTCCCAAAATTTTTATCGGTTATAAAAAAAGAAAAGAATACAAACCACTTATTAATCTACGAGGAAATCAACTCCTCCCAGCAATTTCCGCGAATAGACGCAAGCTCGCTTTTATTTGTGATGCATCTGGTCGCGCAGATTTATTCCTTCAAGTGTTTGATGAAAAGAAAGGATGTATTGGAAAACCAATTCAAGCGTATTCATTCCCTTCATCGGTTCAAGCATCCCCTACACTTTCTCCCGATGGTTCTCGTGTAGCGTTTGTTTCCGATAAAAGTGGAACACCTCGTGTGTATATGATCGAAGCTCCAAGGTATTCTCGTGGTAACAAATTGCCTGAGGCTGTGTTACTTTCAAAGGAGTGTAGAGAAAATACATCCCCTTGTTGGTCTCCTGATGGTAAAAAAATAGCGTATAGTGCTAGGATTGAAGGTATACGCCAGATCGTCATTTTTGACCTCGTTTTAGGCGAAGAGTGGCAAGTTACATCAGGACCCTTGCACAAAGAAAATCCAAGTTGGGCACCGAACAGTTTGCACCTTGTGTACAATACTGTTGATGGTGAAAAAAGTGATCTTTTCATGATTGATATTCAGGAAAAGATGCCAACAAAAATAACATCTGGTCCTGGAAAAAAACACTTTCCTTCATGGGGAAGTTCACAACCTTGAGGAGACGATGGGTAAAACAAAACTATTGCATCTCTTGTTAGGGCTTTCAGCGGCAGTTCTCGTTACAAGTTGTTCATCAAATACTTCTACAACAGCAAGTGTGTGGGAAGAAACAAAGACGTTTGGTCGCCACCTGCAGCGCAAAACACAATCGCTGTGGACCAACCCTTCAGATTCTAAAGTTGTGCATAATAGCGATGAGTTTACAGGTCCATCTGAAGAAGACTATATTCCTCTTTCTGCCGATGATCTGCAAACCCACTTTGTGAATGCCTCTGATGAGGAAGAAATCTCTGTTGAATTCGCTTCAGCACGAGGTGGACAGCCGCCAGCTTCGATTGATCTTTTTAAAGATCCTAGCCGTGAATTAGCATCTATTTTCTCACGCGTTCATTTTAATACTGATGAACACGTTTTACGTAAGAAAGAGTACTTTGCAACGGTGTCAAAAATTGCGACATATATGAAAGAGCATCCGAATGTATATCTTTTTGTCCTCGGACACTGCGACCAGAGAGCATCAGAGAGTTACAACCTCGCACTTGGAACTCGAAGATCTAATGCTATCAAGAACCTTCTTGTAAAAAGAGGTGTTGCAGCAAGTAGAGTTTATACAATTTCGCTTGGAAAAGAGATGCCTCTAGACACACATAATAGCCAGCAAGCCTGGGCTACAAATAGACGCGTTGAATTTAAGCTTTATACGAAGTGATATTATGAGACAGCTATCTGCATTGCTTATTCCCCTTTTGTTCGTCGGGTGTACATCTATTAACTCTTCTCCGAAATCTGAGCGCGAGAAGGTGGAGATGACCCTGAACAAGGTGCGGACTGATATAGAAGACATAAAGCACGACCTCAATACATATGAAATTGAGCACCACATCTTGGAAGGTAAACTTTCCGATCAAGAGCAGTCTCTTTCATCTCTACAAAGAGATACTATTGAGTCGTATTCGTCCAAACTTGATGCCGTACTCGGAGAACTAAGCGCCCTACATACCGATATTGATTCTGTGAAGAAAAAGCAGAAACAACTTTTGGGTGATATCTCAGAACTTTCGAGTCACTCAAATGATACAACCAATGCCCTAACCCAATACAAGGGGAAAATTGAAGCACTGGAAAAATTGATCGAGGCACAAGAGGGCAAATTTGCTCAGATTGCAGGACTAAAGAATACCTTAAATGAGATCGCTGAATTTCATAAGGCAAACCAGTACAAACAATACGTTGTACGTACAGGTGATTCTTTAGAAAAAATTGCGAAGAAGTTCCATACTTCTGTCGAAGAGATCAAGCGAATTAACAATCGCACAAATGATCTCATTATTGTTGGAGAGGAAATACAGGTACCAGTAACCAATGAGTAAAAATCGATCAACAGATCCAATCGGAGTTTTTGATTCCGGCTTTGGCGGATTATCCGTCTTACAAGAATTTGAAAAAACACTTCCTAATGAATCGCTTCTTTTTTTAGCCGATTCTAGTCGTATCCCTTATGGTGAGCGCACTACGGAGGAAGTGATTGAATATTCTTTGGAAGTTGCAAGCACGCTTCATCAACTCGGCATTAAAATGCTGGTTGTTGCATGCCACACTGCTTCAATTTGTGCTCTAGAAACACTTCGAAAGCACTGCTCAATCCCAGTTATAGGAATCAATGAGGTTTTCGGTGAGATGCTGGTAAAGGCAGCACCTAAAAAAGCACTGCTTCTTGGTACAAAAAGAACGATCCTATCCGGCTTTTATTCTTCGTACCTTCCGGACAGCAACGTAGTCCCATGCGCTTGCGGGGATTTCGTTCAGGCTATCGAAGAAGGTATTGAAGGCAATAGCCTCCTTCCACTCCTTTTAGAAAAACACCTTGTCAAACATGCAAGCGAACCATTTGAAGCGCTTTTACTTGCTTGCACACACTTTCCTTTCCTAAAAGACCACATATTAAAAACACTGAATCAGGACCTGCCCACCTACGATCCAGCTCCAAATCTTGCTGAGAAAGTGAAAGCAGTTCTGTCATCACAAAATCTCCTTGCCTCTCCGAGTCAAAATCGGTATGTCCACTTTTACACAACCGGTGACCCGCAACATTTTGCTGAAAGAGGGAGTAAACTTATTGGTATTGAAATGAGTCCAGAGAATGTTTTTGAACTTATCAAAGAAGACGAGGAAATTCTCCTCTAGATGGCCTCTCCTTAAGAAATAGAAGCTAGCCGAAAAAATCCTAACAAGGTATCCTCTCTATTCTGAACTTTTTAGGAGAGATAATGGCTCAGAAGAAACGTATTCTTTTGATTGAAGACGAGGAAGATATCGCTGCACTATTGAAACTGCAAGCTGATCTATTTGGATTCAAGCTTCATGTTGAAGTTGACGGTGTTAATGGTTTCCGGGCGGTTGAACGTGAGCGTCCAGATCTCGTTATTCTCGATGTTATGCTTCCTGGCCAAAATGGCCTCGACGTATGCCGAAAAATCAAAAGTCACAACGAGCTTAAGTCTATTCCAGTCATTATGCTTACTGCCAAAGCAGACGAGCTCGATGTGGTGCTTGGCCTAGAGCTTGGAGCGGACGATTACGTCACGAAGCCATTTTCCCCTAAAGTTCTTTTTTCACGTATCAAAGCTATCCTACGAAGAAGCGCTGAACCAGAAAAGTCATTGAAAAATCTGGCATTTGGTGCTTTTGAACTCGATGTAACTAGATTTTTGCTCCGTCAAGGCAGCAAACCGATTACAATTACGCTTTCTGAGTTCGGTATCTTGAAAAGACTCCTTCTCAATAGAGGGAAGGTCCTTACAAGAAACCAGCTACTTTCTGATATCCATAATGATGATGCATTGATTGTCGATCGAAATATCGACGTGCACATTGCCGCTATCCGCCGAAAATTGGGCCCCAACTTTCAGTGGATCGAAACGGTTCGCGGTGTTGGATACCGAATGAAAGAGGAAGTCGAAGCATAATTCTTTCTTCCTTTTCGAGATTTTTTTGACAGATTCCTTCGGGTACGCTAAATAGAGTATACGGGAGGAAGCCGTGCGAGTTGTTTCAAAAAAGGCGTTAATTGCAACCCTTTTCGTTTTTTTTCTAGATAATTTCGGGATGTATGTAGTTTTCCCGATTTTCACTCCGCTCGTCCTAAAAATCCAGGGTGGTATTTTACAAGACCCTGTTTCTATGGAAGCGAGAATGTTTTTTCTCTCTCTCTTGATTGCCTCGTTCCCACTTGCTCAGTTTTTTGGAGCTCCTCTCTTTGGGACCTTTGGTGATACCTTCGGAAGAAAACGAGCTCTTCTTCTCACCCTTCTTGGAGAAGCGATTGGCTACGCACTCTCTGCCTTTGCGATTGCAAAGGGCAGTTATTCCTTTTTACTGGCATCCCGGTTTATTACCGGTTTTTTTGCTGGGAATATGGCGATATGCCTCGCCATCGTAAGTGACCACACCGAAGATAAGTTCGGCAGGTATAAACTGTATGGTATCCAAACAGGGTTACTTGGACTTAGTTTTGTCATTGCTGTTGGAATTGGTGGGTTTCTTTCGAATAGAGCTCTTGGAGCCGGGCTTGATCCATCACTTCCCTTTTGGATTACTTGTGGACTTTCCCTTTTCAATATCATTTTAATTAGCGCAATGTACCAAGAATCAACCGTCCCTTCTAGAGAAGATACTTCATTTACGCCATTTCGGACCGCCAGGCTAAAGCTGATTTTTGTTTCTTTTTTCCTCTTTGCCTTAGGATACCTCCCCACACTGCAGTTTCTTTCAGCATTTATGCTTGAGAATTTCAATTCATCAAGGCTTGTGATCTCGATATCTTTTGCATGTGTTGGAGTCGCCTGGTTTTTGGGAAGCATTATAGTTAACCCTCTTTTATTGAGATGGATAACCCCGCATAAAATCACACTTACCTCCATTCGACTAGACTGCATCTTTCTCTTCATCAGTTGCTGCATCCCTCTTTTTTGGGTTTTTAATGTCTCATTTTATCTCTATGTGATTCTCGCCGCACTTGTCTGGTCTGGCATGACTACAAAGCTCTCATTTGATTGCCCTGCACGTGAACGGGGTCGCCTTATGGGGATTACGCAGTCAGTGTTGACACTAGCAGCACTACTAGGCCCTCTCATTATTGGATTTGCAGGAAAGGAAACGATACGCTTTGGATATTTCATTTGTTTAGCATTTATTTTCATCTCTTCATTTGTATTTTACTATTATATTCAAAAAATCGTTTCTTATTTTAATGAAAACTGATAATGAAAAAAATAAAAGAGGAAAAAGGATAGTATTATGAAAGGTTCTCGAATTGCGCTGACTTGTGCAATAGCGCTCACTTTATTTTCAGGCTGCCAGTCAAAAACAGGAACTGGCGCTCTCGTTGGGGGTGGCCTTGGTGCTGGAGCTGGAGCTCTGATCGGCGGCGGACAAGGTGCTCTTATAGGAGGAGCTATCGGTGTCATTGGTGGCGGTCTCATTGGAGCTGCTCTTGATGAACAGGACGCTGAAAACCTAAAACGTGAAAGCCCAAGAACATATAACCGTGTCGATAATGGTGAAAACCTCACCGTAAATGATATCATTTCAATGCATAGAGCTGGAATCAGCGATGCAAAAATTATCGAACTGATCGATAAGACCGGAAGTGTGTATCATCTGAATACATATCAAATCGATCGCCTGAAAAAGGCAGGGGTTTCAGATACAGTAATTAACTACATGATGAATACGTAAGAAGAGACGTATTTTTCAGGACATCGACCTCGTGCAGTTTTTGTAGACAACTATAGATTTTTTTTCTACATTCCTCCCAAAATCTATAGCTAGAACACTATGAATGCTCACCAGGTCGATCAAACAGCAAAAATTGAAGCGTTATGCGTCGCTTTTGTAGAAAAATTTCGGCGGATTGCACGTCTTCATTTCGCTTTTTATGCAATATCGATCTCTCTCATTGTTCTCTCATGTACTTTTTTTATGACTACCCTCGTGTCGTCACCTCGATCGCTTCTCATTGCCATATCTCTCTCAATTGTAATCATTAGCATTTTTTCATTTGCAGTGCTTCGACTCTACTTTCAGGCTCAGAAGCCAGAACAGTACCAGGCGCTGAAAGAGCAGTTCAACTATGAGTGTATAACATTACTACCCAAGATCCTCCCTCCACGGGAAAAATCTTTATCGCTGGCAAACGCTGCATTCAAAATGTCATCTCAATTGGCTGACCAAGAATATATGCTCTTTTACCAAAGCAATAAGTTTCCAACGATCACACGACTCTCCAAGAAGGCGAGTTCATTTTCACTCTTTAGAGATGTTTTACTCTCGCGTGAACTGTTCCTCCTGCTCTCAATCGAAGAGCATGTAAATGTTGTAAAGCGGTACCCAACCGATCTTGAGGTTCATGCCTCACTTGCACATGCGTACCTTGCGCTGTCTCGTCTTTATCAAGATAATACACACAAGTTTAAGGGAGACTCTCCTGGATTTAATGCGCTAAAACGAAAGTTTTCTCGATCAGTTGAGAGCGCGATTGAGGAATTTACCATTATCGATCACTACGCTCCAAATGACCCTTGGGTTCATGCGCAACTCGCGTCTTGTTTCCATGCTTTAGAAGATTATGAGAATGAACTGAAAGAATATGAAAAAATACTCGATCTCTGTCCGCAAGATAGAGAGATCATGCATCGACTCGGCATTCTCTATTTTAAACTGGGTAAAAATGCAAAAGGTCTTGAAATCTACGAGATACTTAAAAAAGCGCAACACTCAAAAGCAAACGAACTTATCAATTTTTACGACGCCTATTTACGAGCACACCTCTAAGAGAGACTTCACAAAGTGATAAATATCATCCTCACATTTCTAAAAAACTTTGCGTATTAAATTCTCGACTGTATAATCCAAAAAAAATTTCTTTCGAACATAATGGTGTTTCTTCATTTGCAAAAAAAAGAACCACCTGTGTTATGAGGTTTAGAAACAAGTAGGGATCAATATGTTACATTCAACCTTTTCCAAATTTCCGTTTCTTGGGGGAGTATTTGCACTCACTCTTTCTGCAAATGGATTATGTGCCAATGAAGCTCCGACACCGATTGTAATCGAAAATCATATGGCTCTTGCAAATGAAGCAGGAGAAATTGTTGCACCAAAAGCAACCAACGATCAAGAAGCATTTCTTATTCGACGAATCGCTGAATTTTGGAAAGATGGTGATTTTCGCATTGTAAAAATGCAAATCATAGAGTTTTTCGATAAGTACCCTGAAAGTGCTCTCAAGGAGTATTTCTTAGGAATCTTAGGGGACCTTTACCTGCAAGAAAATAACCCTACACTTGCGCTAGAGGCCTATGAACAAATCGAATCGAGAGACCTCTTTGAAAAGATCCTTATTAACAAATTACATTGTTATTATGACCTCAATCGCTATGCAGAAATTGTTGAGCAGGGTGCACCATTTCTTAACGTTTCATCTTCAGAGTTCGCACACAGACAACATGAACTCTCATTTCTTGTTGCTGAAGGATACTTCAGACAAGGACTTGATCTCGAAGATGGTGACATAACGAAAGTAAGTTACTACGAAAATGCGCTCCCTCTCTATGAATCACTTGAAAGCACTGCATATCGAGAAGTTGCACAATTTGCTCTTGCCGAATCTCATCGTATAATCGGTAATCACGAAACTGCATCAAAGCTCTATCTTGACCTTGCAGAGAGATACCCTGAACAACAAGATGACCTTCTCTTTCAAGCGGGTAACTTGCAAGCGCAGTACGATCAAACAGCTGCAATTGGAACCTTCTCTCGCATTATTGACAGAGGTGGAAGACGTTCTTCTGAAGCAATGTTTAATAGACTCATTTTATTGTTCAAAACAGACCAATACAGTTCAGTTCTTAACGACTACGAAGAAGTTGCAGGAATCGTTCCTGAGTCTAACATCCCTACCTACAAATATATCGTAGGTAAGAGTTACTACGCACTTGAGCAATTCCAGGAAGCAACAGGCCCCCTCTCAGAGTACATATCTACACAGAAAGAGCCTTCTGATCAGCTTAAGAATGCACTACTTATTCAGATGACCTGTGCACAACAACTTGTAGATGAACCTCTTTATGCACAGTCACTCGACATGTACCAGAGCTTATTCCCAGAAGATGGTGAATTACCAAAAGCGCTTTTCCTTCACGCAGTTATGCTAAAAGAAAATGGTTCAATGGAACTTGCTCGAGAAAAAATGCAAATTATCAAAGAGAAATTCCCTCAGTTTGAATCTGAAGAACATTTTATGTTTGAATATGGATACCTAGCTCATGAAGCTGGTGAGTGGAAAAAGGCATATGAAACATTTTCTGAATACTTAGATTCATATCATGATTCAGAGAATACCCTTGCCGCCTGGAAAATCTACTTCTCTTCTGCATTACATCGCCTTGATGAAGGAGATGCAGAGTATCCAAAATCAGAGTTTTTTGCTGATATCACAAGCGTTTTAGCGATTGAAGGCCTCTTTACAGAAGCTGAGCTTGATACCTACAAGCTTCTCTATGCTCGAACAAGCTATGAGCTTGGGAAATTCGAAGACACATACGAATACCTAGCAGGCTTACTTGAAACATTCTCTGAAGAGAACCAGTCTATTCAAGCAGCTGAAGCACACTATCTATCAGCAATATGCCTCTACGAACAACAGAGTGAGCATTTAGCATTTTGTGAACACTTAGAAAGCGCAATGCGACTTGATCCAGGTACCTATGATAAAGGAAGTACACATGTACACCTCTTCAACGGATACCTTGTTGCGTCAGGCCTTGCTTCTGAAAAAGAAGTAGCAAATGCACAGCTTGCTGACCAAGCTGCCTCACACCTTTTCACTGCGGTTTCACGTGATGATGTTTTCATTAAGAGTGAAAACACACTATGGCTTGCAAACCACTACTACCAAAAGGTAAAGGATCACACAGAAAAACATTGGACTGCGACTGTTAATGATACAGAAGAACTCCAAGAGTATGCATCTCGTGCTGCATCACTCTTCGAAAAAGAGCTGTATCAAGAAAATGGACGCGAACTGAAGCAGATCTCTGGAGAGAGCCTCGCATATGAGCCAGAAGTATTGAAGCTTGCGAACCTGTATGCGCTTCAGGGAAAGCAGCAAGATCGTTTGATTCTTGTTTCTTCCCTATTAGAACAACAAAGTTCTGTTGAATCATTAGAGTGGCAATACAAAAAACACGCTTTATATGAGCTAGGCCAGGCGTACAAATCACTTGGTAATCCTGATAAAGCGCTTGAAACATTCAACTACATCTCAACGTTCACGACAGCTATGCCAACAGTAATGAGCAATAGCGCTGCATTTGAAGTAGCTAGCATGCAGTACAAATTGATAGACGCGCAAAACCTACGCGAGTCTAATGATGAGGTGATGGCTGTTCTTAACCAATTAAAAGAGCTTCAAATTCGAAAAAATGCCCTTTCTGAACCTGTGCATTTAGAAGCAGCTTTAGAATACACGACTATTCGCTCAGAGCTCGCTTCAGCAAATGAGAAGAATGAGCGGAATCGCTTTTTCTTAAACAGAATGAAAGAAGATTTCGAGTCGAGAACTGACACTATTGGTGCAGAGTACCACGAAACGCTTGAAGCAAATGCTGAGAAAAAAGCCCTCTATGGTTGCTACATGAAATTCGTAGATGGTGAGCTTATGCGTCTTGAAGCAGAGAAAAAGCTTCAAACAGAAAGCAGAAGTGAATTCGAAGAAGTAAGTGAGAGTGCTTTAGCCCTTTTCGAAGAGGTCAAAAACTCTCCATATACACCACAGGAATTATACCTGCGCACCGTTGAAAGCATTGAGAAAATCAACGCTGTAAGCGCTTACTAGTTCTTTTGGATAGACTTACATGCCGCCAGTATGGCGGCATTATACGCTTGAAAATGCGAGATTGGATGCATATGAATCTACTCGATCTATGTGAGGCAACATATGCCCCTGTATAGGTTACTTCCCCTGCTTCTTTTTTCCTCAGCCTTTGTATCTGCTGATCAGGCAGAAATAAAGCCTTTTCAACACTCAGTTGTGCCGGGTAAAGGGGCATTGAAGTTTCAACTCGAAATGACACTTGAAGAGGAAGAGTATAATTCATCTATTGCTGAAGATGCAGAGCTTTCAGAGGTAGTACCTTCCGCCCAACAGCAGCATTTCACGCACTCAAGCTCAATACCTCAGCTTGAAGCAAATGGGATTTCAATCACACTGACGCCTCAGCAAAATGTCTTTGAAATTGGTGATTCATTCCTTGATAGATCAAGTGTTGAATTTATAAAAAAACCCAATCCTACTACGGCGTATAGCATTATTCCATGGAGGATTGTAAAAGACATCTCCGTAAGTACGACAGCCACCGACCGTTCCTATTTTACCAAACCTCCTTCGCCGTCAAAGGAAGGGGCATCAATTGACCATATGCAGGATACCCACTATTTCGTTTTCTTTGACGATGGCAAAATATTCGTGCAGCAATTTGAGCTCTTTCAAGATAATCCAAATCTGACTCCGTACCTTTATGGAGTTCATAGCCCATCTAGCCGCATTATCTATAAAACAGACAGCTACCACCCCCGTTTTGATCAAGAAACTGGACCTGTTCCATTTGAAAGTGCAAAACAGCTAGAAGAAACAGCACACGCTCGTGCGATCCAGCAGAAGATGGAGCATGAATCAGCTATTGATTATCCTGAATGTGTACAAGTAAACCACTCACTCTCCTCTAAAATTACTAACGAATGCGAGCAGTTTACTACCCCAGATACATCTCACCCAAGTCCTCCACTGACTCGTAACCGTTCATCGGCATATTCCTACCCTCCAATGAAGGGGCAAACTCCTTTTTCTGAATTGAATGCAGATAAAGCGATCGCACAACGACACACTCCAAAAAAAGAGCCTCTATCGCTCGATAAGCCAACAAATGGCCCAACCCACATGGTTATCAAAAATGATGCTATGTATAAGCTTCCAGTTGGCGAAAGTGAAGTGATTTATACAGCAAAGAATCCGTACGTCTTTTACGAAAAAAAAATGCATAGTTTTGATCCAGGGATAGTATCGTTTCCAGCTCCACCAGAAGTTGGTGCTGAAGCGCTTTTCGAGGAGCGATTTGCTCACGCGTCCGGTGCACGAAGAGAGCATGCTAAACTATCTCCGAAGAAAACATTTCTTTTTGTCGATGTCCCAACTGGAAAAAACCATCAGAAGTTAGCAACACGAAAGGTAGAAGTTCCCGTCTATTCAGGGAAAACGAAACCAACCTATCGTCAGGAGATGGCATACAGGTTTGGCGCTACCTTCGAAACACTTGACCTTGACTACGAGCTTTTTTTAACAGCTCAAACAATTGAGAATGATTCCCTGCATCCAGCAACTGAAGACTTCGCATTCTCTCCAATTTCTTCTGATTCTACTATGCCTTTATCAGGCTTCAGTGGACACCACCCTCTTCATTTTTTACTCGATCAGGAAGGTGGCTACGTAGGGTGCACGTATGATTACCACCCTCCAAAAACAACGTATGAACTTGATGGAATGGTTCAGTTCTATGCTCAAATGGATGCGCTAAATATTCCATTTACTGGATTCCAAGGAGTCAACACGTATGTTGCTTCAGACATTGAAATTGAAGAAGATTTTTTCAATACTGGAGTTATACCTTCTGTCCATACAGAGAGAGTAACACATACCATTGCTTTTGACCCGAAAGAAGCACAGATCAGCGTTTACACTCCTTCTGTTTCTACAGGCGCGCCTAAAGTGGAAGGGATCGAAGGTGATCAACTTCCAATACCAGACACAAGTTTTCTGTCGAATGCACTCATTGATGATGGCCTTGCAGAAACCCATGCCTTGGAAGAGATTGGATATATGCTCGATTTTGGTCAAAACTTGAGTAAAGTCTTCACCTCATTTTTCCCAACACATTTGACTGGTGCAAATATTTCGAAAATCCCAACGATGGTCAATATTAAGCATGGGATTCCGGGTCTAAAACAATACGGAATGACTGTTTCCTACGGGATCGATGAGTCTAAGCATATTAATGATGGCTATAGGCTTACCTCATACAATCTAACAAGGCTTCCTACTCCAGAAGAGCTGAATATCGATGACTATATCGATAGTCTGTCTACAAGAATTGAGGTTGCTCCAAGAAAAGATGGGCAAGGATACTACTTTGCGCTTACGCTCCAACCTCAGCTAGAGGAAGAACTGACTAAAACGTCACAGAACGTTGTCTTCCTTATCGATCGAACAAGTTCAATTCTAGCTCCTCGCTACGATGCATATAGAAATGGGGTAATCAGAGCACTGCAGTACCTGAATGAGGGCGACACTTTTAACATTATTGTTGTTGATTCAAAGCTTAACTACTTTGAAGAGCATCCGGTAACGGTGACGCGAGCAACTATTCGAAGAGCTCGAAGATTTTTACATGACCTCCCTTTCTCTAAGGTGAAAAATACGCGGGTTGATCTCTATGATTTACTCTATGAGCTTCCTGATTTCTTTGATGAAAATGAGAATGTGAATACAGCTATTTTAGTGAGTGATGGCCTGTCTTTATTAAATATGGAGAATAAGGCTGACACACTGAGAAAGATTCTCAAGAGAAACCAAGGGAACGTAACCCTCCACTGTGCAACTGCTGGTGGAAAAAATAATAGCGCAATGCTCGATCTGTTAAGCGCTTTCCACTCAGGTGAACTGGTCTTTTCCCACTCTGTTGCATCGTTCCCAAGGAAGCTTGCACGCCTCATAAAAAAGACGAATGCACTTCTTTCGAGCAATGTTCATGTAACAACGGTAAATCAAGACCACTCCCTCGATGTTGAGTTTTTCACTACCAACGAACGGATGCCACAACTCTATTCTGGCAAACCATTCACCATTTATGGATCTATCAGTAGGCTCACAGACTTCAAATTGGTAATCCAAGGGAAGGTAGGTAGCCGTTTTATGCACTTCGCAAAGGATATCTCTTTTGCTTCAGCTCAGAAATCCCCTCCTGATTTCTACAAATTTGTCTCTATTAATAAGGCATATGCATGTTATGATCTCTTCCTAAAGCAAAGGGATCCTAGCTATTTGAAGGAAGCAAAAGGTCTCTTACAAAAGTATAAATTGCCAGCAGCTACAAAAAAGAAAGCTCCTATTAACAATAAACGGTTAATGAGAGATCGCCTGGACATCTTTTAGGATTGGTATTTGGGACTTCGCATTACAACAGGAACATTCAAGGGACGGGTATTAAAAACACCACCTCCTACCATTACAAGACCCACGCAGGAGCGTGTCCGCCAAGCTATTTTTAATATGATACAGCATTCGATCGAAGGTGCAGTCTTTGCTGACCTTTTTTCTGGATCAGGCGCAATGGGATTTGAAGCTATCTCTCGCGGTGCCGAGCATGCATACCTTGTGGAGAGTCATCTAAGAGCTGTTAAGGTGATTCAAGAGAATATAAGGGTCCTTGGCTGCGAAGATAAGATTACAATACTGAAAGGTGATGTGAAAAGAATGAGCACTCACCTTCCTTTGTGTGATATTATTTTTTGCGATCCTCCGTACGGATCTGAATCTGAAGACCTGTTTCTTCTTGAAAAGCTCCCAGTACAGTCTATTTTGAAGCCTGATGGGGTGATTTTTTTTGAGACAACCCACGCGTTTACAGGCGATGCGCTTCTTCATCTCACACTAAAGGAAAGTCGATCCTTTGGTGATACAACGATAAATGTCCTCACTCACAAGGAATAAAAAAAAGGACATAGCGAATAACTATGCCCTCTAGAATTCTTTTAACGCTGTTCTCGTTTTAGAGTTTTTTTCCGCCCTTATACTGCGTTTCAGTCACGGCACCATCTTCTGAATACCGTTTCTTTAAACCTTCGAGAACACCATTTTCAAAGTGTTGTTCAAGTTTTGGCTTCCCACTCTCATAGTACTTGATGAATGTACCATGCTGTTTACCATTTTTGTAAAATCCGCTGAAAAGAAGCGTTCCTTCAGATGAGAAGTCTTTCGCTTCTCCATCTAGTACACCAGCTTTGTACGCATACGAACTACAAAGCGATCCATCCTGGAAAAAGCTTTTTTCGGTTCCTTCTTTCTTACCATCAACGAAGGTTACTTCACGTTCAATAGATCCATCAGGGAAAAAGAAGCGCGCAACACCGTTTCTTTTATTCGATGAGTAGGCCATTTCAGCACGTAATTTACCGTTAGGCATATAGAGCTTTGCCAACCCTTCTTTTACACCGTTCTTGAAAGGTGTAACCGCAACTCTTTGTCCTTGTTCATTACACTCGGTCACATCGCCTTCTAGTTTTCCATGCTCATACATTTCTTCATGAAGACAGATTTTTTCATCATCTTTTGTAGCATAGACGCGGTGTGGTCCATGTTTTTTATTCCCTTCATAATAGGAAACGATTTCATGGCCTTCTGGAGTTTTTTCGATCATTCTCCCCTCAAGTCGGCCTGATACGTAATTTGCCTCTTCGAGTAGGTCTCCAGATTCATCCCACATCATTTTACAACCATGGATTTCACCATTTTTGTATTGAATGTGTGTGTGGACGTTTCCGTTGGGAAAGTAGCTTTTTTGGTCCCCTTCTAAGAGTCCTTCGTCATTGTAAACAAACTCTCGAGCGAGTTTTTGCTCACCCTTCGGTTGTTTTGGTGAAAATTCTTTCTGCTTTCCAGCTGGTTTACCTTTATTGAAGTGTCGCTGAAAACAAACTGAACCATCTTCATAATATCCAATAGCATCACCAGTGAGCAGGTTTTCGATAAACATCGATTTTTGCTTTACTTGTCCATTGTCGTAGTATTCGATGTGCTCACCATGCTTATTTCCATCAACGAACGATAACTCTTCTTGCAGAGAACCATTTGGATAAAACCGCTGAACAAGCCCATCTGGAGCTCCATTTTCATAGCTCAGTTTGAAAATGACGTTTCCATTTTCAGCTTTTTCTATAAACTCGCCAACACGTGCGTTGTTTTCAAATGAGCAGCGAATTTTTTCTATGCCGTTTGCAAACCACTGAACTTGCGTTCCGTGTAGCTTATTGTTTACATAGTTTTGAGAGAGTTTATGCTGACCATTTTCAAACCAGGCATCAACTTTCCCCTCGTATTTATCATCGGCATAGGTCCCTTTAAATGAAAGTTTTCCAGAGGTGAAATACTCTTTGAATTCTCCGTTTTTCTTCCCATCAAGGTATGTCGCTACGAGTTTTACTTGTCCTGAAGGATAGTATTCTCTTTGAATACCATCGAGAAGACCCCGTTTGTATGAGTATTCTGTTTTGATTTTGCTATTGTCATGGTATTCAGCATAGGCTCCATCTAGCTCACCATCAAGAAGTGAGTACTCAAGTTTAAGCGCACCGTTTGGATGCCATTCTCTGATAGGACCATTCAGTTTTCCATTTTTATCGTACCGTGCCTCGAATGACTTTTTTCCATTCTCATGCTGGCGATAGTGATGACCCACAGCAATACCTTTTTCATATTGCTCTTTTCCTGTTATTTTACCATTTGTATCGTAGTAGAAGAACGTTCCTTCAGGCTGCCCATTTTTATAGTATCCAACATACGCTTCTTGCCCATTTTCATGGTATTTGATGTGAGATCCGTATTGCTTTCCATTTTGGAAGTCTTTGATTTCTTTATGTGTTCCATTTTTATGAAACGCAGTAAATGCTCTTTTTTGCGATGAAGAGTCTAATTTACCATCTACATAGAATTGCTCACAGGCAACGGTTCCGTCTTCGTAGTATTCAGTGACAACACCTTCGAGTTTCCCTTCAACATATTTTCCCACGAGTTGCTTTTCACCCGACTCATACCACGCAGTTTCGGTTCCATCTTGAACACCCTCTACAAATATTTTTTCATGGGCTTTCTTCCCATTCTCATAATAAGTAATCTGAGGGCCGTGTTGTTTGTGATTCTCAAATGAAATAACTTCTTTTAGAGATCCAGATGGATAAAACTCACGAGCGACACCATGGAGGAGTCCTCGCTTGAAGCTTCGGATGAGGTGTGGTTGTCCTTTCTCATTGAAAATAACCGAGAGTCCGTGTGGGACAACAGACACATTATAGAGCTTAAACGCTTCTTCATCTTCACTAATGAGTGTGAGGTCTGTTTCCTCGTGGCGCATTCCCTTGGAAGCAAATTCCACTCTTTTTGTGATGAATTCGCGTCCTAGATCATCTTCTGATATGAAAACTACTTTTTTGGGGTTTCCGTCTTCAAAGTACTCGAGGATTTTTGGCTTCCATTCAGGCTGTCTGACGAGAAGTTGTTGCGCAACTGGTTGAACAAATGGAACTTCTTCTTCAGCAAAAGCAAATGATGAAATGGCCAATACAAAGGATAAAATAAAATTTTTCATGGATACACCCGCTGGGAATTAACTCAGTATTGTACTATAGCAAGTGTAGGGGAATTTTGTGAAATCTTTCTCTGTATTTGAGCACGACTTCGCTTTCAGCCACCCCTCCAGGGGTAAACCTAATTGTACATTTTTCTACGCTTTTCCCATCGACTTCGACGTGCTCAACCCCTTTGTAGAGTTTTACAAACGTAAAGAAATAAGTATCAACAGGAATCGCTTCATCAGTGGTTCTTCGAAAAAGAAGCCCTTTTTGATCCACACTTAAGTGTACCTCTATCGCCCCTCCCTGCATACGTGCAATCCTTCCACTAGCATACAGTTCAGTTGCAATGGAGCCGCATGACTGCTCAAAGCGGTACTCTTTTACCATCTGTACAACGTTGACGCCAAATACCGATGAAAAAAGGGTAATAATCGCAATGATAACGAGTAATTCGAGAAGAGTAAGCGGTCTACTCTTCTTCCTCACGGAGCCATGGGTAGTAATCAGACTTTTTCTTCCCTTTTTTCTGGATATATTTTTCTAGGCTTTTGGACTGAATGGTAATTTCTCCATTCGAACGTTTCACTTCGAACTCTTTACCCCATCCATCTTTAAGGAGGTCCTTTACTCGTTTTGCAAGCCCAGTCTTTTCTAATTCATCTTTAAGGTTGTTGTAGATTTCATCGAGATCTCCCGTTTCCGCAAGACGAAGCTGTACGAGTTCATACACCTTAGATATCGCTTGCTGCGTTTTAAACGCTTTACCCTCTTCTAGGCTTCCCTTCATGCTATATCCGATTACCCCTCCAATCAGGCTGATAATTAGGATGACTAGCATTATTTCCATTAAAGTAAATGCTCTTCGTATTTTCTTCATCATAGCTCCTAGTTAAGTACTGCGCTTATATCACTCATCGGGAGGAGCACGGCTATCAATACCGTTCCTACGATAATCCCGAGAAAGAGTAGGATAATCGGTTGCAGCATTGTGGTAAACCGGGTAAGCGATCTTTCTAGCTCCTCATCGTAGATATTCGCTATAGAAAAAAGCATCGCATCCATATTTCCGGACTCTTCTGCAACGGACAACATTCGAACAAAAAGGGATGGAAAATGAGGATTTTTTCCGAGATACGCGGCAAATGAACCTCCCCGAAGCGCTTCCTCTTCCCCCTCTTCCACACTTTTCTTAAGCGTTCGCATCTTTATAACGTTTCTTGAAAGGCGCAATCCTTCGATAAAGGGAACCCCACTTCGTAAAAGAACGGCGAGAATTTGAGAAAACCTCAATAAAGACGATTGAATGAGCACCCGCTCTAAAATTGGAACCTGTAAACAGAGTCGCTCAACAGTTTTTTTCCCTGTTTCACTGCGCAGGAAAAATATAAACCACGTTATGCACCCTACAATACCAAGTACCAGCTGAACCCAATACGCTGTCAGAAAATCACTAATACTCAACACAATGTGTGTTATGGGGTGCAGCTTTTTTCCTTCAAACATCTCTTGCATCGTTGGAATAAGAAAGAAAAAGAGTACGACGAGGACAAGAGAGCAAAACGCAAAGAGAAATGCTGGATACATCAATGAGGAAACAAGCTGCTTTTTTAACTTCTGTTGTCTGCCATACAGTTTTTCGATCTGGAGGAAAATTTTATCAAGCTCCCCAGTCTGTTCTCCAGCCTCGACAAGAGCACAAAAAATGTCATCGAACGATTGCGGATGACGACGTAGTGCACTCGAAAGGGATTTTCCAAACTTGACCTGTTCTGCGACATCAAGGTAGATAGTATGCGCTTTCGTTCCCGCATATTTTTCTTCGATAGTAATGAGTGCCTCATAGAGAGGAAGACCAGAGCGTAAAAGAGAAGCAACATCACGACTGAACTGAAGCTTTTGTGTTTCAGTGAGGTGATCTGCCTTTCGAGCATCCGAACACTCTTCTACAGAGGTAATAAATATCCGGTCTCGTTTAAGCTTTGCCTTCGCTAACTCATAGGAATCAGCGTTAATGTAGCCACTCGTTGCCTTCCCTGAACTAGTAACCGCTTCATACTTATACATTGCCATGTCGCGTTACCCTCAGCACTTCTGCACTCGTTGTGAGACCCTGTATTGCATGAATACTCGCCTCGTTTTTTAGTGAAGACATCCCTTCGGCTTCAGCTTTTTGCTGTAGACCCGCAGCATCAACTGATTGCAAAAGCTTCTCCTTGATGGTACGACTTACTGGCATATATTCATAAATACCAATCCTTCCTTGGTATCCCGTGTGGTAGCACTGATCGCAACCTTTTCCCATATGGAGCACACCATTTTTGAGTTGGTCACGGGAAAGCTCTAGATCTTTCAGCTCTTGGTTTGTCGGTTCATACGATTGCGTGCAGTGGGGGCAAATCCGTCGTAAAAGTCGCTGTGCCATAACAGAAAGTAGAGATGAAGAAAGAAGGTACGGCTCAATCCCCATATCCACAAGTCGAGTGATTGCAGAAGGTGCATCGTTCGTATGGAGAGTGCTCAAGACAAGGTGTCCTGTAAGCGATGCTTGGATTGCGATCTCAGCAGTCTCTTTATCCCGAATCTCACCGATCATCACTACATCAGGATCTTGTCGCAAAATATGGCGCAGCCCCTTCGAAAAGGTGAGTGAAATTTTTGGATTTACACCAATTTGTGCAATACCAGGAAGCTTGTACTCAACAGGATCCTCAATGGTCATGATATTTACATCACTTCCATTCACCTCTGAAAGCGCACTATAGAGTGTCGTCGTTTTTCCACTTCCGGTAGGGCCTGTAACAAGAATAATTCCTTGGTTACTCGAAATCGCCTTTCTAAAACTGGTGAGCATAGCCTTTGGCATCCCTATCCGGTCGAGCCCAAGCAGTACATTTCCTCGATCGAGGATACGAAGCACAATTCGCTCTCCATAAACAACGGGAACCGTGCTTACTCGAAAATCAATAGTCCGTCCACCCATAGCAAGCTTAATTCTTCCATCTTGAGGAAGCCTTTTTTCAGCAATGTCAAGTTTAGCGAGGACCTTTACGCGGGTTAACAGTTGGCTTTGGTATTCTTTGGGAGGCGTATGCCGTGTCTGCAGAACGCCATCGATTCGATATCGCACATGGAGTCCAACTTCTGTTGGCTCGAAATGAATATCGGATGCCCCTTGCTCAATCGCTTCTAAAAAAATAATATTTAACAGTCGGATAATTGGAGAGTCACTTGATTGATCCAGAATATCTATCGATTCAATATCTACATCATCGGTTGCATCTTCGTTCAGCTCATCAAAAAAGGCCTCTCGCTCCTCCCCCTTCTGATGGTAAACCTGCTCTATTGCTGCATCGATCTCATCTTTCGTACATTCATACAACTCAATGTTTGTTCCGAGATAGAGACGTGCCTCTTTATGTACCTCGTAATCAGATCTACTTACCGTTGCTAGGACAACCGTCCCCTCCTTCTCTTCTATAGGAAGGATCGACCCTCGCTTAGCAAAACTGTACGGAATTTTTTGTTCTTTCAATGCAACAAGAGGTGCATCAAAAAGGCCTCGACTACCCATCTACTGAACCGAAGAGAAGTTTAAAACTGTTAACGAATAACTTTTGCCGCTTTGCGTTTTTAGCAGCTTGAATTCTTTCCAAAAACTCTGGAATATCGCCTGGTCTTTGCATTAAAAGCTCTGTTCTTAACTCCTTCATCTGCTGGTCATCATCATCGATAACGTGTGGGGTTAAAAACATGAACATCTCTGTGATCTTATCAGTCATTTTCGACGTTCCGAAAAATTTTCCAAGACCTGGAAGCTCCCCTAAAAAAGGAATTTTATCTGAGCTATCTTCTGCAATCTTTCGTTGCAAACCACCTAAAATAACCGTTTCACCATCAAGTATACGAACGTTATTTACAACGTGTCGTCTGTTTACATTGGGAAGGTTGTTCACATTACTCTTCACAGTATCAAACGAAATATTAGTCTCAAGTGTAACGAAGCGACGAGGTTCTCCATCTATCACTTGCGTCTCATGAATAGTTGGAGTAACAACGATGTTTACACCATACTGCGCTCGAACGTAGGAGTTCTCAAAAGTGATCCCTCCATTCGTTTCAATAGGGGCCGCCCCACTATTGATCGAGAGCTCTTCCATGTTAGAAAACTGCGCCGGCGTTTGATTCAGCGTCAAAATAGTTGGAGAAGCATTGATCCGTACATCGTCTTGAGACATCAAGAAGTTATATGCAAGGTCAAAGGCCGGAAATGCTTTTGATGGGGGTCTCGACATGAAAAAATCGAGGATTCCCCCCATTGTTTCATGATCATAATCCAATCCTGTCTCGCGAATGTGTTTCGCGTGCGCACCAATTTTTAAAAGGTTCAAACCAAAATTATTTTGATTCGTTGTCTTCTTTTCAAAAAGGAGCACTTCAACCTGTACCATTTTTTTAGGTAGATCGAGTTTCTGCAGTAAATCTTTGATCTTTGGAAGCGTATCTTTTCGCACAACAATCATAATCGCACCCGTTTGCGGATATGGCACGAAATTTTGCGATGTCGAAATCACCTTTTGGGCGGCTGCCGTAGTCGGAAGCGCTACAGGTGAGGTAACAACGGGTGGAGCAGCTGGTGTTCCATAGGTTGGATAACTGGTTTTCGCTTCTTCTTTTAAGAGCTGCTTTTGAGCAGGCGATGGTTCTTCACCGGGACCTTCACTTCTAATTCCTATAAGTGATGCATACACTTTTTCAAGCATAGAAGACACTTCAATTGGGTCGCTGTGCTTACAGGTATACCAATAGATCGCCATCTCTGATGGATCGCTAATTTGATCTTCTGTCAATGCAACAATCTCTTCTGCTCGCTCCACCATTTCCTGGGGCCCAACAACAGCTAAGGTGGATTCTCCCTGGAGAGTCATGATCGTGAGGTCCTCACTCACTCCCCTGGTAAGGGTCACACGCTTTTTTGAGTCATCAAAAAATGCCTTAAGGATCTTCTCCATCTCTTTTGCAGAAATCTTTGTTAATGGGAACACCCGTGAAACCTTACGATCGTTCTCATTCCACACCGTTTGATAGAGTGTAACAAGCTTTTTCACATCCCGTACAGAAGAGATAAGCGCGACCTTAGAGCCGATCTGGTACACCGTTCCCATCTTAGCGTCTCTAAATCGATCGAAGAATTGAGCTACCGCTTTCGAACGCTCTGGATCACAAGATACGACATACACGATTCGCTTGTGGTCTTCTAAGAGGGGTAAATCTTCTTTTCGGGAAACAATCGCATCAACAGCAATCAAATCTTGCTTCATCAAGACGAGTTGTCTCGTGAATGGATTAACCTCGCGGATTGCAACGCCATTTTGGGCTAAAATTGCTTCAATCAGATCACTCCATGACTCTCGAGGAATAGAAACCTCTGAGTGCATATGTACTTTCATCTGTCCAATTTCTGGAGGGATCACATAGAGAAAGTCAGGAGCGCCATACTCCATGATAAGTTGAGAAAGCGTCGACTCCTCTTGGTCAAAAAGCCCAAAAGAATCGCCATCTCCTATAACACCTTGTTGCCTTTGCTTCCATTCCTTCTCAGAAGCGGCAATCTCAGATCGAATAGACGAAATTTTAGTCAGTAGGTCGGAATAGTCAGTTGGATTAGCCTTCGTTTCGACGAATTCGGTAACCTGATCAAAGGAGTCAGAGAGTTCCACTCTCAGCTTCCTCAGCTTCTGATTCAACTCATGGAGCGGTTTTTTCAGTTTCTGTGCTTGCTGGACGGAAAGCTGTTGCTCTTTCTCTTCAATCGATTGAGCAAAGCTGAAACAAGTAAGAAGTACTGTCGCTAAAACTACTCTCATATATCGTCCAAATCCTCGAGCAACTCTTCCAGCTCCGGAGGAATTTCTTCGTAACCATCACGAGCTATCTCTTCAGATCTACGTGTAGGAATCCTTTTTTTCTTCTTCACCTTTACAGGGATTTCGACACGCTTCTGAGAACTTCTCGTCTCATCAAAGAGCCGTCCTGAGAAAAGCATCTCATTCCCCTTAGTAACAACTCCCTCGAAAACGAAAAGCATACCACAATTTAGATAATTTAGCAGACCTTCAAGTTCATCTTTTTCATCAACGAGGCTCCATGTACCTTCCTTCTTCAGTAAATAATCTCCAGGTCGAAGCAATTTTGTTTTTTTTCCAACCTTGACGACTACCTTGTCCTCTCCTTTCACTCGAATGTTTTTAAAGAGATCATCTGGCTTTACATCGAGTACTTGATGGTGCTGAGGAGAGAGAGGAATAACAGCATACTCCTTGCCAGTTGGATCCCAGGCCTCAACCTCAATACGAGCTTGAGATACAGAGCAGACCCGAAAAAGAGGGCATTCAGCATTCTTTGGAGAGGCAAGAGGAACCAATGCACCATATTGTAAGGTGAAAATACTTCCTAACTCAGCATGATACACCTGAGCATCGAGTGATCCAATTCGAAAAAACCTTCCCTTTTCCTTATATCTACTCCCCCCATAGGTATTGAAAAAGGCATCAGGTGGATAGAGAGCTAGCTTCGAAATACTAGTGCAAAAGGCCTCAAACTCCTTTGATCGTCCCCGAGTCACCACATTTGGAAACTCCGCACTCGAAAACGAGTGGGAAGCATGGAGGATTTCAACATTATCAGTCGTTTTGATGTCCAATGACAGGGTAGCCTGACTTCCATCATCTGAAAGGGAAAGGGCGAGTGGTGTTTCCTGATTTGAGAGGATGAATCCTTTTGGAGTGAGAGATAGGTGGCACATTGCTCCGTTAGGCAAAAAAGTATAATGATCATTCACAAAAGAGAAATACCTCCCCCTCTCCTCCTTATCAGGACGGGGCGGTCTTTGGTAGCAATGAATAGAATTGACAAACTCTGGCAAAAAAAGCGTCTCTTTTAAAGAGCGTTTTCCAAATATTTCAAGGGTAAGCTCTCCCTTCTTCTCTTGAGCAGGAATAAGCTTGGTATGAGTCGGTACCTCTATCTGTTCGATAGGGAAGATTTGCTGGACATACTCACGAAGAAAGAAAACCGCAAGAGAGATCCCAAGAAAAAAAATCGCAGTCCCACGAAGGATTGAAGCCGTCCTACGGGTTGGTTTCTCAAGGAGAATTGCTTCCAGCATATAGACCAATCTCATGGTTAAAACGGCGTATTGTAGGGAAAAGGTATAAATTACGAAAGAAAGAACGAACAAAAAAGTGCTACATATAAAAATAAATTTTTATTAACATTAAGAAAGAGGGGCATAGGATGTCTGTGCCCTGGTTACTGCTGTAAATCCACCATAGTAATGGTGTGAAAAACGAGAGGTGTTGGGGTTATGCCTAATGAGAATGAACAAGAAAAAAAAGAAGGCGTGAGCGTTCAGGAGATCGAAAACTTCGGTAAGAAGTATCGGTTTGAGCTCGCTTTTCTAGTATATTTTGTACTTGCTACCTTTTTTACATTTGCGTTCTGGGGTGCTACATGGAGTATCTATCTATGTGGTATCGGTGGCGTCATTGGAATTTGGCTTCCAGAGAAAGTTGCAACGGTTGCACGAGCTACGTTCCGATTTGTGTTTAAGCAAGAAAAAATAACACAAATCATTCTAGCTATTGTTGGTGTTATCATTTCAATTTTCTTAGCTCCACTAATCTTCCTTTCTATAGGATTGATGGGTGGAATGGGAATGTTCAACCAAGGGTATAAAGGCGTAGAATAAAGCCTTTTACCGTAGTGCTACTTCTCTCTCGCGGACATATTCTGCGAGCGAGCGGGATGACGATGAAAACTCAGCGATAAACGCTTTACAGGTCTGCTCATCAGCAGTCAGGGTTTCCTTCGTGCCCGATGATAACCCCAAAAAATCTTTCAGGGCAGTGAGTGAGAGTAATTCTTGAGATCGCTGCCCCAGTGCACGCTGCAACATTGCAATTCTAAGCATGTTCGCACTCATAAGGTGTGCCGATCGTTTCATTGTAGTCCCCTGCCAAAGAAGCTCATCATGCTGCATCTTGTCTTTCAGACTACACGCTACAGTCAAAGCCTCCACAAGAGCACCTTTCTCCATCAGGAGTGTTGCCATTGAAAATTCATGGTAATATGGGGCGTGTGTTTTAGCACGCATAAGCGCCTTACTCGCAAGTGCCTGAGCTTTGGCTTCCTCACCAACAGCAATGAGGTGTTGTGCAATCGTTTGCTCAACTCCTGGTCGAGATTCAGGGTGCGTTTTGAGAAAGGTAGTCACACTCTCAAAGAGTGCTTCATTAAATGAGCTTTTTGAAAGAAGATCACGTACGTTTTGTGAAAGTACAAGATATTCGCTTTCCTTCTCTTTTGACTCCCCTCGATACGCATAAGCAAGTCCTACAAAAAGAACAAGAAGGGTTAGAAAGAACGCCTGAAACGCTCTTTTATATTCCGCTAGTCTTTCAATCATCTCTTGAACATTCATATGCACCCTCAAATTGATGAAGGCATACTAACGAAACGAAAATGAGAAATCAAGGTTTTACTTTAAGAAAAAGTGCATTCGTAATTACTGAAATTGAAGATAGTCCCATAGCAAGGCCTGCTATCATCGGGTTCAAGTATCCAAATGCTGCACACACAATGCCAACGCAGTTATATACGAACGCAAAGAAGAGGTTTTGCCAAATCTTTGACATCGTTTTTCGAGAGAGCCGAACAAAGATTCGCATACTTTTTGGCAGGTCTTTCAAAAGCCCAACATCTGCAGATTCCATTGCAACATCGGTACCACTACCGACTGCAATACCAACATCTGCTGCTGCAAGAGATGGAGCGTCATTCACACCATCACCAACCATGCCAACCTTTTCAAAGCTCTTAACGATCTCGAGCTTTTCCTCTGGTAGCTTTTCCGCAAACCACTCGGAAGGTTGAACAGCTTCAGCAACACCTTTAACCACAGACTCCTTATCTCCACTAACAATAGCCGTTTTGATCCCCTGTTTAGCAAGCCATGCAAACAAGTCCTCAATTCCTGCGAGAAGCGTGTCTTCTAACAAGAACGCTCCTACATATACTCCATCTCGAGCAACATATACAGCTATCGAATCGTGGGTTGGTAGTCCCTCTACACCTCGTTCCTTCATAAACCGGTGAGATCCCATGAGGCAGATTTTTTTTCCGATCATTCCCTCAACGCCTCGGCCGGGATGCTCTTTAAACCCATCAAGAGAAAGGGTGTTTGTATCAGCAAGGTACTCCGCACAAGCTTTCGAAAGAGGGTGATTAGACCTTGAACCAAGTGTTTTACCAATCTCTCTAATCTCGCCCTCAACCTGTTTAACTTGAAGCTTCCCCACTGTGACGGTACCTGTTTTATCAAAAACAAGGTGTTTAAGTCTTGCTCCTCGCTGTAGTGCAGAGATATCTTTCACAAGAACACCTGCATTCGCAGCCCTCGTCGTAGCCACCAAAATAACGATAGGGGTTGCGAGCCCCAGCGCACACGGGCATGCAACAACAAGTACAGCAACTGCATTGATAATGCCCTCTTGTACCTGATGTAAAAACACACTCCAGATAACAAACGTGAAAATGCTAAAAAGCACCACTGACGGCACAAAAATTGCAGCCACTAAATCAACAAGGTTCTGTACAGGAGGTTTACTTTCTGAAGCTTTCTCAACGATCGCAATCATTTTTTTCAAATACGTAGCTTTTGGGTCACTTGTTACGATAACTTCTAATGCACCCTCTGCGTTCACACTCCCCGCAAAAACAGTATCATTTTTCCCCTTAGAGACAGGCATCGATTCGCCGGTAAGCATCGACTCGTCAACACTTCCCTCTCCAGATAAAATTGCACCATCAATCGGTATCTTCCCACCTGGTTTTACGAGAACGGTATCTCCCTTCTCTAAAGAATCAACAGGAACAGTAACAAAACCTGAACCCTCTTTTTTTTCAGCTTCTTTCGGAAGCATTTTGACCAGTGAGCTCAAACTCTTATGCGCCCGCTTTTTACTGTACGCCTCGAAAAAGCGTCCAAGTAATATAAGCGCTATAAGGACACCACTCGTTTCAAAATAAAGCTCAGCACCGCTTGTGGCTACCCATAGATAGATGCTGTAGAAGTATGCAGCGGATGTACCGAGTGCAACGAGCGTATCCATATTTGCGGTTTTTCGTTTCAGCGCACTCCATGCACCTTTATAAAACCCAATACCGAATACAAACTGTAAGACAGAAGCAATAAGCCATTGGATCCATGGAGGCAACATCCCTCCAAAACCAACGATTGACAAAAGCATAGGAACAAGGAGTGGAAGCGCAAGCAGCGCCGAGACAAACGCCTTCATTCCATCCCAAAAAAGGGATGGCTCTTCTCTTTTTTCGACAAGTGAATACCCCATCTCCTGGAGATTCTCCTTGAGGTACTCAAGTGATCTTTCCTCTTGTACATCGACGTCCATTGTCTGTGTAGCGAAAGAAACTGTGCACTTAGTAATGCCGGGAATTGTCTTCGCAGCGGCCTCTATCTCTTTAACGCAAGAGGCGCAGTGCATCCCCGTGATGTGAAAGCGCATGGTGTAGCTCCCTGGCAATTGTTCTATGCCCTGATGAGAATGCATGTGTCTGCAATGCACTCCTCCCATACCACGCACCATAGGGTAGATTACACGCTTCGTCAACAAAAAAAAGATGGGGCAATAGATCAACCGTATGATGGGTAAATCCGTGCCGGATAGTTTTCATTTCACCCTGGTAATGTAAATCTGCTTTACACACCTTTTTGACATCGACATCATACGGAAATTGCATGAGCCCTTTCATCACACCATCTCGCTCTTCTTTGTAAAGCCAAACCTTTTCGTTGCAAACCAAAACAACCACTTGTCTTTGCAGGTATACCCTTTCTTTCGGCTTCTTTTTCATAGGTAACACCTCTGCATCTCCTCGACCTTTGCACCCTTTTCTCAAGATGCACGTTGAACAAAGGGGCACCTTTTTGCACACCTTCTGTCCAAATTCAATAATCCCCTCAGCCACGACCTCTGGCCGATCCTCAGGAATCCAACTTTCAGCAAATCCCCTGATAGCCAATTTACCACGTGCGGTATCAACCCGCTCAAAAAACCCATGAAAACGGGCGAGCACCCTTTCAACATTTGCATCGATAGGCAAGGCTCTAATACCGAAACCAAAACACAAAACAGCACTTGCAGTGTACGGACCAAGGCCCGGTATTTGAATAAGCTCCTCATAAGAGGATGGAAGCACACCTTTATTATGCTCTACTAACCACTTCGCTCCCTTGTGAATATTGCGAACCCTCGAGTAATACCCCAGTCCTTCCCATAGCTTGATCATTACCGATTCATCCGCTGCTGCAACATCATGAATTGTTGGAAATGCTTCGATCCAACGAGAAAAATAATCAAT
>Ga0070728_10001051_pt1 | contig 45521 bp, 40 predicted proteins | sample tdDd471_FD_66723 | JGI IMG/M metagenome (GOLD analysis project Ga0070728, IMG submission 66723) | Marine sediment microbial communities from the Atlantic coast under amendment with organic carbon and nitrate - tdDd47.1 | ecosystem: Environmental > Aquatic > Marine > Coastal > Sediment | place... | reverse complement strand
CGTCATTTACCTCGTGCAGACCGACCCGGACAGCTACTATGAGTCTCTGTCAGCTGATGCTTCCTCCATCCAAAAGAAGGGTCCCATGTCCAGGAAGCAATTCCTGGCGAAGTTGGCCAGCCCTCTCAAGCGGATGAACGGATAACACCATACCATCCCGGCGCGGACCGCACGTCCGCGCCGGGACTCCTTCTCAAGGAGAACACCTCCGTAAATCGTGCCGCTCGGACCTGCGGCGCAACGTGCACGGAGTTTTTCAGACCCCGACGTTCACCGTACGTCGGGGTCGCTCCGTAAAAAGAAGCTACTGACAGATGCAGTATCGTGGGGTTATGAGGATTTCTTGTCTTTTCGGGCCCAAGCCAGTAACGAACACTGGCAATACGTTGTTACAAACGTTGAGCACGGAGCCGAATAATGCGAACCCGACTATGGACACTCATACTTCTCTGCCTGCCCCTGGTTCTGGGTATGAGCGGATGCAACACCTCGGACCAATCCGAAACTACGGGGTTGACGTCTCCCGGCGTGAGCGACAGTCAAATCGTTCTCGGCTCATCTCTGGCCCTTACAGGCCATGCAGGCTATCTCGGCACGCAAACCCTGCGTGGGGCTGAAGCCTACATTCGCCACGTCAACGCCAACGGCGGCGTGCATGGCCGATCCATCAAGATCAAAGCAGTGGATGATTCCTACGACCCGCCCAAGTGCCTCGCCAACACACAAAAATTCATCATCGACAACGATGTCTTTGCCCTCTTTTGCTATGTAGGTACGCCGACCACGGTCAAGGCCCTGCCTCTGGTTGAAGAAGCACGCATACCGCTTGTGGGAATGTTCACCGGGGCCAACGCCCTGCGTCAGCCCTTCAATAGGTATGTAGTCAACATCAGGGCATCCTATTATCAAGAGACCAAAGACGCCGTGCGGCACATGGTCAAAGACCTCGGACTGCGCAAAATAGCTGTTTTCTATCAATACGACACCTACGGATTCGACGGACTCATCGGTGCAGAGCTCGCACTCAAGGAATTCAATCTCGAACCAGTGGCGCGCGGCTGGTACATCAGAGGCACCGAAGACGTTGACGAAGGTCTGGACAAAATCCACAAGTCCGGTGCCAAGGCTGTGATCATGATCGGCACCTACGATGCCTGCGCCCGATTCATCAACAAGGCTGGCGAACGCAACTACAGCCCGGCATTTCACACGGTTTCCTTTGTGGGAGCCGAAGAACTGGCCCGGCGTATCAAGACCGATGCCCCTGCCAAAGTACTCATGTCGCAAGTTGTGCCCCCCCCGATCATCAACTCGGAAAGCGACACTGACGTGGCCAGCGAATACGTCACTCTTCTGAAACAATACTTCCCGAACGACACCCCGAGTTTTATCGGGTTGGAAGGTTTCCTCAATGCCCGCATCATGGTGGAAGGATTGCAAAAGGCAGGAAGATTCCTGACCCGCGAAAAATTCATCGACGCCATCGAATCCATCCGCAATTTCAAACTCGGGCCGGGCATGTCGATTACCTATGGACCGCATGACAGACAAGGGCTTGAAGCCATCCACTTCACTCGCCTTCAGGACGGTCAATTCATACCGTTCTCCGACTGGAAAGGCTTGAAGCAGGAATTGGAGGCCATGCCATGACCATGGCCAAAAAACTGGCTACCCGATTCGACAATATCGGCCTACGAGAAAAACTGCTGTTCTCAATGCTTGCGGCCATTCTATTCATCTCCGTGACCATTGCGCTGGTTTCCAGATATATTCTGGTCAGCTCCCTGACACACGAACTGGAAATGCGAGGTTTCGCCATTGCCCACTCAGTGGCAGAACGCGGGGGCTCGTATCTGTTGGACAACGATGTACCCAAGTTGCTGGCCCTGATTTTCGACGAAGGTCGCCTTCGCCAGCGCAAAAATCTGGTCGCCTACATTTTTATCGAGGACCAGGACGGCAAAGTACTGGCCCACACGCTGACACGAAAACTCCCCGACACCCTTCGCGGGAACACTCTCCCCAAAAACAAACACGATTCCATCAAACGACTCAATCTGGGTGGACAGGAGGTCTACGACCTGGCCGCTGCCATCAATGAAGGACTATATCGCATCGGCACGGTCCACGTTGGTCTGAACAAGAGCCACATCGACTCTTTAGTAGGCAAATTGCGCGTGGCTTTTCTCGGTTTCATTTCCGCCGTGGTCCTGATCACCATTTTCCTCAGTTCCTGGCTCTCCAAGTACATCACCAAACCCATTTCGGACCTGACGCGCCTGTCCGACGAGATCAGTCGGGGCAACTTCGACATTCCTCACCATCTCGTACCAAACGAAGATTGGGATACATCCCGATGCCCGGCGTTCACCAACACCGACCTTCCGTGCTGGCACTTCGACCAGTCCAGAAGCGGAGAAAAGCCCGGTGAAGCTCACCGCAAATGTGCAGACTGCGCCTTCTATCGCAAACATGCACTCGGCGACGAGGTCATCCAACTCGGTGACTCATTCCGCAACATGGTCTGGTCCATCAAACTCTATCGTCGCAGACTGCGCGAATCAGAAGAAAAATACAGGTCTCTGTTCGACTCCGGTCCGGACCCAATTTTTGTCGTAGAATGCGAATCCGGCATTATCCGTGACGCCAACCCGCGTACTGTCGAACTCTACGGATATTCCATGGATGACCTCATCGGAATGAAATTCATAAAGCTTGGCCCCGAGCACAACGTCGGCTGTCTGGATTATTTCGTGGAAGGCGGCGGTGGATGTGTCTATTTCCCCAAGCTGCTCCACTACAAAAAAGGTGGCGAACCATTCTTCGTGAATATGCACGCCTGCCCCATTTCCTATCGGGGACGGCACGCCATTATCATCGCGGTCACGGATATTACTGAACTCATTGAAAAAGATGCGCAGCTCATTCAGGCAGGAAAAATGAAATCTCTGGGTGAAATGTCTGCAGGTGTGGCCCATGAGGTCAACCAGCCGCTCAATGCCATCAAGATGGGCAGTGAGTTCCTCTCCATGATGCAGGAAGAAGGCGTTGAAGTCCCCAAGGAGCACTTCCTGCAAGTGGTCAAGGAGATTTCCACTCAGGTGGACCGCGCTGCCGAAATCATCAACACACTGAGATCCTTTGGTCGCAAGTCTGATCTTATCGAAGAACAGGTCAACCTCAACCAGACAGTGAATGCGGTTCTGTCCATCCTTCGTCGACAATTCGAATTGGACAACATCCGCTTCATCCTTGATCTGGATGAGGAACTACCTCCTATACTGGCCCATTCGAACAGACTGCAACAGGTCATCTTCAATCTGGTGACCAACGCCAAGGATGCCCTGAACGACAAGTCCTCCCCGGCTGACGGCGATGAAAACCGACGCATCATGATCCGCACTGGTGCCGAAGAAAAGATCGTCTACGTGGAAGTCGAAGACACAGGGTCCGGCATCGATGAAAAAGACAAACGAAAGATTTTTGAACCCTTCTTCACCACCAAGGAAGCCGGACAAGGCATGGGCCTCGGCCTGGCCATCACGTACGGCATAGTCAGGGATTATGGTGGAGACATCCGCATTGATAGCGAACGCGACAAAGGCACGGTTTTCCGCATGGAATTTCCCATAGCCAGCTCGCGAGGAGAAACCAAATCATGAATGAAAAAGTACTGGTCATAGACGACGAACAACCCACCTTGAAGATGTTCACGCTGCTGCTTTCAGCCTACGGGTATGAAGTGCTCACGGCGGAGAACGGACAGGAAGGGGTCAAGATTTTCAAAAAAGAGAATCCAGGATTGGTGATGACCGACATCAAGATGCCGATCATGGATGGCATTGAAGCTCTCAAGGAAATCAAGAAGATCAATCCGCACACCGAGGTCATTGTCATCACCGGTCACGGTGACATGGACTTGGCCATCCAGGCCCTGAACCTTGATGCCACGGATTTCATCAACAAACCGCTCCAGCGCGAGGCACTGGAAAAAGCACTAACGCGCGCACGAGAACGACTCGCCATCACCAAAAACGAGGAAAGTCTGGTTTCGCTTGATGAACGTCCTAGTGCCGTGATCATCGGCGTGCGTGGCAACGTCTCTACCCACACCATCCCACACCTGGCAGACGCCCTGACCAAAGCCAAAGCTCTTGAAAAACCGGTTATGCTCATTGATTTCGAGGAAAATGCATCCATCAATGGAGCCGGGATCACAGGCCTGACTGAACTGCTCAAGAAAAACCGTGAGCAAGGCGTTCGCATCGTGCTGGCCGGATTGTCCAGCAACTTCAAGTCGGTCTTTGAGGCCGTGGGCATCACCCGCTATGCCGAGCTTTTCGACAATGAGGATGAAGCTCTGGCCGCACAATAAAAAAACTACTCGGCACTCACTTTTTCCAAAGCCTTCATGAGCATGCCCAGATCGGGACGCTTATTGATGTCGCCCACATGAATGAAACGGATAACTCCCTTTGTATCGATAACAAACAGGGCGCGTTCAGTAACGCCTTCCGAACGCAATACACCATATTCTGACGCCACCTTGCCGTGAGGCCAGAAATCGGACAACACCGGGAAATTAAGCCCGCCCATGGCATCCACCCACGCTTTCTGGGTCGGAATGTTGTCCACGGTAATACCGACAAGCTCTGCATTATTCGCCTTGAATAAATCCATGGCAAGACGATACCCCGGCCATTGATCGGAACAGACCGGCGTCCAGGCAGCGGGGACAAAGGTCAACACCACGTTTTTCTTGCCGCGATAATCACTCAGCCGCACTTTTGTATCCGCAATGGATGGCAACTCAAAATCTGGTGCCATGTCGCCTTCTACGACTTTGAGCACGGAGTCCACCGGCTTAAGCTGCCCAGCGGAATAGGTCGTGATCTTCCCAGCCACGGCTGTCGCGGCAAGCAGGCATACGGCAAAAACGGTTATAATAAATATTTTTTTCATACCACACTCCCGACTACTTTTCGGTGGTCTCCACAATGATTTTCAAGAAGGCATCGACATCCTCAAGCTCTCCAATCTGTGAGAAGAGAATGAGCATTCGTCCTTCCCGCAGGTCCAACAGATAAAACGCCGGAGTTCCCACTTCGCCGACAGCCTTGTGCTGCACATAGTCAGGGTCTTCGACGAGTGGGTATTCCACCATGAATTTTTTACGGTAGAACTCGACTTCATAGGGCGTATTTCCTGCTGCAATGCCGAGGACCTTGATACGTTTGTCCTGCCCGGTCTTGGCCAACTCATCGTACAATGTATTCATTTTTGGCGCATCACGCTGGCAGATGGGACAATACATACTGTAAACTTCAATCAGGACGAAATCCGCCTTGATGTCCGAAATCTTGAACTCATTTCCGGTCACGGAAAGGTATTCCTGATGGGCCGGAGACATTTTGGCCATCATGGACAGATCAGGAAAGGTTTCGCCAGCCTGAACAGGAACAGCAATCAAAAGCAACCAGGCCAAAGCTATAAACAACTTTTTTTTCATTCGTCTTCCTTATGATTTCGGTTGAAAGTGCACGACCGGCACCCTTCAGTTTTCATAACTTTATCTCACTCTTAAACATGCCTGAAAAGGTACACTGAAGCAATTTCCCCAAACTGTGCAATGATTCCGCACCGCACGAGAAATCCCTCCTCATACAGTGTCAAACCGTGGACCGTTTTCACTCTGTTGACGAATTATGTTTGAAAGAGCATATATGTCATCTCAACTGAATATATGCTTATACGTCTAGGAGGTTTTATGCATTCTGTTTCTCATCAATTCGCGCTGGCCCTGTGTCTCTGCCTGGCAGTCGTCCTCTGTTCGTGGAGTCCGGCCTCGGCCGAACCTACCGGCAAACTCGTCATCTTTCACGCGGGCAGCCTATCCGTCCCCTTCGATGCCATGGAGAAGGCCTTTGAAGCCAAATACCCCGGCGTTGACGTGCAGCGTGAATCCGGCGGTTCCACAAAAATGGCCCGCCTCATCTCCGAAGTCGGTAAACCCGCCGATATCATGGCTTCCGCTGACTACGTGGTCATCAACAAGAACCTGATGCCCAAGTTCGCATCCTGGAACGTACGTTTCGCCACCAACCAGATGGTGCTTTGCTACACAGACAAATCCAAGTTCGCCAATAAAATCAACAGCGACAACTGGACCGATATTTTGCAGGAAAAAGGAGTTGTCTGGGGCCATTCAGACCCCAATCTGGACCCGTGCGGCTACCGCTCCATCATGGTTCTGCAGTTGGCCGAGAAGTTCTACAAAAAGCCCGGTCTGGCCGATGCTCTCATAGCCAACCGTCCTGAAAAGAACATCCGCCCCAAGTCCGTCGAACTCATTTCCCTGCTCCAGTCCGGCCACATGGACTACGCATGGGAATACCTGTCTGTCGCTGTCCAGCACGGCCTCAAATACATCACCATCGACAACCACATGAACTTGAGTGACTACACGCTGACCGATTTCTACTCTCAGGCACGCGTCAAGGTCACCGGCAAAAAGCCCGGCACCTTCATCGAACGCGTTGGCAAGTCCATCACCTACGGCATCACCATGCTCGACACGGCTAAAAACCCGGAAGCCGCTGAGGCTTTTCTGGCATACATGTTTGATCCCGAAGGTGGCCTCAAAATTCTAAAGGACATGGGCCAGCCGCCGTTTGAACCTGTTCGCACCGACGACGCAGGCATGGCCAAACTCCCTGCCAGCCTCAAACCGCTCGTGGAAGTCAACTAACCAATATGGCTTCGACCAGTACCGCATATCAGGGAGGCTCCGTATTACGGGGCCTCCCCAGCTCACTCTTCAAGCTCTGGTTTCTGGGCTCGTCCGTCCTGATCCTGCTGTTCATTGCGGCCCCGCTGGCCTCGACCATTGCCGCCCCCACCTGGGAACGGTTTGTTGAAACACTTGTTGATCCTGCCGTAATCCAGTCGATCTGGCTCTCCATGTCCACTTCTGGCATGGCCGCACTCATCGCTCTGGTCTTCGGTACTCCACTGGCATACATCCTTGCCAGATACGAATTTCCGGGCAAAAAAGTGGTAGAAAGCATCATCGACCTGCCCATCATGATTCCTCATCCGGTGGTGGGCATCTCTCTTCTCAGCCTGACAGGCCGAGACACATGGTTCGGAACATTCATCTCGGATTTGGGCATAGAAATCATGGGGACGACCACGGGTATTGTCTCGGTACTGGTCTTCGTGGGACTGCCTTTTTACGTCAACACCGTAAAAGGCGGCATCGAATCCATTCCACCTCGGCTTGAAAACGTCTCTCGCTCCTTGGGTGCAGGTCGGGGAAATACATTTTTCCGGGTCACCCTCCCTCTGTCATGGAGATACATGCTCGTCGGCATGATCATGTGCATGGCCCGCGCCATCAGTGAATTTGGCGCCATTATCATCGTGGCCTACCATCCCATGACCGCTCCAGTACTCATGTACGAACGTTTCACAGCCTACGGCCTTGGCTGGTCCCAACCAGTAGCCGTTATTCTGATCCTCGTAAGCATGCTGTTTTTCCTGCTCCTGCGGGCCTTTTCTCTGCCAAAAAGGAGCGGTGTATGATCGACATTCGCAACTTGACCATCCAATTGCCCGGCTTCGCCGTCACCGACATCAACCTGCATGTGCGCCGTGGTGAATTTTTCACGTTGATCGGCCCCACCGGCTCAGGCAAAACCCTTGTGCTGGAAAGTCTGGCAGGACTGGCCCCCAAAGGCACCGGCAGTATGCTCGTTCATGGCCGGGACATCTCAAAACTCCCACCGGAACGACGCAAGGTCAGCCTTGTTTATCAGGACCATTCCCTGTTCCCGCACCTGACTGTGCTGGATAACGTCACTTACGGCCAACGCTATCACGGCATCGACACCCGGACCGGCAAACGTGAAGCCCATGATTTGCTGGAACGCCTCGGTCTGTCCCGTGTGGCCAACCGCAAACCAGACCGGCTGTCCGGTGGCGAAAAACAGCGCGTCTCCATTGCCAGAGCACTGGCCTGTCATCCACGCGTGTTGCTGCTCGACGAACCCATGTCGTCGTTGGACCCACAGTTTCGGGCCGAACTGCGGCAGACTCTCAAAGAACTGCACAGGGACACTGGCCTGACCATTCTCATGGTCACCCACGACTTCGTGGACGCCCTGACCTTGGCAGACCGCGCGGCCGTCATTCGTAATGGTCGCCTGGAACAAGCTGGCGACGTGACCGATATTTTTCGCCAGCCCGCCACCCCGTTCGTGGCCGAATTCGTGGGCATGGCCAATGTCCTGCCCGCCTGCTTCCACAACGGACAATGCTCATTTGCCGGGCACACGGTCTCTCTGGACAGGAAACCCGACTGGAATGAAGGATACGTTGCCTTCCGTCCAGAAGATATTCTGGTGTCACAGACAAACCGATTTCCTGAAGACTGGTGCACTCTTCGAGGCGCTGTCACCCGAATCGATCGCATAGGCTTTCACTGGACCGCCCAAATCAAATGTGACGACCAAACTGTCACCGCCGCCGTGGACCAGCTCACGGCCCTGGAACACTCTGCAAAGAACAACATGGTGCACCTCGGCATAGCCAAACCCCATTTGCATTTCATGCCACCCCAGAGAACCGCGGCCTGATTCCGACTTTCCGACAATTTTCTTTCCCGAAAAAGATACCTATTGAGAAGCAGCTCTCAACGGCTGCACCTTGAAGTGGTACAAAACGCCTCACTCTCCTTTGTCTTTCATTCCAGCCCTTGAAACTCACGGTTTTCCGCCCCATTTTCTCCCGATGAGACATTTTGTACCATCGAGACAAAATGTACCAATTCATGGTGAATATATGATTTCACTTAAGAATTCGCCCCCTTCATCTTATAGAAAAGCATGAATGCATACGCCACCGCATGAATAACTTTAAATGAAACAATTTAAAGGAGTTAGCTAAATACAGCCACGCACAATCCCTGCAAGCCATTCCTCTTCACATGGCACACCATTTGCTTTTTACAAGGTGAGACTCATTGATCTCTTTGAAATACCTTGAATTTCGCAAAGGACACTGGAACCGGCCATGCACCCAGAAAAAGACGTGTCGTACGACAAACTTTCCCGCAACATCGCGTTGACCATCATCGCGGTCTCGCTGGCACCGTTAATTCTGGTGGGTGGTCTGATTTTCGATCAATTCCGGTCCATCTACCATGAAAAGGTCTATGCGCATCTTGCCGAGTTGGTGGACAAGCACAAGCATGAGATCGACAGTTTCCTCAAGGAAAAGCTCTCGGAAATTCAATACCTCAACAAGGTTTTCACCTACGAGCAGCTGTCAGATCCCGTATTCATCGAGCACACCCTCAAGGGGTTGCGCCAACAGTATGGCCGCATTTTCGTGGACCTCGGCGTCATCGACGAAAACGGTAAGCAGGTAGCCTACGCCGGACCACTCGATTTGCTCGGTGCAGACTACTCCCAAGCTCAGTGGTACAAAAAATCCCGAAACAAGACGACGTACATCAGTGATGTTTTCATGGGGCTACGTCGATCCCCTCACTTCATCATTACCATCAACAATATGGACAAAAAGCAGTGGACGCTTCGTGCCTCCATCGACTTCTTGGCCTTCAGTTCCATAGTTGAAAACATCCGCATCGGCGAAACTGGCTGCGCATACATACTCAACCGGGAAGGCGTGTTCCAAACAACGCCCCTCAACAACCAGAAAATCGCTCTGAACCCAATCAAATCCACCATTATCCCTGCGAGCGTCCGAGGCATCACCATCCGTGAAGCCCTTGCCGAGAATGACGAAACATATATCACCGTCTCGTCGCCCATGAAGAATGGGGACTGGTCGCTGGTGTACCAGCAAAATTACGCTGATGCCTTTTCCGCCATGACACGCAGTGAAATGGTTACGTTGATCATCTTCCTGTTGGGCGGCATGGCCATCGTAGCCACCGCAGTGGTCATTTCCCGTAAGCTCGTGGTAAGACTCAAGTCCATGGATGTAGAATCCGAATTGATGAGCAAGCAGATAGTGGAAACCGGCAAGTTGGCAGCCATCGGCGAACTGGCAGCCGGAATCGCTCATGAGATCAATAACCCCGTAGCCATCATGATTGAGGAAGCTGGCTGGGTCAGTGATCTCCTGGAAGACGAAAAGGCCCAGATAAAGGCCTCCACAGAGATCGACCGCGCACTGTATCAAGTCCGGACCCAAGGTCAGCGGTGCAAGGATATCACGCACAAACTCCTCAGTTTCGCCCGACAGTCCGACTCGCGTGTCACTGAAATATCCCTGCCTTCGCTCGTCGAAGAAGTCGTGGACATCTCCATGCAGCAGGCCAAGTACGCCAAGGTGGACTTTTCCCTGGACCTCGAAACAGACCTGCCAAGCATCAACGCTTCAACCACCGAATTGCAACAAGTACTGCTCAACCTCGTGAACAATTCCATCCAGGCCATGGAGCCTGTCGGGGGCATTCTGTCTGTCTCGTGCGGAACTGAGAATGGGCACGTTGTCATCACGGTGGCCGATACCGGCCCCGGTATTCCGGCAGCCAATCTGAGCAGAATATTCGATCCGTTTTTCACGACCAAACCCGTAGGCAAGGGCAGCGGCCTTGGTCTGTCCATATGTTTCGGAATCATCCACCAGATGGGTGGAGAAATAGACGTTGAAAGCACTGTGGGGGAAGGAACCCGGTTCAATATCAGGCTTCCCATTCCTCCTCACCACACTAATCAGGAAACACCAAAGGAGATGCTCCATGACTGATGCCACCGTATTGATAGTGGACGATGAAGTGGGCTTCGTGGAAGCGGTTGCCAAGCGACTCGGTAAGCGAAACATGACAGTCTTCAAGGCGTTCAACGGCGACGAAGCCATGACCCGACTTGCAGAAAATCCGGGGATTCAAGTCGTCATTCTGGACATGAAAATGCCCATCAAGGACGGCCTGACAGTCTTGCAGGAAATCAAGGAAGCACACCCCCTGGTCGAAGTCATCATGTTGACCGGCCACGCAACAGTACCCACGGCCATCGAGGGTATCCAGCATGGGGCGTACGACTACCTTATGAAGCCCTGTGACTTCGAAGAACTGAATGCCAAGATCCTCGAAGCCGTCGCACTGAAGCAGGATCACGAAGCCGAGGCTGTGGACGCCAGGGTCTCAGACATCGCCCAACGTATGGCGTAATTGTTCGAAGACGGAGCGGATCATGACAGGCAACAAAGAAATCAGACTTCTCATCGTGGACGATGAAACCGGTTTTGCAGATGTGCTCTGCAAGCGTATGGAACGGAGAGGCATCAATGCTTCCTCCGCTTCCAGCGGCGAGGAGGCTGTTCGGATCCTCCGAAACCATGATTTCGACGTTGCCATCGTGGACCTCAAGCTCGAAGGCATGGACGGGGTAGAAATCCTGAAAGTCTTCAAGCTGCTCGTACCGCAAATGCCGGTCATCATGCTGACCGGTCATGGATGCGAAGTAGCAAGAGCTGCCTGTATCAAAAACGGTGCCGCTGGGTACCTGTCAAAACCATTCGACTTCAACACGCTGCTGGACATGATTTCCCAGCAGGTTGGCCTGGAGAGAGCGTCATGAAACGAATCAGGATTCTACTGGTCGATGACGAAATTGATTTCAGCGCACCTCTTGGAAAGAGGCTGGCACGGCGGGGTATGGAAATCCGCACCGCTGCCAGTGGACAGGATGCGCTGACCGAACTCGACGACCGTCCAGCGGACGTTATCCTGCTCGACATCAAGATGGCGGGCATGGACGGACTGAGAACCTTGAGCGAAATCAAACGGCATCATCCCAAGGTCGCCGTCATCATGCTCACGGCCCACGTAGACACGGACATGGTCCTTGCAAGCATGGGATTGGGAGCCTGCGGATACTTGATGAAGCCGGTAAATATTGACGAATTGGTTGACAAAGTGCGTGAAGCAAGCAGAAATGATAAGTGAATCAGGAAATCCATGCCCTTAGCGGCACGGACGACCAGACGATACAACACCTAAAGGAAGTGAGGATACACATGAGATTTTTCAGTCAGTGGGGGAAGTTCATGCTCGCCGGGGCTGGCGCCATGGCAGAGTGGGAAATCGCCAACGCCAAGTCCATCGTGAGCAGTCGAAAGAAGCTCATGATCATTGGCTTGATGATCATTCCCATCATTCTTGGTGGCATTGCCTTTGCCGATGATATCGGACCGGTATTGCCTGATCTGCTCGGCGGCAAAAAAGCCTACAGCCCGGCATTCTACAGCCTGGGCATTTTCCTGGTATCCATTGCCATCGGCCTCGGAGCCGGCCTGATCACCGGATGTATTGGTGCAGGCGGCGGTTTCATCATCGCTCCGGCCCTCATGTCCGCAGGCATCAAGGGTATCCTGGCTGTCGGAACCGACCTGTTCCACATCTTCGCCAAGGCGATCATGGGCAGTGTCATTCACCGTAAACTCGGCAACGTGTCCGTCCCTCTAGCCGCAGTATTCCTCATTGGAGCGATCCTCGGCGCCACGGCAGGCGGCATCATCAATCGCGTATTATATGAAATCAATCCGGTCTTAAGTGACGCGTTCATTACCACCATCTACTCCGTGATGCTCGGATTCCTCGGTGTCTACGCCCTGACCGACTTCCTGCGTTCGCGCAAAGCCGATAACGGCGGCAGCGCACACGGTGGTGAAGAGGGAGCAGATCTTGGTGCCATGTCCAAGTCCCTTCAGGACGTGAAATTCCCGCCCATGATCAAGTTCGACCAGGACCTGATTCCCGGCGGACGCAAGATTTCCTGGATCTTCCTGGTCCTGTCCGGCGCTCTCGTCGGCCTGGCCGCAGGTATCATGGGTGTCGGCGGCGGATTCCTGACCTTCCCGATCTTCGTCTACGTTCTGGGCGTGTCTTCCATGACCACAGTCGGTACTGACATCTTCCAGATCGTATTCACTGCCGGTTTCGCGTCGGTCAGCCAGTACGCCATCTACGGCTTCATCTTTTACACATTGGCCATGGGCATGCTTATCGGCTCCCTGCTCGGCATCCAGATCGGAGCACTGGTCACCAAAGTCGTGCCCGGCATTACCATTCGCGGATTCTACGCCATGGCAGTCCTGGCCGGTTTCATGAACCGAGCCTTCGCCCTGCCCGGTAAGCTTGGTGAGATGGGCATCATCCCCATTTCGCCAGGAGTCGGCTCCGTACTCAATGACATCGGTATATGGGCGTTCTTCATCGTCATCGGAGGATTCTCCGTATGGGTCATTGGAACATTCCTCAAGAACATCTCATCGCTCAAGAGAAAGGAGGCATAAAATGATTCACAACAAAAAAGAATTCTATGGAGGCGCAGGTCTCCTAGTAGCCTTCTTCGTGGTCCTGTTCTTCATGTTCCAGCCATTATTCAACGGCCACAATGCGATGGAATACCTGGATAACCTATACAATTCGATCTCAAAGGGATCCGTGGAATATGCCCCGGCTCTCAAAAAAGAAGCCAGCAAGTATACGTCTATGGACGTTGAACTGAACCTTACCTACAGCAGTGAGATCGAAGCCAAGCAGGCCACTGCCCTGTTCCTGACAGCCGGCATCAAAGCCGCTCCGCAGGGAAAAACGCTACGCGTCAATGGGTCTTTGGGCACCATTCTGGACGCAACCCTGACCGATTGTGCCTCCATGTATCACAATAAGGGAGATGTCCTGCAGGCCAAGTATAATATTGAACCCCGGCGAGCCATGTTCAACTGGTGGACCAGTCTGAAGCTCATGGACAAGGAACTCAAGGCCCAGGGCAAGTTTGAAGCTGCCAAGGTCACCAACACTGTAGAAAAAAAGGGAGTGGAAGCCGCATATAACTACTTTAAGATCGAGCCCATGCACATCATGGAAAACCTTGGTCTGGTTATATTCTCGCTGGCTTTCTATGTATTCTATACCCTGTGGTATGGATTCGCCATTCTCTTCGTGTTCGAAGGATGGGGACTGCGGCTCAGCCACTAAAATCGCAAACACATACCCTATGCCGCACGGCCTGGCCCATCCCGAGAGGTCGGGCCGTGCACCCCTTACATCACTTTCTCGTTCCGGGTGTTTACTCATCACCGATTTCCATATATTTTATACCCATAAAGGAAACATGATGAACCTCCACAACTACTACGAAACAGTCATGCAGCTCACCCACGGTATCGTGGTCACGCTGGATCTTGAGGGGAGGATCATTCACGGCAACTCGGAACTGGAATATCTCTCCGGCTACACCATGCAGGAACTGGCCGGACGGGACTGGTTTGAAACCTTCATTCCTGAAGAAGATCGCCAAGCCGCACGACACGCCATCACGGACAGCTTTCTGGAACACGATGTATCCGCCTTTGCAGGGGTCATCTCCGCCAGAGACGGCGACACCGTCTACGTCAATTGGAACCTCAAGCCCTTGGTCGACTCCAACGGCGAGGTGATCAGCCTGCTATGCGTAGGTCAGGACGTAACCAACCTCATTCTCCGGGAAAAAGGCCTTCTTAGAGAGCGCTACTCTCTCATAGAACGAAACCGGGAACTCGACTGCCTCTACAAAATCAGCCAAATCATGACCAGCATGGAGCCGAAGCTGGCAGTCATGCTGGATCAAGTGGTTCACCTTCTGCCACATGCCTTCAAAGACCCGGCCCGAACCCATGTCCGACTCACACTGGATGGAGAGACATGGAAGACCGTGGGACTATCTGAAGACATCCATTCCTTTGCCGAGCCTCTTCTCGTCAACGAGGAACACCGGGGAATGTTGACTGTGTCTGTGGACAACGACGACGACCACCCGTCTCCGGCCATACTCCGCCACAAGAAAGGCTTTCTGGTCATGGTGGCAAAACAGGTCACCATCCTCATCGGCAAGAAGGAAACCCGCCGAGCCAAACAGGCACTTGAAAGCCAACTGCGCCAAGCGGACCGACTGGCGAAAATCGGCCAATTCTCGGCTGGCGTAGCTCACGAAATCAACGAGCCTCTGGCAAACATTCTCGGCTTTGCCCAACTGGCCTTGCAGACACCGAACCTCCCCGAACAAGCAACCAACGACCTTGGCAATATCGTGGACTCCTCCCTGCATGCCCGTGAAATCATCCGAAAGCTCATGTTCTTCAGCCGTCAATTCCCGCCGCAAAAAATTTCCGTGAACCTTAACGAACTCGTGGATCAGGCCCTGCATATCACCTCGGCCAACGCCAAACGGTCCAATGTGGAAATCCGACGTGAATTCGATGAAGCCCTGCCGCACATCATGGCCGACCCTCAGCACATCAAGCAGGTTGTGGTCAACTTGGCAGCCAACGCGATTCAGGCCATGCCTGACGGTGGCACCCTGACTGCACGAACCGTGGACAAAGGCGATGTCTATCTTATAATGGAAGACACTGGCACCGGCATGGCACAGGACACACTCAAACAGATGTTCAGTCCGTTCTACACCACCAAGGATGTGGATAAAGGGACCGGACTAGGCCTGTCCGTGGTTCACGGCATCGTCAAGGCACACAATGGATTCATTCAGGTAAACTCCACTATGGGTCAAGGTACGCAGGTGGAAATTGCCTTTCCCAGCCAACGCAACACAACGGTATACCCATGAGCGATCAAATCAGGATTCTGGCGGTGGACGACAGCGCCAACACCCTTGAAGTACTCAAACGCAACCTCCAGTCCGGTGGATACGAAGTCTATACATGCCAGGCCGTGGCAGAAGCCCTGCCCCTGCTTGAAGAACTGGACATCGACCTCGTCATCACGGATTTTCGCATGCCACAGGCGACCGGTCTGGACCTCATCAAACACGTCCGTGACAATCACCAGCACACGGAAATCATGATGATCACCGGCTACCCCTCCATTCCCGGAGCGGTCAAGGCCATCAAGGACGGAGCAGGAGAGTATCTAGCCAAACCTTTCACGGCAGATGAATTGCTCACTGCTGTACAGCGCATTGTAGATCGCCTGCTCAGACGACGCATCCTGAGTACCGGCGACACGCCGCCCGACAACTTTGGCATCATCGGCAATTCCCCTGAAATGAAACGGGTCTTTCGCCGCATCAAGCAGGCTGCCAAAAGTGACGCCAACGTCCTCATTTCCGGCAATTCCGGCACAGGCAAGGAGCTTGTGGCCCGCGCCGTCCACTACAATAGCGACCGACGGTCCGCCCCGTTCGTCCCGGTCAACTGTACCGCCATCCCGGAAGGGCTTGTGGAATCCGAACTCTTCGGTCACGTCAAAGGGGCCTTTACCGGTGCCAAAAACGGCCGGGCCGGATTCTTTGAAATCGCCCACGGCGGCTCCATATTTCTCGACGAAATAGGTGATGCCAGCCCCAACATGCAGGCCAAGATCCTGCGGGTTATCCAATCAAAAGAATTCTGCAAGGTCGGATCCAGCAAAGTTCTCACTGTCGACACTCGTATTCTGGCCGCCACCCACGAAAACCTGAAGCAACTCGTAGAGGAAGGCAGTTTCCGCGAGGACCTGTATTACCGCATCAACATCGTGGACATCCCGGTTCCCACGTTGCGGGAACGCGGCGATGACATGCTCGCGCTCATCAACCATTTCCTGAACAAGTTTTCCAAGGCCATGCGGCGCACTGCGCCCGTCCTGAGCGACGAAGCCCTCAATGCCCTGCGCAATCACCCCTGGCCCGGCAACGTCCGTGAAATGGAAAATCTCATCCACCGTCTGGTCGTCATCGTGGACCGGGATGTTATCGAAGTCGCGGATCTCCCGGAAGACATGCGTTTCAGTCTGCCAGCCGGTGGCCGTATTGACCGTTCTCTTGAGGAAGTCGAAGCCGAGCACATTCTCAACGTGCTGGCCATGACCGGAGACAACAAGACACGCGCCGCAGAAATTCTCGGTATCAATCGAAAAACACTGCGCGAAAAGCTCAAACGAATGGAAGCTCAAAAGTAGAAAGATGCCTCCGGCGGCCAGAGGGGGAACCTCTTGAAAGAGGTTTCCCCTCTGGACTCCCCTTCCAGAACTTTTTGGCGCTCGCTACGCTCGGTGGCGCACGTTCGCAGCATGTAATGACAGAATGTCAAAACAGAACAATATTGCTGCCAATTTTTCATTAAGTGCACCATCAAAAGAATAATGATCCTACTAAAAACCTTATCTCAACGACATCCCGCCGAAGGCGCAATAAAACGTTTTGGAGAGACCATAGAACCTTTTTCAAAAGGTTCTATGGTCCCGCTGAAAGCGCCCCTCGGGAGAGCCGCCGGAGGCCACTCCCGTTTCAAATATAAAAAAACCCCGCGACATTTGCCGCGGGGTCTTTTTGTTAATGATGATTTCTCTATTTCCCGGAATCGAGATGGCAACGAGCGTACCGGCCGGGCGCGATTTCACGCCGTTTCGGAGCCTCTTTCTTACAGATATCCATGGCGTGTGCACAGCGCGGATGGAAATGACACCCGGATGGCGGGTCGAGAGGGGACGGGATTTCACCGATAAGTGGAGAGAAATCCACACCCCGCTTGTCCAACCTCGGCACTTCGTTCAACAATGCCTGAGTGTACGGATGGAACGGCGACTCGAACAATTCGTCAACGGGGGCGGTCTCCACGATACGCCCAAGATACATGACAGCGATACGATCGGAGATGTGCTCTACCACACCGAGGTCATGGGAAATGAACAGGCAGGTCAGATTGTGCTTTTCCCGCAGGTCCATGAACAGATTCAGAATCTGCGCCTGAATGGAAACATCCAGTGCAGCCACGGATTCATCACAGACCAGACATTCCGGCTTCACAGCCATGGCGCGGGCAATGCCAACACGCTGCCGCTGTCCACCGGAGAACTGGTGCGGATACCGGTTCTTGAAGGAGGTATCCAGACCGCATTGTTCCATGACCCCATCAAGATAGTCATCCAACTCCTTGGCCGTGGTCATACCGTGGTACAATGGGGCTTCGCCAATGATCGACTTAACGCGTTTGCGTGGATTGAGCGAGGCAAACGGGTCCTGAAAAATCATCTGGACATTGATAGCATAGTCGAGTTTTTCCTTGGCGATCATCTCGGCTACATTCTTGCCTTTATAGTATATATTGCCCGAAGTCTGCTGCATAATATCGCATACCATACGACCCAAGGTGGACTTGCCGCAACCGGATTCGCCCACCAGCCCGACCACTTCGCCGGGCATGACGTACAGATTCACGTCATCGACGGCCTGTACGCGTTCTTCAATGATGTTTGCACCGAGCTTGCGGGCCGCCTTGCTGGCAAAATCCAGCTTCTTCTCGAAAACCTTGCTGATATGTTCACAGCGAATGAACGGTGTCTTTGCGTCACTCATGATATTATCCGTTGCTCCTGTTCTGTTTGCCCGGATGGAAACAACAGACCTTACGGCCATCGTCCATAACGGTCACGGGCGGCACCTGAAGACACTTCTCTGTGTTCCGGGAACAACGCATCCTGAACGGACACCCTTCCGGCAGGTTAATCAGAGACGGCGTCATACCCGGAATCTGATAGAGTCTCTCACCCCGTCGGTTACGGCTCGGCACTGAACCAATCAACCCCTCGGTGTAGGGGTGTAGAGGCGCATCAAGCACATCCTGCACGGGACCTTCCTCAATGATGGTGCCCGCATACATAACGGCAACGCGATGGGCCAAGCCCGCGATAACGGTCAGGTCATGGGTAATCCACATAAGTGCCATGTCCGTCTTGCGACACAACTTCTGCATCTCTGCGAGAATCTGACTCTGAATGGTCACGTCGAGCGCAGTGGTCGGCTCATCCGCAATAATGAGGTCGGGATTGTTCAGCAAGCCGGTCGCAATGGCAACACGCTGACGCATACCGCCGGAGAACTGATGCGGATACGCCTTGATGCGTTCCTCGGGCGACGGGATGCCGACCATGGCCAGAGCCTCGACAGAACGACGACGCGCTTCTGCCTTACTGACCTTTTCATGGGCACGAATAGCCTCGATCATCTGCGTGTCGATACGCAGGACCGGATTCAGTGTCATCATGGGGTCCTGAAAGATCATGGCAACATTGTTGCCACGGAAGGAACGCCACTCGGCCTCGGTCTGATCGACCAATTCCTTGCCCTTGAACTTGATGGACCCACCAGCCACACGACCGGGAGGATCAACAAGTCCCATAATGGAAAAGCCCATGACGGATTTACCAGAGCCGGACTCGCCGACAATACCGATAACCTCACCCTTGTTCACGGTGAGGGATATGCCGTTGACCGCCTTGACCACACCCGCACGGGTATAAAAATAGGTCTGGAGGTCTTTCATTTCAAGAAGTGGTGCGCTCATCGCTTCAACCTCGGATTCAACACGTCGCGTAACCGGTCGCCGACCAGATTGATGCAGACGATGAGTATTAACAGGGCTATGCCGGGATATACACTGATCCAATAATACCCGCTTTGCAGGAACTTGAATCCGTTGGCGATAAGCAGACCCAACGAAGGCTTGGTGATGGGCATTCCCAGACCAAGAAAAGACAGGGTCGCTTCAAGAGCAATGGCCCCGGCCACCTTGACCGTGGAAATGACGATCAACTCCGGCGTACAGTTGGGAAGGACGTGACCAAACATGATCCGCCGCTTAGGCAGGGCCAGACATTTGGCCGCTTCCACGTATTCCTTGTTACGCTCCACCAACACATTGCTTCGGATGGCGCGTGCGTAATACGCCCACTGAACCATGACCAACGCAAGAATGATCTTGTCGATGCCCTTGCCGAGAATAGCGAGCAGTATCAACGCCACTAAAATGGCGGGGAAACTTAGCTGGAGGTCCACCGTTCGCATGATAAAGGCGTCTGTCTTCCCTCCTTGGTACGCGGCCCAAAGGCCGATAATCGCGCCGATGATGAGTGCGATAACCGTGGAGAGTACGCCCACACCGAGACTGATACGCAATCCATATAAAATGGAGCTGAGCATATCACGGCCCTGACTGTCTGTGCCAAGGTAATAGGTGGTAGCCCCGTCAAAGGTCGTTTCGCCCGGAGCGAGCTTGGAATCCATGATATCAATGGACATGAGATCATACGGATTTTGCGGCGAAATGAACGGTGCCAACAGGGCCACCGCAACAATAATTGTCAAAAGTATAAGCCCGATGGTCGCCACCCGGCTCTCGAAGTATTCCTGAACAGTCTGCCAGAACAGGGATTCGCTTTGTTGTGCCATGTTCTCCCCCTATCGCTCGTCGCCCAGGCGGACCCTGGGGTCAAGGATCGAGTACAGGATGTCCACGATCAGATTGATGAGAATGAACATGGTCACCGTAATGAGCAAATATGCCACGATGATAGGCCGGTCCAGAACTCCGATGGAGTCGATGACCAACTTGCCCATGCCGGGCCAGGCGAAAATGGTTTCCGTGACAACCGCGAATGCGATCAGGTTACCAAACTCCATACCGAGAACGGTGATCACCGGGATCATGATATTCTTCATGACATGCAACCCGATAATGCGAGTGTTGGACAATCCCTTGGCCCGCGCAAATTTCACGTAATCCATTTGCAGGTTTTCCTGAACTCCGGCGCGACTGAGCCGGATGGCCAAGGACGTCTTGAACAGGGCCAGATTGGAGGCTGGCAAAATGAGATACGACAACCCTTTCCATGACAGGAAACTCAAATGCATGCCGAGGAACTCCACCGGTTCACCACGACCGCCTGACGGCAGCCACCCCAGATGCACCGAGAAGATGATAATAAGCATGAGTCCGACCCAGAATGTGGGCAGGGAAAAGCCGAGGATGGAAAAGCGCATGATGTTGCGACCAATCCAATTGTCATGCTGGATACCTGCGATCATGCCCAGCGGGATACCCATGAACACGGCCATGAACATGGCGGTGAAGGCAAGTTCCAGTGTGGCCGGAAGTCGATCGAAAATGATCTTGAGGGCGGGTTCGTTGTATACGAACGAGTTGCCGAAATTACCATGCAGGGCACCCTTGAGAAAAATGAAATATTGTTCCCACAGCGGCTTGTCCAGGCCGAACTCCTTGACGGCACGAGCGTACTCGGCCGGAGAAGCGTCGGGCGCGATCAGAATGTCGATGGGGTTGCCGATGTAATACACACCGACGAACACCAAAACCGACATGACCAGAAGCACGACTGCGCTCTGAGTGATGCGACGAATAAGAAACGCGAGCATTTCTGTCCTTTATTTACGAGGAAAACGAGGGAACGCGTTCACGCGCCCCCCCGTTGTATACAATTGAAACGATTTTACTGAGCCTTGATCTCGTAAGGCAGAGTGTAACCGTCGGTACGACCATTGTAGCTCAGCCCCTTCTTGGTGCCCCAAACGGAGACCTGGAAGTGGATGGGTACGATGCCCACATCGTTCATGCCGGCTTCAACGCATTCGATGACGATCTTGTTGTGCTCAGCAGGATCGACAGTCACCAGAGCTTCTTCCAGCTTCTGGTCAACCACGGGGTTGGAGTAACGACCACGGTTGGCAGAACCGAAGCCCTTTTCCTTGTCATAGGTATGCAGCAGGGAACCAACGCAGTTGGTGTGTTCACCGGTGTCAGTGGCCCAGCCAAGCAGCATGAGGCTGAATTCCAGTGCGGATGCCTTACCGAAGTAGACAGCCTTGGGCATGGTGTTGACTTCAGTCTTGATACCGACCTTGGTCAGCATTTGGGCGATGGCCTGGGCAATATCACCATCATTGACGTAACGGTCATTGGGACCGTGAATGGTCAGCTTGAAACCTTCGGGGTAACCGGCTTCGGCCAGCAAGGCCTTGGCGCCCTTGGGATCATACTTTTCAGGCTTCAGAGTGGTGGAAGTACCTTCATAGCCTTCGGGCAGCATCTGAGCTGCGGGAATGGCCAGACCTTCCATGATGCGAGCAGCAATGGCTTCGCGATTGATGGCCTTGGAAATGGCTTTACGTACGCGAACGTCCTTCATGGGATTCTTGATCTTGTTACCTGCATTATCGGTGACCATGGGGGAATCGTCACGATCGGAGTCGAGATGCAGGTAAATCAGACGGGTGGAAGGAGACTGGTACAAGGCAACGCCTTCGGCGGCTTTGAGGTGCTTCACGTCTGCCGGAGGCACAAAGTTGATCAAGTCGACATCGCCGGACTGAAGGGCAGCCACGCGAGTACCATCATTAGAGATGGGACGGACGATGATTTTTTCCCATTCGGGCTTTACTCCCCAGTAGTCATCGTTGCGTTCGTAGACAATTTTGTCGCCGCGAACCCATTCGACAAGCTTATAGGGACCGGTACCGATACAGGCTACGCCTGAGTTGAAATCTGCAGTGGCCTTGCCTTCGGAAGCTTTCTTGGAAACGACAGTGAAGGATGCGAAGTTACGCGGCATCAAAGGAGCCGGCTTTTCAGTGTGGATGCGCACGGTGTACGGGTCCACAATTTCGACCTCAGTGATAGCACCCACGGCACCAGTGAAAGAAGACGGGCTATTAGGCACGTTGGGAATGCGCTCAATGGTGTACTTCATATCCTCGGCGGTGAACGGAGAACCATCATGAAATTTCACGCCCTTGCGGAGCTTGAACTCCCAAACGGTATCACTGACCGGCGTCCAGGATTCGGCCAGACCGGGATACAACTTCTGGCGGGAGTCCTGAAGAATGATTTTGTCAAAGACCCACAGAGCCATCTGGTTGTTCTGTGTGACATTGTGGAAATGAGGGTCGAGAGAGGTGGGCTCGCCCTTGAGGCCGATGGTCAGATCCTTGGCCATCGCAATGGATGCGCCGAGGATCAGGCTCGCCATGATGACGAAGCTGATCAACAGTTTCTTTTTCATGAATATCTCCTTGTGGTTTTTACCGAGAAAAGGCTCACAAAAATGTCATAAATTCTACAAAAAATCAATATATTCGACGAAAAAACTCCATACATTGAATTCCTTGAACAAATATTTAGCTGCCTGTAACATGCCGACCGTTTTACACAGCCAACCAAGCACAGGAAAAACTACCATGGACATGATAGACTCTCTCAAAACATACCTTGAAGACAACAAAGACGATATGTTCTCTCTGCTCGAACAGATCGTGAACATCAATAGCTATTCCGGCAACAAGGAAGGTGTCGACAAGGTCGTGGACGTCCTTGAAGCCACCTTTAAGGACATGGGCCTTACCACTCGCCGCCAGCAACGCGATATAACCGGCGACAATCTGGTGGCTGAAAATGCCATGCGCGCTTCGGGTGGAGGCCTGCTCATGATCGGCCACATGGACACGGTTTTTCCGCCGGAAATGGGATTCGATACCTATAAAAAAGATGGAAACACCATATACGGTCCCGGCGTTTACGACATGAAAGGCGGCCTTGTCGTCGGCATTTTCGCGGCCAAGGCCATGCAGGCAGCCGGGTTGCTGGAAACGATCCCTGTTGGTTTCACCTATAATTCTGACGAGGAAATCGGCTCACCTCATTCCCGCGACATTATTGTAAAAGAAGCAAAAAGAAGTGACTTCTGCTTTGTCATGGAAGGCTCCGGAGCCAATGGCGGTGAAATAGTCACAGGTCGCAAGGGGCGCATTGTCTTTGACTTCGAAGTGACAGGCCAAGCTGGACACGCAGGTAACGCAGGTTTCCCAAAAGCGAGCGCCATCGTTGAAATGGCGCACATGGTCACTGCGCTTGAAGCATTGAACGACCCGGAAGCGGGTACGTCCCTGAACATCGGTCAGATCGAAGGTGGCGTTGGCCCCAACACGGTCGCCGCAACAGCGAAGGCACGGGTGGAGACACGGTTTACGACCATGGAAGGCCGCGACAACGTATGGTCCGCCATCAACAAAATCGTCACTTCGCCAACTCTTTCCGGGACATCTGCAACCCTTGAAATTCAGATCGAACGCCCACCCATGGTTCCCAACGAGGCAAACCTGGAACTGTTTGGCTCAGTGGAACAGGCTGCAACGGAATTGGGGCTGTCTGTAAAGTCCAACTTCCGAGGAGGCGGGTCCGATGCCAACATTGTCTCCGAGGCAGGCGTTCCCGTACTGGATGGTCTGGGCTCATCCGGCGAAAAGCTTCACACTCCTGAAGAATGCATGCGTGCAGACTCCATGGTTCGCCAAGCCTTGCTCACAGCCCTCAGTGCGGTCAGGGCATACGAAAAATACGCGTAGTTTTCTACGAGTGTGACTGACTGCTACACCACTGCGGTGGTCGGTCACACATTTATCCGTTTTCAGGATCGGGGTGCTCTTTCCGAACGGCCATGATTGCCGGGAGGCTGGCCAGAAACACCTCGACAACTTGGGGGTCGAACTGGGTGCCAGCCGACTCTTCAATGTAGGCAACAGCTTTCTCAACAGGCCATGGTTCCTTGTAAGGCCTATGCGACATTAGCGCGTCGAAAACATCACTGACTGTGGCTATCCGTGCGCACAGCGGAATTTTATCACCCTTAAGACCATTTGGATATCCGTTGCCGTTCCACCATTCATGATGGCACAGAGCCAATTCTGACGCCATGAGGATAACGTCTGACGGATGATCGCCCATGATGTCGCTCCCAAAAGTGGTGTGGCTTTTCATGATCTCCCACTCATTCTTATCGAGCGGCCCCGGCTTGAGCAAAATGGCATCCGGTATGGCAATTTTGCCCACATCGTGCATGGGACTGGCGTAAAGGATGCGCTCGCACATTTCGTCTTCCAACCCCAAACCACGCGCCAGAATCTCAGCCACCTTACTCATACGAATAACGTGCGCCCCGGTCTCGTTATCACGGTACTCACCAGCACGACCGAGTCTGCGTACAATCTCAAGCTGCGCCTCATTCAGGGCGCGTGTCCGTTCACGCACCTGTTTTTCCAAAATATCGCCGCGCACCACCTGCCGTTTGTAGTAATGCCTCGTTACCAACATATTGCGGATTCGAAGCAGAACTTCCCAATGATCAAATGGTTTGGTTAAAAAATCCTTGGCCCCGGCTTCGAGCGCCTGCTGGCGAGTCTGTTGATCAGTCTGTGCTGTCAAAACCAAAATTGGCAGGTAATCAGAATGATTCTTTTCACGTAATGCGAGCATGACCTCGATGCCGTTCATGTACGGCATACGGATATCCAGAAGCAGGAGGTCAAATTTTTCCTTTGCGTGCAGGTCGACCACCATGCGCGGGTCCGTGGTGGAAGTATAGTTATCGTACCCTTCTTCTTCGAGAATATCTTCGAGCAGGGCTATATTGGTGGAATTATCGTCAACGATCAGGATACTCGACGAGTAGAGTGTTGTTTGATCAATCATCGTCCTTTCCTTGACTGGCGTTGTATGCATTGATGATGTCCTGCAATGACACAGGAGGACACAGCCTACCATTCACTTCGACCAGCGGGGCCGAGGTTTTTTCTTCTCCCAGCATCAGCACTGTCGGCGATGTCTCACTCCGGCTCTTCAACTCCCGGACAGACTCGGCGTAGTCCTGCCCTGCAAAATCCGCATTGACAACAACTATTTCCGGCTTGAGCAAATCAACAGCCGTAAAAGCCTTCTTCCAACTCCTCCGAACAACTATGATGATATCCGGCCAGGCTGACACCAATTCGCGCATGGAACTAATGCGTCCAGAGTCATTGTCCACATAAAGAATACAGAGATCGGCTGTTCCAGGTTCTTTATGCACCATATCCGGCCCTGGCCCGGATATGATTTTCTCTTCACATGGCAGGGTGATGGTAAAAGTCGACCCCTCACCTTCCGTGCTGATAAAATCAATAGTCCCATGCATCGCTTCCAGCAATTGCTTTGTGATGGTCATGCCGATGCCCGTACCCTCAATACCTGAATGTTCCGCCACCATGCGGGTAAAAGGTGTAAACAACTCGGACTGCTTGTCTGCCGGAATGCCGATCCCCGTATCCGCCACACTTATTCTGGCCGAACCGCCATGAACTTCGGACGCTATTTTCACGGTCCCATCTTTGACATTGTACTTAATGGCGTTCGACATCAAATTGACCAGCACCTGCTTAAAACGAATCCGATCCACAATAAGACGAGGCGTCGCATAGATTGAATCTTCCACTGAAAAAACAACGCTGTTTTCCTGGGCCATATTTTCTGTCAGCATAAGGCATTCATTGATTATGTCTGCAAGAGGCACAGGTTCCAGTCGAATAGAGAAACTCCCTGTCTCAATACGGGAAAAATCAAGTATTTCGGAAATCATCTGCATGAGATGGTTGCCAGCCACATGAATCCGATTGGCCTGTTCAATCTGTTTGGGCAACAAATTACCGAATTTATCTTCCATGAGCAGCTTTGAGAAGCCGATAATGGCATTGAGCGGCGTACGAAGTTCGTGGCTCATGCGGGACAAAAACTCCATCTTTGCCTTGTCCGCACTTTCCGCCTGTTCGCGGGCCTTCTTGAGTTCGGTTATGTTTTCCTTGAGCGCCACATAATTGGTCACCTCACCCCGATTATTCTTGATCGGAGCGATGATCACGTTTTCCGTGTACAATTCGCCAGCCCTGTTCTTATTGATGAATTCCCCTTGCCACACCTCTCCCTTGGCGATGGCGTCATACATTTCTACAAACAATGCAGGATCGGTCAGCCCTGAGTTGAGAATATTCGGATTCTTACCGACGATTTCTTCCCGGCTATACCCAGTAAGTCGTTCAAACTGCGGGTTGACATATTCTATGTTTCCTGAGGTGTCGGTAATGACGACACTTGATGGATTCTGCTCAATAACCATGTTGAGCCGATTCTTCATCTCCTCAGCCTTGTTGCGAGCAGTCACATCCCGAGAGGTAATCAGCAGTCCTCCAATGGCAGGATCTTCGGACATATCCTGCACACGAGATTCCATAAAATATATCGCTCCATCTGAACTCACCGCCATATGCTCCAGGGGAGCATCGAGATTCACAGCATCGAGAAAGAATGTATCCGATGGTTTTTCCAAATGAATGTCTTCTCCCACTCGTACAAATTCCTTGAAAGATTTCCCCACAAGAAGATCAGGAGAATATCCGAAATTCGTCTCAATCGATGGAGATACATAGGAAATGACCCCATCCTTGTCCAAAATGACAATGACGTCCCGAATACACTCGATAAGTGTTCGAAAATGGCGTTCACTGGCTTCAAGCTCATGTTGGACTTCAACCCGCTGCACCACTTCCTTTTCCAAGCGGAACGTCCGTTCACGCACCTTGCACTCAAGTTCATCTCTGGATTGTTCCAGCGCACGCAGCGCTAAATGTTTCTCCGTAATATCCAAGCTGTACTCAATCATCTGGACGACATTCCCCTGATCGTCGAAGATGGGATAGCCATGAACTTCCAGATATTGTACGCCCCTGTCGGGTGTTGATATCTTGTGTTCCAGAATGACCGGCTTTCTGGTTTCCCTGACTTCTTTGAGAGGACACCCGCGCTCAATTGCCGGACACGGTTTATCCAGGCCGTAGTTCAACGTATAACAATGGGTTCCCTTGCCAAGAGCTTTGTCTCTGGCGGCCTGATTGGACATGGAGACCGTGTAATTATGGGCATTGATGACATGAAAAGGATGCCCAAGAGACTCGATGACAGTGGTCAGGAACTCTGCCTGACTGGCAAACCTTTTTTCCGCCAATCGTCGTTCCGAAATTTCCTGTCGCAAAGCCTTAGTGCGTTTCGACACCATTCCTTCGAGATTCTCTTTTGTCTCGGTCATGGCAGCCAATGCTTCGGCCCGTTCATAGAGAAGCCGTCGAATATCGCGTATGATCCGCAACGCGATCAGTCCCGCCGCGATCAAAAAAAAGGGAACCACAACTGATGCGACCAAATTATACCGTTGCACCTGCTCCTTGCGTTCTTTTTCAGCATACTTCTCAGACTCAAGGCTTTCTATGTACAAACGATTGGAACTTTCCACTAACCGGGTAAAAAATGGGGCGATCTTCTTGTGAAATAGAGCCAGTTCCCCCTCTTCTCTTCCCCCGGTACCAAGAACCTCCTGTTTCATGACAACATAATATTCCAACCGCATGTCTTCCAGTCGTGCAAGATTTGTCCGCATTTCAATAGCAGACAGACTGACTTCGTCCTTGTTCACAACATCATGTCGTAACGGCCAGGCGATGACATCCTTGTTCCCGAAATTCACGAAAACATTGGCCACATATTCACCACCATGCTCCATGACCGCAACGGCCGACTGTACAAGCTTCAGGAGTCTACCGATCTCATTGTTGGCATTATCCAACTCGATAACCGAAGCGGACAGCAACATAGATTGAAACTGATTCTGCAGTGAACGAATTTCCTGTTGAACAATGAGACTGATATGTGTTTTGACACGCAGGTTCTGCTCAAACCTGAGGGCGTTCTCCTGACTTCTTTCCAAAATAAAATGCGAAGCAATTGTCAGGAAAAGGCACACACCTGTCAGAATGAAAAAGAAATACATTTTCCGCAGAATGGGTTCTCTAAAGACCAATGACATGACTAAAACCCGAACCTTTTAAAAATGGCACGACCTTCGGAAGAAACACAGAGTTGCAGAAAAGATTTGGCCAACTCGGGGTTGGCGCTATAGACAAGACTTGCCATAACCAGAGGCTTGGGAGCTACATCCTTGATGGGGATGACATCAATATAATCAGAGCTGTCCTTGATTTGTGCAACGGCCCTCCAATTGAGCACTATATCCGCCTTGCCTTCACGAATTGCGGCACTCAATCCTTTCGAGTCCGACGCCATGAACACGGTATTGCGCACCACGGGGTCATAGATATCCATGGCCGACAGCACCCGCTTGGACTCTTTGCCTACGGAGCCGAGATCCTCATGGCCGATAACCACGGCCAAAGATGGGTCCACCAGTTGACTAAGGTCTCCGGTCATTTTTTTTGGATTACCTTTGGGCACAAAAATCGTGAGTTCATTGTGTCCCACCATCTCGCTATCCACTACATGGCCCTTGGCTTTCATGGCATCCACGAATCTTTTAAAGCCAGGAAAATAGATGTCGCCCAGGTGGTTGACTTCAATGGATTTTGCCAAGTCCTGAGAACCGCCATAGGTCATCTTCACAGTCACATTGTGTGCCGCTTCAAAACGGCTGGCAAGCTCCATCATTGGAGAAACCATTGTTATCCCGCAAAAGATGATCAAAGTCTTCCGATCTTTGTCCATATCAGTATGACGACTGCAACCGGCACCGACTCCCCACACGAAACACAGGAGCACAGCAAGCCCCAAAGCAGAACTTCTTATTGAAAGCATACATTCCGTCCAATTTCGGTGGAGTCCACACCAGTGGATATCATTTCCGGACATACAGTTTAACCATCTGAAAATCCCTGCAAAACATACGACCTTGATACCACTTAACAAAAAGGATTCCAACAAGGCTCTGCCATTCCATAGCAGGCAGAACGGTGCAAACAGAGGCTGAATCAGTCAATTATATTACTCATTCAAAAAACACGATCTGCTGCCTCAACAAAAAAGCCCGCACCAGGACCGGTACGGACGTTTTTATACTTATCGGGAAACACAATCTACATGGAACCGATATACTCAGCGATGGCGTTAATCTCCTGCCCTTTGAGCTTGCTGGCAATGCGAACCATGGTCTTCTTTTTCTTGCCGCCATAAGAACCATCGGCATAACCGTTCATTTTCATTGAGATCTCTCCACTGCTCTGCCCTTTAAGAACGACTCCACCTCCAGCCTTGGAGGATTCGGTTCCATCCCGGTGACATTTGGCGCACCGCTTCTTGTACAGAGCCCCACCATCCACGGCAAAGGCTGCAGTCACACCGAAGCAAAAAATCACGGTCAATATCGCAAGAAGCTTTCTCATGGTGTCCCTCATTGTTTGTATTGCGTTGACGATACGTCACTTCACAGAATACGCCAAAACCACACTCGATGTAAACAGGATTATTTCCTAGATACCACTCTAAAACAGACTCCACGATCCAACATCAATCATCGTTGTTTTAAACAACCCCACAAATAATGGATGTTATCCCCGCACTTACTCCACCAAAAATAGATGTCACCTCAGCGCTTTTCTATAAAAATTGGATTTTATAACCCATCCAGACGTACATTTATCCACACTCGACAATATTTTCATACTATTCCGGGCTATTAAAAATAAAATATCCTAGGGAAAACTATGGCATGCCTCTTGCTATTTTTAACACTAGTTAACAAGTCGCACCGCGACAATCGATACCATCAGGAGTAACCAATGAAAACTAGCAGACAAAAAAAGCACAGACAGGGACTGGCCGCCGTAGAGTTGGCCATGTTGTTGCCGATCTTCATGATGCTGCTGGTTGGCGTCATGGATATGGGCCGGTTATACTGGACGCAAAGTGTTGTCCGCGACGCCTCCCTCGAAGGGGCTCGAACAGCCATACTCCATGAGAGCACTATCAGCCAGATCGAAACAGTTGTCATCGAGGAGCTGGTGTCCGGTGGCGTTGACCAAACGTCATCGATCGTCATCAGCGATCGCCAGGCAGAACAGCCCGTCGAAGTCAAAGTTTCGGTACCCTTCGAATTCTATGTCATCGACGGCCTGATTCCGTCCTTGGCCGGATCAACCGATATCTCGGCAGCGGCCACCATGACCCATGAGAGGTAACCATGCGTAAAAATAATAAAAACAAACAAGGCGCCTTGGCCATTGAATTCGCCCTTCTCATGTCACTCCTCTTGATTCCACTGGTCACAGGCATGTGGGACGCTTCACAGCTTATAGACATGAATCAGGTTTTGACCAGCGCTGCAAGAGAAGGCGTTGTCCTCGCTTCACGCGGAGACGATCCTGTTGCACCAGTACAGGCTTTTGTCGAATCGGCAGGGCTTGAGTCGAATAACCTTGTCGTGGAAGTGGAACTTGGACTGGAAGACCCTGAACTCGGGCAGGAAGTCGCCGTGAGGCTGAATTACAACTTCTCAGGAAGCACAGTGCTTCCATGGGAAGACCTCATGCCGAGCGGTATCTCCATCGTTGCCTACGCCAAAATGGAGTGATGCCATTATGACAATATTCAACAAGCTATTATCTCAAGAACATGGCATCGCCAGCGTACTCGTAGGCATGTGTATGGCCGCACTGATGGGTATATGTGCACTGGCAGTTGATCTTGGACGCATGTACGTCAAGCGTAGTGCACTCCAGACAGCTGCCGACGCTGGTGCCTTGGCTGGAGCCAACTCGCTCGTAGCTGAGGGAAGTGATATCGAAAAGCTCAGAGCCATCATCACTAATTATGCGGAACGGAACCTGACCGCAGCCGACATGCCGAATGGATCGGTAGCGCCGGCAGACATAGTCTTTTTAAAAGATGGCGAACCTAACGAGGAAAATCCGAACCAGGTCGAAGTAACCGTGACTCTCAGCGAGAACAAGGGAAACCCGTTCCCGCTCTACTTTGGCAAGGTTATCGGCATTCCTTTCGCGAACATTCAAGCCGTAGCCCGTGCTGGCATCGTCGGCGTCTGTTCCAGCAAGTGCATAAAGCCTATCGTCGTCCCCGCCAAGTTTGACTGGAACGATTCGGCAGCACCCGGCACCAAGTTCTTTGAAAACGGCACATTTGACGTCGACAGCGTTCAGGAATTCAACACCGTTGAAGTCTTCGGCTACACCCTGGAAGACATTGGTACCACAATCATCATTAAACCAGGCGATCCGAGCCTGTCCATCGCTCCTGGGCAGTACAACCTTGTCGACCTACCTCCTGTCAACAAGGGCACCCCAATCCCAGGTGCGGCCATGGTCAAGGAAAACATCGAAGGCTGCACCGGCTCAAGCAATGAAAATGTGGTAGAACCCGGCGATGAATTGCTTCTCGAACCCGGCAACTCGTTAGGCCCAGTCAAGGCAGGAGCCAACACCCTTATCGGACTGGACCCCTACGCGGTATGGGATGACTCGACTAACTCCATTGAAGGAAGCTCTTTCAGTGATCCTCTCGATAGTCCGCGAGTTGTCATCATGGCCTTCTATGACCCACGCTTCCCGCCGGTAGGCGGCAGAAACACCGTCATAGTCTATGAACTCGGCGCGTTCTTCCTGGAAGACGTGGACAGCACTGGCAACGTAACTGCTCGATTCATTCACACCGTAGCAGTTGATCCGAACCCAAACGGCTCTTACGACTGCCTCCTGCGCATCAGTCGACTCATGCTTGACTCCAGTCGACAGTAGAGACAACATCTTACAACCCCAAGGGCGATTTTGCAGAAAGCAAAATCGCCCTTTTTCATATGCAATTTGGCACCGATTTGGTGGGTTTTTATCTGACGGGAAACAGCCCTTTTCCAGTGAAAAGAATGGACTATTTACACTCGCTATGGTTATAGAGAACCATGTCGTTGGTCCGCCGGATGACATAAGCAACAAATCGTCTGATATATCAGACAATTGAATGGTTGCTCAGCCATGCATGGATCACGATCTCAGCTGGAAACAGCCATGGATTGGAGTGTGTTTTTGGGAAGGGATGCACGCCGTCGATCCGAAATGGTGGAAGACACTGTTTTGATCGTAACAAATCCTCAGGTTTCGAACTCGTCGCATGGCATTGTCATCAGACCTGCCACGACAAGTTCAACCACACATGTTTTATTGGCCTGCCTTGCATGGGCGAGGCGCATTTGCCGTAATAGAAACGGCGTCACACACAAGGGGGTGCTATGGGAAAAATCTCCTCATGGGATTGGGAAACCGGCCAGAAAACGGTCGTTAAATCCCTTTCCCCACTCGAAGGGCACGGATGGCAGGAAGAGCCTTACGTTTCACCTGATGGCGAAACACTGGCCGCAATCGTCAAAGTAGGCGACGGCGAATTCTCCGTTCGAACCAACGACTCGGTATGGGAAAACGTTTACGAAAAGATCTGGTATCCGAAATTTACACCGGATGGAAGACTGGCCACTATCTGTCAGCAAGACATGGAGTGGGCTCTGACCGTGGACGACACGATGGTCGGTGAAGCAACCGATTACATCTGGGACACACTCATCAGCGAAGACGGTTCCGGTATTGCCACCATGCACAAAGGCATGGAACAGTACTCTATCGCCTTGAATGGAGAGCCATGGGAAGAAACCTACGATAACGTCAACCAGCCTGCACTGTCTCAAGACGGATTGCACACGGCTGGCGTTGCTCAGGTAGAAAAAATGCCTGCAGCTGACATCGAAGCTTTCAAGCGCGGCGCATATTCTGTCGTCGTTGATGGAAAGCCTTGGGCCGGACGCTATTTGAACGTCTGGACTCCGACTTTCAATGCGCAAGGCGACACCGTTGCCGCACAGGCACGCGTCACCGTTTACGAAAACACCATCGTCGTGAATGACAAGCCGTGGTCTCAAACCTTCAATCAGGTATGGGAACCCACTTTCAACCCCGCAGACGGCACCGTAGCCGTTCCTGTCCGTATCGAGGGCAAGTGGGGCGTCGCTCGCGATGGCGTTGTTATCTGGGAGCCCCGTTACGCCCAGTGTCTGGAACTCCAGCACTCGGAAGACGGCAGCAAGCTGTGGGCCATCGTAGCTACAGGCTATGGTCAGTTCACCGCTGCCTGCGACAACGCCCCTTGGGACACCACGTACTCCACCGTTACCGATCTGGTCATCAGCCCTGACGGCAAACGGGCAAGCGTACTGGGAAGCGAATACAGCGCAAACTTCGAAGTTGTGGTAGACGGTAAAGCTTGGGCAGGCTCCTATGAAATGGCTTGGCCTGTCGTTTTCTCCGCCGATTCCAAAAACGCTGCCACCATGGTCGAGAAAGACGGCAAACGTCGTATTCTGGTCAATGGCAAGCCGTTCGAACGTGACTTTGATCATGCATGGCCTCCGGTCTTCAACGAAGACGGAACCAAAGTGCTCATCCGCGCCATCGAAAACAACAGCTACATCCGCATTGTTGCGGAAGTGGATAAATTCTAAGCGAAGGGAGACGCAATGACTGATTTGTATACTTTCGTCACCGGCCCCCTCGCCTGGGTTGCTTTCGGCATCTTCATCATCGGTTCCATTTACCGTCTGGTGAGCATGTATGCTTTAGCCAAGGCTAAAGACGGCTCCTCTCTGGCTTACATGAGCTGGTACTACGGACTGCGCTCCATCCTCGCATGGATGGTGCCTTTCAAATCCCAGGGCTGGCAATCCGACCCCCTCGCGACCGTGACCACCTTCGTGTTTCACATCGCTTTCCTTTTGGTGGCCGTATTCCTGAACGCCCACGTGGTTCTCTGGGACACCGCATTTGGTATCAGCATTCCTAGCCTGCCCTCCTACATGGGAGATATCATCAGCTTCGTAGCCATCGCTGGCTGTGCGGTTTTCGCATACCGCCGGTTGGCACTGCCTCACGTCAAGGGCGTGACCCGCTGTCAGGATTGGTTTGCCCTGATTCTTGTTGTGATGCCATTCATCACTGGCGTACTGGCCTACCATCAGGTGGGTCCGGTTCTCCTGATGACTACCTTGCACGTAATCTTCGCAGAACTTCTTATTGCGCTGATTCCGTTCACCCGCCTGAGCCATGCATTGTTCATCCTGTTCACCAGGGCGTACATGGGTTCTGAGTTCGGTGGCGTTCGCCACGCCAACGACTGGTAGGCCACAACTAATCAAAGTAACGCGAGGTTATGAATAATGAGTATAACTGACAGAATAATATCCGATGTCGGCCTTGAAGCCGGTATCGCCGGTCTGACCACCGAAAGAATTCAGGAAGTGGTCACCAAAACGCTTAAAGGCGAGACCGGAGCAAAGCTGAAAGCGTACAGAGAGACGTGCATGCGTTGCGGTCTCTGTTCACAAGGCTGTCACTTCTACATGTCCCACGATGAAGACCCGAGCTACTCCCCGGTGAGCAAAGCTACGGAGACAATGTACGAATTGATGGACACAAAGGGAAAGGTTACTCCTGAGCGCATCTACGAGATGGCCCAGATCGCCTTCACCGAATGCAACCTGTGCAAACGGTGTGCGCATTACTGCCCAGTGGGCATTGATATTGCGTACGTCATGATCACAGTCCGCCGTATCTGCTACCTGTTGGACGTTGTACCACAGTACATCCGTGACACCGCTCACTCTCACTCCTCCACCATGAACCAGATGTGGGTCAAGGATGATGAGTGGATCGACTCCCTGCAATGGCAGGAAGACGAAGCTCGCGATGAGTTCCCGGACCTGCGCATTCCTCTCGATAAAGAAGGCGCAGACGTCTACTACTCGGTCATCGGTCCCGAACCGAAGTTCCGTACCCAGCTCATCTACCAGGCTGCCGCCATCATGAACGCAGCGGGTATCGACTGGACCATGCCGTCCCATCCCGGTTGGGATAACTCGGACATGTGCATGTACGTGGGCGACTGGGAAAATATGGGCCGCATCAAACGCGCCCACTACGAGTCCGCTCAGAAGCTGCGTGTCAAACGCATCGTCATGGGCGAATGCGGTCACGCCTTCAGGTCTATTTATGACATGGGCAACCGCTGGCTCGGCTATAAGGAAATGCCCATTCCTGTCATCCATGCCATCGAATTCTACTGGGATTTGATTCAGGAAGGCAAACTCAAGATCACCCATAAATACGAAAAGCCTGTCACCATTCAGGACCCGTGCAACGTCATTCGTGGCCGCGGTCTGATGGACAAGCTCAGAGACGTGGTTCACTACCTCTGCGAAGAGGTCGTGGAAATGACTCCCAACCGCGAGCACAACTACTGTTGCTGCGCCGGTGGTGGCGTCATCAACTGCGGTCCGCCGTTCAAAAACACACGCATGAAAGGCAACCGGGTCAAGGCTGAACAGCTAAAGAATACCGGAGTCAAGGATATCGTTATCCCGTGCCACAACTGCCACGGCGGCATTGAAGACATCATCGGTTACTATGATCTCGGCATGCACGGAAAGTTCATCGGCGATATCATCTACGAACTGATGGAAAAACCGGAAGTGTAAGGAGGACGCCATGCACAAAAGAAATACCATTAAGCTTGCGGCCTCCATGCTGACCATCATCGCGCTGGTCATCGCATACATGGCTCCGGCCGCCTTTGCTCAGGACGACATGACAATGATCCCCGTGGACGCATTCGCCAAGCTCGAACGCCCGCAGGTCCCCTTCATGCATGACGACCATAACGAAAAGGCTGAATTGGAAGACTGCGTTGTCTGTCACCACGGTATCACCGATGACGGCAAGCAGGACCTGGAAAACTCCAGCGAGGGCGAAACCTGTGCATCCTGCCATGAGGTAGAACGCACTGACGGTGGCACCCCGCTGATGCGCGCCTACCACAAGCAGTGCATCGACTGCCACAAGCAGCAGGCCAAAGGCCCCGTTGCCTGCGGCGAATGCCACGCCAAGTAGACGATCGGTTTCACCGAACGCAAAAAAAAAGCCCCGGAAGAACTGCTCTTCCGGGGCCTTCTCATTAAGTCGATCGTCAATCAAACATTTCAAAGTCTTTAAGAAACTTCTCCTTACGCCGTTTTACCTCGGCCTTGTTGGTCATGATCATGTCGAGTTGTCGGGTGTGGGTGATAAGATATCCCAAAATCTTGAGGCGCCTGCCCATGGCCTTACGGGGAAGCCCTTCGACCCGGGCGAACATGTTGTCCTGGCGAACACGAACTCTGAAGTCCAGATCTTCCAACAAATCCCCCACAAAACGAGCGCGCAGGATACGTCGCTCTACATTGGCGGCACCGCCCTTAAACTGAAAACTGGCGTAATTTTCACTGGTCCGATCAGACACTAGCGACTCCACACCGCAAAAATGAAATCCGAACCGGGATTGCAAGGAACAATAGTTCTTTGAAATCATGAAATAATTCTTTTGGGTATACCGTGTACCAGAGGCCGGATTCAGGTCCGGGTTCATGGTCGCCTCGAACATGACCGACATAAGTCCTTTGGTGTGCACCGGCGGCGGACCTTCCCACTGGACTGCCTGCATTCCTTCCCACAAAGCATGCATGGGGTACGAATCCACATGCTCCAGCAAAATGCACTGATCTGTCCGGGCCTCTCCTTCAGGCAGGAAGCCGTCATCAAGGTTGAGCACCCAGAACTGTTTGGGAACATCGCAGATAAGTTGGCGGCTGGCAGCCTCGACAAAATCATTGTCCGTGCCGAATTCAAACATCCCCGACACGCCTTTCTCATGGCAATACCGCATGATGTCGTGCAGGGTCTTACAGTTCTCGGGCCTGAACTCCGGTGATTCAGGATCTGTCAGATTAAGACGGACAATGTGGCGCGCCGCCTTCCTGAGGGCTGCCTGCACCGGACTTCCACGCATGATCCGTTCTATCGGCTTTTCCACGAGCAGGGCTTCCACCGCCCCTTCATAGACAGCGTGCCCATCGGCATCCACTGTGAGAATTCGCCCGTTCTCAAATTTTCCGACCGCCCCTTTCACACCAAACAGGGCCGGAACACCAAACTCCCTGGCCACGTTGGCCAAATGCCCCGCCATACCGCCCTGCTCCGAGATCAATGCGCTGCATCGATCGAGCAACGCCGCACGGCTGGGAAGGGCGTGTTTAAGAATCATCACGCCGCCATCAGGAAAAGACAAAGCGTCCACGTCCTTGCGCACGGAATACGCGGGGCCGACCCCGACACCGGGACTGGCGACTCGCCCGCCGGACAAAACAGGTTTCGGCAGATCTGCGGCGGACGGATGCTCCACTTTGGCAGAATCAATCTGCATAAGCGGCCGGCATTGCAACAAATGAAAGACTCCATCTGCGGTCATGGCCCATTCTACGTCCTGAGGTGTACCGAACTGCGTTTCAATACGTACGGCCTCGCGGGCGATGGTCGCGGCCTGTTCATCGGTCAGAGAAGGCTCGCACCGCAATTCTTCCACCATAGTTTCCCGACAGACGCCCTTCTTGGGGCTGCACACAAACATATCCGGCTTTTTGACAATGATCCGTTCATTCACGACCAAAGATTTCCGGTTCACCACAAACACGTCGGTCTCTGCCGTGCCGTCGACAACCGGCTTGGGCAGCCCCCAAACCGAATGAATGGACACGGCGTCATCCCGCACGTTCACGGGATTCCGCGAATAGGCCACGCCCCCGGACATGGCTTCAACCATAGTCATGCACCCCACGCTCATGGCAACGTCTTCGTCCCGGATACCGCGACTCATGCGATAGGCCATGGCCTGTCTGGAAAATTTCGAGGCCACCACTTCCTTGTAGGAATCCAGTAATGCTGCACGGTCCACATTGAGAACTGATCGATACTGACCAGCATAAGACGAACCCTCAGCATCCTCACCCAGCGCGCTTGAACGAACGGCCAGATCAGGCGCCTCACCAAGCTGTTCACTCAACCGGTCATAGGCGGCTAAAATGATTTCAGCCAAATCATCGGGCAGGCGTGTTTCCATGACCAGTTGCATAATATCCGACGATGTCCGAAACAGAGCCTCCCTGTCATTGCTGTCAGTGGCTTGAATGAGTCGCGCCACTTCCGGCCTCAACCCTCCAGCTTCCACAAATTGATAGTAAGCGTCCACGGTAATCACGAATCCGGCAGGGATATTCAATCCAAGAGAATTTCCAGCTTCACCGAGCATAGCCATCTTGGGACCACACAAGTCAGCGTGATCCCGTCCAACCGCGGACAAATCAACAACGAGTTCTCCGGTCACCTCATGCTTTTCCGGGGCAAGCGCGGTCATAATGCGCTCGTTTATGGACTCCATGGCGACCATAAGCTCATCGTGCCCCTTGTGATCCAGTTCACCAAGGTGCCGCACCATTTGAAAAATTGAAGTAGAAATTCGGGTACACAAAGTATTGACGTACTGCATCCCGTAGGGAGTAAAGCCGCGCAGGGCCTCTTCAAGTTCGCCGATCAATTCATGGGCACGCGTGTTGGCCTGAATCAACAAACGAAAATGGTCATACCGGGCCGCGAAAACCCGACGGATTTCCGCCAGTTCTTCGGGAGTCTTCTTCCGCGCCCTCCAGGGCAGCCAATCAAGAATACCCATGCGGCCTCCGGCAACACAGAAGAATTGTTTTCAAGGGGGAAATAATCATGGATGGCCGCTACTGACTGTGTTCCTTGGCCGTGATTTTCTCTTCGTGGTGCCGTTTACGGATGGAGGCATCTTCCAGCTTGTACAGCAACTCCTCGAACTCCACAGGCTTCATAAGGTAATCAAAGGCACCCAGTTCCATACCGTTAATGGCGATATCCATACTGGCGTGACCAGTGAGCATGACCACCTCGATCAACGGATTGATAAGTTTGATCTTGTGCAACGCAGTCAGGCCGTCCATTCCAGGCATCTTGACGTCCAACAAAACCACGTCAGGGTCAAAGGATTCAAGCACTTCAAGGGCCTTTTCACCCGACTCTGCTTCCTCAACGACCATACCTCGCCTGGCGAGCCTTTTACCCAACGTCTTCCGGAAGCCCGCCTCGTCGTCCACAAGAAGCACCTTGATGCCTGCCATATACTTTAACTCCGTCAGTTGCCAATTAAGCCTGTTCAACGGCCTGGCGTATCTTTTCCAATAAATCATCGAGATCGCACGGCTTGAGCATGTAGTCGAAGGCGCCATATGCCATGCCTTCCCGTGCCGCCTGTTCGCTGCCGTGACCGGTCAACATGATCACAGGTAGTTCAGGAACCATCTTCTTGAATATCTGCAAGACATCAATACCATCCATGTCCTCCAACTTGAGATCAAGAACGGCCACATCAAAATCTTTGCCCCTCAGTGTCTGTATGCCCTTGGCTCCACTGATGGCAATAGTAACATCAAGCCCCCGCTTTCCCATCCGTTTTTGCAAAACGTCGAGAAAACCGGCCTCATCATCCACCAGAAGAAGGCGAATGGGCGCATCACTCATCAGGCTTCCCTCCTAATCGCCCCTCCGCAGGACAATATGTCTGGCCCTGGCTTCAAGGATCTTGGTTTCTTGTGCCTGTTTCTTGTCATAGGCTTCTTCGACCTTTTCCAAAAGCTCATCAAGGTCGCATGGCTTCATCATGTAGTCGAATGCACCGGACTTCATGCCTTCAATGGCTGATTCCACCGTTGCATGACCGGTCAGCATAATGACCTCCACCAATGGATATTCCGCTTTAACCACCTTCAACGCCTCGTTGCCGTCCATACCGGGCATCTTGACGTCCATAATCACCACGTCAATGGAATGGTTGGCAGCCAAGGCGTCCACGCCTTCCTGTCCGCTGTAGGCGGTGGTGACCGTCAAGCCACGATTGTCCAACCGCTTGGCCATGGTGTCAACAAAACCCTGTTCGTCATCAACGAGAAGAATATTCGCAGGCATATGTTTCCTCCTGATTCACCGGGGCTTCGTCATGATGCCCCATGTTCATTCGTTCTAAAATCACACGCACCTCCATCCTCACCCTCGGCCACAGGCAATCGGATGGTAAATTTCGTTCCCTGATCCAGGGCTGAATTCACTGAAATAGTGCCGTCCATCTTGTTAATGATTCCATAAATAATGGATAAACCAAGACCAGTCCCTTTACCAACGGGTTTGGTCGTAAAAAACGGGTCAAAAATACGCGACAGATTGGCCTGCGGAATACCGCATCCGGTGTCAGCGATGGAAACGACAACAGTATCATCTTCCACACGGGTCATGATATCGAGATTGCCACCACCCGGGTCCATTGCATCAATGGCGTTATTGACCAGGTTGAGAAAGACTTGCTGCATCTCTGATGGACTGGCCTCAACAGGTGGAATGCTATCCCCGAGACTGGTTTCGATTATCACGTTGGCATACTTGGCGCGCTGCTCGGAAAGCAGCACGATCTCAAGGACCAATTCATTGAGACAGACGGACTTGACCGTGGGATCGATCTTCCGGGCAAAACTGAGCAGCTTATGAGTAATCTCCTTGCACCGCCCTCCCTGAGTGCGAATCTGATTCAAAGCACGTTGGACTTCACGCTCGTTATCGTCCTCGCCAAGCCCTTCTTCCAACAAATCCTGAATCCATCCTGCTTCTTCCACCATAATGGCCACCGGATTATTAATCTCATGGGCGATGCCCGCAGCCAACTCTCCCACAGACGCAAGCTTGCCTGCCTCGATAACCTGCTCATTCATGATGTCCTTGGCTGCGTCCGCCCGAGCCACCTTACGAGCCATTCGCTTGCTCATGAGATAGGCCATAACCGCAATGGAAATACCACCAAGAAGCAAAACCACCAGAGCAAGATTTCTGGATCGGTTGAGATCGGAAAAAGCGTCTGCCGCATCTTGCTGATACACCATGATCCAATCACCGTTCTTGATAGGACTGGTCACAAAGAGAGTCTCGCGACCGGTGGCGGGATTGGTCTCGACGGCAATGGCCGCCCTGCCGCGTACCATATCGGACCGGCCAGTCATTGACGCCGCCATCTGACGCAGAAACGGGACCTCGGCAGTCATATCACGACGTGGGGTCGTCTGAAACTCTGCTAGTCTGTTGATAATATAGGCCAAGCCGGTTTCGCCGATACGGATATCTTCAACCAGCTTGTTAAAAGAAATAAAATCGAGCGTGGTCCGTAAAACCCATTCCTGTCCGTTCTCATCAAGCCGTAAAGCGATAGTGAAATGAGGCACTCCACGAAGCCCCAGCCCCACATCACTTACATGGACTTTACGTTCCCTGGCGGCCTTGAACCACTCCTCTTCGGAATAGTCCACACCTTGAAGCTTATATGGCCCGGCATACGCCACTTGAATGCCCTCGCTGTTCACCAGGCCAAGATCGACAAAGTCACTGCCATGACCACGGACCAACGCATCGTGCAAAGCCTGAAGACTGGCCGGATCATGGAGCCTCCCCAGTTCGATTATCTCTGCAAGGACCTGAATCTCAGCGACCTTTTCTTCAAGATAGGAGTCAACGGACTGATCGTGTTTGAGGACCAACTCACGCAAATGAGCTTCGACCTTTTCTTCGTAAACAACACTGTATTGATATCCGGCAATAAGAACGATGCACAGAAGGGGAGCAAAGGAAACGAGTATGATGGTAAACATCATGCTCTTGGCCAACCCGTGGTAGTAATGCGTATCAGACATTCTCTCTCCGAATCACCGGGAAACGCAACAGGGGGCAAGAAACCATGTCCACACCTCAAAACACCACATGGTTTCCTTCACTTATGTGCAGTATAAAACCATTTCACCCCATAAATCAACAACCTCCACTTATTTCTCACAAAAGCAGTTTCACCTCCTCCACAACAAAAAAAACTTCTTTCTATCAAGCGCAAAATGCATATGTCCAAAAAAATATCAGATAATGGTTGCATATTTCCTATTACATGATGATTATACACGCAAAAATACATCACTCAGAGTACAGCATACGGATATTCGCCATGAAACTACATTTGCCGATCCTGCTCACAATGTTGGTTATCCTCTTCGGATGTGGAGGGGGGAGTCGCGTCAACAGCCCCCAACACCCCAAACCTTTTTTCGTCACCAAAACAGCGAAAGAGGTTGAAAACCCGGGTGTAATGGGTCCTCAAGAACTTCAGGCCGCAATCATGGCATATGCCGACACAACCAATACACTCATAGCAGAAGCTGCAGCGATTATCGATCATATAGGCACGCCACAAGCCAGATTGACAGCAGCCAGAATGTTGGTTTTCAACATGTCCAGCAACGTGGAGATAGCTGCTGGACCTTACCCAGGCGTGGCCCTATTGGATATGACTGTCGTTGCCACCCTTCGACGTATAGTGTGGGAGGAATTTTGGATCCCCGAAATCTTTGGGGATGCTGGTAAACCTGCATTCGACATAATCCAGGAAGCAGAAAAAGACATATGGGAAGTCACTGAAAGAATAATGACGCCTGCGCAAGTAAACGAACTCAAACGAGTTATTGACGCATGGCGTGCAAAATATCCTTACAAAGTCAGTGTCAACTACGTCCGTTTCGAAGATTTCGGCGAACTTGGCCTCAAACCATCCATGCGCAAACTCATAGCTCCTGGTGGTCTTTTCGCCAGCGTTGAAGAAGCCGCACGGGTTGCTCAAGACATGAAACTGGCAATTGATCGGGCTTTTTACCTCGTTTCCCGCATGCAACTCCTTGTCAATTCCCAAATCAGACTCGCCTACCTCGAAATGGTGTTCCAACCTGAAGCAAGTGGCATTATCGACACCTCCAAAAAAATGGTCAGCCTATCCGAAAGATATGCGGATATCGCTGAAAACCTGCCCGAAGATATGGGCTCAGAAGCCTCAAAACTCATCACCCAATTGTTCAACGGCCTCTCCAAGCAGCGTGACGAAACACTGAACAAGGCCCTGACGGGCATGACCTCCTGGCAAGACGAAATGGTCGATGATGTCATGAAAAGCGTCTCCATTGAGCGGGAAGCGGCTATCAATCAAGCCATGACCGGGCTGGTCAAACAGCAGGATGTATTATTCGACAGAATGGATGAATTGGTAAACCAAAGTGGTGGCGAGATGGACGAAATGTTGAATCACGCCTTCATGCTGGGCGTCTTGCTCATCATAATTTTCTTCGTGCTGTTGACCTTATACAGAGTCTTCGTGGTGGGCCCAACCAGCAGATGATAGAGGTTGTTCTCCAGACAAGGCACGCGGCGGAAACTTCCATTGGTTGATCATTCTTTAGACTTGCAATCGACACATCTTCGGCTTTTTTGAAGCATGGATTATAGAAACGATTTCGGGTAAGGTAACGAACTCTCGGTCAACCATCTTCAGCAGGCAGGTCGAACATGCTGTCATTTCTTGACAAAATACCCTACGGCTCTCCCAAACTGCGTCGCATTGCCTTTTGGCTCCTGACGTCCTTCATCGCGTACACCTTATTCGGTTTTTTTGCTGTACCGCCAATTTTAAAAAATGTGGTCATGGGACAAATCGACGATGGTTTGAAGCGCCCCGCCCAGATCGAAGAAATCTACTTCAATCCTTTCACCTACCACCTGGAAATAACCAACCTCAAGGTCAACAAACTTGAAGGCGAAGGCAATTTACTCTCCGTAGACAAAGTCGTGGCCGCTCCGGGCATTGCCACACTGTGGGAATTCGCTCCTGTTATCGCCTACCTGCATCTCGATAATTTCCAGTTGGACATCACGTTCTTCGGCAACGGGAAATATTCCATATCCGACCTCCTTGGCACACAGGATGCCGTGGCCGCCAACTCCAAGGACACACAACCGGAAAAAGAGGGAAAGATCTTTCCCTTTGCGCTCTACGGCTTTGAAATGACCAACGCGAAAATCACGTTCGATGACCGCCCGCACAACAAGAAGCATGTCATTTCCGATCTCTTTCTCCGCGTCCCCTTCACCTCGTCATTCGTGGACAGGAAAAAGGAATTTACCCAACCTAAATTCGCTGCGGTCGTCAACGGCGATCCCGTGGAACTCAAGGGGCGCACTCTTCCCTTTGACGAAACCTTGCTCACGGAATTCGAACTTGGGGCTGTGGACATTGATCTCAACCAGTACTGGCAATATGTCCCCATCGAAACTCCGCTTCAGCTGAAAGACGGTCAATTCACCTCGGACATATCCCTATTTTTTGAACGCCCCGATGCCCAACGACTCAACCTGTTCCTTGGCGGCGGTGGCAAGCTGACTGACTTGGAACTGACCGACCCCAAAGAAAAGTCCGTACTTTCCGTCAAGAAACTCGCTTTTGAAATGGAACGATTTTCTCTGGGAGACAAGGCCTTGATCCTCACAAGCATCACCTTGGACAAACCTTATTTCAAGGTAATCCGCAACAAGGATAATTCCATCAATTGGGCGGAATATTTCCCCGAATCGGAAATGAGTGAAGCCGGACCCAAGGTTAAAACCAAGGCTACCACCGACTCCGCCTTTGTCCTTGATATTCGCAAGATCCAAATAACCGAAGGAGCCGTGGACTGGGAAGATCGCCACGTCAAAAACGGCTTCAAGCGGACATTCGCACCACTCTCATTTACCGGCACGGAAATCACGACCACAGGAGATCGCCCCAGCACCATCGAGGCAACTGCGGGCAAAGATAAGGGCATCATTACCTTGAAGGGTGTTGCAACGGTGAAGCCCCTTGCCGCCACTGTCTCCGTTGCCGGAAAGAATCTCCCGATCCCGGCGTACAAATCGTACATCAACCACGCACAACCTCTGGTTGTGGACACCGGGATCGCCGGATTCTCTGCCAACATAGATTTCAAGATGGGAAAAGGCCGCCCCTCACTGACTATGACGGATGGGACAGTAACTCTCCGTGACATTTCCATCCGCAAACCGGATGCAAAACAACCAAGCCTCGGCCTGAGTGCATTAGATGTAACTGGCGCGGCCATGGACCTGGAAAAGAAAGCCGTGACCGTGGCAGACATCAAGGTCACAGGGCCGTTTGCCAAGGTAATCATG
>Ga0070728_10001048_pt1 | contig 45630 bp, 32 predicted proteins | sample tdDd471_FD_66723 | JGI IMG/M metagenome (GOLD analysis project Ga0070728, IMG submission 66723) | Marine sediment microbial communities from the Atlantic coast under amendment with organic carbon and nitrate - tdDd47.1 | ecosystem: Environmental > Aquatic > Marine > Coastal > Sediment | place... | reverse complement strand
CGGAGCAAAATCCGCCAGAACAGCCGGAAAACCGGACCTCAAAACCCGGCACTCCGCATAATCCCGTTCTCAGCATAATCGACGTTATGCGGTGCACCGCATAACGTCGAGTTGGGCGCCGCATGGAAGGCGAAGACCTCGGGCGACGAGCCGCGCGAGTATCTGAGCGTCGTGCTTGACGATCCGAGTTTCCCGGAGCCGATACGTGCCGCGTTGTTCGAGGAGGACGGGGTGGGGTTTCTGGTGTGGAGCAGGCGGGAGACGTAACTTGCCGTCTTCGGCCTATTCTTCACGCGGCGGTCGGTGGCCGAGTTCAACTGCTTTCCTGCGTTGTGCTGTAGACAATGCGCTCCAGAACCGATGGACGCGTGAAGTCGGCATCTGACGGAGATCCTCGGCATGCTGTGCCCGGCGTAGTTCAACCTGAAAGAAGGACGGGTGATGATCGATATTGAAAGCCTGAAGCTTCCAAAAGACAACGGCAGCGTATTTGGGCGTCAGTTTCTTCTTTCGCCTGTAATAGTCGAGCGCTCCGGAGAGGATCGGATTGTTCTCGGACCGGGCAAGTTGCTCCAGCGCGCGTATGCAGGACTCCATCTGCATGTTCTGAGTGAGCTTGGTGAGATGGCGCTTCGCCTCCGCAGGGGACAGGCGGCGTCCACCTTCCAGCACGGCGACGTCGAACTTAAGAATGCAGTGCGACCCGACCCAAAGCCGACCATTGGTGTAGGCGTTGGCGATCTCGAAATGATAGCGTAGCTCCTGTTGGCCGCAGAGTTGACAGGTTTCGATTGGCGCTTCGTGATCGATGGTGTTCTCTGTAAAAGACCATTCCGCAAATGCATCGGGAAGGGTTCCGGCCACGGAGAGCGGCAGGATGCTGTCACGAACTCGCTGGGTATACCCGCCCATTGCGCTTCCGTCCTTTAGTTAAGCTCCCTTATCTTAGCTCATTCCTTATTTAAGTGAAGGTCTTATTGCTTAAATAAGGAGCGAGGGCCATAATAAGGTATGAGCGATTCTGAACCCAATCAACGCCTTGGGCGGTTCATGGAAACACCTGTGGGAGGTGAGATAGTTCGCGCTTTCGTGCCACCTCCGTTACCGCCAGTTCCGGCCATCGACGTGCTGGAACTTTTGGATCGACTCAGCCTTGCTGAGCGTGCCTTGGGCAGGCTGGACGGCATCACCATGCTGTTGCCGCGACAGGAACTGTTCCTCTATATGTATGTCCGCAAAGAAGCGGTGCTTTCGTCACAGATTGAAGGCACGCAATCGACGCTCTCCGATCTGTTACGTTTTGAGACCGAAGCACAAGTCGGCCAACCGATCGATGATATTCGTGAAGTCTCGAACTACGTCGATGCAATGATGTATGGGTTGGAACGGCTGCAGGAACTGCCGCTGTCCCTGCGACTGATCCGCGAAATGCACGCTCGATTGCTGCAAAGCGGGCGCGGCGGCACCAAGGATCCTGGCGAGTTTCGAAGGTCCCAGAACTGGATTGGCGGCACGCGCCCAGGCAATGCGCTGTATGTACCGCCACCGGTCACGGAACTGGATAGTTGCTTGGGGGCGTTTGAACGCTTCATGCACGAGGACAAGTCCCGCCTTCCGGCACTCATCAAGGCCGGGCTGTTACACGTCCAGTTCGAAACCATCCACCCGTTTCTCGATGGCAATGGCCGCATCGGCCGCTTGCTGGTGACGCTGTATCTTTGCGTCAATGGCGTGCTGCAAAAACCGCTCCTCTATCTCAGCCTGTTCCTCAAAACACATCGCGCTGAATACTACCGGCTGCTTCAGGAGGTGCGTGAGCACGGCCACTGGGAAGCTTGGCTCGACTTCTTCCTCGCCGGCGTGGCCGAAACGGCGAACCAGGCGTTCGATGCCGCCACGCGGATTGTCGACCTGTTCAAGGAGGATCGCGAGCGCATAACAGCGGAAAGCGACCGCGCCGGTTCGTCGCTGCGTATCCATGAGCTGTTCCAGCAGCATCCATTCCTGACCGCGAACCAACTGGTTGAGCATACCGGCCTGTCGGCGCCGACGGTCAACGCGGCGCTCGCAGACCTCGAGCGCTTCGGTATACTTGAGGAGATCACTGGCCGAAAGCGAGGGCGCGTTTTCAGCTACCGCGCCTATCTTACTATTCTCAGCGAGGGCACAGATCCGCTGCCCACAACCACTTGAACCGAGAGCGCCCGTGCTTATTGAAACTGTTACCTTGGCTGGATTCCGTTGCTTTGGCCTAGCCCCAATTACCATCGACATTACTCCCGAAATCACTGCCGTCGTGGGTCCGAACGCGGCCGGCAAGACTGCGCTGCTGCACGCCCTAGCTAAACTCTTCGGCGTCTCGCGCGCCCAACGCACGATCCTGAAGTCAGATTTTCATCTTGGGCCTGAAGATGATCCTGACGATCGCGAGCCGAAGGAACTGTTCATCGACGTACTGATTGCGCTGCCGGAGTTGGCCGACGGCACGGCCACGCCGGAAACCATCGCGCCGTCATTCCGGCACATGCAGATTGGCAGACCCGATGACGATCCGGTCTGCCGCATGCGGCTCGAAGCTCGGTGGGAGGATGATGGGACGGTCGAAGGTGATGTTTCGCAGGAGCTTTTCTGGGTCGACACCCTCGACTCCGATCCTCCGGATGATAAAAAGCATCCTGTTTCGGGTGCCGATCGAGGGCTGATCCAACTCTTCTACACACCGGCGAGCCGTGATGCCGCTGCGCAGATTCGCGCTACTACTGGCGCTCTTGCCGCCAGGTTGCTGCGCGCCATCGAATGGTCCTCCAAAACTGAGGATGCGGTTCAGGAAGCGAGCGAGGATCTCAGCACAGCATTTGAGGGCGAAGCAGCCATTAAGGCGATCGGTAGAGCGCTTCAAACGCGCTGGTCTGGTCTGCATGATGAGATCGTGGACACGAAGCCACGGCTAAGTCTTGTCAGTCGTCGCTTTGAAGACATCGTCAACAAGATCGCTGTCATTTTCGAGCAGGGGCCAGATGGCCATGAACGGGGTCTAGACGCGCTTAGCGATGGTCAACAGTCGCTCTTCTATTTCGCACTGGCTGCTGCGGTCTTCGATCTGGAGCGGGAAGTGGTAGCGGGCTCAGTTCAGGGATTTCGTGATGACAGTCTTCGAATACCGGCGCTAACGCTTTTCGCTCTTGAAGAGCCTGAGAACCACTTGTCGCCATACTTTCTGGCGCGCATTATCCGGCAGGTCCGCTCGCTGACCAAGGACGGAAGCGCGCAAGCCATCGTTACCAGTCATTCGCCAGCGGTCCTGAGCAGGGTCAGCCCTCGCGAGGTTCGCTACTGTCGAATCGACTCGAACACCCGCATCTCGAATGTAAAGAAAATCAAGATCCCCACAGGGGTAGGCGAAGAGGCGAAGTTTGTTCGTGGAGCCATGCTCGCTTACCCGGAGCTCTATTTCGCACGTTTTGTTCTTCTTGTGGAAGGGGACTCCGAGAGAATCGTCCTGCCCAGGCTTGCAGAGTCCCTCGAGTTGCTGATTGATCCCGCATTTGTAGCTATAGTGCCGTTGGGCGGGCGGCACGTACAGCATTTCTGGAGACTGTTGACGGACTTGGGAATCCCTCACGCAACTCTTCTTGATCTCGACCTTGGGCGGGATGGAGGTGGCTTTGGAAGGGTGAAAACAGCGATCGAGAAGTTGATAGATGTCGGTGTTTCGAAAAAGGAACTCCTAAGGATCGACAAGGGGGTGCTGTCCGATGAAGATTTCGCGACCATGCATACCTGGCAGGACACAGAAGATAGAAAGAACCTGATGGCGTGGGTCAAGAGTCTGAAACCACGGGGGGTATACTACTCGTCGCCGCTAGACCTTGATCTTTCTATGCTCGAAGCATTCCCTGAAGCGTATAATGCAATTATTCCCAAGGGTGGCGGCCCAAAGATGACTCCAGAAAAAGCGGCCGAAGTCGTACTTGGGACAGCCGGTTCAGGACTGGCCTTGTATACTGGTCCCTTTAAAGACTCTCCCGCTCTCATGCCCGCCTATCGCTATCATTTTCTCACCAACAGCAAACCGGCGACCCACCTCACGGCCCTCACTCATATCAAGAGAAAGGACTTGAAAATCTCGATGCCTGCTGTGTTGAAGGAGCTTCTCGATCATATTTCAAAGTCGTTGCGACGGGATTGATCATGTCGGTACTGTCGCGAAGGGTTCGATCTGAGGACTGGTGGCCGATCGGAGTGACCGCACTCGAAGCCAACGCGCTCGAGGTTGTTCGGTCAACGGAGAACCGATCCGTTATTGCGGGGCCCGGCGCTGGCAAGACGGAGTTGCTGGCCCAACGCGCCGCTTATTTGCTCCAGACAGGTATGGCCCATCCGCCTCGCCGTATTCTCGCCATAAGCTTCAAGCGCGATGCGGCAACTAACCTTGCCGCTCGGGTTCGTCAGCGTTGCCACCGGAGTCACGCCGGACGCTTCGATTCCATGACCTTTGATGCTTTTGCCAAGGGGCTCATCGACCGCTTTGGGCAAGCTTTACCCAGCCGCTGGCGGCCGACACCAGACTACGACATCGCCTTTCCAACTGATCGAGACTATCGAGATTTCCTCCAGGTACAGCTAGGTTCACCGCCGCAATCGGTCGGCTCCTATGCCGACATTCAGGCAATCACGGTCAAGTCATTTCAGCGCCAGCACCTGTTCGGATCGCGCCTGCCGGTGGATGGCTGGTCGAGGCCCACGCCGGCTCAATGGGCTGCAGACCGCTTCTGGCAGGAGTCACTACACGGACGAGCAAAGAGCTTTCTATCTTTCCCCATGATCGGGCGTCTCGCGGAACTCCTGCTCAGAGTGAACCCGATGGCTCGTGACGCGTTGCGCCTGACCTATTCGCATCTGTTTATGGACGAGTTTCAAGATACCACACAGGTTCAATACGACTTGGTCGAGACCATATTTCTCGGCTCGAAATGCATTATCACCGCAGTGGGCGACAACAAGCAACAGATCATGCGTTGGGCAATGGCAATGGACGCTCCGTTCACGGCTTTCGATACAGATTTTACCGCAATACGGACGCCGCTATACAACAACTACCGATCGTCTCCGGAACTGGTGCGCATCCAGCATATCCTCGCCCAGGCTCTTGATGCCCAGACAGCAGAACCCGTGTCGAAAACGAAAGGCACGATTGCGGGAGAAAGCTGTGCGATCTGGGACTTTGCTACCCCCCAAATCGAGGCGCAACGCCTAGCGTCATTCGTCCGATCGGAAATGATCGCACATCAACTTGATCCGCGAGACTTCGTGCTGCTCGTCCGCCAGAAGGCAGCAGACTATGCGACGGTCCTTCAGCCAGCGTTTGCATCAGAGGGAATTCCGCTACGCAATGAAGCAGGAATGGTGGGAGGGGTCATGCTCCAGGAGCTCCTCTCAGAGGAGGTTTCCGATGTGTTGATCGCGGTCCTTCGCCTCGCCATGACAAAACGAGCGGGAAGATTTTGGACAGAATGCCAAGAGATACTGGCATCTCTACATGGTATTGCTCCGGATGAGGAGGTTGCTCTGGCAAAGATGGGCCGTGAGCTAGATGCTCGCGTTCGCAAGCTAAATGAGACTTATCCCGCGCCACCGACATTAAAGCCCACAGCAAGAAAACTGGTAGATGAGGTGCTGGCATTTGTCGATCGTGAGCGGCTGATCGCAGCTTATCCCGCATACGGGCAAGGAGGCTGGCTTGATAAGGTGCTCGATGCCGCTGCGACGCACTTGGCAGAATCGTCGGCAAATGGGACCGACTGGGCCTCCGCGCTGGATGCCTATGAGGGATTGCATGCGATTCCATTGATGACGATTCACAAGAGTAAAGGTCTAGAGTACCACACGGTGATATTTGTGGGCTTGGATGATGGCGCTTGGTGGAGTTTTGCCGGGGATCAAGTCGAAGCGACGGCAGGCTTCTTCGTTGCCTTTACTCGAGCCAAGCAGCGCGTTGTATTTACATACTGTGCCCGCCGCGGGACACGGACGAAGATCGCCACATTGTATGATTTGTTAAGCAAAGGAGGAGTTCAGACCATACAAATAAATTGACGGTTGAAGCGATAGACGATCTTGTTCGATAAAGTCAAAATATTGTCGCGAATAATTGCCCGCATAAGGGGATTACTGGAATTCTCAAAGAGCGCTAGCCGTTGAAAAACTCGTCGAAGGATTGAAATTGTACAAGCTCGGCAAACGCGTCATCTCTCAATACATCCGAACTGGATGTAAACGCCGCTTGCGTCTTGATTTGTACGCTGGACGGGGAGCAAGGGCTGCGGCAAACGCGCCAGAAAAAGATGCTGCGAGGCCAGGTCTAGCCCTCATCACGCAGCAAGGGCGAGACTATGAGCGCCAGAAATATGCGGAGCTCCAGATGTCGTTTCCGGAGCTTGCGATTGCAAACTCCGATGACGGGGCGATCCCTGGGACACCGGAAGCCTATCGGACGCTCGATCTTGAGACCGTTTTGGAGGAAGCTCCGGCCAACAGCTTCCTCCTTGAATCCGAGTATCCTGTCACCTCGTCGTTCATAGCAGCACACGAGCTAACCGAGCTGTGCGGCGGGGAGGAACCCCTCATTGCCTTGGCCAAGGTCAGACCTGACATTATCCATCTTGTTCCAGCCAGTGGTGAGATCAGACGCGCCATCGCGGCAGATGGCACCATTGAGACACTCAGCGGCGAGGATGGACGGCTCGGCCTTCGGATCATCGACATCAAGATTTCCGGCGAAGCCAGTCCAGCGCATTTTTCCGAACTCGCCTATTACAGCATGACGCTCGCGGGATGGCTTGTCGACACTGGTTGGTCCGATGATTTCGTTGTTCTGGCCAATGCAGCAATTTGGCCTGGAAAACACGAAGCATCTTGCCTTCATGAACAAGAGGAAACTGATCGACGGAACTTGGTGTTTGATCGGGATCTGGCACTGTATTTTCGGGCCCTTGAGGAAGACCTTGAGACAATGCCCCCAGAAGTCGTGCTGGGGCGCGTACGTAGGTTCTTAAAGGTCGACCTCCCTGCAGTGATCGAACCGGAGGATTGGCGCAGTCTTGACTGGCATGTCGACCAAAAGTGCGGTGGCTGTGATTATCTCGGATACGCTTGGGGAAGCCGCGAAGAGGTCGATGAACGCTATTGCTGGCCATCGGCAGAGCGTGAAGAACACCTGAGTCGCGTTGCTGGCGTGACCCGTGGGGCGCGAGGAAAACTGGTTGAACATAATGTGACTAACGTTCCGCATCTTGCGGCGCTTCCGGCGGGTAGCCCAGCCTATGAGACACACCAGGCATTGAAGGCAAAACGTACCGTATTCAAAAGCCGGGCGGAGAGGCTGACTGCGGGCGGCGAAGCAGAGATTCCAGATCGTTCGGGAACCAGTGGAACGCTTCCGAGATTCGCGGATATTCGGATCGCAATGTCGGCGGACTTCGATATCGGAAGCGGGCTGACGTTCGCCTTCGGGTATCGCATATCCTATGGCGTTCCGACGGGACGACGACCCGATGGCCAAGGTTGGAACCGGGAGCGTCGCGACCCACTTAGCCGAGAACTCCTTGTCATGGAGCGATCCGTTGAAGCCGAAGGCGCGATCTATGCGCAGCTACTTGAATTCTTGCTGGCCGATATTCAGAGGGCGAAAGCTGCCATCCTCGAAGGCTATCAGCAAAATGGAGACCCTGACAAAACGGACGTGAGCCTGCAGTTCTATCTTTGGGACCGGCTTACCTATGAGCATTTGCGCAGGGTTACAGGGCGCCACTTGGATCGTTTGCAGGCACCTGTGAGAATGGGCGACGAAGACGTGAGCGTTATGTCGTGGCTGTTTCCTGCAGAGCAATCGATGGAATCACCCGACTATGTTGGCCGATCTTCGCCAATCGCCATTGTCGCGAATGCCGTTAACAGTCTGCTGTCTGCACCGATCCCGCATCACTACGGTCTTGTCGAGCTGGCCAATACACTCGACTCAGAGGGTCGAGAGCGTGATGACGGTTCGACGTGGGAGTATCGGGTCAGCGATTTCTACAAGGACCCCTTGTCGGATCAGATCCCTTCGGAACGGGGGCACGAGATTTGGGAGCGGTCGGCTCCGTTTCGCAATCAGGATTTCCAACAACACCAAGAGCAGGTGCGCCGCGTCGTTCGTACTAAGCTGTCTGCTGTCCTCTATGTGGCAATGCAGTTAGCAATTGAGCTGCGAGACACGCTGAGCGCAGACGCCCCGCTCGTTGATTCCGTCTTCACGCCCTTACGCCGGATGACTGGCACGGGCGATGACGAGGAAATTATCTATCAGCATGCTCGGCTTATGGCGGCGGTGCAAAGGATGGAGATTGAGTTACTGATGGCGATGCCTCCGCATGAGCGAGAGGCGCGTTATGCAAGCCTGAGAGCGACGCGGTGCTTGGATGGAGAGGAGCGACTGGAAGTATTGGAGCAACTCAACGTTCGCGATGCAAACCATGAGACGCTTATTTTTGAACTGTCCGAGCGTTCGCGAGACGCCAAGATCAAGGATGGAGAATACACATGGTCGCTCCTGCCGGAGCGCGAGCTTGGCCTACTTCAAAACCTGACCACTGCGCAGTTCAAACGTCGGACCGGTCTGGAGCATCAAAACCCGATTCTGCCTTGGGAATGGCGACGGTTGGTTAGAGAAGATCTAACGGTTTCGGTTCTGAAGATATCGAGGAGTCGCCGTCTCATTGCGCTACAACCCTCTGATCTCTTGGCATCAGCGATTCGGGGCGCACATGTCGATTTCGACATAGATGGAACAGCCGGCGACTTTGCGATACTCGATCCGATTTCGATGGACGCCTTTACGGGCAAGTTGAAAAAGACGCTCTCTGATCCAACAGGAATTCGCTTCCCGCAGATTGCCGCCGATACACCACTTTTTCCGGCTCTATCGGTGGCTCGGGTCAGACAAGGAAACCCGCGTCGCGCGCCTCACACACCCGCAGCAGACTTTATATGGGACGCAGAACGACTCGCTGCCACCGACTTGGATGGTCACAGTGCTGATGCGATCGTTGCGGGGGCGTTGGGGTTCCGCCCGGATCTGACGGACACGCAAAGGCAAGCCATTCGAACGGCAAGTTCGCGACGGCTATCCGTTTGGTGGGGGCCCCCGGGAACCGGGAAGAGCGCGACGGTGACAGCCTATATTGCCGGTTTACTTCAGGATGCCAGAGAGCACGGCCAAAAGCTGCGTATCGCCATCACGGGTTTTACATGGGTGTCGATCGATAACATCGCCAAAAAGCTGCCTGAAGTGATCGAGGCGCTTGGCATATCGGACAATGTCATATTTTCCCGGCTATCCAGCACGCCCAATCCTCAAGTCGATGCCGAACTGCAAAACCATGTGGTGAGAGTTAAGGCGGAAGAAGGCGGTTTGAGCGTCGAAGCTCAAGAGCTGATCGATGTTTTGGAAGGAGATGGGATTGCGGTCGTCGCCACCACGGTCGATCAGCTTCACAATCTAGGCGGGGATGTAATGTGCCGAGAGCTATTCGATGTGTTGATCATCGATGAAGCCTCTCAACTCGATATCGCTCATGCCATTGTCGGCTTTAGCAAGCTCGCCACGGGCGCAAGGTTGACCGTGGTTGGCGATGAGAAACAAATGCCGCCAATTCACCCGGTGGCACCGCCGACTGGATTGGAGGACCTGCTTGGTTCTGTATATGATTTCTTCCGGCACTATCGCGTATTGGAAGGACGTCCTGGAATTCAGCCGGTTATGCTCGACATGAGTTTTCGGTCCAATAGCGACATAATCGAGTTCGTGCGTGAGGCTGGCTACGGCCCAGAACTTCAAGCGAGCCCTCAAACGGCGCAGCGGCGTGTGCAATTGGCCCGAGGAATTGATGTCGCAGCTTCTACGGGTTGGCCGGCTGACTTGGCTTTCTCTAGCGAATTCGCTCGAATACTCGATCCTACACGACCTTTGACTGCCATCGTTCATGAGGACGAGTATTCCAGCCAGCGCAACGATGCTGAGGCCAATCTCATCGCCGGTTTGGCGGTGTCTTTATGGCGCGCTGGTATGATTGACCAAGATGGAGGTATCGGAGCAGAGTTCGACCCTGACGCCTTTTTGGTCAAAGGTTTGGGGATAGTCACGCCTCATCGGGCGCAGCAAGCGGCTGTTTTTGAGCTTTTAGACCGTGCGTTTCCGCAGGAATTTGACCGAGAGCTTCTTTTCTCTAGCATCGATACAGTGGAGCGGTTTCAGGGCCAGGAGAAGGAAGTTATCCTCGCGAGCTTCGGGCTCGGTGACGCTGACCAGATCGCCTCCGAAGAGGAGTTCCTGTACAGCTTGAACCGATTCAATGTGACTGTCTCACGCGCCCGGTCAAAATTCGTAGCGGTATTAAGCCGATCTTTGGTCGATTATCTTCCGCGTGATCGTGAGATCCTTGAAGAATCTCGTTTGCTAAAGCATTTCGTTGACGGCCATCTATCAGCCGGGCAGGAAATCGAATTGCCAGGTCTGGACCTGTGTATGGTGAAGACCCGATGACGGGTGTTTCCACCAAAACCTCCCTTTTGGACGCCTGTGCGCTTCCCATTGAACAATTGGCGCGTATCGCCATGAAAGAAGGAGTGCGTCCTCGCGCAGAGTATCAAACCCACAAGTGGTTCGCGCGGCGATTGGCTGTCACAGCGAGAGGTCTGCTCGCTGGCTTTGGGACGCGTGACGGCGAAGACTTCTGGAAGACGTTTTACTCAGGTATCGGATTTGAAGGTCTGCGCGTATTGGATCCGTTTTGCGGTGGCGGCGTCATGTTGCTGGAAGCGCAGCGACTGGGTGCCCACGCAATCGGTTTTGACGTTGAGCCGGTCGCGGCGGCGATTTCGGCTTTCCAGGCCGAGCTCGGCGATTTGCCAGATCTGTCGGATGCTCTTGAGCAGCTCCAGTTCGACGTCCTTGATGAAATCGGCAAGTATTATCGTACACGATCTGAGGATGGCGTAGACGAGACCCTCCTGCATGCGTTCTGGGTACAAACTGTTAGGTGCGGGGAATGTGGAACTGAATTCGATGCTCACCCTCGGTTTCGATTGGCGCGAACAGAAGCAATGAAGCGTCAGTGGGTAGCTTGTTCATCCTGTAGCCGATTGATCGAAGCTGACAGCGATGCGGACCAAGTTACCTGTTCATGCGGTGCAGTGACGGATCCGACCGGGGCGCATCAACGCTATGGAGCGGCAGTGTGCCCGAACTGCGGACATTCAGAGCCTTTAATTGATATCGCGCGCCGGAAGGGCAAACCCGAATTTCGATTGTTCGCTATAGAAAGTTTGCCAATTGGTGATGAGCGCATCACGCCAATGGCAGCGCGCTCGCTTCGGAGTGCGACAGAGTACGATATAAACCTCTTCAAAGAGGCGCAATCTGCACTTACAGCCAAGCTCGCTTCGAAATCCGATGTGCTCCCTCGGTCTCCAATACCGAAAACTGGTCGCGCTGACGACCGTCTGCTATCCTACGGATACGTCGATTACTCAGAACTGTTCAATGCTCGACAGAAGCTACATCTGGTTGCACTGAGTGCAGCAATTGATGCATTGCCAAATAACATACGCAGTGCCTTCTCCGTTGCGTTCTCCGATCACCTCAAGACCAACAACATGATGTGCGCTTATGCCGGGGACTGGCGTCGACTAACGCCACTTTTCTCAATCAGAGCGTATCGCCACATTTCGCGTCCAGTTGAGCTAAATCCGTGGCTGAATAGAAATGGTCGTGGAACTTTCCCGAATGCGATCAGATCGGTGCAGCGCGCCGGTGCAGCCTTCAAAGAGCACCGCGTAGCGTCACGCGTCCTCTATGACCGGTCGATGGTCTACCATACTGGGCGCAGTGAGGTCGCATGTCGAGACTCTAAGTCGATGCCGTCCGTTAACAATGGTTCAATCGACCTCGTTCTTACAGATCCTCCTTACCTCGATTACATCGCATACTCCGAGCTTGGTCATTTCTTTTCACCTTGGATGCATCGGTTTGGGCTCATCGACGGAAATAGCGTAGATCGCTTTCCACGTGGCCAACTGGCCGCAGCCGCCAATACCAGGGATGACGCAGAACGGTTCACTCGCCACTTGGGGCAGATTTTCGAAGAGTTGCGGCGGAAGATGAAGCCAGACGGGCGCTTCGTTTTCACTTATCAGAACTTGGATGGACGCGGGTGGAAAGCAGTCGGTACGGCGTTGGCCCGCGCGGGATTTCTGCCCGTGTCCGCTTTCCCTCTGTATGGCGAGAACGGCTCGAGATTGCATAAGCGTGGCAACTCGATCTCTTGGGATTGTGTTGTGGTTTGCAGGAAGGCCGATCCTATTCGCTATTTTCGAACTATCAGCGATGATCGAGCTCAAGGAGCATCATTTGCTTTGATCTGGAAGCAAAGACTTGAGGCTGCCGGGTTGCCATTCGGAAAAGGGGATGTCGCAAATTTAACTTGGGCAGGGGAGGTTCTTTTCGCATTATGTCGACGCCAAGGCGGTAGATTGCAGGGCTGCTTTTTCGATGAGGGTGATAGGCTTTGGAGCGTTTGCGCTTCGGGAGCATCCCTTGCGAAGTAACCGCTTGGGTTCTTTGTTGGCAGCGCATTTGGATGCCGCTTTCGACCGTGCGTCTGATATTTTTGCGGCGCCGAAAAGCCGGAAATCTTCGTGCGTCTCCGGTAGGCTGTCGTTAGAATCCAATGAGTGGTAACGAAAACGTGATAAAGGCAAATTAACGTGCAATTTCAAGAGCTTGTAACTATGACGGTATATTTGACGGTATAGTCAGTTCAGCAGTGTAAAAAACCGCGCAAAATCAATATCTTATCTGTCTAGGATATGATGGAGTGGGAGTGAGGGGGTAGTGTAGTAAATACTTGTAATTTAACGGATTTTAACTTCGTGAGTAGTCTCGCTTATAGTCCGTGCGAGTATGCCCCTTGCAGCCGGGGAGCACCTTTTCTTCCGGCGTCCAGCGTTTGAGCCCCTGTGTCGAACAGGGGGAGATCGGTCGTTACTGGTCCCGTCCGTCGATGAGCGGATTCGGCTTTGCCAAGGTTTCGAGAGCCTTCGTGTCGTTCAGCTTGACGACTGAACCGTCAACGTCGACGCCGTAGGGCTTCAACGTGTTGAAGGCGCGCGACAGGTTTTCCGGTGTCATCCCGAGGAGCGAGGCTATGGTGCGCTTGTCATATGGCAACTCGAGCGAACCATTGGCCCCTTGATCCCTGTAATACCGCAGCAGCCTGTTTGCCAATCGTTCCACGGCCGTTCGCAGCTTGAGGTTCTTGTGCTCTTTGACGACCCCGCGGTAGCAACTGGCAAGTTCCTGGACGATGGCGCGGGTGAAGGATTCATCTGCCTGGAATGCTTCCCGCACGTTTTCGGACGGTATCAGCAGGATCTTCGATTTCTGGCAGGTCCGTGCCGACATCAGATAGACGGCGTCTTTCAGAACAGCCGCCAAGATGAAGGTGCCGACCGGCCGGACCATTGCCATCGTCGCTTCCCTGCCGTTCGAACGTGCGTAGAGTTCCACGCATCCCTCGATGACGATGTAGAGGAAATCGGCAGGGTCGCCTTCGGTGATCAGATCGAGTTGAGCCGGAAAGTTCTGAAGATAAGCGGTCTGCATGAGCGTTTCGAAGTTTTTCTCGCTCATGCTCTCAAACAGTCGGAGAGATCGCACCTGAGGCAGATCAGTTGTTCGCACGATCTCAATCCTTGATAATTATCAAGCGTTGCGTTGAAATTGTTAGCAAGCCGATTTCGCCGTTTCAACCGGCCGGCTTGATCCCGCGTGCGGCTGGATTTGCCGTTTTCCCCGCGGAAACTTGTTTCTTCCTCGCTACCCGCAAACGTTGATCTGGATCAACCCCGCCACCCCTCTTTGATCCGCTAGTGCCCCGGTCAGTTTCGAAGTCGGCGGGATTTCCCGCCTGAAGAAGGGGGTCGGATCGATGCATTCGCTCGAAGGAGTTACCCGCTCGGATCAGTACCGGGCACTGGGGCTCAGCACATTCGCTTTCACGGTCTGCTTTGCCGTGTGGACGATCTTTTCGATTATCGGTGTCCGGATCAAGCAGGATCTCGGGCTGAGCGACACGGAGTTCGGCCTGCTCGTCGCGACGCCGGTCCTCACCGGATCGGTCAGCCGTATCTTTCTCGGCGTCTGGACCGAGCAGTTCGGCGGCCGGATCATGTTTCCGCTGCAAATGCTGATCACCGCCGTCGCGGTCTGGCTGCTGACTTCGGTCCATACCTACGAGATCTTTCTTCTCGCCGCGCTTGGGCTCGGCCTCGCGGGTGGTTCGTTCATCGTTGGCGTCGCTTATGTCTCGCAGTGGTTCGAGAAGGAGCGTCAGGGCACAGCGCTTGGTATCTTTGGCGCGGGCAACGTTGGCGCGGCCGTCACCAATTTCGCCGCACCGTTCCTGGTCGTCGCGCTAGGGTGGGAAGGCACGGCACGCGTCTACGCGATCGTGTTGGCTGCAACGGCAGTTCTCTTCTACCTGCTGTCGAAGGACGATCCCGCACAGGCCGCGCGCAAGCGGACCGGCCACCGGCCGGTCTCGGCCGCGGAGCAACTGGCGCCGCTGAAGAACATCCAGGTCTGGCGTTTCGCCACCTATTACTTCTTCGTCTTCGGCGGCTTCGTGGCGCTCGCCTCGTTCCTGCCGCGCTACTATGTCGGCGCCTACGGGCTTCCGCTGACCACCGCCGGCGTCTTCGCCGGGCTCTACTCGATGCCTGGCTCTGTCTTCCGAGCCCTTGGCGGCTGGATGTCGGACAAGTGGGGCGCGCGCTTCGTGATGTATCTGACCTTCATCGTTTCCCTCGCCTGCCTGTTCGTCATGAGCTATCCGCAGACAAGCTACGTCGTCAGCGGCATCAAGGCGCCGATCAGCTTCGAGTTCGGGCTGAACGTGACCGCATTCGTCGCCATGACCGTCGTTCTCGGCTTCGTCATGAGCCTGGGCAAGGCTGCCGTCTACAAGCATATCCCCGTCTACTATCCGCACCATGTCGGCGCTGTCGGCGGCCTGGTCGGCATGATCGGCGGTCTCGGCGGTTTCTTCCTGCCGATTTCCTTCGGCATCCTGCTCGACTGGACCGGCGTCTGGACGGCTCCATACATGCTGATGTTCGTCCTCGTCGCTGTTTCGACGATCTGGATGCACGTCGCCATCCGCCGCATGGAAAAGGCCCGTCATCCGGCGCTCGGCGAGGAGAAATATCTCTCCGACGTGCCCGAGAAGCCTGTGGCCAAACCCGGCACCGCCCCGGCCGCCGCGGCAAAGGGCGAGCGTCTCCATCCCGCGGAATAACGACTTCGGGGAGGCGGCTGACCGCCTCCCGTCTCACCATCCCATTCAGGAGTGCACGTAATGGCACAATCTAATGCAGTGAACGCGCCGAAAGGCCCGATGCTCACCGACTGGCGGCCTGAAGATCCGCAGTTCTGGGGATCGGCCGGCAAGGCCATCGCCACCCGCAATCTGTGGATATCCATCCCGAATCTTCTGCTCGCCTTCTCGGTCTGGATGGTCTGGTCGGTGGTCGTCGCGAAAATGCCGGCTATCGGGTTCGACTTTTCCGTCGGCGAGCGGTTCTGGCTGGCGGCGCTGCCCGGCCTGTCGGGCGCAACGCTGCGCATCTTCTATTCCTTCATGATCCCGATTTTCGGCGGCCGCAGATGGACCGCGCTGTCGAGCGCCTCACTGCTTCTGCCCGCCGTCGGCATCGGTCTGGCGGTGCAGAACCCCGACACGTCCTATGCGACGTTCCTGATCCTTGCCTTGCTATGCGGGCTCGGCGGCGGCAACTTTGCCTCCTCGATGGCCAACATCGCCTTTTTCTATCCGAAGAAAACCAAGGGCAACGCCCTCGCGCTCAATGCCGGTCTGGGCAATCTCGGCGTCTCGGTCATGCAGTTCGTGGTTCCGCTCGTCATCACCGCGGGCGTGTTCGGCGCCATTGGCGGCGAGCCGCAGACGCTGACCGACGGATCGCAGCTGTGGATCCAGAACGCCGGCTACATCTGGGTGCCGTTCATCGTCGTCAGCGCGATCGCCGCCTGGTTCGGCATGAACGACATCGCCTCTGCGCAGGCGAGCTTCAAGGAGCAGTCGATCATCTTCTCGCGCAAGCACAACTGGATCATGTGCATCCTCTATACCGGAACCTTCGGCTCCTTCATCGGCTATTCGGCGGGCTTCCCGCTCTTGATGAAGACCCAGTTCCCCGCGGTCGAGGCGTTGAACTACGCCTTCCTCGGCCCGCTCGTCGGCGCGCTGAGCCGGGCCGGAACGGGCTGGGTCTCCGACAAGTTCGGCGGTGGCCGGGTTACCTTCTGGACCTTCCTCGGCATGATCGTCGCGGTCGGCGGCGTGCTCTTCTTCCTCGGCATCAAGGATCAGCCGGGCGCTTTCTGGGGCTTCTTCGCCTGCTTCATGGCGTTGTTCTTCCTGACTGGTGTCGGCAACGCGTCGACGTTCCAGATGATCCCCTCGATCATGCGCAAGGAAGTGCCGCGGCTGATGCCGCATCTCGACGCCGCCGCGACGCTGAAGCAGTCCGAGCGCGAAAGCGCCGCCATCATCGCCTTCACATCGGCGATCGCCGCCTATGGCGCCTTCTTCATACCGAAGGCCTACGGCACCTCGATCGCGATGACTGGCGGACCGGAGGGAGCGCTGTGGACCTTCGGCATCTTCTACGCCGTCTGCGTCTTCATCACCTGGGCCTATTACTCCCGCAAGGGCGCGCCGGTTCCCTGCTGAACGGCCGACACGAAAGGACATATGCGATGTCACATCTTCTTGACCGCCTGAACTTCCTGGCCCGCAAGAACACCGGCACCTTTTCGGATGGCCATGGCGTCACGACCAATGAAAACCGTGATTGGGAGGACGCCTACCGGAAGCGCTGGCAGCACGACAAGATCGTGCGTTCGACACACGGCGTGAACTGTACCGGCTCGTGTTCCTGGAAGATCTACGTCAAGGGCGGGATCGTCACCTGGGAAACGCAGCAGACCGACTATCCGCGCACGCGGCCGGACCTGCCGAACCACGAGCCGCGCGGCTGTTCTCGCGGTGCCAGTTACAGCTGGTATATGTATTCGGCGAACCGCGTGAAATACCCGCTGGTCCGCTCGCGGTTGCTGAAGCTGTGGCGCAAGGAGAGGGCGGTCAAGACGCCCGTCGGCGCATGGACCGCGATCCAGGAAGATCCGGCTAAGCGCGCCGACTACATCAAGGTCCGCGGACTTGGCGGTTTCGTGCGGTCAAGCTGGGACGAGGTCAACGAGATCATCGCGGCGGCCAATGCCTACACAGCGAGGAAATGGGGTCCGGACCGTGTGATCGGCTTCTCGCCGATCCCGGCCATGTCGATGGTCTCCTACGCGGCCGGGTCGCGCTACCTGTCACTGCTCGGCGGCACCTGCATGTCCTTCTATGACTGGTATTGCGACCTGCCGCCGGCGTCGCCGATGACCTGGGGCGAGCAGACCGACGTTCCGGAATCCGCCGACTGGTACAATGCCGGCTTCCTGATGCTGTGGGGATCGAACGTGCCGCAGACGCGCACGCCCGACGCCCATTTCTACACCGAAGTCCGCTACAAGGGCGCCAAGTCGGTGGTCGTGTCGCCGGACTACTCGGAGGCGGCGAAGTTCTCCGACATGTGGCTGCATCCCAAGCAGGGCACCGACGCTGCGCTCGCCATGGCAATGGGTCACGTCATCCTGCGCGAGTTCCATCTCGATCGTCAGGCCGAATATTTCGAGGACTACTGCCGCCGCTACACCGACATGCCGATGCTCGTGCGCCTGGTGAAGAAGGGCGACCACTACGTCCCGGAACGCCAGCTGCGCGCCTCCGACTTCAAGGACGGCCTCGGCGAAAAAAACAATCCGGATTGGAAGACCGTCGCCATCGACGGCAAGACGAAGAAGGTCGTCGTGCCCGGCGGGTCGATTGGTTTCCGTTGGGGCGAACAGGGCAAGTGGAACCTCGAATCCAAGGATGCCAATGGCAAGGATGTTCAGCTCGACATGAGCCTGATCATGGACGAGGACCATGACGAGGTCGCCCCGGTCGCCTTTCCCTACTTCGGCAACCGGGAGCACGACCATTTCGAGGGCACCGATCATGACAGCGTCCTGCTGCGTTCCGTGCCGGCCAGGAAGGTCAAGCTCGCCGACGGCGACGCGCTGGTCGCCACCGTGTTCGACCTCTTCGTCGCCAATTACGGACTTGATCGTGGCTTGAAGGATGGCAGCTGCGCCTCGTCCTACGACGAGAACCAGCCCTACACGCCGGCTTGGGCGGAAAAGATCACGGGCGTTCCGCGTGAAAGCATCATCACGGTCGCCCGCGAATTCGCGTCCAACGCGGAGAAGACCAACGGCCGCTCCATGGTCATTCTCGGCGCCGGTTTGAACCACTGGTACCACATGGACATGAATTACCGGGGGATCATCAATCTCCTGGTCATGTGCGGTTGCGTCGGCCAGTCCGGGGGCGGCTGGAGCCACTATGTCGGCCAGGAAAAGCTGCGTCCGCAGACCGGCTGGCTGCCGCTTGCTTTCGGTCTCGACTGGAGCCGTCCACCTCGGCAAATGAACTCGACATCCTTCTTCTACGCGCACACGGACCAGTGGCGCTACGAGACGCTGAAGGTGGAGGAGATCCTGTCGCCAACCGCGCCGGAAGGCCCGTGGGACGGTACGCTGATCGACTACAACATCCGCGCGGAACGCATGGGATGGCTGCCGTCGGCGCCGCAACTGAAGACCAACCCTCTGGAAATCGCCGATGCGGCTGCCAAAGCCAAGAAGGAGCCGAAGGACTACGTCGCCGAACAGTTGAAGTCAGGCGAGTTGCATATGTCGTGCGAGGACCCTGACCATGAGGCCAACTGGCCGCGCAACCTGTTCGTCTGGCGCTCGAACCTGCTTGGTTCTTCGGGCAAGGGGCACGAATATTTCCTCAAGCACCTGCTCGGCACGTCGCACGGGCTGATGGGCAAGGATCTGGGCGAGGAAGGCCGCGTGGAAGCCAGGGAAGCCGTCTGGCACGACGAGGCCCCGACGGGAAAGCTCGACCTGCTGGTCACGCTGGACTTCCGCATGTCGACCACCTGCGTCTACTCCGACATCGTCCTTCCCACGGCCACCTGGTACGAGAAGAACGACCTCAACACGTCGGACATGCATCCCTTCATCCACCCGCTGACAAGCGCGGCGGACCCGGCCTGGGAAGCAAGGAGCGACTGGGACATCTTCAAGGGTATCGCCAGGAAGTTCTCGGAAGTCGCGCCGGAAGTGCTTGGCGTGGAAAAGGACGTCGTCCTCGTGCCGATCCTGCACGACACGCCTGGCGAACTCGCCCAGCCGTTCGACGTCAAGGACTGGAAGCGGGGCGAGACCGATCCGATCCCGGGCAAGACGATGCCCGCAGTCGCCGTCGTCGAGCGTGACTACCCGAACCTCTACAAGCGCTTCACCGCGCTTGGTCCGTTGATGGACAAGCTTGGCAATGGCGGCAAGGGCATCTCGTGGAACACCGAGCGCGAGGTCGAATTGCTCGGCCGCCTGAACGGTCTCGTCACCGAGGAAGGCGCGACAAAGGGCCGTCCGCGGATCGAAAGCGATATCGACGCCACCGAGGTCATCCTGTCGCTCGCTCCGGAAACCAACGGCGAGGTCGCGGTCAAGGCATGGGAGGCGCTGTCGAAAAATACCGGCCGCGATCATACCCATCTCGCGATCCCCAAGGAGGACGAGAAGATACGTTTCCGTGACATCGTCGCCCAGCCGCGCAAGATCATCTCGTCACCCACCTGGTCGGGTCTTGAATCCGAGAAGGTCTGCTACAACGCTTGCTATACCAACGTCCACGAACTGATCCCGTGGCGCACGCTGTCAGGCCGCCAGCAGCTCTACCAGGATCACCTTTGGATGCGGGCGTTCGGCGAGGCCTTTTGCGTCTACCGGCCGCCCATTGACACCAAGTCGATCAATCCGGCCATCGAGGCGAAATCGAACGGCAAGCCGCAGGTCGTGCTGAACTTCATCACGCCGCACCAGAAGTGGGGCATCCACTCCACCTATTCCGACAATCTGATGATGCTCACTTTGAACCGCGGCGGGCCGGTCGTCTGGATATCGGAGGTGGATGCGAAGAAAGGCGACCTCGTCGACAATGATTGGGTCGAGGTCTTCAACGCCAACGGAGCGATTGTCGCCCGCGTCGTCGTTTCACAGCGCATGAAGGAAGGAACGATCTTCATGTATCATGCGCAGGAGAAGATCGTGAACACGCCGGGATCGCAGATCACCGGCCAGCGCGGCGGCATCCACAACTCTGTCACGCGTGCGATCACCAAGCCGACGCACATGATCGGCGGCTACGCCCAGCAGTCATACGGCTTCAACTACTACGGCACGGTCGGATCCAACCGCGACGAATTCGTCGTGGTCCACAAGCTCGAAAAGATCGACTGGCTGGAAGGCCCGTACCGCGAAACACCCGTACACAAGGAGGCGGCAGAATGAAAATCCGCGCTCAAATCGGAATGGTGCTGAACCTCGACAAATGCATCGGGTGTCACACCTGTTCGGTGACCTGCAAGAACGTCTGGACGAACCGCGAAGGCGTCGAATACGCCTGGTTCAACAACGTCGAGACGAAACCGGGCATCGGCTATCCCAAGGAATGGGAAAACCAGAAGAAATGGAACGGCGGCTGGACCCGCAAATCCAACGGCAAGATCGAGCCGAAGATGGGCGCCAAGTGGCGCATCCTGGCCAAGATCTTCGCAAACCCGGACCTGCCCGAGATCGACGACTACTACGAGCCGTTTGATTTCGACTACGGCCACCTGCAGACCGCCGGCGAAAGTCAGGCCTCGCCGACTGCGCGTCCCCGTTCGCAGATCACCGGCGAGCGGATGGAGAAGATCGAATGGGGCCCGAACTGGGAGGAAATCCTGGGCGGCGAATTCGCCAAGCGGTCGGTGGACTACAACTTCGAAGGCGTCGAAAAGGAGATCTACGGCGAGTTCGAAAACACCTTCATGATGTATCTGCCGAGGCTGTGCGAACACTGCCTCAATCCGACCTGCGTCGCCGCGTGCCCGTCGGGCGCGATCTACAAGCGCGAGGATGACGGCATCGTCCTGATCGACCAGGAGAAGTGCCGCGGTTGGCGGATGTGCGTCTCGGGCTGTCCCTACAAGAAGATCTATTACAACTGGTCTTCCGGCAAATCCGAGAAATGCGTGTTCTGTTATCCGCGCATCGAGGCCGGTCAGCCGACGGTCTGCTCGGAGACATGCGTTGGCCGCATCCGCTATCTCGGCGTGGTGCTCTATGACGCAGACCGTATCTCCGAAGCGGCGTCCACGGCGGACGAGAAGGACCTCTACGAGGAGCAGCTCAAGGTCTTCCTCGACCCCAACGATCCGGCGGTGATCGAACAGGCGAAGAAGGATGGTGTGCCGGATGCCTGGCTCGAGGCCGCCAGGAAATCGCCGGTCTACAAGATGGCAATGGACTGGAAGGTCGCGTTTCCGCTCCACCCGGAATACCGGACCCTCCCAATGGTCTGGTATATCCCGCCATTGTCCCCTCTGCAGGCGGCGGCCGAATCCGGGAAGATCGGTATGGATGGCGCGATGCCGGACGTCCGGTCACTCCGGATCCCGGTCCGTTACCTCGCGAACCTGCTCACGGCGGGCAAGGAAGCCCCGGTCGTCTCCGCGCTCGAACGCATGCTCGCCATGCGGGCCTACATGCGCGCCAAGACGATCGACGGCGTCATCGATGAGGTGGTCGCCGAGAAGGTCGGCATGACCGGCCAGATGATCGAGGAAATGTACCACGTGATGGCGATTGCCAATTACGAGGATCGTTTCGTCATCCCGACGTCGCACCGCGAGATTTCCGAGGACGCCTATGACGTCCGCGGCTCCTGCGGATTCACCTTCGGCAATGGCTGCTCCGGCGGCGAGACCGAAACCAACCTGTTCGGGGCGAAACGCACGCGAACCGTGCAGACGCCGACCGATCTCTTCAAGGAGCGGGTCTGATGAATACGGCTCTCAAGGTCATTTCCCTGCTGCTGTCCTATCCTTCCGAGGAGATCAGGGCGGCAATCCCCGAACTGAAGGCGGCGCTCGACGGCGCTGCCATCGGAGAACGCGAGACGGAGGCATTGAAGCGGCTCGCCGACGATATCGCCGGCCTCGATATCTATGACGCGCAGGAACGCTACGTGTTCCTGTTCGACCGCACCCGATCGCTGTCGTTGCATCTCTTCGAGCATGTCCACGGCGAAGGCCGCGACCGCGGTCAGGCGATGGTCGACCTGATGGCGATGTACGAGAAGGACGGCTTCGAGATCGATGCGAAGGAACTGCCGGACTACCTTCCCATGTTCCTCGAATACCTGTCGATGAAGCCCGCTGACGAAGCGTCCGAACTGCTCGGCCAGACGGCGCATATCGTTGCCGCTCTGCGCGAGCGCCTGAAGAAGCGCAAATCCGTCTACGTCAACGCCTTTGGCGTTCTCGAAGCGCTGGCGCTGGGAAAGCCGGACGCAGCTCTTCTGGCTGAACTGCTCGAAACGCCCGAAGACAATCCCGACGACCTCGAAGCGCTTGACCGCGTCTGGGAGGAGGAGGCGGTGACCTTCGGCGGAAATGCAGGCGAGAACGCCTGCGGACCGGACCGTCTCCAGCGCCAGATCCGCGCTTCTCACCGCAAGCCCGCCGACATGGCGCAAGCGCCGAACGCCTGAGAGGACAAGAAAAATGTCTGATTTCATCAACACGCTACTCTTCGGGATTTATCCCTACATCGCGCTTGTCGTGCTGGTCCTCGGCACCATCGCGCGTTACGACCGCGAGCCCTACACGTGGAAGTCCGGTTCCTCGCAGCTGTTGCGCCGCAAGCAGCTTATCTGGGGATCGGTACTGTTCCATGTCGGCGTTCTGGTGATCTTCTTCGGTCACCTGATCGGACTCCTGACGCCGATCGCGGTCTTCGATGCGCTCGGTGTCAGCCACGGCGCCAAGCAGTTGCTGGCGATCGTCGCTGGCGGCGTTGCCGGCTTCATGGCGATCGTCGGCGCGACGCTGCTCGTCCATCGCCGCCTGTTCGATGCCCGCGTGCGCGCCGCGTCCAGCACGACGGACACGCTGATCATCGTCCTGCTGTGGATTCAGCTCGCCCTTGGCCTGCTGACGATCCCGGTGTCTCTGCAGCATCTCGACGGTCGCGAAATGGTGAAATTCATGACCTGGGCGCAGGGCATTTTCACCTTCAACGGCGCGGCTTCGAGCTACGTGGCGGACGCCTCGATCATCTTCAAGCTTCACCTGACGCTTGGCCTGACGATCCTGTTGTTGTTCCCGTTCACCCGCCTCGTGCACATGCTGAGCGTGCCGGTTCGCTACATGTGGCGGCCGGGATACCAGGTTGTGCGCGAACGCAACCATCGCGCGGCGCAGACGCGCGTTCCGGCGGAGTGATCCGATGGCGACGATCTATCAGAACCCAACCCTGAATACCCCTGCGGCGTCGCCGCAGGGGGCGGGCTACACGACCTACCAGGAACCGGATACGAGGATTCCGCCGAAGGCCGCTCCGGTAATCAGGAAGATTTCCGTCAACGGTGTCTCGATACCGGAGGCGGACGTATTGGCCGAAGCCCAGAACCATCCGGCGGAAAACCCCGGCGGTGCGTTGCGGGCCGCGGCCGAAGCGCTCGTGATCCGCGAATTGCTGTGGCAGGAAGCCAAGCGCCTCGACGTCGATGCCTCCTCGGCGCGCGACCAGGCGGGCCGCGTGGAGACGGAGCGAGACGCCGCCATCCGCCTGCTGGTGGACCGCGAAGTACAGGCCCCCCTGGCGACCGAGGAGGAATGTCGCCGCTATTACGACCGCCATCCGGAGAAGTTTCGCACCGAGCCGCTGTTCGAGGCGCGTCACATCCTTGTCGCCGCCCCAGAAAGCGATCGCGAGGCACGCGCCACCGCGCGCGAACGCGCGACCGATCTTTGTAACGTGCTCCGACAAAGATCCGCGCGATTTTCCGAGCTGGCGCGGGAATACTCGGCCTGTTCCTCGCGTGAGCAGGGCGGAAATCTCGGCCAGTTGACCAAGGGCAGCACGGTCGAGGAGTTCGAGCAGGCGCTGGCGAACATGCGTGAGGGCGAGATCTCTTCCGTTCCGGTCGAGAGCCGGTTCGGCTTCCACGTGATCGCGCTCGACCGGCGGATCGAGGGACGGCAGCTCCCATTCGAGATGGTGGCCGAACGCATCGCGGCCTGGCTCGAGGCATCGGCATGGTCGAAGGCAGTCTCGCAATACATTTCCGTGCTTGCCGGCCGGGCCGACATCGAAGGCATCTCGCTGAACGGCGCGGACGGTCCGCTCGTCCAGTAGGAGGAAGACCGTGAACAAGCGAGAAGAGGCACGGCACATGGCCCTTGTGACGCTGGCGGCGGCGCCGCCGGCCGAACAGCTTGCGTCTCCGCTCGACTACATCTTCGCCGAGCATTTCCGGCAACGCACGCTTTGCTGGATGATCGACCGTATCGCCGACGACAGGGAACGCGACGCGGAGTGCATAGCCGCGGTAATGCGTTTCCTGAGCGAGGACTTCGGCCCGCATGTCATCGACGAGGAGGAGGACCTGTTTCCGCTGTTGCGCCGGCGCGCCGAGCCGGAAGACCGGATCAACGTCGTCCTCGGCGACCTCAGCCAGGAACACGCCGCCGACAAGCTGGACGCAGATGCCATCGCGGAAGGGTTGTCACAAGTAGTTGCGGGCAAACACTTCACAAAGGCACTTCGGGGCCTGCTGCACCGTTTCGCCGCAAATGAGCGGCGGCACCTGATCGTGGAAAACGCGATCGTCCTGCCGCTGGCACGAATTCGGCTTACCGTCGATGACTTGCGCAATCTCGGCCGCCGCATGGCGGCGCGCCGGGGCATCGACTACCGGGGACTGCCCCATGCTGTCTGACCTGCTTGACCACAACATCCGATGGGCGACCGGCAAGGTCCGCGAGGATCCGGCTTATTTCCGGCGGCTTTCGGCACTGCAGCGCCCGGAATATCTCTGGATCGGCTGTTCCGACAGCCGTGTTCCCGCGAATGTGATCACGGGACTGGAACCCGGCGAGGTCTTCGTCCACCGCAACGTCGCCAATCTTGTCCACCGCGCCGACCTCAACCTGCTGTCCGTGCTCGAATTCGCGGTGGAGACGCTGGAGGTGAAGCACATCATCGTCTGCGGTCACTATGGCTGCGGCGGTGTCCGCGCCGCCATGGACGGCCACCGCCACGGTATTATCGACCACTGGCTGCAGCCGGTCCGCGACGTGGCGGATGCACATGGCGAGGCCCTGGAGGCCGTGCGCGATCCGGACACCCGCTTGAACCGCCTTTGCGAACTGTCGATCGCGGCGCAGGTCGAGGGCCTGTCGCGCACCCCCATCATCCAGTCGGCCTGGAAGCGTGGCAAGGAACTGACCATTCACGGCTGGGTCTACGGACTCAATGACGGCCTCATCCGCGATCTCGAATGCGGCTGCGCCGGAGGCCACACGGAGAAATGCCATGACCGTTCATAGCGCTATCGGCGCATCGTGCTGCGGCTGCGATGACCCACGTCATCTCGAAGGAATGCTAACAGTCAGTCAGGCCGCCGCCATTGGCCGTTCACTTGTCTCCCCGGTCACGGAGACGGAAGTGGTCCCGCTTGCCAAGGCTTGCGGAAGGGTCGCTGCCGGCGATGTTACCGCGCCGCGCCCCATGCCGTTCTTCGACCAGTCGGCAATGGACGGCTTTGCCGTTCGTCTTGACAATCTGACCGGGCAGGGTCCCTGGCGGCTGACCGTCACGGATACCGTGGCGGCCGGCGATCGTGCCAAGATCGACGATTGGAAGAAGGGCACGGCGAAAAGGATTTACACCGGCGCCCCGGTTCCGGCAGGGGCAGACGCCGTCGTCATGATCGAGGACTGCACGGATGAAGGCGCTTGCGTCACGGTCGGCCGCCTTCCGCGTTCCGGCGAGAACATCCGGCCGCTGGGCAGTGACATCGAACGCGATGCGCTGCTCGTCGCGGCGGGGACGAGGATCGAACCACGGCACATCGGGCTGCTCGCCGCGAACGGCTTTGGCGAACTGGACGTGTTCCGGCGTCCGCGTGTCGGCGTCTTTTCGACGGGCAGCGAACTGGTTTCGCAGGCCACGCCGGAGGAGGGCCGCATCTTCGACGCCAACCGTCCCATGCTGATCGCTCTGGCCGAAAATGTCGGGGCCGAGGTCGTCGATCTGGGCATCGTCGATGACGAACACGAGGCGACGGTTCGCTTCTTTTCCCGTCACGCCGACGAGTTCGACATGCTGCTTTCCTCTGGCGCGGTATCGGCCGGCGGGCGCGACTTCATTCGTTCGGCCTTCGCCAGGGCCGGCGGCGATATTCGCGCCTGGAAGGTGGCGTTGAAACCGGGCAAGCCCGCCTTGTTCGGCACACTAGGACGGACCGCGTATTTCGGCCTGCCGGGCAATCCCCTCTCGGCATTCGTGGGTTTTGAGTTATTCGTGCGCGAACAGCTGCTTCGGCTCGGCGGCATCAGTGATCCGCGCGGTGGCGAAATGCAGGCGCGCGCCGGATATTCCGCGCGCCGCAAAACCGGCCGAACGGAATATGTGCCTGCCCGGATCGTCTCCCGGTCGCCGGAGGGCATGCCGGTGGTCGAGGCGCTGGGGAATGGCAGTTCCGGGACGCTCTACGCGCTCGGTCTCGCCGACGGGCTCGCGGTCATTCCGGCAGATACGCAACAGATCACGCCGGGCGACGTGCTGGGCTTCCTTGCTTTCTGCCCGCATCTGGCGGGAATTTCGAACGGAGACTTCCAATGACCGATCATCCGCTTGCCATCGCCGCCATACGCTTCGGTGACGGAGACCGCATCGACGAGCTACTCGAAACGGTCGTGCGCGCCGTTCAGTCGCGCGGATATCCGGTCGCCGGCTATCTTCAGCGCGAGACGCCGGACGGGCCGGGCTGCTGTCCGGCAACTTTCCTGGAGGATGTTTCGAGCGGCGAGCAGTTGCGTATCACCCAGGCGCTCGGAGCGGGATCGAGAGGCTGCAGGCTTGATCCGCAAGCGTTGGCCGATGTTTCCGGGCGGCTCCTCACGGTTGTGGATTCTGCCACCGACCTTCTCGTTCTCAACCGCTTCGGCAAGGGGGAGTCGGACGGGCAGGGCTTCCGAAGTGTGATCGAAAACGCCTGCGGCCTCGGCGTCCCCGTCCTGACCGCTGTTCGGGCGACATACGAACCATTCTGGAACGAGTTCACGGCCGGTACGGGCGTGTTTCTCGCAGCTGACGCCGAAACAGTCACACAGTGGGCGCTCGGTTCCATCGCGTTGCGGAGGCAGAAACGTGATGCGGCTTGAAAATCCTGGACGGAGCACGGGGGCGTCATGCCGCGCGTTATGAGGACCGGCGAGATGGCTGCCGCGCGGCAGCCGGACATGCCTGCCATCCTACGGCAGGGGTTCCGGATATTCTTTCTTGCCGCCGCGACCTGGGCCGCGCTCGCCATGGCGATTTTCATCGCCACACTGTCGGGCTTCGACGTGATTTCCCCGGCATTCGGAATGGTCGACTGGCATGTCCATGAATTCCTGTTTGGCTACACGGGCGCCGTGATCGCAGGCTTCCTGCTGACCGCGGTGCCGAACTGGACGAAGCGGCTTCCCGTCTCGGGCGCGCGCTTGCTGTTCCTGTTCCTGCTCTGGGCCGTGGGTCGCGTGGCAGTCGCGTATTCCGCCAATTCGAGCGCCTTCCTGATCGCTTCGTTCGATCTTGCCTTTCCCGCCTGGCTTGTCTTCGTGATCGCGCGGGAACTGGTCGCTGGCCGCAATTTTCGGAATTTGCGCGTGTTGGTGCTGGTCACGCTCTTTAGCGCGGCAAACGTGGCTTATCACTACGAGGTCGCCGTTTTCGGAACGGCCGATTACAGCCGCCGTGCCGGCATCGCCGTCATCGTGCTTCTGATCATGGTGATCGGCGGGCGGATCATTCCGAGCTTCACGCGGAACTGGCTTGCGCAGAAAGGATCGGAATCCTTGCCGGTTCCATTTGGCCGCTACGACGGATTGACAATCCTTGCATCCGCTGCGGCTTTCATGACCTGGATTGCCGCACCTGATAGCGTCGCTGCGGCCATCGCCCTTGGTCTCGCCGGATTGCTCAACCTTGTCCGTCTGGCCCGTTGGAAGGGCTGGCAGACCTTCTCCGAAGGCCTGGTGGCGATCCTGCATGTCGCATACGCCTTCGTGCCAGCGGGGATGATCATGGTGGCGCTGTCCATCATCGCTCCGGATCGTATTCCGCCAACGGGAGCGCTGCATCTTCTGACGGCCGGAGCGATCGGCATGATGACGCTCGCGGTCATGACCCGCGCCAGCCTCGGACACACGGGCGGGAAGCTGCATGCCGGCGGCACGATCCTCGCAATCTACTCGGCGTTGGCCTTGAGCGTCGTCCTGCGCTTCGCATACGCGGTGGAGCCGGACTCGGTGTTCCTGATCGCTAGCGGCTCGCTCTGGATTCTGGCGTTTGTGCTATTTGGTTTGCGATACGCCTACATGGCGGTTCGTTGAGATGGCAGTCGATAAGGAGGGCAGGGCACTTTGGCTGGCCCAAGGATTCGACTGCCTGAGTTCACGCCTGACAATCTGTTCTGCTCGCTATGCGGTGAGTACCTGATTGACGGTATTCCGTCATTCTCGGGGACAGCCCGCTATCGAGCTGCATTTGCAATGGCTGTCGATGTCGCCGGACTTCATCTCCACCGAAACCGTGCTGTGAGCTCTCGTTCATAAGCAGGCTCTGGTGACGTCTTGCGTCGCCGGTCATCGGGTTTCATACTTTTTTGCGTTGCACAAATTATTCGCATGCGCAAAATGAAGGCATGCCGGGTCAACTCCCTTCCGTTCTTGTCATCGACGATAACTCCGTGCGTGCCGCCATCATCGAGGCAGGCCTGCGCGAGGCAGGACATGACCGGGTAACGGTAATCACCGAGATTGCCGGCATCGCCGGGCGGATTGCGGCGCTGGAACCCGACGTCATCGTCATCGACCTGGAGAACCCCAACCGCGACATGCTGGAAAACATGTTCCAGCTTTCGCGCGCGGTGAAGCGGCCGATCGCGATGTTTGTCGACCGGTCGGATCGCGATTCGATCGAGCGCGCAATTGAGGCGGGCGTCTCGGCCTATGTCGTCGACGGGCTGCGCCGCGAGCGGGTGAAGCCGATCCTCGACATGGCGATCAGCCGTTTCAATGCCTATTCGCGGCTGGAACGTGAACTCGAAGATGCGCGCAACGCGCTGCAATCGCGAAAGGTGATCGACCAGGCGAAGGGGCTTCTGATGCGTTCGCGCGGCATGAGCGAGGAGGAGGCCTATGCACTTCTGCGCAAGACCGCAATGAACCAGAACCGCAAGATCAGCGACGTGGCGCAAAGCCTCGTGCTTGCAGCGGACATGCTCGGAGAGAGTGGGAAAAATGGCACCGATTGACGTCACCGCTGCGTTCCTGCCGCTGACCGACAGCGCGATACTGGTCGCCGCGCGCGAATGCGGCTTCGCCGAGGAGGAGGGTCTCGCATTGTCGCTGCTGCGCGAGACATCATGGGCCAATATCCGCGACCGGATGGCGATCGGCCAGTTTGAGGCGGCGCACATGCTGGCGCCTATGCCGATCGCGTTCGCGCTCGGTCTCACGCCGTTGGCGCTCGATGTCGTCGTGCCGATGGCGATGGGTCTTGGCGGAAACGCGGTTACCGTGAGCGCCGAACTGTACGAACGCATGAACGACGCGCAAACCTTTTCGCCCCCTGATCCCGCCGGAAGCGGCGCCGCCCTGAAGGACGTGGTCGAGCAGCGCAAGCGCGCGGGCGAAGAACCGATGCAATTCGGCGTCGTCCATGCCCACTCCGGACATAATTTCGAACTGCGCTACTGGCTTGCCGCCTCCGGAATCGCGCCAGACCGGGATGTCGAGATCGTCATCATGCCGCCGCCCTTCATGCCGGACGCGCTGGCGTCCGGCCAGATCGATGGATTTTGCGTCGGCGAGCCGTGGAACTCGGTTGCCGTTTCGACCGGCGCCGGCAGGATCGCCACAGTGAAATCTTCGATCTGGAAGTCGAGCCCTGAAAAAGTGCTCGGCATGCGCGCGGATTGGGCCCGCCAGAACGGGACCGCCGTCTCCAGACTGGTGCGTGCACTCTACAGGGCGGCGGAATGGTGCGGCTCTTCCGAAAATCATGGCGCGCTCGCGCATATCCTCGCCCGGCCGGAATATATCGGCCAGCCGGCGGCGCTGATCGCCAGGGCGCTCGACGGATCGATTCTGGAAGGTGAGGCCGGGGCAGGACGGGCGCGTTTTTTTGATCCGTTCAGCAATGCGGCGACCTTCCCGTGGCAAAGCCATGCGCTCTGGTTCTATAGCCAAATGGTGCGGTGGGGACAGGTGAGGCACACGCCGGCCAATGCCGAAACGGCCCGTCGCTGTTACCGCCCGGATCTTTACCGGGCCGCGCTTCAGCCGTTGTCCGTCGCCATCCCGGCGGCGAACGCAAAGGTCGAGGGCGCGTTGCGAACCACCGAGCCCGTCGGGGCGACCAGCGGCACCCTGCGGCTCGGCCCGGATGGCTTCTTCGACGGCCGGATTTTCGATCCGGATCGTCTCGATGCGTATCTGGCGGAAGACGTCGCATAACCCCCTCGTGCCGCCGCCGCTTAAATAAAGAGCAGAGATGTCAATTGCCGAAAATTTAAACGGCATAAACATTGCGCTGCACAATTAGGCGACAGGCGGGTCTCCGTCCGACGGTGCTCATAATCCCCAAGCCGTTGAAAAACAAAGATATTCGAACAATCCGTAAACTGGCACGCTCCGTGCATAGTCTGATGTAGCCAGCGAAGGCTACAAGTTTCCGCGTCCAAGGAAGGGCGCTCCCAGGCAAAGCTGCCAAACCCAGTGCCCATTCCTCCCGGGCACGATGGTTTGGCGGCTTTTTTTGTTTTCAGGTCCCCGCTCAAGCGGCGGTCACAACAGGAGAGACCACCATGACCTCAACCATTCTTCGCAGACACCTGCTCGCGACGATCTGCGCGGTAACATTCGTCGCATCCACCGGTATTGCCGCAGTTCAGGCCGAGATGCTGGATGTCGAAAAGGACGAACTGAAATTCGGCTTCATCAAGCTGACAGACATGGCGCCGCTCGCCATCGCCTATGAGAAAGGCTATTTCGAGGATGAAGGCCTCTTTGTCACGCTTGAGCCGCAGGCCAACTGGAAGGTCCTGCTCGACCGCGTCATCACCGGCGAACTCGATGGCGCGCATATGCTGGCCGGCCAGCCGCTGGCCGCGACCATCGGCTTCGGCACCGAGGCGCATATCGTCACCCCCTTCTCCATGGATATCAACGGCAACGGCATCACCGTTTCCAACGAGATCTGGGAGATGATGAAGGAAAACATCCCGGTTGGCGCCGACGGCAAGATCCAGCATCCGATCAGCGCCGCTGCGTTGAAGCCCGTCGTCGAGAAGTTCAAGGCCGAGGGCAAGCCCTTCAACATGGGCATGGTCTTCCCGGTTTCGACCCACAATTACGAGCTTCGCTACTGGCTCGCCTCCGGCGGCATCCATCCGGGCTTCTATTCGCCGACTGACGTGTCCGGTCAGATCAAGGCCGATGCGCTTCTTTCCGTGACACCGCCGCCGCAGATGCCGGCGACGCTCGAGGCAGGCACGATCTACGGCTACTGCGTCGGCGAGCCCTGGAACCAGCAGGCTGTCTTCAAGGGCATCGGCGTTCCGGTCATCACCGATTACGAGATCTGGAAGAACAACCCGGAAAAGGTCTTCGGTCTGACCAAGGAGTTTGTCGACGAGAACCCGAACACGACGCTGGCGTTGACCAAGGCGCTGATCCGCGCCGCCAAGTGGCTAGACGAGAACGACAACGCAAACCGCATGGAAGCTGTCGAGATCCTGTCGCGCTCCGAATATGTCGGCGCGGATCAGGAGGTCATCGCCAATTCGATGACCGGCACCTTCGAATACGAGAAGGGCGACAAGCGCGAGGTTCCCGACTTCAACGTCTTCTACCGCTACTACGCGACCTATCCCTACTATTCCGATGCCGTCTGGTACCTGACCCAGATGCGCCGCTGGGGCCAGATCCCCGAGGCGAAGGACGACACGTGGTACGACGAGGTCGCCAAATCGGTCTATCGCCCGGACATTTATCTCCAGGCTGCGAAATTGCTCGTCGAGGAAGGCTATGTCGACGAGGCGGACTTCCCCTGGGACACAGACGGCTACCGCGCGCCGACGCCGGCCGAGGATATCATCGACGGCGTGGCCTATGACGGCCGCGAGCCCAACGCCTATCTCGAATCCCTCGAGATCGGCCTTAAGGGCAAGCAGATGGTCGACGGCGGCGAAATCGTCGGCGGCTGAAGCCCGGACCAAGCGGCCGGCGCACCCGCGCCGGCCACCTTTCCCAAGCAAGACGATCGAGGATCATCACCATGGCCAACGCCACGGATGTCATTGAAACGGGCGCGACGCCGCGCCGTGAGCGGGTCTTTTCCGCCATCAACAAGGCGAGCGGTTGGCTCGACGCGCTGGGTTTTTCCTGGCTCGTTCCTCTGCTTAAGATCGCCGCCGGCGACAATCCGCGCGAGCAGCTCGGCGAACTGAAACGCGTGCTGATCATCCCCCTGATGGGCATTGCTGCCTTCCTGCTCGCCTGGGGCGTACTTGCGCCGCAGGTGCAGACTTCGCTCGGCGCCGTGCCGGGACCGGCACAGGTCTGGGAGCAAACCGTCAATCTCTGGCAGGATCACCTCCGCGAACGCCAGAAGGCCGAGGATTTCTATACGCGCCAGGAAGAGCGCAACGCCAAGCTCGAGGCCGCCGGCAAGACCGATAAGATCAAGTGGCGGACCTATACCGGCGCACCGACCTATCTCGACCAGATCCGCACCTCGCTGGTCACCGTCGGGCTGGGCTTCGTCTTCGCGACGCTGGTCGCTGTGCCGCTCGGTATCGCCTCGGGCCTGTCGCGAACGGTCAACGGCGCGATCAACCCGCTGATCCAGATCTTCAAGCCGGTCTCGCCACTCGCATGGCTGCCTATCGTCACCATGGTCGTCTCGGCGACCTATGCGGACGCCTATGACGCCTTGCCGAAGTCGATGCTCATCTCGGCGGTGGTGGTGACGCTGTGCTCGCTGTGGCCGACGCTGATCAATACGGCGCTCGGCGTCGCCTCGGTCGACAAGGACCTGATGAATGTCAGCCGCGTCCTGCAGCTTCCGACGCGCAAGACGATCACCCGGATCGTTCTGCCCTCGTCTCTGCCGCTGATCTTCACAGGGCTGCGCCTTTCGCTCGGTGTGGGCTGGATGGTGCTGATCGCCGCCGAGATGCTGGCGCAGAACCCGGGCCTCGGAAAATTCGTCTGGGACGAGTTCCAGAATGGTTCCTCGCAGTCGCTCGCCAAGATCATGGTCGCGGTGCTGACCATCGGCATCATCGGCTTCATGCTGGACCGGCTGATGTTCGCCCTGCAGCGCGCCTTCACCTTTTCGGCCAACCGGTAGGAGCGGACGATGACAATCCCCGTTATCGAGATCAGCGGCCTGTCGAAGCATTACGGCGAAGGCAAGGACCGCACCGATGTCCTCAAGGACGTTAACCTCAAAGTCGGTGAAGGCGAGTTCATCGCCATCGTCGGATTCTCCGGATCCGGCAAAACGACGCTGATCTCGGCGATCGCCGGACTGATCCGGCCGGATGCCGGTGGCGTGGTCTACTGCGGCAAGGAAATCACAGGTCCGGGACCGGAGCGCGGGGTCGTGTTCCAGTCCTATTCGCTGATGCCGTGGATGTCCGTGCAGGGCAATGTGGCGCTCGCCGTCGACAGTGTCTTCGCCTCCAAGCCGAAGGCCGAGCGCAAGGCGATTGCCGACAAATATATCGACATGGTCGGGTTGGGACACGCACGCGACCGCAAGCCGGCGGAACTCTCCGGCGGCATGCGCCAGCGCGTCGCCGTGGCCCGCGCGCTCGCCATGCAACCGGAAGTGCTGCTGCTCGACGAGCCGCTGTCCGCACTCGACGCGCTGACGCGTGCGAAGCTGCAGGACGAGTTCGCCGCCATCTGCGAGCAGGAAAAGAAAACCATCATCCTGATCACCAACGACGTCGACGAGGCGATCCTTCTCGCCGACCGCATAATCCCGCTGACACCGGCTCCGTATGCCAGGCTGGAGCGCGAATTCAATGTCGACCTGCCTCGACCGCGCGATCGGGCAGACATGAACCATGACGAGACCTTCATCGGTCTGCGCGGCGCGATAACGCAGTATCTGCTCGACATCGGCGCCGAACGCGGCGCCGATGTCGAGAACGACATCATTCTGCCGAACATCGTGCCGATCACGCAGAAAGCCGACCTGCCGGACGCTTATGTCCGCGCATCGCAATCGGTGACGGAAGATCGCTTTCTCGAATTCAGCCAGCTCAAGAAGGTCTATCCGACGCCGAAAGGTCCGCTCACCGTGGTCGACGGCTTCGAGATGAAGATGCGCAAGGGCGAGTTCGTCACGCTGATCGGCCATTCGGGCTGCGGCAAGTCGACGGTGCTGTCGATGGTCGCCGGGCTCAATCCGATTTCCGAAGGCGCGATTGTCCTCGACGGCAGGCATATCACGCAGGCCGGCCCTGACCGGGCGGTGGTGTTCCAGGCGCCGTCGCTGATGCCCTGGTTGACAGCCTGGGAGAATGTCGCGCTCGGCGTCGACCGCGTCTATCCCGAGGCGACGGCGGCGGAACGCAACGATGTCGTCGAATACTATCTCTCTCGCGTCGGTCTCGCGGATTCCATGCACAAGTCGGCAGTCGATCTGTCGAACGGCATGAAGCAGCGCGTCGGCATCGCCCGCGCCTTCTCGCTCTCGCCGAAGCTACTCCTTCTCGACGAGCCGTTCGGCATGCTCGACAGCCTGACGCGCTGGGAACTGCAGGACGTCCTCATGGACGTGTGGAAACGCACCCAGGTCACCGCGATCTGCGTCACCCACGACGTCGACGAGGCGGTCTTGCTCGCTGACCGCGTAGTGATGATGTCGAACGGTCCCAATGCCCGCATCGGCAACATCATGGAGGTGGATCTCGAGCGCCCTCGCTCGCGCAAGGCGTTGCTCGCCCACCCCGATTACTACGCCTATCGCGAAGAACTTCTCGAGTTCCTCGAGGCCTATGAGGGTGGCGCCAATCCCACGCCCGAACAACTGAAATCCATCGAAGACAAGACGGCACAACGGCTCGCACGCCAGCACCGTGCCGCTCTGGAAGCAGCGGAGTGACTCCCATGAACAGGAAGAAACTCGTCGTCATCGGCAATGGCATGGCCCCGGGACGGATGCTCGAACATCTCTTCGAGAACGCGCCGGACGCCTATGACGTCACCATCTTCAATGCCGAACCCCGCGTGAACTACGACCGCATCATGCTGTCGCCGGTTCTGTCGGGCGAGAAGACCTTCGAGGACATCGTCATCCATGGCGACGGCTGGTATGTGAAGCATGGCGTCATGCTCTACAAAGGCCACAAGGTCGTCGAGATCGATCGCGAGGCCAGGACGGTGCGATCGGAACACGGCGAAGTCGCGTCCTACGACAAACTGGTCATCGCCACCGGCTCCGCGCCTTTCATCATCCCCGTCCCCGGGAAAGACCTTCCGGGCGTTCTGACCTATCGCGATCTTGATGACGTGGACGCAATGCTGCTGGCCGCGCAGGCGCGCGGCAAGGCGGTGGTCATCGGTGGCGGCCTGCTCGGCCTGGAAGCCGCCGCCGGCCTGAAGGAGCGCGGCATGGATGTCACCGTGCTGCATTTGATGCCGACGCTGATGGAGCGCCAACTCGACCCGGCGGCCGGTTACCTGCTGAAGCGCGAACTGGAAAATCGCGGCATCAAGGTTGTCACCAAGGCCAACACCAAACAGATCGTCGGCGACGGCAGGGTCGAGGGCGTCGAACTGGAGGACGGCACGATCATCCCTGCCTCGCTGGTTGTAATGGCCGTCGGCATCCGTCCGAACGCGGCGCTGGCCAAGGAAGCCGGTCTCGCGGTCAATCGCGGCATCGTCGTTTCGGCAGGCATGCAGACGTCCGATCCCGACATCTACTCGGTCGGCGAATGTGCCGAAGTGGACGGAAAGGTCTACGGCCTCGTCGCTCCGCTCTACCAGATGGCCGAGGTGGCGGCCGGACACCTTGCCGGCGATACGGCGAAGCAGTTCGTGGACCGGGCGACCCCGACGCGGCTTAAGGTCACCGGCATCGATCTCTATTCCGCGGGTGATTTTGCCGAGGGTGACGACCGCGAGGAAATCGTCCTGCGCGACGCAACCGCCGGCGTCTATCGCCGTCTCGTCCTCAGGGACAACCGCATCATCGGTACTGTTCTCTATGGCGACGCAGGCGACGGTCCGTGGTTCTTCGACATGCTGAAGAAGGAAACGGATATCGCCGAGATGCGCGATACACTGATTTTCGGCCAGGCCTACCAGGGGGGCGACCCCTTGGACCCTACGGCGGCCGTTGCAGCCTTGCCGGATGATGCGGAGATCTGCGGTTGCAACGGCGTATGTAAGGGAAAGATCGTCTCGACGATCACGCAAAAGGGCCTGACGTCGCTGGACGACGTGCGCGCCCACACCAAGGCTTCGAATTCCTGCGGCACCTGCACCGGCCTCGTCGAGCAACTGATGACGCTGACGCTCGGCGACAGCTATAATCCTGCCGCCGTCCAGCCGATGTGCAAATGCACGGATCTCGGTCATGACGACGTACGCCGGCTGATCAAGGCAAAGGGCCTGAAGACCATCCCAGCCGTTATGCAGGAACTGGAATGGAAGACATCCTGCGGCTGCGCCAAGTGCCGTCCGGCGCTGAACTACTACCTCGTCTGCGACTGGCCGGACGAATATGCCGACGACTACCAGTCGCGCTTCATCAATGAGCGCGTCCACGCCAACATCCAGAAGGACGGCACTTATTCGGTCGTGCCGCGTATGTGGGGCGGTGTGACATCGTCCGCTGAACTGCGCGCCATCGCCGATGTTGTCGACAAGTTCGAGATCCCGACCGTCAAGGTCACCGGCGGTCAGCGCATCGACATGCTGGGTATCAGGAAGGAAGACCTGCCCGCGGTCTGGGCCGATCTCGGCAAGGCCGGCTTCGTCTCCGGGCAGGCCTATGCGAAGGGTCTCAGAACGGTGAAAACATGCGTCGGGTCGGACTGGTGCCGTTTCGGCACGCAGGACTCGACCGGTCTCGGTATCCGCATCGAGAAATTCATGTGGGGCTCCTGGACGCCGGCCAAGGTGAAGATGGCCGTCTCCGGATGTCCCCGCAATTGCGCCGAAGCCACCTGCAAGGATGTCGGCGTGGTTTGCGTGGACTCCGGTTTCGAGATCCACTTCGCCGGCGCCGCCGGGCTCGACATAAAGGGCACCGAGGTGCTCGGCATGGTCAAGACCGAGGACGAGGCGCTCGAGCACATCGTCGCATTGACCCAGATGTATCGCGAACAGGGGCGCTACCTGGAACGCATCTACAAGTGGGCCAAGCGCATCGGATACGACGAAGTGCGCCGCCAGATCATGGACGACGCAGACAAGCGCAAGGCCTATTTCGACCGCTTCGTTTTCTCCCAGAATTTCGCCCAGGTCGACCCGTGGTCGGAACGTGTGTCCGGCAAGGACAAGCACGAATTCAATCCAATGGCGACCGTCACGCTGGAGGCTGCGGAATGAACGCTCTGATGCAGAACTGGGTCGCCATAGGCTCGCTGAACGACATACCGCGCCGCGGCGCGCGCTGCGTGAAGAACGGCGAAATGACCATTGCCGTCTTCCGCACTGCAGACGACCAGGTCTTCGCTCTGGAGGACAAGTGCCCTCACAGGAACGGCCCTCTCAGCCAGGGTATCGTCCATGACGGCTGCGTGACCTGTCCGCTGCACAACTGGGTGATTTCGCTCGAAACCGGCAAGGCGCAGGGCGCGGACGAGGGGTCCACCGCGTCCTTCCCGGTGAGGCTGGACGGCGACACCGTTCTGCTGGCGATCGGGATAAAGTGATGGGCGAGGGGGTCCGTACGACCTGTCCCTATTGCGGCGTCGGCTGCGGAGTCGTCGCCACGCGCGAGGACGACGGCACGGTTTCCGTCAGAGGCGACAAGGATCATCCGGCCAATTTCGGCCGGCTCTGCTCCAAGGGGTCCGCGCTAGGCGAGACGGTCGACCTCGACGGCCGCCTGTTGCACCCTCAAATCGCCGGAAAGCGGGCGAGTTGGGACGAGGCGCTTGATCTCGTATCCTCGCGTTTCGCCGAGACCATCCGCGAACATGGCCCGGACAGCGTTGCCTTCTATGTCTCCGGCCAGATTCTGACCGAGGACTATTACGTCGCCAACAAGCTGATGAAGGGCTTCATCGGCTCGGCCAATATCGATACCAATTCGCGGCTCTGCATGGCGTCGTCCGTCGCCGGCCACCGTCGCGCCTTTGGCACGGACACGGTGCCCGGGACATATGAGGATCTCGAACTCGCCGACCTCATTGTGCTGACCGGTACCAATCTCGCGTGGTGCCATCCGGTGCTCTACCAGCGCATCGCTGCGGCCAAGGCGAAGCGGCCGGAGATGAAGGTGGTGCTGGTCGATCCCCGTCGCACGATGACGGCCGACATCGCCGACATGCATCTCGCGATCGCGCCCGACAGCGACATCCCGCTTTTTGCCGGGCTGCTGGCGCATCTGGCGGAAGCCGGTGCGATCGATGCCGGCTATGTCGAGAAACACACGTCGGGACTGTCCGAAGCGCTCGACCGGGCGCGGTCCGTCGCGCTTACCGGCATCGCTTCGATGACGGGTCTTTCTGAAAGAGAGTTGCAGGCTTTCTATGCGCTCTACGCGCACACGGAAAAGACGGTCACCGTCTACAGCCAAGGCGTCAACCAGTCCTCCATCGGCACCGACAAGGTCAACGCGATCATCAATTGCCATCTGGCAACGGGCCGGATCGGCCGGCCCGGCATGGGACCTTTCTCGGTGACCGGCCAGCCGAATGCCATGGGCGGGCGCGAGGTCGGCGGGCTCGCCACCACGCTGGCTGCTCACCTCGACATCGAGAACCCGACCCACCGGGACATGGCGCAGCGTTTCTGGCAGTCACCGACGATCCCGGAAAAACAGGGCCTGAAAGCCGTCGATCTTTTCCAGGCGGTCGCCGACGGCAGGATCAAGGCGATCTGGATCATGGCCACAAATCCGGTCGATTCCATGCCGGACGCCGATGCGGTCAAGAAGGCACTGGAAATCTGTCCCTTCGTCGTCGTCTCCGACGTGAATGCCGAAACCGACACCACTCCCTTCGCCGACGTGCTGCTGCCGTCGGCGGCCTGGGGCGAGAAGGACGGCACGGTGACAAATTCGGAGCGCCGAATCTCGCGCCAGCGCGCCTTTCTGCCGCTTCCCGGCGATGCGAAACCCGACTGGTGGCAGATGGCCGAAGTCGGCAAGCGCCTGGGGTTCGAAGAAGCTTTCGACTGGCCCGGACCGGCAGCGATTTTCGCGGAATATGCGGTGATGACAGCGTTCGAGAACAGCGGCAGTCGCGATCTCGACATCGGCGCGTATGCGGGCATTGGCGGGGATGCCTATCAAAAGCTCGCGCCGTTCCAGTGGCCGCAGGCCAAAGACGTGACATCGATCTCAAGCCGCTTCTTCGCCAATGGCGGTTATTTCACGCCTGACCGAAAGGCACGATTCATCGCGCCCGATATGGCCGTGCCCGCGCGCACCGGTCCGGACTATCCTCTGGTGCTCAATACCGGCCGGGTGCGCGATCACTGGCACACCATGACGCGGACCGGTAAAAGCCAGCGCCTGTCGGCCCATATCGGCGAGCCCTATGCGGAACTGCATCCCGCCGATGCTTCCATGCTCGGCATTTCGGATGCCGACATCGTGGACATCGAAAGCCCGCACGGGCGCGTACTGGTCCGCGCCCTCGTGACCATGCGCCAGCGCGAGGGCTCGGTCTTCGTGCCGATGCACTGGAACGACGGCAACGCATCGAATGCCCGTATCGACGCCGTCGTCGCGCCGGTAACCGATCTCCATTCCGGCCAGCCGGCTTCCAAGCATGTCGCCGTCCGGGCGAGACGCCACGCCGCTTCGCTGTTCGGCTTCGCCATCTGCGCCGCCAATCCGGCCGCGCCCGACTGCGATTACTGGGCGCTTGCCCGGCTCGCTGGCGGCTGGAAGGTCGAATTCGCGCATGGTGAAGCGCTCGCCGATGCCGAGGCATTCGCCCGGACGCTGTTCGGGCTCGACGACGAACACGAACTGATCAGCTACCGCGACCGTGCCACCGACGTACGCCGCATCGCGGCCTTCGAAGACGCGCGGCTGGTCGGCGCGCTCTTCCTTGCGCCCGAGCCTGTCGCCGTATCTCGCAGTTGGGCAGCCGGTCAGCTAGCGGAAAAGCATCATGACCTCGCTGCCCGCTGGCGGCTGGTCGCCGGGCGTCCGGGTGCCGACATGCCCGACAAGGGCGCCATCGTCTGCTCCTGCTTCAGTGTCGGCGCGAAAGAAATCGCCGCGGCCGTCCGCACCGGCAGCGGATCGGTCGAAGCCGTCGGCAAGGTCACATGCGCCGGCACCAATTGCGGCTCGTGCAAATCCGAGATCAGGGAGATCGTCGATGAACATCGTATCGTCGCTGCGGAATGAACCGCGCCGCCGCCGGCGGATGGAAGACCTCGCAACCCTGCCGGTCTTTTTGAAGCTACGGGCAAAGCGTGCCATTGTCGCCGGCGGATCGGATGCGGCGGCCTGGAAAGCGGAACTGCTCGCTGCTGCCGGCGCCGAGGTGCACGTCCATACGGAAGCGGCCGATGCGGCGATGCGGGCACTCGCGGATGACGGCATCGTGGTTCTTCACAACGCCAACTGGACTGACGCCATACTGCCGGGCGCGGCGATCGCAATCTGCGACGCCGAAACCGACGAGGAGGCGAAGACTTTCTTCGATGCCGCACGCGCCGCAGGCGTGCCGGTCAATGTGATCGACAAGCCGGCCTTCTGTGAGTTCCAGTTCGGTTCCATCGTCAACCGCTCGCCCGCCGTCATCGCGATCTCGACCGACGGAGCGGCGCCGATTCTCGGCCAGGCGATCCGTCGGCGCATAGAGACGCTGGTTCCACCGGCAGTGGCCGACTGGGCGAAAATCGCGCGCGATATCCGCGAGACGGTCACGGAGCGGCTGGCGGCGGGGCCGCAACGGCGCGCCTTCTGGGAACGTTTTACCGACCGCGCCTTCGGGCCGGCTCCGGGGGTCCATGCGGAAGAAGAACTCGCCGGCGAGGCATTGTCGATCGCCGCAGGCCTCGGCGAAAACCAGGGCCGTGTCACGCTGGTCGGCGCGGGGCCGGGCGACGCCGAACTCCTGACGCTCAAGGCCGTGCGCGCGCTGCAGGCGGCCGATGTGATCCTGTTCGACGACCTCGTATCCGACGACGTGCTGGAGCTGGCGCGCCGCGAGGCGAAGCGCATGCTTGTGGGAAAACGAGGCGGCCGCGACAGCTGCCGGCAGGAGGACATCAACGACATGATGGTGTCGCTGGCGAAGACCGGCAAACACGTGGTGCGGCTGAAGGGCGGCGACCCGATGATCTTCGGCCGGGCGGGGGAGGAGATTGCGCGACTGGAAGCCGAGGGCATTCCGGTCGCGGTCGTTCCGGGCATTACCTCGGCACTGGCGATGGCATCCTCGCTCGGCGTGTCGCTGACGCACCGCGACTGTTCCCAGTCGGTCCGATTCGTCACCGGCCACAGCCGCAAGGGCGAGTTGCCGAGCGACATCGACTGGCAGGCGATCGCCGATCCGAAGACGACGACGATCTTCTACATGGGTGGCCGCACTGCGGGCGATATCGCGTCCACCCTGATCGACCGTGGTCTTTCGGCGGATACGCCTGTCGTCATCGCCAAGGCCGTATCGAGACCCGGGCAGCGCCAGTGGATGGGAATGCTTGGCGACTTGCCTGCGGCCATGACCGAGATGGGCCATGACGAACCGGTATTGATCGGGATCGGCCCTGTCTTCGCAGAGGTAAGGAGGACATCGACCGGAGAAGCCGGCCGGATTACCGTCGCTGCATGAGCCGTCGGCCGCCTGTTGCGTTCCGGCAGTCATTTCGAATGTCCGGTATGGGTCAACAGACATTTCGTGGTAGGCGCCGCTGAACCCGCTGTGGGGCTGATCAGCACCGAACCGCGCCCTCCGCTGTCCGGCAGGCGACGGTCCAGGCGCCATGGGTCTCGCTGAGCGAGGTGGGCCCGCCAGGAAGGCCTTGAGCGGCGAGGTCTCCTGCATTGGCAACCAGAATGCCGAGCGCAAGGATTGAAGTGGATAGTTTGGGCATGTGCGCCATTTCGGCCTCTCAGAAATTCACGTTGATGCCGATGGTGGCGGCATGGCTCTGCTGGCTGCCCGAGAACAGGCCGGCATAGGTGGCGCGGATGATCATGTCGTCGGTGATCTCGAAGGACACACCCGCACCGAGGCGCAGCCTGTCGCGCCCGGAGCCGGGCCCCCGGCTGCATTATGGCGAGGGATACTATGCCGCTTACCTGCGCGATCCGGATGGCACCAAGGTGCATATCGTTCACAGAGGCGACCTGCGATGACGCTTCAGCGTGATGCCGTCGATTACGTGTTCAACCGATAGGTCAGGATCTTGAACGCGGCCGCGCCGAACAAAATTCCAAGCAAGGCATCGATCGGGCGTCTGGTCGTGATGTAAAGCCGCGAAGCGGTTTGCGTGGAGAACAGAAAGGCGTAGCCGACGAAGACCGCCATCGCGACGACGGCGCAAAGCAGGATTGCGATCGTCAGAAACGCGGCGGGCGCGGTTTCGCCGACGCCTGCTGACAGCGTCGCCAGCCAGACCAGCGGCGCCTTGGGGTTTGTCAGATGCAGCAACAGGCCCTGCGCGAAGCAGCGCCGCAGGCTTCCCGTCCCGGCAGATCCTGGCATAGCGGCCACGCCGTCCGTAAAGGCAGAGCGCCAAGACCTGGCGGCGAGAAAGATCAGGTAGAAGCCCCCGGCCAGTTTCAGCGCGGTGAACAGCGTCGTGGATGCCTTGAGCGCCGCGACAAATCCCAACGCTGCTATGCAGGCCCAGACCATGGATCCGAGAAGCACGCCGCAGGATAGCGCGATCGCCGCCGGACGGCCTCGCGCCATGGCGGTCCCCAGGATCATCAGCGTTGCCGGCCCCGGGCTGGCGACCCCCACAGTGAATATCGACAGGATTACAAGCAGGTTCGGCAGGTACTGCCAGAGCGTATCATTTGACATGGGGCGGAAGTCCGGTGCTGACCGATGCGCGCTCGGTTCGTGCATCGATCGCGTGAATGACCGATACAGTTCCGCCAAGTCTACGCGCTTTTCTCATCCGGAATAACGAGTGTTTTTGAACTGTCAGTTCAGCGAAGCAGGTATGTTGGCGCCCGCCGGTCTGGCTGTTGACAAAGCGCGGGGCGGAATGCAGTTTCGGCATATTCACCCGGGGGGTCCCGACAAGGGGCTGAGATACTGATCGCCCGTTTGCCTTGATGGCGACGCGCAGCGCAGTGACCCGATGAACCTGATCCAGTTCACACTGGCGTAGGGATGGTGCACCTGCTGCGGCCACGGTCGAAACGCCTTGGCGTAATTCAGCCCTTCTCCATTCATTACGGCGAACTGGGTCTCCAACGCATCGAGCACTGGAGGCTCCGACCGATGAAAGACCTTTCCCCAACCGTCACCACCGGGCCGTTGCCGGCCTCGCGCCGCGTCTGGCAGGCGGGCGTTCTCAACCCCGATATCCGCGTGCCCATGCGCGAGATCGATCTGCACCCCACGGCGGGCGAGCCGGCAGTGACCGTCTATGACAGCTCCGGTCCCTACACGGATTCCGAGGCCGAGATCGCCATCGAGCGCGGCCTGCCGCGCCTTCGCGAGGCCTGGATCGCCGCCCGCAATGACACCGAGTACTATACGGGACGCCATGTGAAGCCCGAGGATAATGGCTTTGCCGCGGGCTCGCGTCTGACGCCGGAGTTTCCGGTGCGCCACAAGCCGCTGCGCGCCAGGGATGGCCGCGCCGTCACCCAGATGGCCTATGCCCGCGCCGGAATCGTGACGCCCGAAATGGAATTCGTCGCCATCCGCGAGAATCTGGGCCGCGCAGCTGCAAAGCAGGCCTTGGCCCGTGATGGCGAAGCCTTCGGTGCCGAGATCCCGGATTTCATCACTCCGGAATTCGTGCGTGACGAGGTGGCGCGGGGCCGGGCGATCATCCCGTCGAACATCAACCACCCGGAAGCCGAGCCGATGGCCATCGGCCGCAATTTCCTGGTCAAGATCAATGCCAATATCGGCAATTCTGCCGTGACCTCCTCGATGGCCGAGGAGGTGGAAAAGATGGTCTGGGCGATCCGCTGGGGCGCCGACACGGTGATGGATCTCTCCACCGGCCGCAACATCCACAACATCCGTGACTGGATCATCCGCAATGCACCGGTGCCGATCGGCACGGTGCCGCTTTATCAGGCGCTGGAGAAGGTCGGCGGCATTGCCGAGGATCTTTGCTGGGAGGTGTTCCGCGACACGCTGATCGAGCAGGCGGAGCAGGGGGTGGACTATTTCACCATCCATGCCGGCGTACGGCTTAGCTATATCCCGCTCACGGTGGACCGCGTTACCGGTATCGTCTCGCGCGGCGGATCGGTCATGGCGAAGTGGTGCCTGCATCACCACAAAGAGAGCTTTCTGTACGAACATTTCGAGGAAATCTGCGATATCTGCCGGGCCTATGACGTGTCCTTCTCGCTGGGTGATGGACTGCGTCCGGGATCGATCGCCGATGCGAACGATGCGGCGCAGTTCGCTGAACTCGAGACACTCGGCGAACTCACGCAGATTGCCTGGGCCAAAGACTGCCAGGTGATGATCGAGGGGCCGGGCCACGTGCCGATGCACAAGATCAAGGCCAACATGGACAAGCAACTCGCGGTCTGTGGAGAGGCGCCGTTCTACACGCTCGGGCCGCTTACCACCGATATCGCGCCGGGATACGACCACATCACCTCCGGCATAGGCGCGGCGATGATCGGCTGGTTCGGTACGGCGATGCTTTGCTATGTGACGCCCAAGGAGCACCTCGGCCTGCCTGACCGCGACGACGTCAAGACTGGCGTCATCACCTACAAGATCGCCGCCCATGCTGCCGATCTGGCCAAGGGCCACCCGGCGGCGCGGATCCGTGATGATGCGCTTTCCCGGGCGCGGTTCGAATTCCGCTGGGAAG
>Ga0070728_10001047_pt1 | contig 45633 bp, 43 predicted proteins | sample tdDd471_FD_66723 | JGI IMG/M metagenome (GOLD analysis project Ga0070728, IMG submission 66723) | Marine sediment microbial communities from the Atlantic coast under amendment with organic carbon and nitrate - tdDd47.1 | ecosystem: Environmental > Aquatic > Marine > Coastal > Sediment | place... | reverse complement strand
GGAGGAACTGGAAGTACTGGTGGAACCGGAAGTACAGGAGGCACCGGAAGTACTGGTGGAACTGGAGGAACTGGAAGCACAGGAGGAACCGGAAGTACAGGTGGAACTGGAAGTACAGGAGGAACTGGAAGTACTGGAGGAACCGGAAGTACTGGTGGAACTGGAAGTACAGGTGGAACTGGAAGCACAGGAGGGACCGGAAGTACTGGCGCCACAGGTGCTCAAGGCAATGATGCAGGATGTCCCGGTGTACGATGGGTTGCTGTCGGAGAAGGCACTAATACTATTGCTTACAGTCAAGATGGACAAGGCTGGACTGGTGCTGGTGCAATTTTTAGTACTTCTGGTAGATCAGTTGCTTTTAGTCCGACATTATGTTTGTGGGTAGCAGTTGGAGAAGGTAGTTCTACTGTTTATACGAGTTCTGATGGTATATCGTGGTCAGAAAATACACAAGCAAGTGGTTTATTATCTGGAGGAGGATATGCTGCAAAATGGGCAGATATTCCAGGTGTATTTGCAATTGGAGGAAGTACTACCGGCGGTGATGCAATTGTTGCTGCTTCAAGCAATGGAGTTGATTGGATTGCAGTTTCAGAAACATTTTCCGCTTATAGCAGAATAACAGGAATTGATCATTCTCCTTCTCGGAATATGTGGGTTGTTACTGGTGAATGCGGGTGTGATGACTTGTATTTTACATTCAATTTGTATGATTCGTGGTCGATTGAGGGAAGCGGATTTGGCGGAAGTGATTGGATGAATAATGTTTGTTACTCTAAATCAAAAAGTCAATTTGTGGCAGGTTGTAGTCAGAGTTCTGGTACTACTGCAGATACAATTACACGTACAACTGCTGATATAACTCAAGGAGATAATCCCAGTGTTGTTTTCAATGATTTAACCGGTGGTTGTGCACAAACATCACAATTTGGATGTCATTGGGGAAACAACAAGTATTTGTATCTAGGAATTGGTGGAGGAGACACAAATATTGCTACTACTACGACTGCTGATGATTGTACCGCAGTAACTGGAAGTAATTCTATTTTTACGACTCAAGGAAATCATGCAGGATATGACGCTGTTGATTCTACTTGGGTAGCTGTAGGTCAAGGCGGTAACACTATTGCTTATTCTACAAATGATGCTTCTAGTTTTACTGGTGTTGGAACAAGTGTATTTTCAACTGCTGGTTATTTTGTGTTAACAACAGGAAAGTCGCCAATCAACGAAGGTGGTGCCTTGAATTACGAAACGTTTCCTGTTGTGTGTGCTTCTGGATATGTCCAAGGAAGCCAGGCCGTTACCACGCCTACACAAAACACTTTTAATTCATCTGCTGCTCGTGGTGCAGTTGGTGAATACTTTATTACTCTGACACCAAATCTAGCCAATACGGATTATCCCATCTTTTTGCAGGTTGAAGAAGCTGCTAACGCCAATGATGATATTCAAATTCATGTTGTACCTGCTTCTAGAGCTACAACTGGTTTTACTTTGGAAATTTCAGAACAAGATAACGGTGGTACTGCTGGTGTTTCTGTTGATCGTGATTTTTCATATCAAGTGTTGTGTGATAAAACTGTGGTCACTGGGGTTGGAAAAAGAAATGCTCAAAATTTGGCAAAATTATTGCAAATGTATCGAGCTCGAAATAAAAAATTTTAACACGGTTAAGAGGTGGGTTTTAAAAAAAAAATGCAATTAGGAGACGATTTAACACCCGAAGAGGAGGCAATGTATCTTGGTGGAGGCTATTACAAGCCCCAACAACAACAACAAAAGAATGATTATATTGATCAGTACGAAAAAAAAGAAACGCCAAAATACAAACGTAAAGCATCTTACATGCTTTCTACATCAGAGAATAATGACAATGATGGTGGTGATGATGATGATCAAGATTATTTTGATATTGAAAATATGCAATACGCTTCCGTCTCCAAAAATGTTACTGCTGATGATAAAGAACTGGAAGATAATCCCATTATGAAGCATTACGAATTTAAAGTTCCCATCAACCGTATGGGAGCTGGTCGTATTATCATCTCTCGTCACATTCAAAACGCAGCTTCTACTTTAATTGATGCTTCTACTATACAAGGAGGCAGTGCCATTGTTTTAGATTCTGCCACTAGAAGCACTTTGCAGCGTTTAACTAATCATGTTGACGAATATGCAACCATTGATCCTCCTGTGGTTATTTCTTGTTCTCTTAGTATTAGCGATTCATTCAAAGCCTTTTTAGAGGAAGTTATTTCATTTTCAGAATACATTTTGCTTCATGTGCTTGATGCTGGTTTCCGTGTTGTTGTTACCAATTCTACCAAAACGCAACGAATTCCATTCAACGATCCTGATTTAGGACTTCAATTGAATCCTTACATTGGAGACGACGAAACCCGCGGACAACCATTTAATGTGCGTCACTGCATTGAAGAAGTTGCTGGTAGAATTTCCCAAGACAAGTGGGTTCAGATTGAAGCTCATATGCTTTCTCTAGGAAAAATCTCACCCGTTACTGTCTGTGATGTTCAGTTTGTGCAAGATCAGATACAAGTATTCAAAAACATTATTTCTGGTCAAACAATTATTGTTCGAAAACGTCAAAAAAAGGATGGTAGAAAATAATAAAAAAAATGAAGAAATTGACAGGGCGGCAAGAATATATACCGCCTGAACGTTGCAAACAGGTGGTTGATTTTCTTTTAAAAGAAAACGCAATACAAAACGAAAGAATGCTTGGAGGGATTACTGATTGGAAAATCAAAGACAACGATATTTATGAAGAACTTCGTTTAGAAGCAGAAGAAATGGCCATTTGGCTTATGGACCGCACTTCTCGATTTGCAAAATTCCGCCTCCGTACAGAAGAAGGCAAAGCACCAACCAAAAGTAGGAAACTTGTTGTTTCTGTTAAAGATATTGATGATGCTTATACAGAAATTCAAATGGAAAAACAAAAGCAATGAAACTCTGTTTTTATTCTCTTCCTTGTCTTGCATAAAATGTTTCGTTTTTTCAATTCCCTATCAAACACATCTATTTTTCCCAAACAATGAAACATTCCGTTCCAAAAAAAATTCGGATATTCAGCTGCCATTCTCACACTATCCATAGATTTGAATTTATCAAAATCCATTTCCTTTTGAATTGCTTCTGCTAATGCATCCATATCCGAGTAATAATCCATCACATAATTTTTTCTTCTTTTTTTCGAACCTCGTTTTGGCAAATTAATAGTCAGTTTTGTCTTGTCTGGATTTACACTATATGTTGCCTTTTTCAATGACGCAATACGAAATGTGCCTTTTTCTACCAAATCAATTGGTGTATCTCTTCCATTTAACGATGTTTCAACTTCTCTTGGTCTTTTCTTTGGTAGACTTTCTCCTAGACTAGGCGCCCATAAAGTGTTGAAGAACCCCTGTATAAAATCCATAATTTTTTTATTGATCATTAATTTTTTCCAACAACATCTTGTAAACGTTTGCCTTTGCAATCTTTTTCTCGTACACAGGTCCTCTTGCTTCATATAAGTTCATATCCAGCAATTCTTTTCTTTTTTTGATAATGTCATTCTTTAAATACAATCTATCATCATTGCTTAAACTTGGAAATTTTTTCAGCTTTAAAAAGTACAGTCCCATGCCAGGATTATCATAGTAGATGCAATTATCAATATATCTCACTGCATTGTTTTGTAAATCCACAATTTGAGGAACATCACGTACCATTTGCTGCATTGCTATAAAAAAGTTTGGCTTAATGCTAGCTGCAATCAAACTCCTTGTTAACGGTGTCAGAAAATTATAATCCTTTCTATTAAGCAGCTCAATAAATGTCCATTCATCTCCAGAATCTATAGCATTTTTAAGCAATTTGCGGCGCTGTATAACATCTCTCAAAGCAACTTGCACACTAATATCTTTTGCCGCGTCCAATGATAACGAAAGTATATTTGACATTCCTAGTAATGCCAATGCAGCAAGAACTTCAATTCCGGAAAAGGAAAACGTTACTTGTTTTGTTTCCAAAAAAGCTAGTAACGACATTGTTCCTCTTTCTTTGTAAATTTTAAAATCTACATTGTTTCTGCTTTCTTCAATATAACCAACAATGATTGAAAATCCGTAATCAATATCAAACGTGGATGGACGGTCCTTGCTTGATGTTAATAACAACCGAATACCTTCTGGCCATAAATTTAGCACAATTGATTTCAATACTGAAGGTTGTTCAGGCACGCTATTTTTCCACAATTCCAATTTCAATGCTTTTGGCACATACTCTATAAAATTATTAATATTGGGAGGGTCAAAAACAACCCAATTGTTAAACATTGTGTTTAAACGGACTAAAAACCGATCGGTCTTTCCAATAATTGTTATTGTAATAGCTGCCCAGGAGAAAAACGTCTTGTATTTGGCTTCATCTAAAGTACTTTCCAACATGTCCCATATTTTATCTTTGTTTCTACGAACATATAATCTTCTAAAAACGTTTTCTTCGCAGATTGATTTTAAATACTTGTTAACTACACAGATAGAACTTAGCCTATTTAGAGGTATTCTATACAGAATTTCTAAATTAACATCATCATTGACAAGTTTTGTAAAATCAATCCTTTTTGTTTGTATTTCTTCTTCTCTTGGCCTTTTTGCTTCTACCCATTGATACACTTCTTTGCATAATGAATCACAAAAAGTCAACGATGCCAATTTTTCCTTTTTACAAAGTTTGCATGTCTTCATACTTTAAGAAATTTTACATATTTGATTTTTTTTAGAAAGAACTTTAATGATTAAAGAAAATTATTCCCGTGAAAGCATGCGCCGAAAAAAATCATCTCTAATTGCTGGAACCTGTCTTTTCATACTTTTATTTGTAATTGTTACTTGGGGAAAACAAAATAATAATAATAACAACAGTATGGATCAAGAGAAACTTCCTGCTCCTTTAATTCTTGTTCTTTGTATTGGTGGTGGAGAAGGCGCCCTTTATGATTTTTATAGAGATTGGTGGAGACAAATGTCTTTACGCGTTAAAACACACAATATTGTTGTTTATACTGTAAGATATAGTGTTGATGCACCAGGACCATATCTTGATGGAAAAAATAGAATGATTTTATTGCCTGGTCAAGACAGTATCGTCCCAGGTGCGTTGAAAAGCACAATTGAAGCATTAGAATGGCTGAGAAAGGAAAAAGTTTATGGCTACAATTCCAAATTCCTTCTTCGTACCAATCTTTCTACTTTTTGGAAATTATTCATGTTGTTGCCTTGGTTACAACGAGAGGAAATGCAACAAGACATTTTATACGCAGGCCTCAAGTACCACATACATCAGGAAGAGTTTATTCCTGGTGGTTATTTATTTTTAAATTACAAAACATGGAATATGTTGATTGATAATCATACCGACTTGGATTATACTGCAGTTGATGATATTTCTATTGGGAGATGGATGCGCTCTAGAAATATACCAATCACATATAATTTACCGGTGTGTATTATTGAAGATGTTGGCAGAGCAAAGCAATTTACAGACAAAAGTATTTGCCAAGACAATTTTGTTTTCCGCGTTAAAACAGGAGACGAGTGGACAGATGCAAAACTTTGGTTTGGTCTATTTAACCATTACTACGTTTAATTTTTTTCAACCAATTGGCCATGATTGGATTTTCTTTTTTTGAATCTAAATGCTTCACAATTTTTTTAAACAATTCTATTTGTTCATCACTTTGTAAAACCTGTCTTTGATCAATCTCATCTGAAATTAGCCACTCTGTCAAATTTTCCCAAGGACAAGTATTCTTATCCAAAATGTACCAAACCAAAAAAGCTGTAATTGCATCTTCATTGGTTCCATCTTTGTAATGAAAATATGGAACCATTTTAGGATTTTCCTTCAAATAGCTAGCAATTTTACGAGCATTGACCGCATACCACTCAATTTGATTTTTCTCACTCTGTTGTTCAATGGGATCCAAAGGTAAATGCGCTTCACGATACAAACTGGGAGGTTGTTCTAATTCTTCAATTGTTTCACCTTCCTTTCCATATTGAGCCATATAAGCTGATGCTCTGTTTGTTTCACCATCCCAAGCAACTTCATCCGTCAAAGGCATCAAATTGATAATACAATTTACACCGAGTTCAGCAACAACATAATATGCATCAAGTCTTCCTTTGATTGTAGGACCAAGGTACATTGGTTTTTCTGGGGTTCCTAGCTTGGTGATGTAACCTTTGACGTATTTCTGACATTCTTGCAAACTCATTCCAAAAGAAAAACACACACACGCACACCCCTCTTTTTTTTAAAAAAATTATAAAAATTTTATTCTGAAGATGAAGATACAGAAGATTCAATTTCAACAACAACTTCTTGCAGTTGATTCTTTTTCGTTGTCTTCTTCTTAACTGGCTTCACTGCCTTTTGTTTCTTTGGAGTATTCTTCTTCTTATTTGCTGCTCTCTTTAGCTTCAACGGGTCCGTCTTCTTCTCCTTAATGTTCTTTGCAAGTTGCTTATCTCCGTATTGCACTTCGTAAAGCTCCAATGCAAGAAAATATTCTCCCATTGCTCTGGTAGCTTTTGTTTTGGTTCTTCTCAACAACTTTTTGGCATCCTCTTTGCTAGCTGACATTTCTGAAACAACCCCTTCTATTAGTTTTTCTAAAATAAGTAAATGGGCCGGGAAATTTCAATATTGGAAGTAACAGGGGGATTAATTGGATTTAGCATTTTATCTATTGCACTCCTTTCTTGGGCAATGGTTAAAATTAACCAAGCTCCATGTCCAACCAATCATACAGATCCAAATGATCCAGTTTGTATAGCAACCAGAAAAATACTTGAAGATATCAGAATTCCATCTGCTTTGCATTTATCGTTTGTGACATTATTGTTTTTTTGTTCTTCGATTATGCTATTTGTTGTATGGAAACACTCTAAAAAGAATGAATCGCCTTTTGAAGAAGAATTTTAATAAAAAATTTAAAATAATGAAAGGAGGGTCTCAAGTTGTTTTACGTAATAAGTTGTGGATAGGTGATTATGATTCACAAAAAAGTCTACCAGGAGAAGTAAAAGCAATTGTATCACTTGGAACCCGTGGTTGTGGTTACGTTACTCACGAGAATATTTTTTATTACCGCATCGTAATTTGTGATGAACCTGAATCTAATATCCGTCAACATTTTGATCTTGCTTGTGATTTCATTAAAAATCATCTCGATGCAGGTCGCCAAGTCTTGGTTCATTGCCAAGCTGGTATTTCTCGTAGTGCTAGTATTTGTATTGCTTATTTGATGCGAGAACATTATTTGTCTTTCTATCAAGCTTATGCTGCTGTCAAAGAAGCTCGTCCGAAAATTTCTCCTAATCATGGATTTTTAGATCAGCTTTTGAAATATGATAAGGAGTTGCAAACTGAGGAAAAGAAACAAAAAGTGTCTTTAACTTTGGAAGAACGAGTATGAATTGGAATTGGATTGCTTTCTATATTTCTATATTTTGCACATGTTTTCGATCATTAAATGTTGGTTACAACGTAGAATTGTATTTACTTTCTTTAATTCCGTATTCCATCTTTGCTTTTAATTCGTTAGAAAGACACCAAAAATTTTTAAATGCCTTTTATTTTTTAACGGCTTTGATTGGTGTCTGGAGATGGTCACAATAAAAAATATATATATTTTATTCCACTCTATTTTCTCTTAATGCCAACACATCTGGCCTTGCTCTTTTGTGCTGTGAATGGACACCAGCTTTTGGAATTACTGATTCTCTTGGTCTTTTCTCCGCTACTCTTGCTGGTGGTGGTGAAGGATGTGCCTGAAAATTATCCCTACTACTAAATCGATCTCTTTGCAAATCGTTATCATTATCTTCCAGCTGCATCGCTCTAATTTTTGCCCATTTCTTTGCCTTTTGAACTGCAGTAGTCTTATTATTGATGCTTCTTGCAAATAATCGCTGTCGCTTCAACTCGTCGGCTCTAATATCTTGTGGAAATTTCTTGTTTGCTGTCCATGCTACTCCTTCCTTTTCAGCTTCCCTTTCCAATCTTTTCCTTATATAGCGCGGTGTCATTACTGGTTCATCAAAACCTTTTCCAATCAATAAATGACATCTCAATGCACTTTCCTCGTCAAAGTTTCTAATGGTGATTTTTGGATCGCTGATGCTATCAAGTGATTTTCCAATTGATCTCCATGAATCGTCTCCCTTTTCTGTTGGCTGTGTTGGTACCATTTCAAAGAATGCTCTTTTTGAATCAGAGATTGCAATTCTTCTGTTGATTGAAATACCATCTCTTCTGCTGATTGGACGTTCATCATAAGAAGTGTTTTCATCACCTTTCCAGAATAGACTTTGTGTGTCTTCGTTCCATCCCCATCCAGCTTCATCATCCAAATATTCAATTTGTGCTTGTTTGATTCTTTCTGTCGATTTGTAATGCTGCAGCATTGTTGATGAATCTTCACATGCTGTTCCCAAAATGAACTTGTGCTCTGGAAATTCTTCACATACCGTCGCATGAACCAACGCATCAATAATAATATCGCTTCTATACTTTTCAGCAATGTTTACCATAAATGCGTAACCATCCTTATACTTTTTCACTACCGGAAATGCTTCATCTTCTTTTTTACGTGGCATATCTTCTTCTGTCCGCATAATTGTTCTATTTGCATTCTTATGCAAAAATATATGTGGCATTGTTGTGTGAGCACCAGCATCAACATTTTTGCACGGAGGATTGCCTGGACTATTTGTGTACCGGTTAAAGTATTTTGCCGATCCTTCCGGTACTGGATCAAATGCCCCACCTGGAGGAGGCTGCATCTGGCGTGACATCTCATTGATTAGTCCTTTGATATCGACTGGACTTAAATCTGAATCCTTTGCCAACAAATCTGAAATTTGATCCAGGTCTCCCTCAATAAAAACGTAAGTGAGATCAATCAATTTTCCATTTCCGTTTTGTCTATCCAACTTGTTTGCATCCTTATTTGGTGTCAACAAAAAGCGAACTTTTTCATCCTTATCATTTTCAAACACATGATAATTGCTCGTTCGTGGCAACCCCGCAGGAATCGATTCTTTAACTAATGTATAACCAGAACGTTTCTCAGCTGCTTCAATCAACTTTGCCCTATTATCATCTACCCATTGTGATGCCAAAGCCGTCCAACAAAACCAAAAAATTTCCATTGTCACATACAAATAAGGTTCCACTTCTCTAATATCAGCCACTTCAAACTTTTTCTTGTAATTTGGCGAACCTGGCATATCAAATGCACAATGCACGGCCCACATATAAACGTATTGACGAACTAAAGGCCACATAATGTCTAGTCCTCTCATTGCTTCATCCCTTTCTACTGCTTCAATGTGCACTAAGTGATCCACAACTCTGCTGCTAACATCTGACCACATTTCTTTTTCTGGTTCCGGCAAAATGGCACCTACTGCTGATGCTTTCATGGCACAACACATCAAGTACTGCCCAATACGCATAAACTTTTGGGTTGGTCCTTTGATGTTTTCCGGAATCTTTCCTCCCAATTCATAGACTGGAATCTTTGGCATAGGCATACTAAAGCGAAAGTATCTTGAAGCTAATGCATCCTTTTGACTAACTTCCTTGTTTGTAACTTCCACGTTGACTGAAAAATGATCTGTGGTTACCACTCTAGAAGATCTTCCAGTTGTTCCGTCGGGATTAATGGTTTGAACAAAAACGTTGTGTCCTACTTGTTGTTCTACCATTTTGACTTTAGCCTTATTTACTAGTGGTTGATTTTTGTCTGCTTCTTTTGGATCTACTTTGTATCCTTCTGTTTCATCCATCAAATAAATCCAATCATAACGATGGTTATCTGTTGTATCTGAAGCACCAGTAGACGTTGTAAAACTCTCTGTCGTGCCTGGAATGACCATATATTCCTTGGGTGTATCCAATACAGTCTTTGTCTTTCCTGTAGCTCTCCATCCATGTCCCATCATATTAAACTTTAGCTCTCTTTTTAAAGAATAACATGAAAATAATCCAATCCATAAGATACACAAGATGGGATGGACAATCTTTGAAATGGATACAAACATTTCATTTAGACGCAAGATGCAATTTCCAAACATTCCTACATCTCGATCATACATAAAGTAATCTCGAGTCAGGTTGGGAAATGCCATATCTCGCAACCAAATTTGCATAATCTTGATTGGCTCTGGTACTGGAACTTCTTCCATGTTTCCATCCAATATCCAGAGTGATTTAAAAATTTTTGTTAGAGCATCTCGAATGCGTTTTGCCATTTGTTGGTATACCTTACATTCTTCAAACCGTTGATTTAAATCCACGTTATTGTAAAAGTCTGGTAAAAACTGCCAGCTGTCGTCATCGTCTTCTTCTTCATATCCTTTGTTTCGTTTAAACTCTATAATATCATCCCACGTTTGTCGGTAATGACTGGGAAAATGCTTCAGCACAGAGCTGTAAATCTTGAGCATTTCTGCATACCTATAGATAAACTCATTAGTGGTATGATACTTTACCAGTTTTCTACTCTGGACATCACGCCTCTTAATGATTGGATCTGTTTTGATCATATTCCTCAATTCTTCCATGTGCGTTGAATTTTTAGCCACAAAGTCTCTGGCATCTTCCCGCAATAATCCAGCTTCGTCCAATAAAATACGAGGATCTGCTCCTGCCATGATTTGTGCCAAATAATCTTGATCTGTATCAATAAAGGGAAACCGCTGCTCACACAATCCAATGTTTTCGTGACTATACCAAAAAAAACCAATTTGGTTGTACTGATATACATATAAATCTTCAGGATAGGTCAAACTACATCCTTCTATCCAATCTTCTTCGTTCAAATACTTGGTATCAGCTCCACAATCGAGTAAAATCTCCTTGGCCGTTTCCCACCTCAAGATGTGATCTGCAGAAAATGTAGAATGTCTGACGTATGGTTGCATTTGAGAAAAGAAATCAGCTTCAGTCCGGTAAATACCACCATCTTCTCCCACTTGGTCTTTCAAACTTTTGTCATAATCCAACGCGGCCCGGAAATAAGTCCATCGCGTTGTAGACGTAGCCACCGGATGTGTACTATTATAAAAAGATGTATAAGCTGGAAACATTTCCGTATTGTTACCATATCTCCCTTTTGTAGAATTAACTTGTCGCGATTCGTGATTTTGTATCAACCGCTTAAAGAATTCTCCTAAAACAATAGAAGGATCATAAATTAAAACACGTAAAACAAGTGCTACAATGTTTTCTTCCTTATCACAATCTTTCCCTTCTTCTGGTATAGGTACTAAATAAACTTCCATCTTGGGATACAATTCTCTCTTGTCTGTCCAATCTGGCCAAGGATATTGATCCATTCCCGGTAGAGAATCTTCATCATCCAAATCTATGGCTTCTTCTCCACCATCATCTTCGTCAAAGTCAATTTCAACAACCTCTTCCACTTGTGGTTTTGCCTTGTATTTTTCGTGCATTTTTACCAAATCTGAAATGGCAGAAAGTCTTTGTTTGAAATTTTTTCCCAACAAACTTTCTTCGTCTTGGTCGTCCTTGTTATATTCTTTTCTTTCATCAAAAATCAAATCGGATTGACTCATCCATGAAATATCCACATCTTTGGGTGGTGTCAACTTGCGTATTCTTGTTTCCGTTCGAGGTCGCTTCTTTTCCTGTTTTTTTGTTTTTTTTCCTTTTTTTTTAAAATCGTTGATGATCCGGTTTCGTTCTTTGGCAATTTCTACACACTCATTAAAATGCAAATTCACATTCTCACTCGAGACCATGGACTTTTTCAAACGAATGCGTTCATCAGTAGAACAAGTACCAGCTTTGACTTTTGCTGCCAACTTTGCCAATTCATGAAATTGATACGGGTTATCCTTGTAAGCAATGTTTGGTACCAAGCTTCCTTCTGTGCGATGCTTTTCAATTTGCAACATTTGTAGTTGGGTAAAGAATTTAGATCCATCTACAGCACTACTATTTTTTGTTTGCGACCATCTGTCGGCTCCCTTTTCCCAGGCACCCTTCCCATCCAATCTCAAAACAGTTGTGTAATGTTCGCATACATTATCATGACTTAGGTCGTCACTCTTTGATTTTGTCACACCTGGTGCATCAATTTTTTCAGCTCTGAATCGTCTTCCTGTTCCACTCATGTCTTCAAAGTTTCCAAACTTTTTTAATTTTTTTTTTGTTTTTTTTAAAAAAAAAGAGAACCCCCTTTTTTTCCTTCAAAAAAAATATAAATTTGTTTTTATTATTTTTCTTGAGAGACAACAGTCATTAAAGCTTTTCTATATTCTTCTATCGTTCTAGGATCGCGTTCAATACTCATATTCTTTATGTCCCAAGGTGGAATGTTGTAACCATTTGTATCGGTTACATTCTTAAAAGTAGTGTAACCACCATAATCATAAGTCATTTTTGCTTTAGAAAACAAACTTACGGCATGAACATACGGATCATTGCACAAGCTTTCCATTAACTCTTCCAGCTGTTCCCACCTCTGAATCGTATATTCTTGTAATTGTAAAAGTTTTGCACGAACTTCGTCATTGTCTGCCAAGAGCAATTGTTGTCGATAATATGGGATATAAGTGCGTTCTTCCAGTGTTCCATTCACCAAAATTAAATGATTCTTTGGAATCAATTCTCTTCTAAAAGTTGATGCCAATGATTCAAAATCATTGTAAAGTTTTACATAATTATCATAAATTTTGGTAAAGCCTGTTTCCATTCTTCCTGGTTGGACGGTAGGTCCGGATAAAAAAGCTTCGTATTTTCCTGCAGTATTCTTATACATTTTAATAAAATTTCCTTAGAGATGTATTTCTTCAAAACTTTATTTTAATAATATTTATCCATTATGAGTTCTTTTCCACCAGAGATGGAAGCTTTTTTAGAAAGAGAAAGAAGAGAACAAACTAATTTTGTTAAACTTACTATGGCTAAACAAAACGTTAATCAAGCTACTCAAAAAGCTTTAAAAGTTATGGATACTCTAGTCCACAGAGGAGAACAAATCAATGTTTTAGAAAAGGAAGGTGAAACCTTGATGCAGTCTTCGAATATGTTCAAGTTGCAAGTTATGCCTTGGTGGAAAAAATTATTTTATTGTGAGTGTCTCCCCCGCTGGTGGTTTCAAAAAGAAAAACAACAGCATCAAGATTTTGAAGAGTACCACAATTTTAATTTCAAGTGATGGATATTTTATATAGAGCTTTTAGAAAAGAAGATGAAAGTGAAAACCTTTTTGTTGAACAAGAAATAGAAGAAGAAGATATGTCTTTGGAGCCACAATCAGATATCAGAGTTCAAAATATTGTATTAATGTTTGCAGCAAACGCAATGATTCATTTTACTTGGTTTTTAATCATTGGAATACTTTATTATTTGAATGATAATACTTGGGCAAGAGAAGTTGGCGTGATTTTGATTTCATCTTCAGTCCCATTGTTTGTGCTTTGGTATTTCTTAATGATTTATGTCAGAACAGATTATCCCATCATTGCTACCATCTCTATTTGCATGTGGATACTTTGTGGTGGATTGATGCTTGGTTCTATTTCGGTTTTATCACACAAAATATTTCCTATTCAGTTGGTTTTGCTATTATTGTTTCAAAGCCTATCAGTTATGGGATATGCAAAGTTTTCTCCTCGCATGGTAGAAACGTTGAAAGCAATGGCTTTAATGTTTATTATTACCTTGATGGTTTGGGCTTCTTTCATATTTTCATTTATTGAAGAAGATGATTGGGTAGGTGGTATCATCATTTTAGCTGTATCTATTGTAGCCATACTCTATCATGGATGGCAAATTCGAATGAGTGAAGGTAGATACAATTTGAGTTGGAACGACATTAGGTTGTCCATCATTCAATTTTATGGCGATCCTTATATTTATGCTTACTCTGAAATAATCAAGAGGATGGATAAATGATTAAGATGTGTAATAAAAATTTTATAATGATTTTTTGAAAAAGTGGAAAAAAAATATTATGGATGTTGGAGAAGCATCGAAAGAATTAAGAGCTGCTCGCCATCAAGCCAAAGTATGTAACTATGATCAAAGATCTTTGGAAACGGTAGTGGGGAAACATGCAGCACTGATAGTAGATTTTGTGGAAGAAAAGGATGAACAAAAAAAACAATTAATTGCCACTAATATTGGCATATTAGCTAGTCAATGGGCTCAACTTTTGCTGGGAGGATATAGTAGAGATGAAGAATTGGAATATGATTTCAGACAGTTAGTGCAAACCATGGTGTTTGATTTTAACGAAAAAGCAATGTCAATGCTGAGAAATAACAATTTTCAGAGAATGGAAACTAATGAAATTAATGCCATCAAAATCTATATGCTTATTTCAAAAAAAGCAGGTAGACACTATGAGCAAACAAAAAGGCATTTGGATCAATACTTGGGATATATTGACACTCTAGGAAGATCTACAGTGGGTACAGAAAACTTTATGCTAGCCGGTGTTTCGTGTATTTGGAGCGGTATTCGACTTGGAACATATCTAGATAAAATTAAAGTGTAAAACAAAAAAAAATTATTTTGGAAAAAAGTTGCGAACGCGAACAAAAAATGAAAAGTGGTTGAAAAATGACAGGTTTTGCCCGGAATTCACAGACTAAAAATGACCCCCATAAAAATTTGTTCGCGAAAATTTTGAGAACAAAAATTTGCCACCTCACTTTTTAGTCTGTGAATTCTGGGCAAAACCTGTCATTTTTCAACCACTTTTCATTTTTTGTTCGCGTTCGTAACTTTTGAAAAATTGAATTAATTTCGAATTTGGTAAATTTCAAAAAAAGTGATGCACACGAACAAAAAATGAAAAGTGGTTAAGAAACGTCAAGTTTTGCCCAAAATTCACAGACCAAAAATGACCCCCATAAAATTTTGTTCTCGAAATTTCCACGAACAAAAATTTGCCACCTCACTTTTTAGTCTGTGAATTTTGGGGAAAACCTGTCATTTTTCAACCACTTTTCATTTTTTGTTCGCGTTCGTAACTTTTGAGGGGAAAAAATATCTTTATTCTCTTTCATCTGCTAATTTACAAACAAACTGAAACTTGCACAAGTCAGCCTTTCCAGGCAAACAAGTCTTTGCTGATCCCATCCAATCGTCTACAGTAAAACGACCATCCTTATTAGCATCGCAATTGGGTTTGATATTATCCAAGGTATAATCCCAACCAATCTTCTTTACAATTTTTGAAAGTGTTTGAATTTGCTTTGGCATAAAGTGTGCTTTGGCATATTCAAATTCATCATTTGTAATTTCTCCATCTCCATTCCGGTCTATATGTTTTTTTATACATGCCAACGCATCCAATCGGGTATATCCACAATCATCATTGGTTGGAAATCCTAGCAAACGGACGCCTTCATTGTAAGCTTTTTGTTTTACCCAATCAAATCCCCAAAAAGCTTGGGAAGATTGGATAGAAATTGTAATAACAATGAAAAAAAAGAGCATTTTTATAAAAAAACGAGCTCCTCTTTTTCAAAAACAAAAAATAATTGTAAAATGGATGGGCTGAGTAATGATGTTACCCATTTGGTAAAATTTGTCCTGCTTGGAGATAACGGGGCTGGAAAAACCAGTATTATGCACAGATTAATGGATAATACATTTGATAAGAATATTGCTCCTAGTCTCGGTTCGGAATTTTATAGCCAAAATTTTACTTGTTCTAGGGCATTTAAAGTACAATTTTGGGATACTGCCGGTGGAGAACGATTTTACAATAACCGGCAAATATTTTATTTGGATGCTTCTATTTTCTTCATCGTTTTTGATATTTGCAATGAAGATGCCTTGATGAATATTCCTAAACATTTGGAAGAAATTCGCTGGAAGAAGGACGAAGGCCTTGATCGGTATGCAACCGAATTTAAAAATGGAGCAATTGTCTGCTTAGTGGGTAACAAACGTGATATGAGACATTTGCGTAAAGTATCTGAAGATGATGCCCGAATGTTTGCCAAAACACACGATTTGCATTATTTTGAAATGTCTGCTAAAACAGGAGAAGATGTAAAGTCGATATTTGAAGAAGTTATTTTAGCATTTGATGAAATGGATGCAAAAGATCGTAAAGCCGGTGGTGTTGGATTGAGCAAAGTATTGGATTTTGCACCGAGTAGTGTAGACTTTGAAGAGTCTGAACCATTGTGGATTGAATATGATGGAAGGAAAAACAAATATTGTTGTTGTTAAAAGTTATAATTTCCAAAAAATTCATTTCCTTCAAAGTTGGTGCCCATTGTGGTGGTATTATCCTGCAATAAATCGTCTACTGCACAAGCCAAATCAAAAATTTCAGTATCATTAGAACCTTTGCTGCAATTTAAACGATCCAACAATATGTGGAGAGCATCTTCTCCCGCATCATTAATCTGAGAGATAACCAACTGCTTATTCCATCTTAGTGCGGTATCCAAAATATATAATGCATCACGTATCAAGTCCTTGCCTGCTCCTGGCTGAATCAAAAAAGGCAATACATAGTTGAACATGCTCTTTTCTACAATTAACGTACGCATAAATCCTTCTGCTTGCGTCTGAATTCTTCCGGTACACTGCCTTCTATCTGCATCGCAAGCTGTAAACATTTTAAGGAATAGAAATAATGCTCTAGCTTTGACAGATTCATATCGATCCCTCTTTATCTTGTTAATAGCACAAGAAATGACTCCTAAATCATGAAGGAGAAGCACATACGGGGTTCCATCTGACGCAAAATTTCCCAAAAACAGCAAAGCTCTTTCTCTCACGTTTTGATCTACATTATCAGCAAATTGTACCATTAGCTTGGTCCATCCAGTTTGCGTCATCATTTTTTGCATATATCCTTCACCAATCTCCAAATACATCATATATCCCACAATTTTGACAATAAAAAGTTGAACTTGCTTGGTGGTTACACTCATCATTTCTCTCATACGAACAAGCATACTAGGAGTATCTGTCTTCATAATCATCCTAATCAACTGGTGCTCTCCATTATCCTTATCATACTCATTTTGTGTCATCATAATGGCAAAAATTGTATTGTAAAGATTAGCACACAAATAAAGCATATCAGGAGACATTTCTTGCCTGTGAATCGGTTGGATATCTAATACCATTCGCTGAAGAAACGGCCAAATACCTACACAAAACTTTACAGGTGGTTTTACTGCTTCCCACCGAGACAATGCCAAAGATAAATAAACCATGTATGGAACTAAACCTATGCGGGTATCGTTATTTGTAAGGTTAGCATCATAAAGAAGAAACAATTCTTGGAAAAATAACGATTTTGGGTTTCCCATGTCGATAATTGGTGATCTCATAATGTCTGCTACGGCATGTTGTGAAGTAAGTGCTAAATTGCTAAGTACATCCCAGACGCGCTGTCGGACTTTTTGAGACATGCAACCATTCTTGCCTTGATGGAAAAGCCTCAACATGGTAGGAATTGTTTCCGATACAAATTTACACTTGAAGATTTCAATCGCCAGTTTGTCTGCCAATTCTTGCTGTGAATATGTTAGATTGACAAGACAGGACATTGCACATTCTACGTATTCTAAACGGGAAGGATCTGTTGTTTGACAGTAGCGAATTAATGTAGGAATATAAGGCATAATATGACGCATAATGTGGTGGCCAATTTGGTATTCATCTGCAATCTTAATCATGTGTGTTAGATGCTGTAAAGATTTCAAATCTCCGTTTTCTAATGCTTTTGGATTGAATGAATTAAGGTAGGTTTCGAATTCAGATGCTTTTGGTTCTTGATAATCTCTGCGACGTGCCAACAACTTTTGATCGCGTTTGCCTTTGCGGATAGAAATTTGAGTGTCCAGCCTTTTTTGTGTTTTTCCAGATATTCCTTTTTTAAAGTCTTCTTTTCGAAAACTTGATGATCCCTCATCTTCTGTGGCAGACCCTCTCATTTTTTTTTATAAAATAATTTTACAATCCATTGCTTGATGATCTGACAAAGTGAAAAAATTTTCTCCGTCTCCCTCAAAAAAGATGGAATCTGAAAAGTTGAATGCATGTCCGTCGGATGGTGCATACAAAAAAGTGTAATCTAAACACATTTTCTTATCCCAGTCCTTTTCCAACGTCAGAATTCGTTCACCCTCAATAGCATAAGTATCTGGAAAAGTATTACACAAATTTCGCACTTCCCATCCGTCTCCGTCCAACTCTTGTTTTAAATTACCTAGCAAACGCTCATATTCTAATGGACTACTGTGCTGATCCAAATTAAAGTCTCCACAAATAAGAGCTGCCGCTTTTGTTGTTGCTACTTTCTTTCGTACAAAAAATGCTAGCTCTTCTGTTTGTTTTGCTCTAGCTCTGATGGTATCATCCACATTCCATCCAGTATGAGTTGATTGCATATGTGTGTTAAACACATGAAGGTATTTTCCAGAAGCAGGAATTCTAATCAAACTATGCAAACAAATCTTGGGTGCCCAAGAATCAATCAAGACACCAGCAGAATAATGCAATGCATCCGTTTCAATCATTGGATACTTTGAAAGAATAACTATACCAGCATCAAGAAAGGGGATTTTTAAAGACAGATGATGATCAGAGATGATAAATGGAGCAGCACCTCCAATTGCTGCGTGTTGGTAACCACATCTTTCAGCAGCATTCAAAAGTTTGTGTTGTCTCCAAGTAAAGGTAGCAAACATTTCTTGTAAACAAATAATTCCAAAATGTGGCAAATGCTCTTCAATAAAAATATCTAGCCGTTCATTCTTCCAATCATTTTCCATATTTTTGACAAACCACAGCGAAGGTCGCATAAAAATGTTGAAAGATAGGACTCGAACCACGTTGATTGAATCTGATTCAACATCTCGAAGTAACATACCGTCGCCTCTACCATTGTAAAGAACTACATGCTGAGAGCGATTTACAGCATAAGGACCTAACAAAACAGCACCACCTACAACAATACCGCCTACAGGTCCTGTAAGTAAAACAGCTCCTAAAGCAGAAGCAGCTCCGGCAAGATAATAAAGTTTCTTCATTTATTTTTTCCGCGACCGACCCCCTTATATATCTGTAATGCAAATATAAGATCCGCTATTTGGAAAACGAAGTCCATCGCCGCTAACAACATCTCTAAACTTGACTTGATCGCCTACAACTAGATCCCCTTCCCAAATAATACGGGGTCTAATAAGTTCAGTAGCAGCAGTACTCACATCATTAATGTGCACCGTTACTACCGGGAACCCAACCAATGCTCTAAAGGAGCCTTCTACTCTATACGTACCGTTAAAAGGAACAGTGAATACAATGTTATTCCAATTAGAAGGAACATTAGTAAATACAGGATTCCATCTAACATCTCCAAACCCATTGCTTGGCGTTTGGAAATGAGGACCTGCTCGAATGTTTACATTATCTCCATCTGCAACACGAATAGAATTTGATTCTATCTCGTTATAAATAGTCTGTAGAGTGAATCTTGTCCCCGTAACAGTAGTAACACTATTTACAAATCCGTTATTGGGTGCAGTATAATCACTGGTGACTGTAATGTATGTTGTTTGACAAATTTCTTGCTGTCCTGGTAAAAGTGTTCCGATATTTTGATCAACATTCATGGGGCTACAAATAAAAGTAGAAAACCGAGTATCACTAATGGATACATCTGTAAGTGTTTCAGTACCAACATTTTCTACAACAAATTGGATCGTTAAAGTATCTCCGGGACTACTACAAGGAAATTGTTTCGCAAGGCCCGAAGTTTGAGTAATGTTCAAGGCCGAAAATGTTGTTTGTGTAGTATTGGCAAAAAATGTCTCATTGACAAAAATTTCTTGCAAAGAAGTGATTCCGGTCCCAGAAGCAAATTCTGTAACTTCAAATCCACCCATTTGAATATTCATCAGTGTAATGGTATAATTTTCTATATATTCCACTTTCTCCATAGGTGAAAGACTAGAAAGCGTTTCAAACCTACTAGTCACGTTCAAAAGTGTTTCGTTACCAGTGTTAATTAGTTTGGTTGTAATGGTGATTGTATCATTTGAAGAAAGCATACCATCTACTCCTAAATCAATAACTTGGTCAAACATAATGGAAAGTTCTGTTTTCCTGTTCACGTCTAGGGGTGTGATATCTAGCGTGGAATTGGTTACCGTAGTAACATTATCAATACCAGTGACAAAAAACTCATAAGGTCCTAAAGATCCTCGAGCAAGATCAAATGCATCCACCATTCGAATAGAAACACACGCAAACTCTTCCTCTGGGTTCATATCTCCAATAGTATTATCTAAAAACGCTGGTGCACAGACAGTTTGAGTAAAATCCGAACTAAATAATGCTACTTGGGGAATAAGAACATTTCCTCGGTTAGCAACTAAACTTTGCACAACAAAAACATCTCCAGCACTCAGCATCATATCATCACCCAAAAACAATTCAGAAGTCTGATTAACAAGCAACAAAGGCATAGGTAGCTCTTGAGAATTTAAAGCATTATTATTATTAGTGATCACTACTGGAATGGTAACCAAAGCAGTAATCACTCCCAGCGAAAGAATAATAAAAATAAATAACCCACAAATTTGACGTCTTCTCTTATCTTGGTTTTCTACCTTATATAGAACAGGCTTCATATTTTTATAACACTGTTTTTTTTATAGATAAAATTCCTATTTGATGTTTGTATAAAATATTTTTTAATACTCAATTTCTGAAAGCTGAAATGTGGGCCACTTCCAATTTACGCCAAAATCGTAGAATGAAAGGCGCTGGATGGGTTCATGTATCGGATAAACCTTCAATATTGGATCGTATTTTGGCAATATGGACACTTTTTATGCTTTTCTTTGTTACGTTGTTATATGCAGTATTAATACCACTTTTTGTTTATTTAATATGGATATACAAGAGTTTTGTTGGTGCCATAGTATTGTTTATAGTTACTTCATCTCCTTTCTGGGCTAGTGGTCATTGGAGAGCGTTTGGAAACACGTTTGGGTTTAGAGCTTGGAGAAAGTATTTTGAATTGAGAGTGTACAAAGAAGAGCTTTTCAAGCAAAGCAAAAATGTTTTATTGTGTTTTGCACCTCACGGATTGTTTCCTTTGGTACTTCCAATGTTGAGCGAACCTACATACGATATTTTTCCTGAATTCAATGAAAGAACACCCAATATGGCTATTGCTGACTGTATGTTCTGGACACCCATCCTTTCTCCGCTCCTTACATGGTTGGGCTGTATAAGCGCTAAAAAGGAAGTGATGAGAACCCATTTGAGGTACAACAATGTGATGGTACTTCCAGACGGAATTGCTGGAGCTTTTCATTCTAGGAGAGAAGAAGAATGTGTATATATTTCCAAACGTAAAGGCTTTATAAGATTAGCCATTGAAGAAGGCTCTCTTCTAGTTCCCATCTATTGTTTTGGTCATTCACAACTTTATGATGTTTATCCAGGACACGATTCTTGGCTTGCAAGCATATCTAGACGTTTTCAATTCTCACTCATTTGGTTTTGGGGAATTTGGTGGTGTCCGCCAATGCCGCATCGAGTACCCATGTTGGTAGCAATAGGAAAAGGCATAAAAGTAGTGAAAAGAACAAATCCTACACAAGAAGAAGTAGATGCTGTACATGAAATGTTTGTATATGCACTGAAAGACTTGTATAATCGACATAGAGAAGGTGTTCCTGGATATGAGAATAAAGAACTTAAAATTTTATAGAGATACAATCGCAACGATAAAAGAGATAACCAAAGAATGCAAGGTATGCTAAAGGTATAAACACTTTTTCAAGTTTAGAACGTCCTTGATTATAGCTATCTATAATCATTATACTCATCATAATGAACACTAGAATTAAAATCAGACCATCAATCATGTTTTATTTTTCACCATTGCTTCCAGTTCTGCCTTTTCAATAGTCAAATTTTCCAGCCTTTCGTATGGATCTTCTATGATCAAAAGAGAAGAAAGCATTGAAATTGGCACAAATATAGGCACTAAAACTATTGACGGATCGCCAATGTAATAACAAATTCCCGAAAAAAATGCCGGACAAGCCAAGTGCCATAAACGGTTTGGCAACCGTGTACTGATATAATTCAATTCTGCGGTAACAGAAGCTAATCTAATAGATGGATCCAAAGATGGTTTAAAAAACCCCTTCTTCATAATTTTTTTTATTCCAAAAATGTAAATGTTTCCAATACAACTTGTCCTGTAGCAAATTGTCGTCCAAATGTCAAGTAATGCATTCCATCTCTAGAAAATGGACATTCATTAAAAAACCCAATTCCTGCAATCGAGTCTGAACAAACTACCCACTCTTGTTGCAAAGGTTTCCATTCATGAATTGAAAAGAAAAATGTTCTGTTTCTAGCAGCTACAAATCTCCCATCATAGGACATGCATGTGTCAGATCTTTCGAGCGCGGAAAGTTCAGGAAGCACAACGTTATTAGACAGGGGTCTAGCAATCCACAATTGATCCAATTCTGACCAATCATAAACAATGCCATTGAAAATAGTATTTCCATCAGTACTAATTTCAGCAGATATTCCAGGATTGGTGAAAGAAGTGTCAACAACATCATCTATGGTGACTGTATAGTTTATAACTTGGCCTCGTTGGTTCCAAGCCGTTCCGTTCCATTGAAAAACAAAGGTAAAAGCATTTGCATTGGGAGGTGGTAATGGTCCTGTACCGCTACGTATTGATCCAAACGTTACCACATAAGTGTCTGTGTCTCCTGAAATGTCAATTTCCCATGTTTCAGTAATAAGCGATATTTCTGCCTCATCATATTGAGCAATAGACTGTGGCTCTCCCCTTATAACCCATGTGCTTCCATTCCAATCATACACTGATGTGCTGGCATTTGTTATTGTATTTAACAAATCCGTATCAAAAGAAAGGGCAATGGTATTTCCATTGGGACTAATTGCTACTTGATTTTTGATGAACGCAGTTCCTCCCATACTGGGAATGGAAAAATTTTCATCGGGTGCAATAAATGTTTGTCCTCTTTGTACCCAAACACCACCAACAAAGTCCTTGACATAAATAAGTGCTCGATTTTTTGGAGCATTCTCGGCGATAACAGCAAGAGCCGCAGTATTTCCGTCATCCGATAAACTGGCACTGATTAACTTGAGATTATTTAGCGGAACCATGTCTACAGTTAGTGTGTTTTGGTCTCCTTTGGGTATCCAATTTGTTCCATCAAATTCATATATTTGAGGAATTCCTTGATCAAATGGAACAAACATTGGAAAGGCAATAACTGATCCATCTGCGGATATTGCAGTAGAATAATCATCTACTGCTCCGTTAAAAGGCTGTATAATATCTTGACCATATTGTGTAGAAGTTCTGTTGCAAATTTCTGTTGGAAACACAACCACAGTAATTTGCTCCGTGTTATCAATTTCACCATTATTGACGCTAAGTGTAGAATTTAACAACCCGTCAGTTGGTTGTATCTCGTAAATATTTGTGCACATGAGCATTCCTCCACTTGAAGAAAGAATAGTAGGAATTGGAGGCAAACAAGTCATTTCAACGCCACCAAGTAACGTATTGGTAAGTGAACTGACATTAAAGTCCGAATTGATTACATTATTCTTCAATATGACAGAAATTCGAATCTGATTATTGTTAATTTGTGTTAATGTTTGAGATAGAATCACTTGTCCACCATCTACTTCTTGACGGATTGAAGCTCTAGATATTAATGTAGGAATCAACACAACTGTAGTAATAACTGCTCCATATAAGAAGAATAGACCAAAGCAACAAAACCAAGAAAAGAAAGCTGATGGTCTTCTCCTTCTTGTTTGGTTATCTTCTTTTTGCTTTGGATTCATTTCTCACAAAAAAAAAGGAACTTAAGATATACACTTGCACAATTTTTTTTAAATATTTAAAGGGGGTTATTGCAAGAAATGGCTAAAAATCATCCTTATTTGACTGATGAAGAAATGCAACAGTATAGAGATGAAATGAAAAATTATGCAATTAGTATTGGAGTTAATGCTGCTGTATATGAACATATTATAAACGTTATTGTGAGAGAAGACAATGATATTTTAGGGCATAGAACCCCAAAAGGATGGATTGATCGAAGCTTGTGGATGTATCAACCCCAAACTATATTTGAAATAAAATAAACTTTTTGAATACATGGGGGTTGATTACTACGCCCATTCTCTTTTTTAGACGCTATTAAAGATTTTATTAGTTCTAAATTCCTTTCTTTTTCAACTCCTCTCTGAGCGCTTTTACAATCCAAGGCATTTCCTCTTCTACGAGCTCTTCTTCCTCATCGTCCTCCAAATTTGCGATGCAAACATCGCAGTAGACGCGCTTAGGAAATTCGGTACCGGCATGGTAGTAGTTGTACTGGTGTTCTTGAATTCTATCAGGGTTCGTGTCCAAATACCAGCATGCGCCAGCGGGAAAGCATCGAACATCATCTTCCTTAATCTTTACAAACATGCGTGAGGATTTGATGGGATTTTTGCAATTTCGAGCGCAATCACATAGAAAGTATTCATCCTCAATAGCTTTCTGCCATGGCTCATCCAGCCATCCATTTTCAACGCAATTTCGCAGATATGCTTGAACACTCTCAAAAAAATTAGACGGCAAGTCGTACTTTTCAGCTCTCAATTTTTCCAACTTGCGCAGCCGCTCCTCGTCTCCAAGCTTTGACTTCTTCAGGAATAGAACACTTTCAAGCTCTCTAATCTGTTCTGCATTCAACTCTGTTTCATCAATCGTACGCTTCAGCCCCTCCATGTTTTTTCAAAAAATTTATTTACCAATCAAATTTTCAAAAATTTTCAACTCTCTCTCAGCGCTCTCCTTGGAGTCGCTTCCATGCACAGCATTTTCTCGTAAAGTACGTCCATAAATCTTTCTAATAGTTCCAGTAGAAGATTTTTGAGGATCGGTAGCACCCATAAGTTTTCTCCATTTATCTACAGCATCATTTTCAGGGAGCCACAACCTCATGAGATAAACTTGTCCTGAACACATATATTCACATAAAGGAATGAAAAAATCCCTCTCCTTATGTTGTGCATAAAGATTTTTGGCTTCCTCCATAGTAAACTGGTGAGTAATCATTAAATCTATAGAAAATCCTCCATTTATAATCAAATTAACAATACCACCCGCATCATAAAAAGAAGTGGGTTTAATGACTCCAAAAGTAAATGATCCACCCTTCATATTATTTTTTAAAAAATGAGGGGTTTATTACTGGAAAAAAGAAAAGCAAGAGAAGAAGCAGAAGATCCTCAAATTATCTTCAACTCAGCAATGATACAAATTTCCTATAATGAAACACATGCTTATCCTCAATTCGAAAGAGCTGCAAAACGCGGACATCAAGAAAGTGGATGGATCAATCAAATTTTGAAAAAATCAAACCTTGATAATAATCAAAATGTCGCGGAAAACTTTGTGAAAACAGAAACTGCTATTGGCTATTTTATCGCGGCAGAATTATTTTTTGATATTAATAACCAAAAATCTGTTGAATATTTACAGAAGAGTCGTGAATTGGGCTGTGTATGGGCAATTGTAAAATATTCGGGTGATATGTGCAATAAGCAACATCAATTTCCAGATATAGTAAATCATCATATGAATGTGATAAAAAATGCCGCTGAAGAAAATAATCCTGAAGCTTGTTTGGTATATGCACATTACTTGGGGTATAAACGTTCAAAAGGAGCTTTAGAATATGCAATCAAATCATACGATTTGGGTAACAAATATTCCACACGTCTAATAACAACAATGCTCGCGGTTAAAGAAAATGATTATTTGTCAAAAGCAATATTTTATACCTCAAAATATGAAAATACGGTATTTCCAACAATGTTGCGTCATATATTTAACAAAAAAATTTATATAGTTTCAAATTGCACCAGTTTACCACTACAAGTTGGAAGAACAATGTATTGGCAATTTTATCAATCTAAACAAATTCATTATTCGGCAACAAAAGAAATTATCGAATTTGCAGAGAAATGTATGGATTATTATTGTGAAATGATGGATTTGCAGCAACAATCAATCTTTAGCTTTTTGTTATCATGGAATTGTGTAACAGGCGGAATGAAGGATGTGGGAAAACTGATTGCAAAAATGGTTTGGGATTTTCGCTATGAAAATGCAATTAAAAAATTTGATTCATTTTAATTTTTCTTTCACATGTAGACAAAATTCCTTTTCATCTGTATATTCATTTGCACTTGAATAATAAAGCTTCCATGCTTTTGTTAGAGGATGTTTTGGATGCTTCTTTTCCAAAAAATCAAGTGTGTCATTCATCATATTTACTGTTGCTTCTCCAAAATCAAGTTCAGGTTCTCTTTCTCTCTTTTTATTTTTGGAAGTCATTTAATCCTCTTAAAAATATTTCACAAAATTCTTTTGCGTCTTCAAAATTTTTGGATTTGAAGCCCATAAATTTGTTTTTTTTTTTCAAAAATGTCTTTGCGTAAAAGGGCTTTTTACACTTATTCCGCTCTTCCCCCCAAAGGCGAAAGAATTTGGAAAGATTACCTTCTTTTTGTGCCTCGCTACATTAAGAATTTTGTTACTCGAGTTCTAGTAGTCTTTGGATGGCGTTTCATCGTTTTTTTATGTGCCTCCCAATTGTGCCTCAAAGGATGCGCCTACTATCTCAGTATGGCAGTTGCACTTCCTTTATTTAAGAATGTATTTGGTGTTAGTGCTTATCGCTTCCAACTTTATATGATGATTATCATGCTTCCCTGGAGTATCAAACCCATTCTTGGATTGCTTTCTGATTTTTTTTTAATTGGTGGATATCACAAACGTTTTTGGCTGTTTAATGCTTTGGGTGTGGGCGCTCTGGGATGTGGTTTTGTTTTTCTTTCTTACTCACTTCAATCAGTTATTGGTGTTTGTATTTGTTTTATGGGCGTACAATATCAAGTTGCTCTTTTCGATTTGATGAGCGAAGGCGCTTACAGTGCTGCCATGAGAAAACATACATACACTGGTAGCGATTTGGTGGTTGTAACACAGTTGTTTCAAAACATTGGTGGGATCATTGCCATGTGTATGATTGGACCAATGGCAGATGCCAATCTTTTTATCCCTCTCTTTATAATCAACATTGTTATGTGTTCCATACCCGTTCTTCCCTCAATTCTTGGCTGGCTTCCTGAAGAAAAGTATCCTTACGGCGTTCCTCAAGGAAGTGATAACTGCCTAAGTAAGTTCCGCATCCATCCTGTTGAACACAATATTATTGAAGGACAGAGATGGATGATTGGTGTTATTATTTTCACTGGTTTAGCGGCACCTACAGCAGCTATTGTTTCCAATGTTGCTGATGCTGGTTATGGAGTTGTTTTAGCGTTTCTCCTTACCTCATTTGCTTTGATGGGAGCTTATTTTGTTTTTCCTCGCCTAGTTTTCAAAGTAGCTCTATATCAGGTGGTAGTATTACTTGGTGCGCCTTCGTTGAGTGGTGCTATGGATTATTTTTATACTGGCAGTGAAGAATGCGTTCCTGGTGGTCCTCATTTTGATTTTGCCTTTTATCAAACGTATGCTGGGCTTGTTGGTACTTTCTGTGGGTTTATGGGAGTTTTATTGTATCAAGTATCACTTTCCAAGGTCAAATTTAGATGGGCGTTTCTTTTTCCTGCTATTCTCAAAGGAATTATTGGTTTGTCTGATCTTTTTATTGTTACTCGTACCAACATTAAGCTGGGTATTCCTGATAGAGTTGCCTACATTGTGGGAGAAGCTGTAATGGAACCAGTCATATCTTCTTTAAACTACATTCCTGCTATGGCACTTCTTTCGCGTGTATGTATATCAGGAATGGAAAGCAGCACGTTTGCATTCTTGGCAGGCATAAACAATTTTGCTTATATGCTAACGCGAATGAATGGTGCCTTTATTTTCCGTGCGTCAGGAATTAGAACTGATGTACCATGCAACTTTGATAATTTATGGATTTTAGTACTTTCTTGTCATTGTATTGGACCAATGATTACAGGTGTAGCTGCTTGTTGGTTAATACCTGCTGTAGATCAAAACGCCAAGCTAAATCCAGATGGAACACTTGTTGATGAAGTTCCTCTTGATGACGATAATGATTTTGATTCTCCTTTTAGCGACAGTGATCAAGATTTATTGAGTCATAGTCCTTTCAGTAGTATGGATGGTGAAATGGAATTCCTCTGAAAAAAAAAATACATTTTTCAGCGTCTTTTAATGGGCTTTTTGTTTCTGTTGGAAGGCTTTGGTGGTGGTGCTACCAACAATAAATCTTGTCTTCTTCCACCAGCTAATCTGGCATTTCTCTCGTTTCTTTGACGTTCTCTTTTTTCAGCATCCAGTCGGTCATCTTCTTCCTCTGCATTCTTTCTCTGCCTTCCTACACCAGCAATAACTGCAGTATCTTTGCTAATGATTTTTTTTCCAAATCTAGACATGTCTGTAATACTCAAAACTTCCAGATACGTTTGCATCTTTAGTCCTCGAGTTTCGTCGCTCATATTGATTGGAAATATAACATTTTTCAACCTCTGAGATAACAAATAATCCTTAATGTTCCATCTTGTGTTGATTGCTTTCAAAAATTGCTCTTGTTCATACTTAAACACATTCTTTCCAAGACCAGCAAATCCTGTAACTAGTCCTAGAAAATTAAAGCTAGATAAGCCTTGTGTTGCTGCCAAAAACATGCTCCCATATTTAATCCATGTATTGTATGAATTACTTTGTGCTAATCCCCAAATAATAAACGCTTGATACATAAAAGTAAAAAATGCAGCCGAAACAGAAGATCCAATATTGGATGCGGCTTTCCACATAAAATATCCATCAGAATGATAATTTGGATCTCTTTGCTCAATAATGAAAAATACAATGGTCGTTAAAAAAAACCAGGACGATAAATAAATCGCTGATGCTGCAGGAATTAAATTCATCACCATGGTAATCAACTGTATATATTTTACCGCATTCAAAGGATTAAATGTCGTAAAAGCTTCACCGGCATATCCTATTAGTTTATGAATATCATATACATCAGCTGGAAGCGGTGCTCTTAAAATTGTATCTGTTATTGTCTTAATTGATGCTCCGCTGTTTGGAGCTACACCTGCTGCAAACATTCCAGCTGAAGGTGGTGTTGGTTTTGGAGGAGGAATATAATCTTGAACGTTAGGTCCGCTAACAGTTTGTATACTTTGCAATATTTTGAAATATATAAAGACATCTGCAGCAAAAGCTACAACTCCAGTTATCATAATCCAAAGTCCTTTTTGTTTGGAAATACTTTTTTTTTTCAAGTTCAAAGCTGAACGAATAATGTTGTATTCATCAACTTTCTTCATCAACTTTGCCCATTTTGTTATATAAGCATTTTGTTGCTCATTAGCTTTGAGTACCATATATGCTTCGGTTGTAACATCCCTAACCTCTGCATCAAGTGCATATTCAAAATCTCTTCCTTGATTTTGCTCTCTATACCTTAAGAAAGCTAACAACCCTTCTTGGATATCTTCTGTACGCGAAAAGTCCTGTAGATTTTCAAACTCTATAATGTTTTTCATCTTTTTGATGATATCATCTTCAACCGCAGACATTCTTTGTTTTAACTGTTCCACTGATCGGTTTTTGAAATCGTTTCTCATCAGTTCTTGTTCTGCTGTAAAAGTTTCGTTAAAGGTTCCATAAATTCCATCATCTTCACTAAACATATTTGAGCCTTCCTTTTGTCTTAACAATGCTCTTGCGTCACCCAACTCACTCTTACTTAAAGGTTGGCCCTTTCTAACCTTTGACATGTAATAAGCCAAATCCTTTTCCTCATCTTCGGTCAAATTACCACCAATTAATGCTTCCAATTTTTGTTGTAACGAATATTTTGTTTCCAATTCGGCCTTTAGCAAAACAGATGTACTATACTCATTAACAATCGAAAGATAGTTTTGCAATTCGAGAGGTGCAAATCCCGTTTTAGCCTTTAAAACTTTTAAAAACAAATCGGTATCAATCTTGGTATCGGTTTCATCAACAAGTTCCAACGTGTTAGTTTCATCGTCATCGACATATTGTTTCTTTCCATTGTCCAGGGCTTCAAAACACTGAGTAAATAATTCTGCAACATCATCATCATATTTTGCAGAATTTTTGTACATCTCATTCTTCCAAAATTGATTGCTTCCTTCTATATCCGCTTCCACCGTTTCTGCAATGTTGACTGATTGATTCAAAACCTCCTTAACTTCTTCTGACAAATTCGGATTTTTCAACAATTCTTGTGTCTTCTCTTTTGTTTTGCGTATATTTTCTATTTCATCAGCAGCCGGAGCCGAATCTAGCGTTTGCATTACACCAGACATCATAGATCCAAAAGTGGTTTCAAAAAATGGAGCAAGTAATTGAAGACTACCAAACAAGGATACGGCAACCGTTTTCAAAGCATCAATCAACTTGGTGAGCCAAGGCAAATATTGAACAATCCATTCAACTGTTTGGGTTATCGAATCAAATATCCAACCAGTTAGTTTAACTGCATTTTCTCCCAAATAACCAACAATCATTTTGATCGTATCAATAATCTTATCGGCAAAAGATTGTAGCATTTTCTCTACAATAAACGTTTCTTTGCCAGCAAATTTTGAAACATTGTTGATAAAACTCATCATATAAAAAGTAGTTTTGACAATCTTTCTCTTAATATCCGTTCCGTCAGGAACAGCATTATAAATAGACTCCATGCTGCCATAAACAAAATGAGTCATTGTTCTTCCGACTTGATACAGAAATGTCCGAATTTTGTCTACCACCAACAAAAGACCATTCATAACTTTGTGGGCAACGCTTTCAAAAAATGAAGTATTGAAGTAGTCTGCCATAATAGCAAACAATCCTTTGGTTTCTTCCTCGCTTTGTGTAACTGCATTATTTTCATCTTCTCCATTTTGAAAGAAGGAAGTAATATAATCCCAGACATAGGCAATCTTCTTCTTGACCCATGTAACAATATCTTGTAAAGCTTTTCCAGTTGCGATACCGGCCAATTTTAGTCTATCGTATAGTCTATCCAAAATGGTAGGGATAGAAATGTTTGATTCAACTACCACTTTCCAAGGTAAATCTTCAATGGTTTTCCCCGTTTCTTGGAATTGATTGGATAAACTCTCGGAAACTTTTTGCCAAACCTGTGTTTGGTGATCTTTTTCAGATATTTCAGCTCCAATAGGCATACATATTTCAATAGCCTTTGACGTCTCCCGATTCAAATAAATGTCTTCAAACGCTTTAACATGACAAGCATCTTTCCCATACTGTTGTTGCAATAAATCTCTCATTTTTTTTTCACTTTCTTTACAAAAGGAAATAAGTTTTTTTTAGATATTTATAAAAATGTAAATTTATTATCGTATTTCCTTACACAACAAGAAAATGATCACTTGGCCATTCTACTTCTAATCGTCTAACGACGTCTTCCTCAACAGGCCCTGCTTTTTGATAGGCTTCTACAATATGGGTGGCAATCGATATAGAATGATATTTTTTGGTATGCAAAGAGTGCAATGCATCATCTCCTTCTGCAAACTTACTTAAATTTGTAGGTTGATTCCCTACCAATCCCAGTTGTTGCATTGTATCTGCCATAATACCAAAGTTTTCTGGATTCAACTGTGAAAGAGAATCGCGCAAAGGCTGAATCAACTCTGCATCAATCATTGCATGATTATATCTAGCATTTCCATTCACATATTTTTCACTAGTTTCAACTGTTTCCAAAATACTTCTAATATCCGAAATCTGCAATTGCATTTGCTTATCGAATTCTTTAAATTGCTCAGATAGAATATTTAAAACCTCTTTCACAGTTTCATAAACTGATTTCTCAGTCTGTTTTTCTTGTGGATAAAAAAAATTTGTTATTTCGTCCTCCGTAAGCAATACATTACTAGAGTTTCCTTTACTCAGTTCGATTGCTGTAAATAAAAAACTTATGTGCAAGGTCATATTATATATTAATTCTCTGAGATTGTATAGATCATCCTCCATTTGAGATGATTCGATAAGCTCATAACCATGTTCTATATTCTCGTTTTCTTCGTCTGTTTTTTTACAATATATTTCTTTTTCTTGGTTTTCTTTGTTATTTATAATAATACTTCTTTTTACATAAATATCATTTCCTTCATAGATTATCCATGGGTATGACATACCATCAACTTGAAATTTTTGTAGTAATTTTGATTTCAACTTATCATTATTTTCTATGACATCAGCAATATCACTCAAATATCCAACAAAAGATTCAACAGCCGCTTTTGTACGACTTGTAAATTTTGATACTTTTTTTATCCAATCATCAAATTCTTTGTATAAAGAAATCAAAGTTTCCTCCAACTTTTTTTGTAATTGTTTCTTATCATCATCATCTTCAAAATAATCAGTTGCATAATTACGCTTCTGATCACTTTGATTGTTGTTTCGAGGCAATGCCTGTTTATTGCGAATTCCTTTCGACAATAGATCTAAATATTTAATATACTCTTTGTATTGATTTTTTGTATTTTCATTATAAGCCGGTAATACAAATGTAACAGTGCTCATTTTACAAGCTTCTTTTATGTTTTAATTGTTTTTTTTCCAACCAATTACTAAATTTAATTTTTTATTTCTACAAGTTCCTGCCTAATTTCATCAGGTAAAAAACTAATCATTCGATTCACTACATTGACGTCTTCTTGTGATGATACATTTGCTAAAAATTCTATTATAACACGTGCATAATCTTGTTCAGACATCAATCCGGTTGCATAAAGACCGCTATATGCATCTGCTTTTTGTTCAAACCCAAGCTCTGCAAGTTCTTGAGAGGCACGTTCGGTATTTTTCCTCTTCAATGCTTCTATCAGCGGACGGTAACCGGCTGATTCAAATTGATCCAAAAATTTTGTTGGAAAGTATATCCAGCCTAATGGAGCATTACCATCAATAATTCCAAGCTCAATTTCTTTTGGTAATAATTGTTTTCCTTGTAATTTTATCGGCTCTTCTTGTATTCCATCAAATTGAAACCATTTTTTTGATCTCGGATCACGGATAACAGTCGTCCAATGTTTTCTACTTTGATCAAAAATAAATACAGAAAACAAAGTATAGGCACTGTTTTCCAATTTTAGAGGAATTTGAAATTTGGATGATGATCCCAAATCTGCTGATACTAAGACGATTTCTGCATCATTTTGTATTCTCTGTTTTGTTATTTGAGATACGGGAATTTCAACCACCTTGTCTGTAATCTGATAAAATTGGGAAATAGAATCAAGCAATGCTCTTGGATCGTCTGTCAAATCAGCATTATCGATATTAAAGCATTGACTCCAAAATTGTCTAGTTTTACATATTACTCTATTACCGAATGGATCCGGGTTTTGAGCAAATGACATATCCGTAACAATTGCTTGATGGAGTTCATCAGCGTGTGTCCATCCTTCTTTTTGTCCTTGTCTTCTACATTGATCCGATTTATCACGCACATATGCCCGATTAGCCTTCAATATTTGTTGCTCCAGCCAAGAACCAGGCAACTTGAAAAAGGCAGAAAAAAAGGAATCATATGGACATGATGTGTTTGGATTTTTAAAGTTGCTACTAGCAATAGCTACGGGTCCATCCGAAACAACTCCTGATTTAAAACTCTTTCTAATAATCCTTAATGGATCAGGAGTAAAATCAATGTATGGATTTGTAATTTCTTCAATCTTCTTGTTTCTAACATCTAAAATTTGCTGTTTTTCCAATTTTTCCAATTCCAGATTTTCTGCATTCAATTCACGCACATACTTTTGGACATTTTTCTGAATTTCTATCATTTCTTTGCGATCAGCATCTGCAAATTCGTTATCCTTCAATTTCTGAACTTTTGTGAATTTTTCCAACTTTTGTTCCCACACATTATAAGTCTGCATCAAATTCGAAAATGCCTTTGAAGAATCTGCATCCTTGAAACTTTTACGTATCTGAAGCGTTTGATTCACTAACAATGCTAACTGTTGAAATGCTGCATCCAACACAGGAGCAGGTGCTTCCAAAGCTTTTTGATATTCCAAAGCTTTCTTTGCCTTTTCAAAATTTAAATTGGGCACATCTTGAAAAGAAAGCATCACATCAATGACAGAAGCATTAGATTTTTGTTTGAAATAATTGTTGACACTCTTTTGAATGTCTTTCAAACGCTCGATACCAACCCGATAAGATTTACGGAACGCTCGGATCAATCTTCTATCATCCTCGGATTCCACTTTTTGTTTCAAATCATCAGATAACGCCGCTACAATGTTTTCATATTCCGTAACGATGGCAACATTGGGTATGCTATCAATGGAATTTGCCAAACGAGAAAGAATAATTGACAATTGTCCAGTTTCTTTTTGTAACGTTCTAACTCTAGCCGCGTCTAATTTGTTTGGACTAAGCAAACGAATTCTTCCCTTTCCATCAATCTCTATCCAATTTCGCGTGTCTTCGTTAAAGTATACAGAAGCATACTGAATGCCAAATACTTTGTAATTAATTGCATCTTCCCATTCTTCCTCGATTCTTGGAGCAGTCACCTGTGGGTTTTGTGGTCTATTAAATGTATCCACCAAAAAAATTAACTGCTTCAACGTTTCACGCGTTTCTATGGGCATTTCCTTATACGGATTATACACCGCAATAGTGTTGTCGTCCAGGTAGTCATCATAGGAGTCGGAAAATTTTTGGTAAACATCAATTAGAGATTTGGATAAGCCTTTTAGAAGCTTTTGTATCTTTTGATGAATCATATCATAGCTATTACGAGAACCAAAAGCAGTACCAACTTGATAATTTTTCTTAATGGATATCTGAATATCCTTTAAATCGTCTTCTGAAAGAATTTCCATAATACGATCAGGACCATAGCTATACCAGACCTTGTAGGGAATAATTTCTCCCATTTTGTTACTCAGTGTCAAAGCATACCATTTTCCTAAGCTGTGTTTTCCTGCTCTAGAGCACATGGAATCCAAAGCTTTGATTGCTTCATAGGGAAATTTACCATTTTTTGATGGATACGATAGATATCGTTCTATAATTTGAAGGTTTTCCAAATCTATTTCTTTTTCTTCATCTTGAATAGTAGGAATCTTTTGCAAAAAGAAATCATCTAAAGGTTGATCTTGATGGAGCAAAGCTTCTTCAATTTCTTCCAACAATAATAAACGAACCATTTTACAAGAATAATTTCCGACGGGAGCACTGTCTGGATAAACAGCATGATATTCCTTATTAATCAAAAGCTTATCTGTCCCATAATAGGGCGACACCCAGTTGCCTAGCATTTTAGGGAGGAATTCAAACCGCGACAACAACCAAGAATAGCTAGCCTTGTTTGTGATTTGACGAAATAGTGGAACATTTAAAGCTATGTTCTTATCAGTTCGAGGATCCATAGGCTTTACATATGGGACTCTTTTTTCGAAATTGTAATTATTTGTATTCCATTCGGCCAATGCCATTTTTTCCCTTCTCTATTCTAATTTGTTTTTTTTTTTAATTTAATAATTTTTACCATTCATTTCTTGGGAATCTTTAAAAGTTCTTCCACTCGCTTTTCAAAATCTGGAAATACTTCCAAACATGTTTTTTCCTTTTCTTCCTCAAAAAGATTCTTCACTGAATCGTCGTCATCCTCTCCAAGATCCATATTTTCACATTCATCTAAATCCGCAGGCGGTAAAGCGTTTGTTATTTTCTTGCTCAAGTTACTTATATCTAGTTTGCCGTTATTCTCTTGACAAGTTATAATGTAATTATACCAAAATAACCGATGATGTTTACATTCTTTTTGATGTAAATAACTTAAAATGTCTCCACTCGGGTCTTGCCAAATAATAAAAAACAAAGGATGCTTTGAATACTTTACAAACCGTTGAATACAATCCATAAAGTTTTCATACTCATTTTTTTCATAACTTTTGGTTGTTTTTGTCATATCTTTGCACTTTAAATGCATATAAGCAATTAAGGCGCATCTTTCCGCATCCAAAATGTTTTCAGTGCAGAGCTCTCTTGCAAGTACATACATTAGTTTGCATGCTGATCCATCTTTCATAATTTTGCATAACCGCCTAGGTTTTACTTCTTCTTCCTCCGAGTAAATGCAAACAAAAGGCACGACTGTTTTTTCACACAAAAAGGTGGTACACTGTTCCAACAAATCATCTTGAGATTCTGGCAAAAGTGGTGGTGGTGGTGATGGTACCCCTTCAGACATTTTTAAAAAAAGTAAAGTAGTGAAAATGTTTGGGCTCTCTTCTTCTACAATCGTCCTCCCTTCGTCTTTGAAAGAGCTCCCTGATAATCTGAAAGGAAGCGCTCTGATTCAAATTAGTACACAAGGCGAGTCTTGTCGAAATGCCATAAAAAGTATTTTAAAGGCTCCCAAATTTTTTGAAGATGTCCACATTGTGTTTCAGGCATTTACCGGAGACGATCATTCATTTTATCCTGATTATGCCAACCACAGAAAAGAATTGATCAAGTTGGGATTAGATCCAATTTTGCATTCAACTTTGAATTTGCAAAAATATCAGACGTTATTGGAGATTGAAATTCCACCCGATTGCAAAGCAAAGCCAGGCACATTTATGTCAGGACTGGATTCCATGGCTTATCCTAGTTGTAACGAAGCTGGTGTGTCTTCACAGTTGTCGTTGGTACAGTTTGAAGATACAACTGCTAAAGAACATTTAGAAGCTTTTTGTTTTTATGGGTTTTTATTGCCTCTCCTCTTCTTGGATGCCTGTCGTTCTTTTATTCGTGCTTTTCAGTACCACCGAACAGCCGATGTTCGATTTAGAAGACTGTCGCAGGTTTATCCGTCAACAAATAGAGCACCTTCCGATCGTTGGTTTCTTTGGTGGATTGGTACCGGTATAAGTATATCAAAGAGAGGACATGATGCCTGTATTCAAAGACCCCGAGAACAAGGCATTTCGTTTGTTATGAGAACAATCAAAACACATCGATATCTCAATTGGATTGGTGTTTGGTGGATCGGTTTAGGACTATACTATGTATTGTTTGCTCTTCCCTGGTGGAACTTTATCCTTTCTCCTACTTGGGGATTGGGATCATACATTGTGCGAGACATTTTTCAGCTTCGGTGGATTTTGTGGTATATATTTCATATTTTACTTCTCGGAATGGTTACTTGGTCCAGTGTTGATGAATATCCAAATCTAATGCTAGGACCGCACGTTCTACTATCTAGTTTCTACTTGACGTTTCTCCCGCTTTTTATTGTTATTTGCAAGATTTACCAGCTGAAAAGTAACTCCATCAAAAAGAAGCAAAAACGCAAAGAAAATTAAAAAAAATGAGGGTTGCTTATATTAGTCCTCCTTATAAAGGTCATTATTCTGTATTGCTGCCATTGTGGAAGGAAAATGAGAGCGCTCATCTTTATGTGGTCCGATTTAAAAACGATCCTCAAATTGAGGAAGCTGGTCATGAACGCATTACAGTTATTACTCTCTTACAAAACAGAACATCTGAAGTTGCAAAAGATTTTAATGATGTTCGTTCTTCCAAATTGGAGAATGTGTTGCGGTGCTTCTTGCATAATTTTAACCCAGAACAAGTTGTCTATGACTTTTTTTGTTTAGAAGCAAAAGAAGCTTGTGTATCTTTAGGCATACCTGCTATATGTTCTATTCCAGCAATGCTAAAAGAAGACGAAACAGAAACTTGTTCTGATGGATTACTTCCCAAAGAAAAATTGTATTGGTTGTGGAAGCATCCTTACAAAGTGAGTATTAATCCTGTAGTATTTATGGGACCGCGTGATAGAGGCGACGGAATTGTCCAAGGATTCCCTGCAGAAGAAATATGGGTATGTTTTGGTACAGTTGTTCCTAGATATGCAGGATGTCAAGAACAATTACAATCATTCTTAAAGCAGCTTCAAACATTTGCAGAAAAACACAAGCAAAAACAATTTGTCCTATACAATGTATGCTTTGATCGACAATTTGATCATTTGTTAAATGTTCGTGTTGTTTGGAAGGCAGATTTAGTGCAAAAGCTTCAGTCTTACCCTCCCAAATTGCTTATTTTTCACGGTGGAGGAAACACATACACAGAAGCCATTCATTATAGAGTACCTAATCTATTAGTTGTTCCCTTTTTTGGCGATCAATTTGAAACTGCAAAGCGTGTAGGAAATGTTTATTCTGGAGATTTGGAACAAGATTTAAAACAACTTCAACCAGTTGATTATTCCAATATTGGAAAGCTTGGAAATCCTTTTCAAGATACATTTGAAGATTATTTTCGATCAGGCGATTTAGTATTTGGCCAGAGGAAAAACCGAGATGCGTTACAAGCTAATTTCCCGTATATAGATTTGCATTTAAATCACTATGCACCTTTTGAGGAATTTGCTAATCCAGATCAAGGAGATGTTCCTGCAATAGCAGATGTATACAATGATTCGTATCAAAATTCCAAATACGCGGAAGATCAAACAACAGAGTTTGGCCGGCGTATGTTGGAATACAAAAATGCTAGATTGCAAAATTTGAAGCGAGTTTCACACTCTGAAGAACATATGTTGGTCTATTATTGTGTGGAATTACTTTATTTGACAGTGAAAAATTGGGGAGGTAAAATTCATTTTGTCCTTGGTGAACCTGCTGGAATTGCTACAAATTTCGAGTTGTATGGAATACATATGGACTGGAAAAGCTTATCTGAACATGTTATTTTTTACAACACAAAGGGAAAACGAATACACGCACCATACTATATGAATAACAGAAAAGAACGAAATCTCAAAGAAATAATCATTGCTGAAGGAAGTAGAGACAAAAGTGATATATCAATCAAAGAAAAACAAAATAAGCGTAATTTACCTATAGTTGATAAACATGCCTCTCGAACTGGATATATAACAAAGCATATACCTCCAGATGGAAAATGGCACATTCATGTAGCCACCTGTGATTTACGAATACATTATTATTACAACATTGAAAATCAAGAAGAAAGACAGTATTGGCCTTGGATATATCTTCATAATTACACAGAAGGCCTAAAAGAAGGAAGCATTCAAAGGAAAGCACAAGATATTTTAGAACAAAAAAAAATTAAATCTTTCTCTTCTTTTTATTATTTTCTTCCGTTGTCACCACTAATTGGTATTGTTCCGGTTTTAGCTGTTTTAAATCTTTCCAATAAGCTTCTGCTTCTTCCAAGCTTCCCATCCATTTCAAAGCACGAGTCGGGTAATAATATAGGCTTCGTATACCGTTAAGTGGAAGCACACTTGATGTTTCTCTACTTTGACAGCCTATAAATACCTTTCCTTTGCGATTCAACATGGAATAGACAATATCAGAAATATCCTCTTCGTATTGTTCAAATGTTGGAATACCATCCCACCTAATATGGGTTCCGTTATTGTCGCGTTCGTTGAAATAAATCCACACATCAAAAGATTCGTCCTTATATGCAGTAGCTAAAAATGTGGAATCTCTAATAAAGTCATCTTTGACTTGGGCAGCATCATTCAATATGGCTTTTTCAATATAGTTTCCATGACAAGATATGTCGTCCTCAAAGATTGCGATATCAAATCCATTCTTTTCTTTTCCTACAACCTCTAAAACGCGATTCCAGTCTTTTGTAATGATTCTAGAATGGTCTGTTCTGATATGAGGCAGTGCTTTCACAACAAATGTAAAATGTGTTGGAAACTTAATGTAGTTATCCTCTATAATGTATTCTCCGCTTTCAATGCCTTTTTTTTCACACTCTTTACAAATGATACCAACATCTTTTACGTTTACACCAATATAATCATCAATCTCTCTATACCACAGATCTTCATCGCAATTGCAACACATTTGTTGTTCAAACATCGCTCACACTATTTCGTTTAATTTTTTTTCAATTTTTTTCAATGGTTCTTCCCAACACTCTTTCATCGCTGGAGCAATATCAAATAGTAAAAATCGATCAGCAACTGTAGATTTGAGATATTCTATATCATTGTGATTCATAGCATTGTTTCTCAATAAATGGTTCAACACACTTTCTGTAGCTAGCCACTCCTGAAGGTCTGAATTAAAAAATGCAAACGATGTCAAAAGACAACGCTTAAAAAATACATGTCCCAAAAAATGTCTATACTTTTGGTAGTAAAACATTATCAGTTCTAAATGTTGTTCATTTTTCAACGCAATATGATGACATATATGATCTTCTATAATACAATTTGGAAAATACATCTTAATTGCTTGATACCACAGATCAGTAAATCGATTTGCTCTATCTAAATCTGTCAGCAGTGCTTTACTCACTGCACAAAATATGCAATAATCAAATTCTTTCCAAAATATAGAACTATATCCATCGTTATATTCCAGTATTTGTAATGCCAAATTAGAATCTAAAATTCTAACAGCAGATTGTAACATTACAATCCAGTATCCGTATTCTTTTGTTTGATTTCCAATAATAGAAATTATGTGCTTGCAAAATTCAAAATCGCCAGATTGGCCAGCTCCCTCACAAAATTGTTCTCTTGATATCTCATTATATACACCAAATTTATAGCAAGCAATGTAATTACATATTTTCTTTTGTTTTCCTTTTGCTGCTTGAAAACAAACTTCATCTAAACAAAAATGAAAATTCGAAAAGCTATAATTCTTTGCTTTTGTTGCTAAAAATATTAGCTCTTCCAACATTCCATTGTATGCTACAAATCTAAATTTTTTGAAATCATCTTTGTTTCGCTTTAATTCTTTGGGAACCAATTTTGATACAAAAAGAAAATGTTTGCATGTACTTGCAAGTTTCTGCATTTCCATCATATTCAAGTGTTTGCAAATGCATGATTGTACCACATTTTTTGGAATGTAAAAAATATTGCAACTCTCTTCCATGATTTTTTTTTGTTGAAAATGGAAAATAATTTGGAGGAGCTCCTTCGTCAAAATTTGGATGCGGTTCAAAAACAAAAGCGTCAAAAAATTAAAGCTGAGTTTACTAATAGTCCTACAGATTTATCGATTCATGTAGCACAGCACGCATCAGAGTATCGTGAAGAATTTTTACAAACTCAAAAAGATTTGGAGATTGCTTTGAAAAAAAATGAAATTCAACAACAACAAATTGATTTTTTAACTTCTGAAGTAAGCAGATTATCAGATATGGAAGAGCGGCATAGAGAAATTTTACGCGGCTTTAATGGAGACAATTTATGTTCATTGTGTGACCACAGCATGAATTGTAAATCTATTATATGTAGGTATTGCATTAGAAGAGTATGTAGTTGTTGTATAGATTATTGTGATTTCAAAGAAGATACCAAAGATTATAAATGTTTTGAAAGAGTGTGTATAGAATGTAAAAAATTTTACCAACACTGCCCAGAGCACTGTAATTTTTTGTCTGATACACAAAAGAAAGAAAAAAATGATTTATATTACAAGATTTATTGAGGACATCCATAATATCTAGCACATTCAATAAAATCTGTACTTCTAGCGTCATCTTGCATATCTGTACAAGTGAATTGTTCCCAATCTATAGGTCTGCTTTCACATAGATACTTTAGACATTTGGTAGCATTCTTTTGGTATATATGAATCAATAAATCAACGTCATCAGTTCCAAATCTTGCTTCTAGATATTTTAAAGCATCGGCATTATCACGACTTATTGAAAAAATTAAATGGCAATTCGAAAAATTAACGCCATTGTCATAAATATAGCTCAAAAATTCTATATCTCTGTTAAAATGCATAATGCAATATAATGTTCTGGTTTCCCATTCTTGAAAATACTCATATAAATATTTTAAACAATCAAGTTTGTTATAATTTACAGCAATTAGCTGTAATATCCTCCATAGCTTAATTTTTTGGCTTTTTTCACAAACATAAACAAGCAAATTATAATAGCCTTTCTTTATGCAATAAGCCAAAAACTTGTTATTATTTAAAATACATTTGCTGCCATTTGCTGCTAAAATTAAGTCAATGTCTTTTTGATGCAGATAATTTCTAAATAAATGATTGATTATATCTTTTGGTAAAACTTGCCACAACAATGGAAGTAGTTGATATTCTCGGCGTAATTTCTTTTTTGCTCGCTCCTCCTCCTCAGTCATTATTTTTTTTTTAATTAATTTCTCAATTCAATCCACATTAATTTGCATTGTGCACCTACCATATCTGGATGATTAATATGTAAAACAGCATTACCATCACTCGTAAAATATCCTTCTACACCCACATTTTTTGATACAGCTCTACAAACATAAATTGGGCCTTTTTTGCAACAAATATCATATTTAAGTAATTTTGAAAAAGTCATGTGTGGTACACGTAATGTCATTAATCTTCCATTGCTTTCTTCATCAGGTACCAAATTAAAAGGTACATGCCATTTTGATTGATCCTTTTGTTCTGCAAAAACCGGAGCTGGTGCACTGGGGCTTATACGCACAAAGAGAATGATACACAACACAGTTAATACAACGCACCACAATAGCATAAAATATAAAAGTATTCTCGAGTGTCTTGCATTTGTATAAGGTCCATTTGGGTCTCTGTAATGCTTATTCTCTCCGTCATCATATTCTGGAACAATATTAGGCTCAATTAATTCTTTTTCAGCATTATTAATTTCTTCATCTCGTGATCGTAAGCGAGAATAATGACTAGTAGGAGAATTTCCAGTACGTTTAATTCTGGACTGAGAATTTTTATGACCTCTTCCTATGCTCCTTTTTGGTAATCCTGATGCTGTTGTTGTATTATTTCCCAACATTACACGAACTTCTTGTACCCGATTCATTCATATAAATCATTTTTTTTGCTCATGTTTTTGTGGATGATATATCTATTTTAAGAAGACTTTTATATTATTACTTCTAGAATATGTCCTTTATTTTTGAAGGAAAATAGGAAAAAAAATGAGTGGTTGTGTGTACACATCAATAACAGGAACTGCTTTTGGATTGGTGCAATTACTACCTTGGGCTATTCCTACCGCAATTACACTTTTTTCGTGGAGTAGGAACTGGAATGGAAAACACTGGGGATTTGAATTTACTCCATTTTGGTATAGTTTCTATTTGACAGTGTGTCAAATTACAATATATATCCTTCAATTTGCGGTACGCGATATGAGAGCGGATCCGTTTTGCAGTTCCATTGTAACAGCAGCGTTTCCTTCTTCAGCCGTATTTATGGTTGTGGCTATTATTAGTTTTTTTGTATTTAGTACATTTATACATAACGCAGTCTTTAGTTGGAAGTACTGGATATGGGCAATTTTAATTTTTATTGTGCCTCCGTCGGTATTAATTTGGGTACAATATAATGTTTGGTGGGAAGTTTTAGTAACGGCAGCTTTGGCTATTGTTGCTAATATTGGGTTTTTAATATGGCTTCATCATTGTGTAAAACCACAAATGCCATACATCTTGAATACAGCACCTTGTACGTGGTTTAGTGTTCAAGATACATTATTAATGAATGAGGAACAACAATTGATAACAGTACAGATGCAAGAAAGATTTGATGAAATTGATAAAAAGCTTCCGTGGTTTATAACCATGTGAAGAAAAAAAAATCTAATGGAGGGGGAAATAATGTTTGGTGCTTGGGCAATTTCTGTGATTGGAATTGTTTTTATGGTTCTTTATATGATTATAAAGGATTATAAAGAAGAAGAAGAAGAAGAAGAAGAAGAAGAAGAAGTAATAGTAAAAGCTAAAACAACGACAACCCATACTGTTCATCATCCTATGAATCTTCGTTCCCGTAATAAAAAAATTTAAATTTTTTAGAGGAGAGTGGTGGGGTTTGAAAAAAAAATGTCTGATTTTGCTACCTTTTTTTTAAACGGAAAACGCAAGAGGGAGGAAGAAGATGATGAAGATGATGAAAATGAGTGTAAATTAACACCAGTGGAGCGGGGAATTTTCATGGATTTAAAACTCAAGTATCGCAACAATTCCAAGGCGCAAAAACTTTTTAGTTTAGCTCCAAATGATTTAAATGACAAGAAAGCTCGTCAAGTATTAGTAGCAATTCAGGATTTACATATCAAAGAAATTATGCTTGAAAAGGCACACTTTGATGCGATGAGTTCTCAAATCGATTTGTTAGACGCTGAAAACAGAGGATTACGTCGAACAAACGAACAACTTTTAGCTGCTAATGAACGTTTGAGTCCTATTGAAAGTATTTTGCAAGATGCTAAAGCTATGCAAGATTTAGTTTTCAAACAATCTGCGACTGAGAAAGAATTGCGTGAAAAATTGCAGATGATGGAACGGCGTTTGTTGAAAGCTAGCTCAGAATGGAATGAGTATTATAGAGGAGAAAAAAACAAAATGCGTAACGTTGCAATTGATGAATTGGAAGAACATCACTGGACGTTTATTGATTATATTGATTCTAGAACTGATGTTCCTCCTGATCTTCGCGACGCAATTATTGAATTTATGGGAAGAACACGTTTAGTTTTAAACAAGCTGTAATAATAATATTTTTTTTTCAAATTCCATATTTAATGTAGCGGTCAACAGCAATGTTTCTTCGTTGCTCTTCTGTCAATTCTGCATCAGCAGAACCAAATCCTGGAGATAGTGTTGGTGCCAACTGATTAATAGCTTCTTGTGTCAAACCAAGAGGTGGCACAGCATACGTAATGTAATTTCTTAATGCTACAACACCATTCAATGCTTTGCAATCGTTTGGTAGGTTTGGATATTGTGATTTATCCGTATGAGGAACAAATTCAAAGGTTACTTGATCCAATGGACGCATATCTACCTTGTCTAGCCAGCTTTTGGGGCCTTTGCTTTTCCAGTCGTTTAGCATAGCCTCAAAAAAAGTGCTAGCTATAATAAAGTATAAAAGTACTGGATCAGCTTCGGTCCCGTCTGTATTTCGAGGATTAAAGGTAAACATTTCAACATCTACGTTTGTTAGCATTCTGTAGTCCTGTGAACGCAACGGCCAAGCCAAGACGTGATCAATGGGTATTAGGACAAAATATTCGTGAGTACCCTTTCCTTTTGTAGATTTTTCCCACTTTTCAATCATCTTTTGGCGCATTCGTTGAATTTCTTTTGGATCGTTGTAGTTTTCAAACTTTAGGTTTTTCATCCTTTTGCTAACTTCTTCCATGGAAGGCACGGCAGCTTCGACTCCGTTAAACATGGGAAGCTTTGCAGCACGACAAACGTCAGGTGGTAACTTGATAAGACCATTCATCAAATTGACGTCGTTGATCAATGCCATTGTGCGTACAAATTCTGGATTAGTAGGTCCTCTGCTTTCAGAAGAAAACAGCGCGTTAGTAGACAAAGATTGTCCATCTGAATTTGTTTTTGCAATACTCATGTAAGCTCCTTTGACGGCACCAGCGGCTTCTCTAAGCTTGTCTCG
>Ga0070728_10001042_pt1 | contig 45699 bp, 40 predicted proteins | sample tdDd471_FD_66723 | JGI IMG/M metagenome (GOLD analysis project Ga0070728, IMG submission 66723) | Marine sediment microbial communities from the Atlantic coast under amendment with organic carbon and nitrate - tdDd47.1 | ecosystem: Environmental > Aquatic > Marine > Coastal > Sediment | place... | reverse complement strand
TCCAGTTCGCGGCGGCCGCGACCGCGCGCTCGACGTCCTCCTCCAGCATCAGCCCGTCGGCGACCAGCGCCTCGGCGGCCCGCCGGATCGCCGCCACGTAGTCGGCGGCGTCGCTGTAGCGCTGCAGGATCGCCGGCCGCGGGTCGCAGGTCTGGATCCGCTCCTCGGCGGTGTCGGCGAACGGCAGGTAGGCGCCGGTTATTCCGACCATGGCGCCGTGGCCGAGCTCCGGCCGCCGCAGGTTCCAGCCGACGTAGGTGCCGAGCGGGGCCTGCACCATCGGCGCCCTGAGGCCGGCGCGGTCGTTGCCGTCGGCGTCGCCGGCCGGCACCAGCACCGGGTACTCCTTGTCGCCGACCAGGCGCGGCGGCTCGTGCTCGATGACGCCGGTCTCGTCCAGCGCCGGCCCGAAGTCCAACAGCTCCAGCCGGCTCGGCCCGCGCGGCAGCAAGGCCCCGGGCACCGCCGGGAACCCGGCCCGCCACTCCTCGGCCGAGACCAGGGTACCGTCGGAGACCGACGGGACGCGGCTGGCCGGCGGCGGCGTGCCATCGGTCGCCCAGCGGTCCAGGTTGTCCAGGTTGGCCCGGAAGAACATCGAGGTGGCGACGGTGTTGTGCAGGTTGGCGGCGATCCCGCGTTCCGGCTTCGCGACCAGTGGCGAGGCGAAGTGCTGCGAGCCGGCCCAGCAGTACACCCGCACGCCGTCGGGCTGCGGAAGGTCGCGGCCCTCGCTGTCGGTCACCACCAGCGAGGCCCGGCGGTGCCAGTATTCCGACGAGGTGTCGGTATGGATCACCAGCGGGTCGGTGTCCGGGCGCTTCAGGATCGCGTCGTCCTGCCCGGTCAGGTGGTCGGTCGAGCGGGCGTAGCTGAACGGGAAGCGGTCGACCACGGTGTAGTGGTTCTCGTGCTCCTGGCCCGGCAGCACGGTGAGCTGGGCGAACCGGTGATTCATCCACATCTTGCCGCCGCCGGCGACGTGCGGCAGCACGCCGTCGAACACCTTACGCCCTTGGGAGTCGGCGTTGAAGCCCAGCCAAATGAAGTCGCGGATGCAGCGGCCGGTCTGCGAGCGCCCCCAGGCATAGGCCTTCTCGGCCCGGCCGCCGGCCTCGCGCAGCGGGTTCGGGGTGCCGGCGGCGTCGCTGTCGGCGTGCTTCAGGAAGCTGACGAAGTCGCGGACCGCCAGATGGCCGAGGCCGAGCACCCGCGGGTCGCGGGCCTCGTAGATCAGCTCGTAGATCCAACCGGTCTCGAAGCCGCCCGGCATGTACAGGTGGCTGTCGGACGGCGCGATCGCCCTGTCGCGGCCGAGGCCGTCGACCGCCGGGGATTCCTCGATGCGCGCGAACGCCCAGGCCCCGGCCGGGATCGGCTGGCGCTCGCTGCCGGCATAGCGGCGGCGGGTGAACCGCGCCTTGGCGGTGTCGAGCGAGGCGGCCGGATAGCTGCGCGACGGCGCCAGGCCGCTCAGCGGGATCACGTGGATGCCGGGCGCGTTGACGATGTACTCGACCCGCACGGTGCCGGTGATAGGGCGGCCGTCGTCGGTCGCCACCGGCACGTCCAGCAGCATTCGGCCGTCGCCCGGCAGCAGGTCACCCTGCCACGCCAGCCAGGCGACGGTGTAGCCGCGGCGCATCAGGAAGCCGTTGCCGGCGTGCTCGATGGCCAGCGGGTCGTTGGAGCCGACCGCGTCGTTGAAGAACTGCAGGGCGCGCTTGTTGCCGCGGTTGCCGTAGTCGAAGAACACCCGGCCGTTGCCGCGGGCCGGCTCGGCCGGCGTCAGCAGGCAGAAATCGGCGGCGTAGTCGACCAGCCCGTCGCCGTCGCGCGGCACCTTGTCCAGGTCGACGATGCGTGGCTGGCTGCCGTTCGGGTCGGCCTTGAAGCGAACCTTGCCGGTGATGCGCTCGTAGGCGCCGACCTCGCCGAAGGCGTGGCCGTCGGCGAACGGGCGGCGGTCGTCGATCGACAGGACGAGGGATACGCTCATGGCGGCCGGCCTTTCCGGGGCGGGAGGGGCGGCGTCGCGAGACCGGCGCCGCGGGAGAGACCGCAACGATACGGCGGCGGCGGCCAACCGTTCAATCCGTGGCGGCCCGCATGGCATGCTTGCTCGACGCGGGCGCGAGGGTGAGGGCGATGATCGGGAGCTACAGGCTGTGCTGCCTGACCAAGAACCGGACCAACCCGGCCTATGTCGGCGCGCAGATCGGCGCGGCCCGGCTGGCCGAGCGCTTCGGCTGCACGCTGGTCGGCTATGCCCCGGAGACGCCCGACGACGTAGCCGAGCAGACCGCTCTGCTGGAAGCGGCCCTGGCGAGCGGGCCGGACGCGATCCTGATCTCGCCGGTCCACACCACCGCCCTGGACCCGACCTTGCAGAAGGTGGTCGACGTCGGGATCCCGCTGATCTTCTTCGTGTCGAGTGCGCCGGCGATCGCGGCCGACAGCTTCGTGACTGCCAACAACGAGACCCTCGCCACCGGGATTGCGGACTACCTGTTCCGGCACCTGGGCGGGTCCGGCGACGTCGCGGTCGTCGAGGGGCTGCAGCAGTCGCCGACTGCGGCCCCGCGGACCCGGGGCTTCCTGAAGGCGGCCGAGGGCTTCCCCGGCATCCGTATCGTCGGGCAGGCCGTCGGCGACTACCAGTTCGCCGGCGGGAGGGACGCGATGGCCGGGATCCTGGAGCGGCATGCCCGGATCGACGGCGTCGTGGCGGCCAACGACGTGATGGCGCTGGGCGCCCTCGAGGCGCTGCGGGAGGCCGGGCGGAGCGCCCCGGTGGTCGGCATCAACGCGATGCCGGACGCGATCGGGGCGATCAGGGCCGGCACCCTGCTGGCGACCGTCAGCTACGACGCGCTGTCGCTGGTCGGCACCGGCGTGCTGGCCGCCGTCCGGATCCTGCGGGGCGAGCCGGTTCCGAAGCTGATCGAACTGCCGGCCGACATCGTCGACGCGGGCAACTGCGCGGCCTGGGACATGCCGTACGAGCGCCGGCCGCTGCCGAACTGGGAAGCGGTGACCGGAGCGGTCTGAGGGATGTGTCGGAAAGCGTGAAGATGGTGCCGCAGAAGGGACTCGAACCCCCGACCCTCGCATTACGAATGCGATGCTCTACCAGCTGAGCTACTGCGGCCCCGGAGTGGTGCGGGCCCCTAGATACGGGTTGCGCGGTCCGGATGCAAGTGCGGCGCGCGCCGATGTCAGTTGATGGCCAGCGCCCCGATGCCGGGGAACACCGCGCCGAACTTTCCGCCGGCCGGGCTGTCGCCGTCGACCAGCAGCTTCTTCAGCGGGTCGCTGTCGCCGGAGCGGAACGCTCTCAGGGCGTCCTGGGTCGCCTTGACGCGCGCCAGGCCGGTCTGCGCCGCCTCCAGTCGCTCGCGGGCGGCCGTCGAGAGCGAGCTGCCGCCGGTCTCGACCAGGCGATAATGGCCGGTCGACAGGCCGGTGCGGGTCTGCTCGGCGGTCAGGCCGAACGATCGTCCGTCGAGACCGACCACCGAGGTGTCCTCGGCCCGTACCGAACCGTCGCGGGCGACGCCGATCTCGACGCCGAGACGGCGATACGAGGCGTAGGCCGCTTCGTCGCCGGCGCCCTGGTCCGAGAACGCGACGTCGACGCCGACGATGCGGATCTGCACCAGGAAGCCCTCGCTTCCGGCGGCGTTGTCGAGCGCTTCGGCCGCGGCCTGCAGCGCCCGCTCGGCGGCCTCGGCGGCTTCGTCCGGTTTCTGGACCGCCTCGAACACCGTGCGCAGCGCGTGGCGGAGGCGGTCCTGGAAGGTGATGTCGTCGCGGCCGTCGGGTTCGACCGTCAGGAACTGGCTGTCGTGCGGGACCGCCTGGCGCAGGCCGCTGCCGCTCGCCGGCGCCGCAGCCGGGGGCGGTGCCACGACCGATCCGCCCCCCGCAGCCGGTGCGAAGGCGGTCGACGATGTCCCAACGATGTCCACAGGAGCAAGCATGGCTCGGTCCCTTCTGGACGTCGGGCCTCCCTCGGAGAACCCGTACGAACCGGCCTTCTGTGCCGGATAGTTCGAATTCTACCGAAAATCAGGTAAAGAGTCTCGGGACAAAATCAGCCGGCCGCCCGCGGTGCCGAATCCACCGGTTCGGCGGCCGTTTCCGCCGGCTTCCGAGGCTCGGCCGCGGCGGTCGCGGGCAGTTCCACGATCTCGGCCTCGACCGCCGACACCTCGTCCTCGGTCATCACGCTGACACGCGGCGGCGGGGTCCAGGCCAGGGTGTCGAACTCGCCGCAATGGCCGCACACCGCCGACCAGTCGGGCGCGACCGCGCCGCAGGTCGAGCAGGTCCAGGCCGGATCGGCGGGCGCCGACGACGCGCGCTCCAGCCACATCCGGGCGGCCCGGCTGTCGCCGTGCTCGGCCTCCTCCAGCCGTGCCCGCAGGCGACACGCGCGGGCGGTCAGGTCCGCTCCCGACAGGGCCTCCAGCTGCACCCGCGCTTCGCCCCAGAGCTCGGCGTCGAGCGCTGCCTCGGCGACTGTCAGCCGGCTTTCGAGATCCTGCGGCGCCCGCTCGGCCAGGGCGTGCTGGCGCTTGAACCGGTCGATCGCCGTGCCCTCGGGCGACAGCTCGCGGTAGGTCCGGGCGAGCGCCGGGTGCGGCGACCGGGCCCAGGCATCCTCGACCAGCCGCTGGCCGCGCTTGGCCTTGCCGGCCTTGCCCAGCAGCTCGGCCTCCAGCGCGACCGCCGGCACGAAGCCGGGTTGCGACTCGCGGGCCTTGCCGAGATGGTCGAGCGCCTCGTCGGTCCTGCCGGCGGCGAGATCCTCGCGGGCGCGTTCGGTCAGCAGCGCCGCGCGGTGCCGCAGGCCGTCGGCCTCGGGGACGATCCGACGCTTGACCGCGTCGTACAGCGCCACCTGGGCGTCGAACCAGCGCCCGGCGCGGGCCCGGCCGTACAGCCGGGTGGTCGCGACCAGCGGCGCGTCCGGACGCAGGCCGTGCGCCTCCTCGGCCAGCTCCAGGGCGCGGGCCTCGTCGCCGCGGCCGATCGCCTGGCGCAGCAGCCCGACCAGGCCGAGGAACCGGGTGTCGTCGTTGTCGCGCAGGGCCGCGAAGTACTTGGCGGCGGCCGCGGTGTCGCCGCTCAGTGCGGCGGCCTGGGCCGACAGCAGCCGGGTCAGGCTGGGGTCGCGCAGCAGCCGGTCGGCCTCGCGCGCCTGCCGGCGGGCCTCCTCGGCGTCGCCGGCGGCGACCGCGGCCAGGCCCAGGGTGAGGGCGCGGAACCCGCCCTCGCGGCGCTGGTCGGCACGATGCCGCATCGCCGCCCAGGGAGCGCCGAGGGCGGTGGCCAGCATCCGGATGCCGCCGGCGGCCAGCCAGAGCAGGACGACCAGGACAAACAGGAAGAGGGCGAACGACGCCTCCACGTGCCGACCCAGCCAGTCGATCTGGATCTCGCCCGGGTTTTCGACCAGCCAGATCGCTACGATTACCAGGACGGCGAGGCGGATGAGGTAAAGGATCGAGCGCCGCACCGTCTCAGCCCCCCGCCACGTCAGCCAGCGCCTTGGACTGCAGCGTGCGCACCGCGGCATCGACCGCGGCCCGCGCTTCGGCGTCAGAAATCCAGGCCGCCGCGGCCCTCGCAGGCTCGCCGTCGAGCTTCTTCATCGACGCGAGCGCGGCGGCGACGTCGCCTGCAGCGAGCGCCGTCTCGGCCTGGACCAGCAGGGCGTCGAGGCTGTCGCCCTCGGTGACGTCGGTCCGCCGGACGGTGACCAGCGAAGCAATCCTGTTCAGGGCCTGCCCCACGACACCATCGCTGCGGCCAATGATGGAGGCACGCACTGCCGCTGATGCGACACCATCGAAGCGTAAACGCAGCACCGCCAGCGACGGGACGCCGCCGGCGTGCCCGCGCAGGGTCTCGAGCGCCTGCGTAACGGCGTCGTCGGCCGGGGCCGCGGCGCGCAGGGCCTCGAGCTCGGGCGCGAAGCCGCCGGAGCCGGCGGCGGCCGCGGCGAGCTGGTTGGCCGCCAGCAGGAACGCGCCGGCCCGCTCGCGCCCGCTGCGGGTGCTGTCGAGCGCGCCGGCAAGGCCGTCGACCCGGGTCTGCAACTCGGCCAGCCGGCTCTCCAGGGCGGCCCGGGCGTCGGCATCGGCCTTGGCGGCGGCCGCCACGCTGCCGGCGACCTCGTCGATGCGGGCCTGCTGCCGGTCGAGGCCGGCCCGGAGTTCGCTCCTCTGGGCCTTCAGCTCGTCGAGGCCGGTCTGCAGTGCACTGCGCTGAGCCTTCGCCTCGTCGAGCCCGGCCTGCAGCCCGTCGATCCGCTCGGGCGCGACCGCCGGCTTGGCCGGGGCGGTTTCCAGCGCCTCGATGCGGTCGGTCAGCCCCTGCAGCCGCTCGGACAGCTTCTCCGCCATCGGGCCGAGGCCTTCGCCGCCGCCGCTGCTGGCCAGGCCTTCGCGGACGATGGCGACCTCGTCGGTCGCGGCGGTCAGGGTCTGCGCCATTTCGTCGACCCGGGCCGTCAGCGCGTCCAGCGCCGCGGCGTCGGCCTTGGGCGGTTCGGGGGCCTTCGGCTCGGCCGCCGGCCGGCTCTCCAGCGCGGCCAGTCGTTCCTCCATCGCGCTCATCCGGTCGGCCAACCGGTCGATGTCGCCGGCCAGTGCCGGGTCGGACACGGCGACCGGCGGCGTCGGTGCCTTGGCCGGGGCGGGGACCGGCGCCGGAGATGGCGCCGGGGTCGAGGCGGTCTGCGAGCCGGTGCCGGACACCGGAGTGCCGGACACCGGGGCGCTCGGCTTGGCGGCCGGCGCCTTGGCCGACTCGGGCGCCTTGGGTGGCGCTGCCGGCTCGGCGGCTTCGGGGGCCCTGGCGGTCTGCACCGGCGGCAGGGCGATCCCGAGTTGTCGGGCCAGCGGCTCGACCTCGGCGCGCCACATCGGATAGCTGGCGTAGCCGCCGCCGGCCACCAGCGCCACCAGGATGACCAGGATCAGGGTTCGCCGCAGGCCGCCGCCGCGAGCCGGCGCGGTCGCGGTTGCCGGCCGATCGCCGGCGGCCGGCTCGGCGACCCGGTCCGATGCCGGCGACGCGGTCTCGCCGGCCGCCTCGGCGCTCGCCAGGCTGTCGGCGCCGGCGTCGCCGGCGATGGTGCCACCGTCGACGCTGTCCGCCCCGGTCTTCGACGCCCCGGCCTTCGACGCCCCGGCCTTCGACGCCCCGGCCTTCGACGCCCCGGTCTTCGACGTCACGTCAGCCGCGATTGCGTCGGCCCGGCCCGTGCTTGCCCGGATCGTATCGGGGGCGTCGGTGGAGGAGGTGGTGTCGCCCTTGGGCGTCTCGGCCATCGAATGCTCCTGTCAGTCCGGGTCGGACGCGGTTGCGTCGTCCAGGGTCGCCAACAAATCGTCGCGGGTCGGTCGCCGTGCAATCCGGATCGCCGCCCACGGCAGGGAGCGGGCGGCATCGGCGACCGCCGCCGAGAGGCAGTGGGCGGTCATCGCCGCGGCCCGCTGCGCCAGTCCGGCACCGGCCACGAGACTAGCAAAGCGCTTCGCGGTGCGTGGAGAGAAAAACAGGACGCCGCCCGCCGCGCCCTCAGCCAGGGCACGCCCGGCCGCGGCCGGCAGCTCGTCCGCCGCCACTGCCCGGTATGCGATCACGCGCTCGACCTCGTAGCCATGCCTGCCCAGTTCGTCCGCCACATCGACCCGCACCTCGTCGCCGCTGGCCCACAATAGCGGGCCGGCGTCCGGGCGAACCTTGTTCAGGATCAATTCGACAAGAGCAAGGCCGGTTCCCTCGGCGGCGTCGATCGGTGCGAAACCGTGTCCGCGCAGCCGCCCGGCGGTCGCCTCGCCGACGGCGAATACCGGCAGCTCGCGACGCGTCGTCGCGGCCGCCAGGCCGTCGGCGCCGTTGCCGCTTGTCACGATCGCGGCCCGGTAGCGCCCGGCGTCGTCGACGGTCGCGCCGGTCGGCTCGATCGCCAGCATCGGGGCCATCACCGGCTCGATCCCGCGCCGCCGCAGCGCGTCGGCCAGCTCGCGGCTCTCGGCCTCGGGGCGGGTGACCAGGACCCGGCGGGTCATGACCGGCTCAGCTTGCCAGGAAGTCGCGGCCGCAGCGCGCCAGGATGCTCTCGCCGACGTCGCGGCCGAGCGTCTCCGGATCGTCGATCCCGCCGGTCAGGGCGGCGCCGTGGCTGTGGCGGCCGTCCGGCGACAGCACCAGCCCGGTCAGGGTCAGGCGGTCGCCGTCGAGCGTGGCGTGCCCGGCGATCGGGGTGCGGCACGAGCCGTCGAGGGCGGCCAGCATGGCGCGCTCGGCGGTGACCCGGACCCGGCTCGGTCCGTCGTCGAGGGCCGACAGCCAGCACCGGATCTCGGCGTCGCGCGCCGAGGCCGAGCCGTCGCGGCTCTGCACGCCGATGGCGCCCTGGGCGACCGCCGGCAGCATCTCCTCGACGCCGAGCACCCGGGTCGCCTTGTCCAGCAGGCCGAGCCGGCTGAGCCCGGCGGCGGCCAGGAAGGTGGCGGCGACCTCGCCCTCGGCCAGCTTGCGCAGCCGGGTCTCGACGTTGCCGCGGAACAGCACGACCTGCAGGTCCGGCCGAACGTTCAGCACCTGGGCGGCGCGCCGCACCGAGGCGGTGCCGACCTTGGCGCCGTCGGGCAGGTCCGCGACCCGGTCGGCGACCGGCGACAGCCAGGCGTCGCGCGGATCCTCGCGCGGCAGCACGGCGACCAGGGCGGTGCCGTCGGCCATCGTCGTCTCCATGTCCTTCATGGAGTGCACGGCGGCGTCGATCCGCCCTGCGACCAGCGCCTGCTCGATCTCCTTGATGAACAGCCCCTTGCCGCCGATATCGGCGAGCGGCCGGTCGCGTACCGCGTCGCCGGTGGTCCTGATCTCCTCGATGCCGATGGCGCCGTCGACGCCGAGTTCCGGCCAGGCTGCGATCAGGCGGTCGCGGACCTCGTGGGTCTGCCGCATGGCGAGCGGCGATCCGCGGGAGCCGAGGATCAGCCGAGGAGTATCGGGGGTCGTGCTTGCGCTCATGGCCGCATCGTGTAGACGGAAGCGGCGCGAACGAAAAGGGGGCGCGGTTGAACGACCGGCCGAGAATGGACTTGGTGCTCGGGATCGAGACCAGCTGCGACGAGACGGCGGCGGCCGTGGTGGCGGCCGACCGGCGGATTCTGTCGAACGTCGTGCTGTCGCAGATCGACGAGCATCGCCTGTATGGCGGCGTGGTGCCGGAGATCGCCGCGCGCGCCCATCTCGACCATCTCGACGCGATCGTCGCCGAGGCCATGCGCGAGGCCGGGGTCGGCTTTGCGGAGCTGGCGGCGGTGGCGGCGACCGGCGGGCCCGGGCTGATCGGCGGCGTGCTGGTCGGCGCCACCACCGGCAAGGCGATCGCCCTGGTGCACGGCCTGCCGTTCATCGGCGTCAACCACCTGGAAGGCCATGCGCTGACCGCGCGGCTGACCGACGGCATCGACTACCCCTACCTGCTGCTGCTGGTCTCCGGCGGCCACTGTCAGTTGCTCGCGGTCGAGGGTGCGGGGCGCTATCGGCGGCTCGGCACCACCATCGACGACGCGGTCGGCGAGGCGTTCGACAAGACCGCCAAGCTGCTCGGCCTCGGCTATCCCGGCGGCCCGGCGCTGGAGCGGGCGGCCGAGGCCGGCGACCCGGCACGCTTCGAGCTGCCGCGCCCGATGGTCGGCAAGCCCGGCTGCGACTTCTCGTTCTCCGGCCTGAAGACCGCGGTGCGGCGGCGGGTCGAGGAACTGGGCGACGGCCTCGACGACCGGGCCCGCTGCGACCTGGCGGCGTCGTTCCAGGTGGCGGTCGCCGCCTCGCTGGTCGACCGCTCCGGACGGGCGATCGAGGTGTTCGAGGCGGATCACGGGGCGGGCCGACCGTTCGTGGTCGCCGGCGGGGTCGCCGCCAACCGAACCCTGCGCGCGGCCCTGGCCGGGCTCGCCGAACGCCGGGGCATGCCGTTCGTGGCGCCGCCGCTCGGGCTGTGCACCGACAACGCCGCGATGATCGCCTGGGCCGGGCAGGAGAAGCTGGCGCTCGGCCTGGTCGACGGCCTCGACTTCCGGCCACGGCCGCGCTGGCCGCTCGACCCCGACGCGGCGCCGTCGATCGGGGCCGGGGCGGTGAAGGCATGACGGAATCCCCGACGCCCGATATCGCCGTCTTGGGCGGCGGCGCCTGGGGCAGCGCCCTGGCGGTGCTGGCCCGGCGGGCCGGCCGGACGCCGGTGCTGTGGGCGCGCGATCCGGCGCGCGCGAAGGTCGCCGACCCTGGCATCCCGGTGACCGGCGAACTGGCCGAGGCGCTGGCGCCGGTCGTGCTGCTGGCGGTGCCGGCGGCGGCGGTGCGGACGGTGGCGGCGGACTGGCGGTCGGCCGGCGGCCGCGGAGTCCGGGTGATCTGCGCCAAGGGCTTCGACCCTGGCACCGGCCGGCTGCTGTCGGACGTGCTGGAAGCCGACGCGCCGGACGACCCGGTGGCGGTGCTGTCCGGCCCGACCTTTGCGGCCGAAGCGGCGCGCGGCGTACCGACCGCGGCGACCGTGGCGTCGGGCGACGCGGCGGTGGCGGCGCGGGTGGCAGCCGATCTCGGGTCGCCGACCTTCCGGCTCTACACCTCGACCGACATGGTCGGGGTCGAGGCGGCCGGCGCCTTCAAGAACGTGCTGGCGATCGCCTGCGGCATCGCCGACGGCATGGGCACCGGCGACAACGCGCGGGCCGCGCTGATCACCCGCGGGCTGGCCGAGCTGGCGCGGCTGGTGGCGGCGCTCGGCGGCCGGCCGGAGACGGTGATGGGCCTCGCCGGCCTCGGCGACGTGGTGCTGACCTGCACCAGCGGGCAGTCGCGCAACTACAGCTTCGGCCGCCGGCTCGGCGAGGGCGCCAGCCGCGAGGCGGCGCTGGCGGCGAGTCCCGGCGTGGTCGAGGGCGCGGTGACGGCGGCCAGCCTGCTGGCGCGCGGCCGGGATCTCGGGCTCGACCTGCCGGTCACCGAGGCGGTCGACGCCGTGCTCAACCGCGGCGCCGACCTGGTGGCGACGGCGGCGGCGCTGATGGCCCGGCCGCCGCGCGGTGCCGAGACGGGTTGAGCGAAAAGACCGGTCGGGGTTCAATCCCGGCGACCGAAATTCAGGAGGCGGGCATGGCGTATTGGCTGTTCAAGTCGGAGCCGGGAGCGTGGTCGTGGGACGACCAGGTGGCCAAGGGCGACGAGGGCGAGGGCTGGAACGGTGTCCGCAACTACCAGGCCGCCAACAACATGAAGGCCATGCAGGTCGGCGAGCGCGGGTTCTTCTACCACTCGGTCGACGAGAAGCGGATCGTCGGCATCGTCGAGGTGATCGAGACCTACCATCCCGACCCGACCGACGCGTCCGGCCGCTTCGGCATGGTGACGATCAAGGCGATCAAGCCGGTGAAGAAGCCGGTGACGCTCGCCGACATCAAGGCCGAGCCGCGGCTCGAGGGTTTCGCCCTGGTCCGGCAGTCGCGGCTGTCGGTCGTGCCGGTCACCGACGAGCAATGGAAGCTGATCTGCTCGATGGCCGAGACGGAAGCGTGAGGAGCCGATGGCTGGACCGATCGACTACGACAAGGCGCTGCTCGACCCGGGCTCGCAGTTCGGGTCGCCGGAGGAACTGCGCGGCCACCCGGATCTGACCGAGGCGCAGAAGATCGAACTCCTGCGGCGCTGGCAATACGACGCCAACGAGGTCGCCGTCGCCGGCGAGGAGGGGATGCCGGGCGAGGCCCGACCGCTGCTGCGGCGCATCGTGCTGGCGCTGGAGGAGCTTACCGGCGGCGCGTCCGGCGAGCACACCTCGCCGACCAAGCAGGACGGCGGCTGACCCCGCCTTCGGCCGCTATGCGTGGGTGGCGATGATGAGCAGCGCCGTCGCGATGCCGGCGGCGAGTGCCGCGAAGCTGAACCGGGCCGGCTCCCTGTCGGCCTGCGGCAGCAGGTGGGTCGCGCCGACATAGATCAGGGCGCCGGCCGACAGTGCGAGCAGCGCTCCAAGGACCTCGGGATCGATCCGGCCGACCAGCGGACAGGCGACCAGCGCGCCGAGCGGGGTGGTCAGCGCCGCCGCCAGGAAGGCCAGCATGAAGGCCCGTCGCTGGGAGAAGCCGCCGCGCAACAGTAGCGCATAGGTCACGATTCCCTCGGGGAATTCGTGCAGTACCATGCCGACCGCCATCAGCGCGCCGGTGTACGCGTTGACGCTGAAACCGATCGCGTAGATCACGCCGTCCAGCAGCGAATGGAAGCCGATCCCGAGCAGCGGAACCAGCCCGAGGGCATAGTCCGCGGTCTCCGGCTTGTCGCAGACCTGCGACGTCACGAAGCGGTTGAAGGCGTACATCAGCATGTAGCCGGCGAACACGAAGACCGATGCCTGGCTGTTCAGGCCGAATGATGTCGGCACGATGTGCAGGAACGACACCGCGATCAGCACGCCGGCGGCGAAGCACGCGAAATAGGTCGTGTTCCGTCGAGCCCAGGCGCCGTAGCGCCGGACCGACAGGATACCCGCGGTCGTCACTGCACAGGCCAGAAATCCCGCGGGAATGGCGATCCAGGCATAAGGCTCCATGACCCCCACTCGACCGGCTCGCCCCCGCTCACCGGCGTCGGAAGGAAACGATCTGGTTGAAGAGATCGCATGCCTGGGCCGCCTATTGGCTGATCCACGTCAATGCTCCCCGACCGGGCGTTTTCGATAGTCGGTCGGCAAGCAAGCGGGAGGGCCTGACGATGGCGATACGGACGGCAACCGGAACGGTTCGCGAGGCAGTCGGCGTCTTCGAGAACGCCGACACGATGCAGGAGGCGATCGACGAACTGCTGAGCTCGGGGTTCGATCGGGCGGAACTGTCCCTGCTGGCCGCGGAAGAGGCGGTCGAGAAGAAGCTCAGCCACAAGTACGAGAAGGTCTCCGAGCTCGAGGACGACGCGTCCGTGCCACGGGAGTGCTATGTCTCGACCGAGTCGTTGGGGGATGCCGAAGGCGGGCTGATCGGCGGCCTGCTCTATGTCGGCGCGGTCGCGGCGGCGGGCGCCATCGTCGCCTCCGGCGGCACCCTCGCCACCGTCATCGCCGGTGCCGCCATGGCGGGCGGGACCGGTGGTGTCATCGGTGCGTTGCTGGCCGGGATTCTGGATGAGCAGCATGCCATGAGGGTGGAGGAGCAGCTCGACCGTGGCGGCCTGCTGCTGTGGGTGCACGTGCGGGACGACACCCACGAGAGGCGCGCGCTCGACATCCTGCGACGGCACTCCGGGCGCGACGTCCACGTGCACGACATCGCGGCATCCGCCTGATGTCACGTTGATCGCCCGGGCGGGTTCGTATCGAGTGCTCCGCGACACGACGTCACGGAGCGGGGAGTGCCGGTGGGGCCGGTATCGTTAGGGTTTCTGGCCAGTCTGATCGCAGGTGGGATGACGGCGCTGGGCGCTGTGCCGGTGTTGTTCGGCCGATCGGTCTCGCAGCGCGGGAACGACGCCCTCCTGGGGTTCGCCGCCGGGGTGATGCTGTCGGCGTCTTTCCTGTCGCTGATCGATCCGGGGTTCGCTGCGGCGCTCGATATCTTCGGGACCGCGATGCTGGCGGCCGGCGTCGCCGGCATGGGCGTCCTGCTGGGCGTGCTGTTCGTCGCCGCCCTCAACGCCTGGATTCCGCACGAGCACTTCAGCCAGGGGCGGCAGGGACCGGCAGCCGTCGAGCTGGCGCGGATCTGGCTGTTCGTCCTGGCCATCACGATCCACAACCTGCCGGAGGGTCTGGCGGTCGGCGTCGGCTATGGCGGCGGAGATCGGGCGCATGGTACGGCGCTGGCGGTCGGGATCGGCCTGCAGAACGTGCCCGAGGGCCTGGCGGTTGCCCTCGCACTGTTCGCCTGCGGCTACCGGAGACGGTACGCCTTCCTGGTCTCGGCGCTGACCGGGCTGGTGGAGCCGGTGGCGGGCCTGGCTGGCGCCTATGCAGTGAGCCTGTCGGAACTCCTGCAGCCCTGGGCGCTGACCTTCGCCGCCGGGGCGATGCTCTACGTCATCAGCCACGAGATCATCCCGGAGACCCACCGCCACGGCTATGAGAACCAGGCGACTGTCGGCCTGACGGTCGGTCTGGTGGTGATGATGTTCCTGGACCTGGCCTTCACCTAGACCTGGATGGTGGCCCCGGATGCGGCCGGCGCCGGCGCTTGGCCCCATCGGCGGCGCCGGGTTTCCCCTTGACCCCCAGCCGACCCACACCTAAAGCGGGTCCGGGCCCGTCGCCTGACGACGGAGCCGGGAGACCCCAATGTCCATCGCTTCCGCCGTGCGCGGCAGTGGCGCGGGCCGCGTCCTTCGGGACGAGATCCGCGCGACCGTCGCGCTGTCGATCCCGATCGCGCTGACCCAGATCGCGCAGATGTCGCTCAACACCACCGACGTGGTGATGACCGGCCGTCTCGGCCCGGCGGCGCTGGCGGCCGGCCAGCTCGGGCACAGCCTGTTCTTCCCGATGTACATCACCGTCATCGGGGTGCTGTTCGCGACCGCCGCGATGTTCGCGCAGGAGATCGGCGCCGGCCGCTACAAGGGCGTGCGGCGCACCGCCCGCCAGGGCTTCTGGGTGATCCTGTCGCTGACCGGGCCGGCCTGGCTGTACTTCTGGCACGCCGAGTGGATCCTGGTGCACGTGCTCGGCCAGGACCCGGCGCTGGCGGCGCGAGCCGGCGAGTATGCCGACGGCGCCATGTGGGGCTTCCCGTTCATGGCCGGCTTCAGCCTGCTGCGGAACTTCATCGCGGCGCATTCCCGGCCGCGGGCGGCGCTGTACATCCTGGCGGTCGGGATCGTGATCAACGCCGCCGCCGACTGGGTGCTGATGTTCGGCGAGTTCGGCCTGCCGCGGCTGGAGCTGTACGGGCTCGGCCTGGCGACCAGCATCGTGCAGACCGCGATGTTCCTCGGCCTGCTGGCGCTGGTGCTGCGGGACCGGCGCTGGCGCCGCTACCACATCCTGGTGCGGTTCTGGCGGCCGGACTGGCCGCGCTACCGCGAGGTCTGGGCGGTCGGGCTGCCGATCGGCCTGACCAAGCTGGCGGAATCCGGGCTGTTCGCGGCGTCCGGCTTCCTGGTCGGCCTGATCGGGGCGGAGGCGCTGGCCGGCCACGCGGTCGCGATCCAGTACACCGCGATCTCGTTCATGGTGCCGTTCGGGATCGCCCAGGCGGCGACCGTTCGGGTCGGGCTGGCGGTCGGGCGCGGCAATTTCGAGGCGGCGCGCCGGGCCGGCCGGGTGGCGATGGTGGTCGGGGTGCTGGTGGTGCTGCCGATGGCGCTGCTGTTCGTCACCGCCGGCGAGACGCTGGCCCGGCTGTTCCTGGACGGCGGCGACGCCAGCGGAGCCGCCTCGATCGCTTATGCGGCGTCCTTCCTGGCGATGGCCGGGCTGTTCCAGATCGCCGACGGCGGCCAGGCGGTGACCGCCGGCGCCCTGCGCGGCTTCAAGGACACGCGCGTGCCGATGGTGATCGCCGTGGTCGGGTACTGGGCGTTCGGCATCGGCGGCGCCGCCGTGCTGGCGTTCCCGCTCGGGTTCGGCGGAGTCGGCGTGTGGGGCGGGCTCGCCCTCGGCCTGGCGGTGGTGTGGGCGGCCCTGGTGCTGCGGTTCCGCACCGTCACGGCCGCCCGCAGCGTGCCTCAGCCCATGGCGTCGTAGACCGCCGTCTGGAAGCCGTGGAACAGCGGCGCCGAAACGGTGTCGACGAACGGCAGGATCTGCGTGACGTAGACCCCGCCGATGCCGGTCTCCCGGTCGATCCAGTAGTACGAGTTGGCGAGCCCCGCCCACATCAGGCTGCCGGCCGGCAGGCCGGTCGGAGCCTGCTGCTCGTTGATCTGGAAGGTCAGGCCCCAGCTCTTCGGCACGCCGGGGAAGAACTCGGCGTCGTTGGTGGCGTCCGGCACCGCGCTGGTGAGCGGCTGGACCCGCAGGTCGCCGATGGCGTTGCGCGACATCAGATCGACGGTGTCGGGCTGCAGCACCCGGTTGCCGTCGGCCGCGCCGCCGTTGAGGATCATGCGCACGAACTTCGCGTAGTCGGGCGCCGTCGAGTACAGGCCGCCACCGCCCATCTCGAACTCGGGCTCCTGCGGCAGCTCGAACTCGATCGGCACCAGAGCGCCGTCCGGGGTGCGGGCGTGCACCGTGGCCAGCCGTCGGCGCATGCCCGGGGTGATGCGGAACGCCGTGTCGTCCATGCCGAGCGGCTCGAACACGTTCTCGCGCAGGTAGTCGCCGAGCCGCTGGCCGGTGACGGCCTCGACCATCAGCCCGGCCCAGTCGATGCCGATCCCGTACTGCCAGCGCTCGCCCGGCTCGAACGCCAGCGGCAGGTCCAGGGCGGCCCGTTCGCAGGTGGTGACCGCGGGTTTGCCGGTGGCCTCCAGATAGCGCGCCATCTCGGCGCTCCAGAGGTTGTAGACCAGGCCCGAGGTGTGGGTCAGCAGGTGCCGCAGGGTGATCGGCCGGCCGGCCGGGCGCAGCACCGGCTCGCCGTCAGCGCCGAAGCCTTCCAGCACCTGCGGGTCGGCCAGATCCGGCACCACGTCGGCGGCCGGCGTGTCCAGGTTCAGCTTGCCGCGCTCGACCATCTGCATGGCAGCCGTCCCGGTCACCGCCTTGGTCATCGAGGCGATCCACCCCACGGTGTCGAGCGTCATCGGCGCGTCGCCGGAGAGGTCGCGCTTGCCGAAGGCGCCCTCGTAGATCGGGCCGTCGCGGTCGGTGACCACCGCCACCACCCCGGGCACACCCCCGATTTCGGCCGCCTGGCCGAGCAGTGCGTCGATCGAGTCCTGCATCGTCATGTCGCGTCCTCCCGCCGTTCGATGACCGGCCTTCGCGTGGGCCGCGTCGTTTGGCTGACGGCGATCTCAACCTATCGGGGCGCCGCTGCCAACCCGACTCGACGTCGCGGATCGTTGCGCGACGGAACCGGGCGCATGCGGCGTTGGAGTCGGCTGAGCGAGATCAAGGCGGGTCCGGCACGGCGGGCTCAAAGCTAAGCCGTCCTGTCCGATACGGTGGCCAGCATGGACGATGGGAAGATCCGGCACGACCGGGCAGAGGTCGAGGCGATCCTGGGGGCGGGCCGACCCTCGCCCTGGCGCCGGCGTGCACTCGTGGCGGTCCTGCTGCTGTTCCTGGGCGCGGCGGCGGCGGGCTACGCGCTGCTGGGACGGGACCCCGGCAGCCGGACGACATGGGTGACCGAGCCGGCCGACCGGGCCGACCTGACCGTGGTGGTGACGGCGACCGGCACGGTCGAGCCGACCAACCAGGTCGAGGTCTCGAGCGAGCTGTCCGGCATCGTCCGCAAGGTGTCGGTCGACTACAACTCGACGGTCCATGCCGGCGACGTGCTGGCCGAGCTGGATACCGACAAGCTGTCGGCCACGGTCGACAGCTCGCGGGCCAAGCTGGTGGCGGCGCGCGCGCAGATCGTCCAGGCCCAGGCCACGGTCAAGGAGACCCGGGTGGCGCTGGATCGCAAGCGCGCCCTGGTCTCCAGCAGCGCGGTCTCGCGCCAGGACCTGGACAGTGCCCAGGCCGCCTACGACCGGGCGGTCGCCGGCAAGGCGGTGGCCGAGGCCGATGCCGGCGTCGCCGAGGCCCAGCTCTCGCTCGACGAGACCAACCTGACGAAGGCGCGCATCGTGTCGCCGATCAACGGCGTGGTGCTGTCCCGCAACGTCGACCCCGGCCAGACCGTCGCCACCTCGTTCCAGGCGCCGGTGCTGTTCACCATCGCCGAGGACCTGCGGGAGATGGAGGTGCAGGTCGATGTCGACGAGGCCGACGTCGGCAAGGTCCGCGACGGGCAGCCGGCGACCTTCTCGGTCGACGCCTACCCGGAGCGCCGGTTCGAGGCGTCGATCCGGGAGCTGCGGTTCGGTTCCGAAGTGGTCTCCGGTGTCGTCACCTACAAGGCGGTGCTGGCCACCGCCAACCCGGACCTGCTGCTGCGACCGGGGATGACCGCGACCGCCGAGATCACCGTCGACCGGGTGCAGGACGCCCTGACGGTGCCGAACGCGGCGCTGCGGTTCACGCCGCCTGCAACGACCGCGAAATCGACCTCGCGCGGGCTGCTGAGCGCCCTGCTGCCGCGCATGCCGCAATTTCGCAGCGCCAGCCCGAACCAGGTCGAGACCGACCACCGCCGGGTCTGGGTGCTGCGGGACGGCGTGCCGGTCGCGGTTCCGGTCGTCACCGGGCTCAGCGACGGCCGCCGGACCGCCATCCTGGAAGGCGAGCTGAAAGCCGGCGACGCCGTCGTGGTCGACAGCTCGTCCGGAGGCCGCTGACGATGATGGCGCCGGGCCCGGCTGCCCCGCCGCTCGTGGCGTTCGAGGCGGTGCGCAAGACCTACGGGTCGGGCGACGCCACCGTGCGGGCGCTCGCCGGGGTCGACCTGGCGATCGCGGCGGGCGAGTTCGTCGCGATCATGGGGCCGTCGGGGTCGGGCAAGTCGACCGCGCTCAACATGATCGGCTGCCTCGATACCCCGAGCGCCGGCCGCTACCTGTTCCAGGGCGTCGACGTCGGCGCCCTGAGCCGCGGCCAGCGGGCGCTGCTGCGCCGCCACTTCATCGGCTTCGTGTTCCAGGGCTTCAACCTGCTGGCCCGCACCTCGGCGGTCGAGAACGTCGAGCTGCCGCTGATCTACCGCGGCACGCCGGCCGCGGAGCGGAGGCGCCTGGCCATGACCGCGCTGTCGCGGGTCGGGCTCGCCGACCGGGCGGGGCACACGCCGGGCGAGCTGTCGGGCGGTCAGCAGCAGCGGGTGGCGATCGCCCGCGCCATCGTCACCGACCCGATGCTGCTGCTGGCCGACGAGCCGACCGGCAACCTCGATACCCGGACCAGCCGGGAGATCATGGAGCTGCTGGGCCGGCTCAACCGCGAGCAGGGGATCACCCTGGTGATGGTGACCCACGAGCCGGAGATGGCGGCCTATGCCGGGCGGCTGGTCAGGTTCGTCGACGGACGGATCGAGTCCGATCTCCGTCCGGAGGAGGCGGCCTGATGCTGTGGGAGGCGGTCAGGCTGGCCACCCAGGCGATCCGGCGCAACGCGCTGCGGTCGTTCCTGACGGTGCTCGGCATCGTCATCGGCGTCGGCGCCGTGATCGCCATGGTCACGATCGGCAACGGCGCCACCGTGAAGGTCTCGGCGGATCTCGCGAAGCTGGGCAGCAACCTGCTGTTCATCCGGCCGGGGCAGTTCGGGCCGGGCCGCGCCAGCTCCGACGCCAAGCCGTTCAACGCCCGCGACATCGCGGCCCTGCGGACCGAGCTGCGCCGGGTGCAGGCGGTGGCGCCGGTGGCGCAGAAATCGGTGACGGCGATCTACGGCTCCGAGAGCCGCAACACGATCCTGACCGGAACCGACAACGGCTACTTCGTCGCCCGCGACTGGCGGCTGACCGCCGGACGGCAGTTCCTCGACGGCGAGGTCCGCGGCGGCCGCGCCGCCTGCATCCTCGGGCAGACGGTCCGCGAGGAGCTGTTCGGGCGCGACGATCCGATCGGCCGGCAGATCCGGGTCGGCAAGGTGTCGTGCGAAGTGATCGGCCTGCTGGCCGGCAAGGGCCAGTCGAGCTTCGGCACCGACCAGGACGACCTGATCCTGACGCCGCTGCGGATGTTCCAGCGGCGGATCGCCGGCAACGCCGACATCTCGACGATCTACGTCTCGGCGGCCGACGACGCCGACACCGCGAAGGTCCAGGCCGACATCGAGCGGCTGCTGCGCGAGCGGCGCGGCATCGCCGCCGGCAAGGAGGACGATTTCTCGGTACGCGACATGAAGCAGATCATCGAGACCCAGACCGCGGCGACCGGCGTGCTGACCGGCCTGCTCGGCGCGGTGGCCGGGGTCAGCCTGCTGGTCGGCGGCATCGGCATCATGAACATCATGCTGGTGTCGGTGACCGAGCGGACCCGCGAGATCGGCATCCGGCTGGCGATCGGCGCGCTGGAGAGCCAGGTGCTGCTGCAGTTCCTGGTCGAGGCGGTGATGCTGTCGCTGTTCGGCGGGGTGATCGGCATCGCGCTGGGGCTCGGCCTGGCCGGCCTGGTCACCCGGGCGCTCGGGGTGCCGTTCACCCTGGACACCACGATCGTGGTCGTGGCGTTCGCGTTCTCGGCGCTGGTCGGGGTGGTGTTCGGCTATTTCCCGGCCCGCCGCGCCGCCCGCCTCGACCCGATCGAGGCGCTGCGGCACGAATAGCCCTCAGTTGCTGACCTTTTCGATCCGCCAGCGCGAGTGGGCGTCGTCGACGCTGTCCCATGCCTTCTGCTGCCAGATCGACTTGGCCTGCTCGTAGGTCTCGAACGGGCCGATCCGGGCTTCCGGCGAGCCGTCCACGGTCTCCGTGAAGTCGGTCGACTTGTAGACCCCGCCGACCACCCAGAACTCGGTCGCCTCCTCCTGCAGGATGCGATAGCGGACATGGGCGTCGTCGACGTGCTGCCAGGCGAGCTTGCCCCAGACCGACTTGGCGGTCTCGTAGTCCTGGAACGGGCCGATGCGCTGCTCGGCGTCGCCGCCCTTGATGAGCGTGAAGCTGGTGTCCGTGTACTCGCCGCCGATCACCCAGTACTTCATGGCCGTCTCCACGGTGTGCGGTGTGGAATTTGCGGCCCGTATAGCGGAGCCCGACGGCCGGTTCAATCGGTGGAGGCCGCCAGGAGGGGGCGCCGGTCGAGGGCGCGGGTCAGACCGCCGGCGCGTCGAGCCTGGCGCGCCAGTGGGCGAGCCGGTCCTTCAGCTTCCGGCCCCGGGCATAGGCCGGCTCGTCGTCGTCCAGCCGTTCCAGCGGCTCTACCGAGAAGCCGTCGCCGCCCTGGGCGGACCATGCGGCCTGCAGCGCCCGGTTCGGATGGTTGCCGGTCCGCAGGCTGAACCGCAGCCGGTTCTCGACGGTATCCAGGTTCGGCGCCCGGCCGACCCAGACCTGGCCGGACGCCGGGCAGCGTACCGCGTAGATGCCGGCGGCCGTCTTGCGCTCCTTGTACGCCGCGATCAGCGCCTTCCTGTCTTGGCCAGCCGTCATGGTCCGCATCCCGTGAGGTTCGATGGGAGAATTATACCCGGGTCGTATTGACGTCAATAATATTATCCGGGTAATAATCGCGATCCATCAGGAGACACCGCCGTGACCGAGACCCATTTCCGACTCTGCACCGCGTTCGAGGGCAGCCGTCTGTTGGCTTCCGGGCCGCTGGCCGAGGTGGCGCTGGCGGTCCGGCGCGCCGCCGGGAGCGACCCCGGCGACCCGATCCTGGTGTTCGACGACGCGACCGGCGGGGTCGTCGACCTCGACCTGCGGGGCAGCGACGACGAAGTGCTTGCCCGGCTGGCACCGCCCGCCGACGCGCCCGCGGAACCGGCGGCGGAAGGGCGTCGCGGCCGGGGGCGGCCGAGGCTCGGCGTGGTTTCGCGCGAAGTCACGCTGCTGCCGAGGCACTGGGAATGGCTGGCGGCTCAGCCCGGCGGTGCGTCGGTCACCCTGCGCCGGCTGGTCGAGGAGGCCCGGCGCGCTGGCGGCGAGCAGGAGCGCGCTCGCACGGCCCGGGACGCCGGCTATCGCTTCATGTCGGCGATGGCGGGCGACCTGCCGGGTTTCGAGGAGGCGACGCGGGCGCTGTTCGCCGGCGACCGCGCCGGCTTCGAGCGGCAGATCGCGGGCTGGCCGGACGCCGTGCGCGGCTACGCCGCCCGCCTGGCGTTCGGCTGACGACGAAGGGTCAGCCGCCGTCCTTCAGGCTGAGGATGTGTGCGACCACGTCGCTGATCTCGTCGGGCGACAGGATCAGGTTCGGCATGCTGCGATGCGGGGTGCGCAGGAACGCCGACAGCGCCATGCCGGTCATGCCCGGGTTGTCGGCGATGTCCTCGAAAGCCGGGGCGGCGTCCACCGGCGAGACCGTCTCGCCCTCGGCGACGGCGTGGCAGTTGGCGCAGACCCGCAGCGCCAGGTCCAGCCCCTTCGCCTTGTCGCCGGCCTCCTGAGCGCCGGCCGCGACCGGGGCGGCGAGCAGGAGGCCCAGGATGGCGGCTGCTGGCAGTTGACGCATGGTTTCCGTCTCCTCCTCGGGTGCCGTTCCGTTTACCAAGCCAGACGTCGTCTTGAACGCCTCATCGCATCATAGCAATACGGCGACGGCGGGGCACGGCCCCCGGCTGTCGGGGCTGCGGGTCGATAAGTACTAAATTTTAACTAAATCCATTTACGTAGTCTTAGCCCCGAATCAGCGAATATGGGGGCAGAGCCGACTGCGGTCGGCGTCGTCACGTGGACATGTCATGTCGTTCGAGCCGCGCAATCTCGACCTGCCGCGCGAAATCGCCCAGCAGGTCCGTGATCACCAGCTGTTCACCGAGAAGCGGGGCGGCAGGCGCATGATGTGCAAGAACGCCCGGCTGTCGGGGAAGACCCTCGACGGTCTGTGCCTGATTTCCGCCGTCCTATCGAGCAGCGATCTGTCCAGGGCCTCGGCCCAGTCGACCAATTTCTTCGGCGCCGATCTGTTCGCCGTCGATTTCACCTGGGCGAACCTTCGCAAGGCGACCCTCAGTCAGGCGGACCTGCGCGGCGCCAATTTCTGCATGGCGGACCTGAGCGGCGCCGTCATCCGAAACGCCGACCTGCGATCGGCCGAGGTCGAGGAATGGGGCACGGCGATCACGCGCCTGCTCAGCCTGTCCGGTGCCAACATCTCGGACGCCGACTTCACCGGGTCGGACCTGGAAGGGGCCGACGCGACCGACGCGACCGCGCTCGGCACCGTGTTCGCCGATACCGGGATGCGCGCCGTGAACCTTGCGGGCGCCAACCTGACGGGTGCCGACCTGTCGGGCTCGAACCTGAGCGGCGCCAACCTGACGGGGGCGAATCTCGACGGGGCCGACCTGTCGAACGCCAAGCTGGCCGACGCCAACCTTCGGAACGTCGACCTCTCGACCTGCAACCTGGACGGCGCGGATCTGAGCGGGGCCGTCACCCGCGACCTCGACGCTTCCCTGCCGGCCGACATCGAGTCCGCCCTGCGCGAGCACAGCCAGTGGATCGCCAGCGGCGGCGCCGTCGGCGCGGTCGCCAACTTCGCCGACCGGAAGCTGAGGGGCCTGGATTTCTCCGGCTGCGACGTCCGGGCCGCGATCTTCGACGGCGCCGACCTGTCGGGCGCGACCTTCGTGAAGTCCGAGCTGCTGTTCACCAGCCTGAAGAACGCCAATCTCTCCTCGGCCGACTTTTCCTTCGCGACGATCTCGGGCGGCAACTTCACCGGCGCCAACCTGACGGGCGCCAGCTTCGTCGGCGCCCGCATCGTGCCGGCCGATCTCGCCGATGCGAAGGGACGCCGGACCGGCCGCAAGTTCCGGGTCCGGTTCGACAAGGCCAACCTGCAGGGCGCCAACTTCACCGGCGCCCGCATCGAGGCGGTCGACTTCACCGGCAGTGCCCATCGCGATGCCCTGCTCGGGAACGCCAGGCTGACCGGCTGCGAGGGTCTCGATACCGACGAAGACTGAGACGGCCGCAGCGTCGGGCCCGCCGCCGGTCAGCCCTTGCGGACGACGTTGGCCTCCGGCCCGACCGGGAAGCCGGTGATGTTGCGGGCGCCGTCGGCGGTCACCACCAGGATGTCGTGCTCGCGGTAGCCGCCGGCCCCGGGCTCGCCCTCCGGGATCATGATCATCGGCTCCATCGACACCACCATGTCCGGCTCCAGCACGGTGTCGACGTCCTCGCGCAGCTCCAGCCCGGCCTCGCGGCCGTAGTAGTGGCACAGCACCCCGAACGAGTGGCCGTAGCCGAAGGTCCGCTTGTCCAGCACGCCGTTCTCGGCATAGATCTCGTTCAGCGCGTGGGCGATGTCCCGGCACTTGGCGCCCGGCCGGATGAGCTCGAGGCCGGTGCGGTAGACGTCCAGGTTGATCTCCCAGTACTTCAGGTGCGCGTCCGAGACCTCCTCGGCGAACAGCGTGCGTTCCAGCGCGGTGTAGTAGCCGGCGATCATCGGGAAGCAGTTCAGCGACAGGATGTCGCCACGTTCGATCCGGCGCGCGGTCACCGGGTTGTGGGCGCCGTCGGTGTTGATGCCGGACTGGAACCAGGTCCAGGTGTCCATCAGCTCGGCATGCGGCAAGCTGCGGGCGATCTCCCGGACCATCGCCTGGGTCGAATGCAGGGCCACCTCGTGCTCGGGCACGCCGACCGCGATCGCCTCGACGCAGGCCGCGCCGCCGACATCGGCGATCCGCGCGCCCTCGGTGATCAGGGCGATCTCCTCGGCCGACTTGACCATGCGCTGGCGCATCGCCGGCGCGGCGACGTCGAGGAAGGTCGCGCCGTCGAAGGCGTCGCCGAGCAGCTGACGGGTATCCAGGTCGACGTGATCGAACTCGATGCCGATCCGCGTGGCCCGCGGCAGCAGGGTCTGCAGGGCGTGGAAGTAGTTGTCGCGGCGCCAGTCGGTGTAGACGAGGTTGTCGCCGACGGTGCGCCGCCAGGGCTGTCCGCCGTCGATGTTGGCGCTGACCGAGGTCACCTTGTCGGCGGTGACGACCAGCGCATAGCGCCGCCCGAATCGGGTGTACAGGAAGTCCGAGTAGTACGCGATGTTGTGGTACGAGGTCAGGATCGCGGCGTGCAGGTCGAGCTCGCCGAGGATCCGTCGCAGGCCCTGGATCCGGCGCGTCATCTCGGCCTCGGAGAAGGTGCCGACCACCTGTCCGCCGTTGCGGATGTGCTTCAGCCGTTCCATGTCGAGTACCATCGTTTTTCCCCCCGATCGCGTGGCACCGGTTGCGGAGAGCCCGGTGGCACTCTATCTGAGCCCGACCAAGATGCCCTTTCAACGAGCCGATGATGCGGTCCGCTCGCCGAGCGGTTACGATCCGCGGCCGATGCCTGCAGACGGCACCCGTAGTCTGGGCCTCACAAGCGACCCGAGCGAATTCATGACCGACAACGCCGCCACCGACGCCCTCTCCCTGCTCGACGACCTGCTGACCCGCGCCAGGCGGGCCGGGGCCGACGCTGCCGACGCCCTGTTGGCGCGCGGCGTCTCGCAGTCGGTGTCGCAGCGCCTGGGCACTCCCGAGGCGGTCGAGCGGTCGGAGGGCCGCGACGTGGAGCTCCGGGTGTTCGTCGGGCAGCGCCAGGCGGTGGTGTCGACGACCGATTTCGCCGCCGGCTCCCTGGACGAGCTGGTGGGCCGGGCGCTGGCGATGGCGAAGGCCGCCCCCGAGGACAAGTACGCCGGCATCGCCGATCCCGGGCAGATCGCCAGGAGCTGGCCGGCGATCGAGATGTTCGATCCGACCGAGCCCTCCGCCGAGACCCTGGTCGAGCGGGCCAAGGCCGCCGAGGAGGCGGCACTGGCGGTCGCGGGCGTGACCAATTCCGAGGGCGGCGAGGCCGCCTGGGGCATGACCGAGGTCGCGCTCGCCGCCAGCAACGGCTTCGCCGGCACCTATCGCCGGTCGAGCTTCTCGATCGCCGCCTCGGTAGTCGCCGGCACCGGCCAGAAGATGGAGCGCGACTACGACTACACGTCGGCGGTGTACGACGCCGACCTGAAGTCGGCCGAGGAGATCGGCCGCAGTGCCGGCGAGCGGGCGGTCCGGCGCCTGAACCCGCGGCGTCCCAAGACCGCGACCCTGCCGGTGGTGTACGACCCGCGCGCCGGCCGCTCGGTGCTCGGGCATCTGGCTTCCGCCATCAACGGTACGTCGATCGCCCGCGGCACCAGCTTCCTGAAGAACGACATGGGCGAGGCGCTGTTCGCCCCCGGCATTCGGGTCATGGACGACCCGCACCGGCCGCGTGGCCACCGCTCCAAGCCGTTCGACGGCGAGGGGCTGGCGACCCGGCCGCGGGCGATGGTCGAGGGCGGCCGGCTGACGAGCTGGTTCCTGGACCTCGCCACGGCTCGCCAGCTCGGGCTCGAGAGCACCGGCCACGCGTCGCGCGGGGCCGGCTCGCCGCCGAGCCCGGGATCGACCAACCTGTACCTCGACAAGGGCACGGTCAGCCGCGACGCGCTGATCGCCGACATCGAGCGCGGGTTCTACGTGACCGAGCTGATGGGCTCCTCGGTGAGCCTGGTGACCGGCGACTACAGCCGCGGGGCCGCCGGGTACTGGATCGAGAACGGCGAGATCACCTTCCCGGTCTCGGAGATGACCATCGCCGGTCACCTGCGGGACATCTTCCGCACCCTGACCCCGGCCGACGACCTGGAGTTCAAGTACGGCATCGACGTGCCGACGCTCCGGGTCGAGGGCCTGCTGGTCGCCGGCGGCCAGGACTGAGGCCGGCCAGGACTGAGGTCGGCCAGAACTGAGGTCGGCCAGGACTGAGGCCTGCGCCGGGCCGACCGTCGGTTCCGTTCCACTGAAAACCGTCCGGATCGCGCGCTCGTGAGCGCGTGAGGTCTGGATTCTTCCCTGTGTTCTCCCCATCTCGCGGCTTGCGGGAGTGGGGCTGGTGTCTGGAGTTCGACATGCCGTCCTGTGGCACGCTCGCCCGCGTGATCCTTCTGACCCTTATCCTCGGCACCGGGGTTGCCCTGTCCAAGCAGGAGCCCGGGGTGACCGACCCGAGCGTCGACTATGCCGTGAACGCGGCCGACGGTCTGGCGATCCACGGGTACGATCCGGTGGCCTATCTGGAGGACCACGAGGCCGTCCCCGGCTCGCCCGAGTTCGCGACCACCTGGCGCGGTGTCGAGTGGCGGTTCAGCTCGGCCCGCAACCTGTCGCGCTTCCTTTCGGACCCGGTCGGCTACTCGCCGCAATACGGCGGGTTCGGCGCCTATGGCGTGTCGATCGGCAAGGCCTACGACGTCGACCCGACGGTGTTCGACGTGATCGACGGCCGGCTGTACCTGCACCGCAACGCCCGGGTGCGCGAGCTCTGGCAGCGCAACCCGACCGGCTACATCGCCGAGGCCGACGAGACCTGGCGCCAGCGGGTGCGCGGTTCCGGGTCCTGAGGCGAAGGAGCGGGTAGGTCCCGGCTCTCCGCTGCGCTTCGGCCGGGATGAGGCTGAAAAGCACACACTTCCCTCATCCCGGCCGAAGCGGCGAAGACGCGCAGAGCCGGGACCCAGACCCCGATCACCCGCTGTTGCGCAGGCCGGCGGCGATGCCGTTGATGCTGAGGTGGACGCCCTCGACCACCGCCGGGTCCGGGTCGCCGGCGCGCAGCCGGCGCAGCAGCTCGACCTGCACGTGGTGCAACGGGTCGATGTAGGGGAACCGGTTGCGGATCGAGCGCGCCAGCAGCGGATTGCCTTCCAGCAGGGTGGTCTGCCCGGTGATCGCCAGCACCGCGGCGATCGAGGCCCGCCACTCGGCCTGCAACCGTTCGAAGATCGCCGCACCCAGTGCCCGGTCGGTCACCAGCTCGGCGTAGCGCGAGGCGATGGCGATGTCGCTCTTGGCCAGCACCATGTCCATGTTCGACAGCGCACTGCGGAAGAACGGCCAGTCGCGGTACATCGCCTGCAGGGTCGCCAGCCCGTCGGGATTTTCGGTCAGCCAGGCCCGGACTGCGCTGCCGAAGCCGAACCAGCCCGGCAGCATCAGCCGGCACTGCGCCCAGCTGAACACCCAGGGGATGGCCCGCAGGTCCTCGATCCGCGTCGATTTCTTCCGCGACGCCGGCCGGCTGCCGATGTTCAGGTTGGCGATCTCGCCGATCACCGTGGATTCCCAGAAGTAGCGCTCGAACCCGTCGGTCTCGTAGACCAGCCCGCGATAGGCGGCGAACGCCAGCTCCGACAGCGTCTCCATGACCGCGAGGTGCCCGGCCGGCGGTTGCAGGCGGCCGTCGGCCGCCACCAGGGTGGCCTCGACCGTCGCCGCCGCCAGGATCTCGAGATTGCGGCGGCCGACCTCGGCGTTGGAATACTTGGCGGCGATCACCTCGCCCTGCTCGGTCACCCGGATCGAGCCCTGGATGGCGCCCGGAGGCTGCGCCAGGATCGCCTGGTAGCTGGGGCCGCCGCCGCGTCCGACCGAGCCGCCGCGGCCGTGGAACAGCCGCATCGAAACGCCGTGCCGGGCGAACACCTCGATCAGCACGGTCTGGGCCTTGTACAGCTCCCAGATCGAGGTCAGGTAGCCGCCGTCCTTGTTGCTGTCGGAGTAGCCGAGCATCACCTCCTGGGTGTCGCCGCGCGACGGCAGCAGCCGGCGGTACTCGGGCAGCGAGAACAGCCGGTCCATGACGTCGCCGCAGCGCCGCAGGTCGCCGATGGTCTCGAACAGCGGCACGATGTCGACGTCCAGCCGCGGCTCGCGCGGGCTCAGCAGGCCGACTTCCTTGAGCAGCACCGCCGCCTCCAGGATGTCCGACACCCCGTCGGTCTTCGAGATGATGTAGTGGCGCACCGCCTGGGGCCCGTAGCGCCGGCGGCCGTCGGAGGCCTCGGCCAGGGTCGCCAGCTCGCCGGCGGTGCGCTCGGAATACCCCAAATGCGGCGCCGACAGCGGCCGGGCGCCGGTCAGCTCGGCGCGCAGCAGGGCGATCCGCCCGTCCTCGTCGGTCGCCGGGTAGTCGGCGCCGGTCCCGGCGACCTCGAGCAGCTCCGCGACCGCCGCCTCGTGCACGTCCGAGTTCTGGCGCTGGTCGATCGACGCCAGGTGGAAGCCGAACACGTCGACCGCCCGTCGCAGCCGCCGCAGCCGGCCGCGGGCCAGGCTGGCCGAGCCGTTGGCGGTCAGCGACTCGAACACGGTGTCGAGATCGGCCCGCAGCTCCTCGGCTGTCGCATAGGCCGGTGCGGCGCCGACCGCGTGCCGGGCTGCCTCGACCCCGTCGAGGATCCGGGCGGTCTCGGCCAGCCGGGCGTACATGCCGGCGATCGCCCGGCGGTACGGCTCGGTCGCGCGATGCGGCGAGTGATCGGGCGAGCGGTCCGCCAGCGCCTTCAGGCCGTCGCTGACCGTGACCCGCCGCTCGTCGAGCGACAGCTCGCCGCCCAGCCGGTGCAGCTCGTCGAGATAGAAGTTCAGGGCCTGGGCGCTCTGCAGGCGCAGGGCCTCGCGCAGGACCTCGGCGGTGACGAACGGGTTTCCGTCGCGGTCGCCGCCGATCCAGCTGCCGACCCGCAGGAAGGACGGGACCGTGACCTCCTCCCAGCCCTCGACCAGCGCCAGCTCGTCCTCCAGGTCGCCGTACAGCCGCGGCAGCTCGCGCAGGAAGGTGTGGTCGAAGTGCGACAGGCCGTTCACCACCTCGTCCAGCACCCGGAGCCGGCTGCCACGCAGGATGCTGGTCTGCCACAGGATCAGGACGGCGCGCCGCAGCTCCTTGCGGTTGGCGGTCAGCTCGGCCGGGGTGAAGTGGATGCGGTCGCGGTCGTCGAGCAGCCGGGCGATCTCCATCTCGCGGTCGATCGAGCTCTTGCGGCGGATCTCGGTCGGGTGCGCGGTCAGGACCGGGCTGCAGAACGCGCCGTCGAGGAACCCCTGCAGCCGCTTGCCGGACACCCCGGCGGCGTAGGCCCGGCCGAGCGCGCAGGCGAGCGTGCCCTCGCGCGGTGCCGCCCCGGTCATCGCGTGCGCCCGGGTGCGGCGGATGTGGTGCTGGTCCTCGGCGATGTTGGCGAGGTGCGAGAAATGGCCGAAGGCGCGGATGACGGTGGTCGCGAGCCCGATAGGCAGCCCGCTCAGCAGCGACTGCAGCTCGCCGCGTGCGGCCTCGTCGGACTGGCGATGGAAGCCGATCGAGGTCTGGCGAATCCGCTCGACCGTGTCGAACGCGGTCTCGCCTTCCTGGGCCCGGATGGTCTCCCCCAGGATCCGGCCGAGAAGACGGATGTCGTAGCGGAGCGGGGAGTCCTTCTCCGTTGCGTCACCAAGGATCGCGGGGGCCATGCTGTCCGTCCCGTCGACGTTGCGCGTTGCGGGAGCGCCATTGTCCACCACCGGTGTGTGCGGTGCAGCACGAAAATCGATCGACGGGCGATTCGGCCTATCCGGCGATTGCTCTATCCGGCGGCCGGCATGACCAGCGGCAGGGTCTCGTCGGCGATCCGGATCCGCACGGGCAGGCGAGCGACCACGTCGCCGTCGCCCTGGACCGGCCGGCCGTCGTCGTCCGCGATGGCGATCTCCCGGCCGGTGATCACGCGATAGCTCTTCAGGTGCTGCAGGAAGCCGCAGAGCAGGGCCAGCGTGTAGCTGGCCATGTGCCAGCGCCCCGGCGTCTCGAACAGGCAGACGTGCAGGTGCGGGTCGGTGAGGCGGGCCTCCTCGGCGCACACGAAACGGCCGGCGTAGTAGTGGCCGTTGGCGAACACCGCGGCGGCGGCCTCGTGCAGGACGCCGTCGACCTCGATCCGGTAGCGATGCGGGCGATACTTCAGCCAGCGGATCAGGGCGGCGACCGCATAGGCGGCCTTGCCGGCACGCCGCTTGAGCCGCGGGCTGACCGACGCCACGATCTCGGCGTCCATGCCGACCCCGGCCATCAGGGTGAAGCGGCGGCCATTGACCTCGCCGAGATGGATCGGCACCGCCGGGCCGGATCGGATCGTCCGCACCAGGGCCGGGACGTCGTCCGGCAGGCCGATCTCGGCCGCCAGGACGTTGGCCGTCCCGAGCGGCAGCAGCGCCAGCGGCAGCGCTCCGCCGGCAAGGCCGTTCACGACAGCGTTGATGGTGCCGTCGCCGCCGGCCGCCACCACCACGTCGGGGCCCTCGCCCGTGGCCGCGCTGGCCAGGGCGGCATGCGAGTAGCGGATGGCGTCGCCGGCGGCGACGGTCAGCTTGACCTCGACCTGCGCGCCCAGGCTTTCCAGCTCGGCGATCGCCGCCTGCAGCCGGTGCCGCCGCCGGCCGCGACCGGCGTTGGGGTTGTGGATGATCAGCACCCGACGGCGCGGCGGCGACTCCGTGGGGCCGGTCGTGACCTCGTGAGCGGCGTCGGGACTGCTGCGCATTCTGCGTCGATTCCTTGGATTTCCTGTGCTCGACTTGGTCGAGTTTCAAGTATTAAAGAATTATGACAAAGGTTCTGGTGTCTTAGATCGGCTTGGCGAAGTCGAAATCCAAGTCTTTGTCATGGATATTTAACTTTACCAGATTTAGGGCCATCGGTATCCCCCCTTTCCAAGTGTAGGTCCTTACGCGCGACCGGAGCGGGACGGGAGAAGGCGATGAATGCCGAGCGCGGCGCGATGCGGTACCGGTCCATCTGGATCTCCGACGTGCACCTGGGCACCCGCGGGTGTCAGGCCGAGCAGCTTCTGGATTTCCTGAAGCACACCGAGTCCGAATACCTGTACCTGGTCGGCGACATCATCGACCTGTGGCGGATGCGCCGGTCCTGGGCCTGGCGGCAGGCCCACAACGACGTCATCCAGAAGCTGCTCCGCAAAGCCCGCAAGGGCACCCGGGTGATGTTCATCCCGGGCAATCACGACGAGATGTTCCGGGAGTTCCTGAACGCCGACTTCGGCCAGATCGAGATCCGGCCGGAGCACGTGCACGTGACCCGCAAGGGCGAACGCTTCCTGGTGATCCACGGCGACGAGTTCGATGCGGTGGTGACCTACGCCAAGTGGCTGGCCGTGCTCGGCGACTGGTCCTACAACACGCTGCTGTCGATCAACACTGTCTTTAACGACGTCCGGCGCCGCCTCGGCTACCCGTACTGGTCGCTGTCCGCCTACCTCAAGCAGAAGGCCAAGCGGGCGGTCGAGTTCATCGGCCGGTTCGAGGAGGCACTGGCCACCGAGGCCGCCCGCCGCGGCGTCGACGGCGTGATCTGCGGCCACATCCACAAGGCCGAGATGCGCCGGATCGGCGACATCCTGTACTGCAACGACGGCGACTGGGTGGAGAGCTGCACCGCCCTGGTCGAGCACATGAACGGCGAGCTCGAGATCCTGCACTGGGCCGAGGTCCGGCAGTTGGCGCTCGCGGCCTGAGCCCGGGCCGGCCGCGACTCATGCAGGATTCCACCGAACCCGACGACCGGCTGCACGTCGCGATCGTCACCGACGCCTGGCACCCGCAGGTCAACGGCGTGGTGCGGACGCTGGCGACCACCGGCGACGAGCTGCAGGCGATGGGCCACCGGGTGACCTTCATCACCCCGGCCGACTTCTGCACCGTGCCGTGCCCGACCTATCCGGAGATCCGGCTGGCCCTGCTGCCGCAGCGCAAGATCGCGCGGCTGCTGGACGCGGCGGCGCCGTGTGCGATCCACATCGCCACCGAGGGCCCGCTCGGCCATGCCGCCCGCCGCTACTGCCTGAACCGCGGCCTGCCGTTCACCACCGCCTACCACACCAAGTTCCCGGAATACGTCCAGGCCCGCTCGGGCATCCCGCCGGAGTGGACCTATGCGGTCATGCGGCGGTTCCACGCGCCGTCCAGCGGGGTCATGGTGGCGACCGCGTCGCTGCGGCGCGAGCTGCAGGCCCACGGCTTCAGCAACATCCGCGACTGGACTCGCGGCGTCGACATCGAGCTATTCCACCCGCGCCCGTCGATCCTCGACCTGCCGCGGCCGGTCCTGATGTATGTCGGCCGGGTGGCGGTCGAGAAGAACATCGGGGCGTTCCTGGCGCTCGACCGGCCCGGCACCAAGGTGGTGGTCGGCGACGGCCCGCAGCGCGCCGAACTGGAGCGCCGGTTCCCGGACGTGGTGTTCACCGGCGCCAAGCAGGGCGAGGCGCTGGCGGCGCACTACGCCTCGGCCGACGTGTTCGTGTTCCCGAGCCGGACCGACACCTTCGGGCTGGTGCTGATCGAGGCGCTGGCCTGCGGGGTGCCGGTCGCGGCCTATCCGGTGCCGGGGCCGCTCGACGTGATCGGCGACTCCGGGGCCGGTGCGCTGGACGAGGACCTGGGGCTGGCGGTCGACCGCGCGCTCGTCATCGACCGGGAGCTGGCGCGGGCGCACGCGCTGAACTTCACCTGGCGGCGCTGTGCCGAGGCCTTCGTGCACAACCTGCAGCCGTTCGACAGCGAGCTCGCCTACACCGTCGCGGCCTGAGGCTCGCGGGGGCCGGTCGCGCGCGTACCCATGCCGGGTGCGGCGTGATAGGTTCCGGCCGTCCGAAACCTGCCGACCGCTTCCGGTGACCGTCCAGACCGCGCGTCCATGCTGAAACGACTGCTCAAGAGCGATGCCGGGCTGTGGGTCGCCGGGGTTCTCGCCGGCCTCGTCGTGCGGGCGGTCAGCGCGACCACGCGCTGGGAGTGGGTCGCCGATCCGGAGTCGCTGGCGCTGCTGCGCGGCAAGGACCAGATCATCGGGGCGTTCTGGCACAATCGGCTGATGCTGATCCTGGTCACCTGGCCGAAGCCCAAGCCGATGGCCATGGTGATGTCGGAGCACGGCGACAGCCGGCTGCTCGGCATCGCGGTCCGCGACTACGTGACCCGGCCGATCTGGGGCTCGACCCGGCGCAATCCGATGGCCGCCCTGACCGGCATGCTGCGCGCCCTGAACGACGGCATGAGCGTCGCGATCACGCCCGACGGGCCGCGCGGGCCGCGCATGCGCTGCCGGCCGGGGCTGGTCGAGGCGGCCAGGCGCAGCGGTGTCCCGATCCTGCCGGCGGCCTGGAGCGTGACGCGCCGCAAGGTGCTGCGATCGTGGGACCGGTTCATCGTCGCCTGGCCGTTCGGCCGCGGCGTGGTCGTGCTGGGGCCGCCGATCCGGGTGCCGCCCGATGCCGACGACGCGGCCCTGGAGGCCAGCCGGCTGGCGGTCGAGGCGGCCCTGAACGCGGTCGCCGCCGAGGCCGACCGGCTGACCGGCCACGAGCCGATCGAGCCTGCGCCCGCGGCCGGCGGGCGCCACAAGGGTGGCCGCCGGGAAGGCGGGGACCGGTGATGTTGACCCTGTACCGCGGCACCGCGATCGCCCTCGGCCCGCTGATCGACGCCTATCTGCGCCGGCGCATCGGCCGCGGCAAGGAGGATCCGGCCCGGCTGGAGGAGCGTCGCGGCGTCCCCGGCCGGCCGCGCCCGAACGGTCCGTTGGCATGGCTGCACGCCGCCAGCGTCGGCGAGTCGGTGGCACTGCTGCCGCTGATCGAGCGCCTGCGCGCCGACCGGCCGGACCTCGCGATCCTGGTGACCACCGGGACCGTCACCTCGGCGGCGACCATGGCCCGGCGGCTGCCGGACGGCGCGATCCACCAGTTCGTGCCGGTCGACCGGCCGGCCTGGGTCCGGCGGTTCCTGGCGCACTGGCGGCCGGACGTCGGGATCTGGGTGGAATCCGATCTGTGGCCGACCCTGGTGACCGAGGCGGCGGCCGCCGGCGTGCGGCTGGCGCTGGTCGACGCCAGGATGTCGGAGGGCGCGTTCCGGCGCTGGCACCGGTTCCGTCGGCTGGCCCGACCGCTGTTCGCGGCGTTCGAGCGGGTGCTGGCCTCGAGCCCGGCGCAGGCCGAGCGGTTCCGGGCGCTCGGCTTCCGCGACGTCAGCTTCGTCGGCAACCTGAAGGCCGCGGGCGCGCCGCCGCCGGTCGACGCGGGCGTGGTCGCGGCGCTGACCGGGGCGATCGCCGGCCGGCCGGTCTGGCTGGCCGCCAACACCCATCCCGGCGAGGACGAGGTGGTGTTCGACGCCCATGCCCGGCTGGCGGCCTCGAGGCCCGGGCTGCTGACAATCGTCGCCCCGCGCCACCCGGATCGCGGCAAGGCGATCGCCGAACTTGCCGCCGGCCGCAGTCTGACGGTCGCCCGGCGCTCGCTCGGTGAGTTGCCGGGGCAAGACACCGCGGTCTACGTCGCCGACACGCTGGGCGAGATGGGGGCGCTGTACGCCGGCGTGCCGATCACCTTCCTGGCCGGCTCGCTGGTGCCGGTCGGCGGTCACAACCCGATCGAGCCGGCGCATGCCGGCACCGCGCTGCTGCTCGGGCCGCTGATGCCGAACAACCGCGACTCGGCCGACGCGCTGATCGCCGCCGGGGCCGCCCGGCCGGTCGAGGACGCGGCTTCCATCGCCGCCGCCGTCGACGCCCTGCTGGACGACCCCGAGGCGGTCCGGACGATGGCGGGGGAGGCCCGCCGGGTCGCGGCCGAGGGGCGCCGCGGGTTGGACCACATCCTCGACGCGCTGGCGCCCATGCTGCCGCCGTCGAGCCCGTCGCCGGGGCCGGGCCGGTGAGGGCGCCCGGCTTCTGGGCGGTCGACGGCACGATGGCCCGCCTGCTCTCGCCGCTGTCGAGCGTGTGGACGGCGGCCGGCCGGACCCGGCGGCGCCTCGCCTCGCCGTACCGGCCGGCGGTGCCGCTGATCTGTGTCGGCAACGCGGTCGCCGGCGGCGCCGGCAAGACCCCGGTGTCCCTGGCGCTGGCCGCCGAGCTGAAGGATCTCGGCCTGAAGGTCGGCTTCCTGTCGCGCGGTCACGGCGGGTCGGAGGCCGGGCCCCTGCTGGTCGATCCGGCGGTACACGACGCGGCGGCCGCGGGCGACGAGCCGCTGTTGCTGGCCCGCTCGGCGTTGACGGTGATCTCGCGCGACCGGGCGGTCGGAGCCGGGTACCTGCAGGCGCAGGGGGTCGACGTCATCGTCATGGACGACGGCCTGCAGAACCCGACGCTGGCGCCGACCGCGTCGCTGCTGGTGGTCGACGGCGGGGCCGGGTTCGGCAACGGCCGGGTGATGCCCGCCGGGCCGCTGCGCGAGCCGCTGGAGGACGCGCTGGCGCGGGTCGATGCGGTCGCCGTGATCGGCGAGGACCGGGCCGGGGTGGCCGACACGATCGGCGATACTCGCCCGGTCATGCGCGGCCTGCTGGAGCCGCTGCCCGGCACCGAGCGGTTCGCCGGCGCCCGGGTGCTGGGCTTCGCCGGGATCGGCCGGCCGGCGAAGTTCGCCGAGACCCTGCGCGAGACCGGGGCCGAGGTGGTAGCGTTCGCCGAGTTCCCCGATCATCACCGCTGGGACGCCGACGAGGTCATGGAGCTGGTCGAGCGCGCCCGCGAGTTGGGCGCGACGCCGGTCACCACCGAGAAGGACGCGGTCCGGCTGCCGGCCGCCGCGCGCGAGATGGTCCAGGTGTTCCCGGTGGCGCTGGTCTGGCGCGATCCGGCGCCGGTGACGAAGTGGCTGCGGCGGGCGGTCGGGCTCGACCCGGCGCGTTAGCTCCCCGGCATCGGCGGGACCAGGAGCTGCGGGTCGATGCGCTCCTCGAACCAGTTCATCCGCCAGTCCAGGTGCGGGCCGGTGGCGCGGCCGGTGGCGCCGATCTTGCCCAGCATATCGCCCTGGCGCAGCCGGTCGCCGACCTTCACGGTGATCGCGCTCATGTGCAGGAAGGCGCTGGACAGGCCGTGGCCATGGTCGAGGATCACGGTGCCGCCGGTGTAGTACAGATCCTTCTCGGCCAGCACGACGATGCCGTCGGCCGGGGCCTTGACGGGGGTGCCGACCGGGGCGGCGATGTCGACGCCGTAATGCGGCCACTTCGGCTCGCCGTTGAGGATGCGCTGGCTGCCGTAGACCCCGCTGATCCGCCCGATCGCCGGCCAGGCGAAGCCGGAGCGGAACAGCGATTCCGGCCGGTCGATCTTGCGCAGGGCGGCGATCTCGGCGTTCTCCCGGCGGATCCGCTCCAGCACCTCGGGCGGCGGCGTCACCATCGTCTTCGGCAGCCCGTCGATCCGCTGGATGTTCCACTCGCGCGGCGCGATCGCCAGGGTCCGGCGCTCGGCCTTGCCGTCCGGCCCGGTGACCGTCAGCTCGGCGGTCGCCGCGGCGTCGCGATGGAAGCCGATGACGAACAGGCCGTCGGCATCGACCCGGACGTCGCGGCCGTCCAGCGCGACGGTCGAGCCGGGGTCGGCGTGGCCGATCACCAGCCCGCCCTGGGTCAGGTTGCCGTCCAGGCTGGTCTCGGCGTTCGCGTGGGACAGGCCGGCGAAAAGCACCAGAAGGAACGCGAGGGCGCGCATCAGAACAGGCTTTCCTGGGTGGTGGGAGGCGAAGTCGGCTTCGGCTTCGGCCGGCTGCCAGCGGATCCCGTCGGGCCGGATCCGATGACCGCCGCCCGCTCGCCGTCGCGGAACCTGAGGGACACGGACTGGCCGTCGCTGGTGTCCGCGGCCGCGGTGACCGGCGCGCCGTCGGCGTCGCGGACCAGCACGAAGCCGCGGTCCAGTACGCGCTCGAAGGAATTGGCGTCGAGCACCCGCTCGAGCCCCTTCAGCCGGTCGGTCTCCAGCTTGATGACCCGGTCGATCGCGGAGTCGGCGGCCCTGGCCAGCCGGTCCATGTCGCGTCCGCCCTGGTCCATGCGCTGGACGATCGGCTCGATCCGCAGGCCGCGCAGCAGGGCGGTCAGCCGGCCCTCGGTCCTGGCCAGCATCTCCGACGGGGTCGGCAGCCGCCGGGCGACCCGGTCGGACAGCCGCTCCAGGGTCCGCCGCAGGCTGGAATCCCCGGTCTGGGCGGCATAGTCGAGCCGCTGCTGGGCCTGCTCGATGCGGGCCGCCGGGTCGCCGAGGCCGCGGGCCAGGCCGGTGAGGTGGTTGGTGCCGTCGGTCAGCTGCCGCGCCATGGCATGGGCCAGCCGGGCGGTGTCCTCGGCGATCCGGGCGACCAGGTCGGCGCGCACCGGCACCGCCATCTCGGCGGCGGCGGTCGGGGTCGGGGCGCGGCGGTCGCTGGCGAAGTCGATCAGGGTGGTGTCGGTCTCGTGGCCGACGGCCGAGATCAGCGGAATGTCCGAGGCCGCGGCGGCGCGCACCACGATCTCCTCGTTGAACGCCCAGAGATCCTCCAGGCTGCCGCCGCCGCGTGCGACGATCAGCAGGTCCGGACGGGCGACCGGGCCGCCGGATTCCGGCAGGGCGTTGAACCCCTGGATCGCCCGGGCGACCTGCTCCTTGGCGCCCTCGCCCTGGACCAGCACCGGCCACACGATCACGTGCACCGGGAAGCGATCGGTCAGGCGGTGCAGGATGTCGCGGATCACCGCCCCGGTCGGCGAGGTGACCACGCCGATCACCTTCGGCAGGAACGGGATCGGTCGCTTGCGCTCGGCGTCGAACAGGCCCTCGGCGGCCAGCCGCCGGCGCCGGTCCTCCAGCAGCTTCAGCAGCGCGCCTTCGCCGGCCAGCTCGATCTGCTCGATCACCATCTGGTACTTGGAGCGGCCGGGATAGGTCGTCAGCTTGCCGGTGGCGATGACCTCCATGCCCTCCTCGGGCTGGACCGACAGCCGCTGCGCCGTGCCGCGCCAGCACACCGCCTCGAGCACCGCCTGCTCGTCCTTCAGGCTGAGATAGATGTGGCCGGAGCCGGCGCGGGTCGGGCGCGAGACCTCGCCGCGCACGCGCACCCGCTCGAACGACGATTCGATGGTGCGCTTCACCGCCCCGGAGATCTCGGTGACGGTGAACTCGGGGAGGTTGCCGGGGCCGGCGGCGTCGGGGGAAGCAAGGTCCTGCATGGCGCCAATCTATGCTACACACCGGCAGCTGTGAACGTCCGCACCGAGGCGCGACGATGTTTCCGTTCCCTTCTGCATGGGCCGGTCCTTCTGCGTGGGTCGGTCTGCCCTGATGCCCGATGCGGCGCTGCGTCGACGACTGGTGCTCGACCCGGCCGACCCGGGCCCCTATGCCGAAGGGGTTCGCGTCATCGCCGACGACAGGGTCGCCTTCGCCTGGTTCCGTCGCCTGCTGACCGTCGACCCGAGCCCGGACGGCGACGTGCTGCGCCGGGCAATGGCCGCGACCCGCGCGGTCGACAGCCAGACGCTGGTGCGGCTCGCCAACTCGGGCGCCTATGGCGATCCGGTCGTCGTGCCTTTCGTGATCGCGGCCCTGCTGGTCACCGGGCGGGTCGACCTGGAAAAGCTCGCGGCGTCGCCGGCCCGGTTCGCCGATGCGCCGGACAACTTCGTCAAGGGGCTCGCGCTGCTGTCCGAGCAGACCCTTCCCGGCTCGCTCGCCGAGACCTATCAGATCATGATCGGCAAGCAGTACCTCAGCGCCCTGCTGCTGAAGGCTGGCTACGAGGGGCTGGCGGCGCGGATGGACCTGAACGTGTCCGCGTTCACCCGCAAGATGCGCAAGGCGTTCTACGGCGACGGCCCGCGGGGGTTCACCGAGCACTGGACCTTCGCGGTCGGGCACATGGTGCTGCTGGCTTTCCTGGTACGGGGACAGGAAGCCGGTGTCCTCGAGTTTCGCGGGGTGAAGGTCTGGAAAGGCTCGGTCGCCAACTGGTTCCTGTGGGACCGGATCCGGACCCTGTCGCGCAACCTGGAGGTGGTTCCGCGCGGCTCGGTGTTCGCGGACACCCATTCCAGCCGCAATCTCGAATGGGTCGACGGCCGCTTCGTGAACTACTTCGAGGCCTGCGGGATCATCGCCGACCGGGCCGGCGACGCGTCGGGCGCGATCCTGCAACCGCCGGCGGCGACCGATCCGGTGCTCAACCGGTTCTTCGTGGCGGCCGGCCTCGGCCCCGACGACCGGATCGTCACCCTGCATTGCCGCGAGGCCGGCTACCGGGTCGCCGACCGGCACGATCTGCGCAATGTCGACGTCGCCAGCTATGTCCCGGCGCTGAAGGCGCTGGTCGCCCGGGGGTATCGCGTGGTCCGGCTCGGCGACCGGACGATGACACCGCTTCCGGCGATCGACGGCGTCGTCGACTATGCCGTGTCGCCGTTGAAGTCGGCGGAACTCGACGTGCTGCTGCCGGCGGTGGCGCGGTTCCACATCGGCTCGAGCTCCGGGCTGTCCCTGGTGCCGCTGCTGTACGGCGTGCCGACCCTGTTCCTGAACTGGTACCCCTACGAGATGCAGCCGTGGGGCCGGCGCAACTGGACGGTCATGAAGCCGCTGGAAATCCTCGGCGAGGGCCTGCGGTCGACCGACCCGAAGGTCTACGGGAGCCTCGGCCGGATCCGCGAGGCTCCGCTGCTGCGGCAGCTCGGGTTCCAGGCGGGCAACCTGCGGCCTGCCGAGGTCGAGCGGTTCGTGCGGGACTTCGCGGAGAGCGTGGAGCGCGACGGACGGGCACCGTCGGGCAGCGGGCCGCCGAACAGCGGGCCCAACGCCTCGCGGGTGTTCGCGGTCGGTGACGATGGAGCCTTGCACGACTTGCCCTGAAGACCGGCCGGCGAAGCCGCGTCTTGCGCGGCGGCGAACTGTGCTACACACCGGCCCGGAACAGGATTGGCCCGGAACAGGATTGGCCCGGAACAGGATTGGCCCGACGGGTAGGAGGCTGAGCATGCGAATTCTGGTCGTCGGTTCCGGCGGGCGCGAGCATGCGCTGTGCTGGGCGATCGCCGCCTCGCCGCTGGTCGACGCGCTGTACTGCGCGCCCGGCAACGCCGGCATCGCCCGTGAGGCGACCTGCGTGCCGATCCCGGTCGACGATCTGGACGGCATCGTCGCCTTCGCCCGCGACCAGCGCATCGACTTCGTCGTGGTCGGGCCCGAGGGGCCGCTGGTCGCCGGGCTGGTCGACAAGCTCGATGCCGCCGGCATCAAGGCGTTCGGCCCGAACGCGGCGGCCGCCGTGCTGGAAGGCTCGAAGGCGTTCACCAAGGATTTCTGCACCCGCCACGGCATTCCGACCGCCGCCTACGGCCGGTTCACCGATGCCGAGGCCGCCAAGGCCTACATCCGCCGGCAGGGCGCGCCGATCGTCGTGAAGGCCGACGGGCTGGCGGCCGGAAAGGGCGTGATCATCGCCGAGACGGTGGACGACGCGCTGGCCGCGGTCGACGCGATGATGGCCGACAAGGCGTTCGGCGACGCCGGCGCCGAGATCGTGGTCGAGGAGTTCATGACCGGCGAGGAGGCCAGCTTCTTCGCGCTGGCCGACGGCGACTCGGTGCTGGCGCTGGCCGGCGCCCAGGACCACAAGCGGGTCGGCGACGGCGACACCGGGCCGAACACCGGCGGCATGGGGGCGTACTCGCCGGCGCCGGTGGTCGACGACGCGATGGCCGACCGGATCATGGCCGAGATCGTCCGGCCGACGGTCGCCGGCATGAAGGCCGAGGGCCGCACCTTCCGGGGCGTGCTGTTCGCCGGGCTGATGATCACGGCCGACGGGCCGAAGCTGATCGAGTACAATGTCCGCTTCGGCGATCCGGAGACCCAGGCGCTGATGCTGCGGCTGAAGAGCGACCTGCTGCCGGCGCTGATCGCGGTGGCCGACGGCCAGCTCGCCCATGTCGACCTGCGCTGGCGCGACGAGTTCGCCCTGTGCGTCGTCATGGCCGCCACCGGCTACCCCGGCAGCTATGCCAGGAACACCGAGATCCGGTGCACCGACGAGGCGGAGACCGACGACGTCGTGGTGTTCCACGCCGGCACGGCGCGCGACGGCGACGGACGGCTGCTGGCGACCGGCGGCCGGGTGCTGGGGGTCACGGCCCTCGGCGCCGACGCGGCGGAGGCCCGCGAGCGTGCCTACGCGGCGGTCGACCGCATCCACTGGCCGGACGGCTTCTGCCGACGTGACATTGGCTGGCGGGCGCTGGCCCGGATCGAGGAACGGTGAGCGGTCGGCCTGCCCCCGACGAACTTCCGGATTTCGACACGCTGCGGCTCCGGATGGTGTCGGATCCGGACGGGCGGACTGCCATCACGAACCATATTCGCGCCGTCGACGGCGACGCCGAGGTGTTTCGATGGTTTCGCCGGCTGCTGGTCCTGCCCGGGACCATGGTCTTCGACGACGTGCTGGCGCTCGACGGCGATGTGCTTCGCAAGGCGCTGAATGCCGGCCGGACCGCCGACCTTCGTGTGCTGCGCCGCTGGGCGGCCTCGGTGAAGTTCCGCCATCGCGTGATCCTGCCGGTGGTCGGGGCGTGTCTGCTGCTCGGCGACCGCATCGGGTCCGACGTATCGTCGGAAGATCCGCCCGCCGCACGTGACAACTTCGACCGTCTGGTCGCCGCCTTGGCGTCCGATACCTTGTCCACGGCGGCCATGCCGGCGACGGCGACGGCGGGGTTCGACCTGCTGATAACGATGCGTCACGTCGCCAGCATGCTGATGAGCGCCGGCCACATCGACAGGGCGCTGCAGATCGGACGGGCGGCCTCGGCCTTCCAGCACCGCTGCCGCCGTCACTTCCACGGTACCGCGGTGCGGGTGTTCGCCAACAGCTGGATCGCCACGATCGGCCACATGGTCGTGCTGGCCTTTCTGCTGAAGGGCCAGCAAGCGGGCCTGTTCGACCACGACCGGGTCAGCATCTGGAAAGGCAGTATCGCCAACCGGTATCTGCTGTGGCTGATCCATCGGGAATCGAAGGGCATCGAGTTCGTCGATCGCTGGTCGACATTCGCGGAGAGCCACGGCAGCCAGAACCTGGAAGAGGTCGACGACGAGTTGGTGGACTGCCTGACGGCCTGCGGGATCGTGGCCGACCGTGCCGGCGACGGCCGTGGCGCGATCCTGCCGCGCCCGAGCCGCAGGCTGCCTGCCCTGGTGCGGTTTCTCGAGGCCGCCGGAATCCCGGCTTCGGCCCGCCTTGTCACCCTGCACTGTCGGGATTCCGGCTTCCGGGGCGATGCCCACCACGACCTGCGCAATGCCGACGTGGCCACCTGCCTGCCGGCGATCGCGATGCTGGTGCAGCGCGGCTACCGGGTGGTGCGGATCGGTGATCCGTCGATGCCGCCGCTGCCGGCGATGGACGGTGTCTTCGACTATGCCCTGTCCGAGCTGAAGTCCGAAGAGCTCGACGTCCTGCTGCCGGCCGTGGCGACGTTCCACATCGGTACCAGTTCGGGCCTGTCCCTGGTTCCGCTGGTGTTCGGAACGCCCTGCCTGTTCCTGAACTGGTATCCGTTCGAGCTGCTGCCCTGGGGGCGCCGGAACTGGACGGTCCTGAAGCCGATCCGGTCCCTCGCCGGCGACCGCCGGATCGTCGACCGCGCCGGATACGCGGCGGTCGGGCTGATTCGCGACCGCCGCCTGCTGAACAGCCTCGGCTACGACGTCGCCGATCTCGACGCCCGGGAGATCGGCCGGGCGGTCGAGGGGTTCGTGTCGGTCCTGGAGGACACGGCGGATGAACCGGCGAAGACCGGCCGCAATCTCAGCCGGCTGCTCGTCGCCGACGATGCCGGCGTTCTGCGGGAGCTGTCGTGAGCGCGCGCGCTCTACATCACCAGCTTCTTCAGGGCGCCCCAGTCCCAGCCGACCACCGACCCCTTGTGCAGGCCCTGCGGCAGCTGGGTGTGGGCGGTCGAGCCGGCGATCAGCAGGCCTGCCACGTGCAGGTTGGCGTGCTTGGCGTACCGGACCTCCTCGACCACGTTGCGGCTGGTCGACGCCATCGGCGTCACCAGGACCAGCGCCACCTGGGCCCGCCGCATGGTCTCGACCATCACCAGCTCGCGGTGCGTCGCGTCCAGGTCCTGGCGCTTGGAGGCGCCGGTCACCTGCACCGGCCAGTTCTGCTCCGAAAGCTCGCGCAGGAAGTCGCGGGCCACCAGGCGGCCGCGTTCCAGGTCGAAGATCAGATGCAACCGGCGGACGGTGGCAGGAACTGAATCGGTCATGAAAACTTCATCGTGCATTAAGATCCGGGTAGGAGTTGTGGGCGAGGCTTGCGCCCGAGGTCAAGGTCTGCGGGTGGGGCTCGCGTGACGAAGGATACCGAGGCGACGGTCGTCCGCCTGGATGACGCACGGTCCGGCGCCTTTGCGTCGCTGGAGAGCTTTCTGGCCGCCGTCGATGCGGCGACCCTCTATGCCTTCCAGCCGATCGTCCACTTCGATACCGGCATCGCCCACGGGTACGAGGCGCTGCTGCGCGGCGTCGACCGGCTCGGCCTGAACCCGATCGGGGCGCTGTTCGACCTCGCCCATCACCGCGGCTGGCTCGGGCCGCTCGAGCGCCTACTGCAGACCAAGGCGATCGAGGCCTTCGCCGAAATCCCGTCCGAAACCGTCCGGCTGTTCCTGAACGTCGACGCCCGCCGGGTCGCCGCCGCCGAGGCGGTGGCCGAGGAGATCGCCGAGCGCCTGGACGCCCGCGGCATCGCCCGCGACCGGTTCTGCCTGGAGATCCCGGAGACCCAGGACCTGGCGACCGGCGACGGTGCGCTCGGGGTGTTCCGGCGCCTGAAGGAGGCCGGCGGGCACCTGGCGCTCGACGATTTCGGACAGGGCTATTCCCGGCTGCGGCTGCTGCACGAGCACCAGCCGGACTACGTGAAGATCGACCGCTACTTCATCTCCGGCGTGTCGGCCGAGCCGAAGAAGCGGCTGTTCCTGTCGCGCATCCTCGACGTCATGCACGTGTTCGGCATCCGCATGGTGGCCGAGGGCGTGGAGACCGAGGCCGAGTTCCGGACCTGCAAGGATCTCGGCTTCGACCTGGCGCAGGGCTTCCTGATCCAGCACCCGACCACCGACCGCTCGGCCCTGCGCACCGTCTACCCGGTGGTCGAGCGCATCGTCCGGTCCGAGCGCCGCAACCGGTCCGGCGATGTCGGGCTGGTGCGCGAGCAGATCGACCGGCTGCCGCCGCTGTTCGCCGACATCGACATGGTCGAGGTGTTCGAGGCGTTCCGGCGGCACGGCGAGCTGACGCTGTTCCCGGTCATCGACCGCGACGGCGTGCCGCTCGGAGTGATCCGCGACGTCGACCTGAAGACCTACGTCTACTCGCCGTTCGGCCGCGACCTGATGGCCAACAAGACCTACGGCAAGCAGCTCCGCGACCTGGTCCGCCCGTGCCCGGTGGCGGCGGTCGAGACCCCGATCGAGAAGATCCTGGAGCTGTTCGCCCACCACGCCGAGACCCCCGGCGTGCTGATGGTTGAAAAGGGGCGCTATGCCGGTTTCATGGGCTCGATCGCGATCCTGCGGGCGGTGCACGAGAAGAACCTGGCGGCGGCGCGCGACCAGAACCCGCTGACCCGGCTGCCCGGCAACCTGTCGATCGGCGACTGGGTGGCCGAGGCCCTGGCCGACACCGGCACCGGCCGGATCCTGGCCTACTTCGACTTCGACAACTTCAAGCCGTTCAACGACGCCTACGGCTTCCGCCAGGGCGACCGCGCGATCCAGCTGTTCGCCGAGCTGATGCAGAAGGCGTTCGGCGGCGGCGACACCTTCCTCGGCCATGTCGGCGGCGACGACTTCTTCGCCGGGTTCACCGGCACGTCCGCGGCCGACGTCCAGGCCGGGATCGCCACCCTGCTCGACCGGTTCCGCCACGAGGTCGAGAGCTTCTACGAGCCGGAGGCGCGCCGCTGCGGCTATCTCGAGGCGACCGGGCGCGACGGGCTGGCCCGCCGCTTCGGCCTGCTGACCTGCAGCGCCGGCCTGCTGGTGCTGCCGGCCGGCCGCCCGGCGGTGGCGGTCGACCGGGCGATGTCCGAGATCGCCCGGCTCAAGAAGACCGCCAAGGCCGGCGAGCGCCGGCTGGCGGTCTCGGAGCTGGCGGGGTAGGGGCGACGGACAGGGGCCGGCAGCGACCGATAGTGTTGAAAAAGGCCCGCTTGCGGCGGGGCTGAGGCCCTGATTCAGTTCTCCTGTGATGGGAGGGCGGTCCGATGATGGGCGAGCGAACGGTGATGCAGGAGGAGCTGTTC
>Ga0070728_10001040_pt1 | contig 45728 bp, 41 predicted proteins | sample tdDd471_FD_66723 | JGI IMG/M metagenome (GOLD analysis project Ga0070728, IMG submission 66723) | Marine sediment microbial communities from the Atlantic coast under amendment with organic carbon and nitrate - tdDd47.1 | ecosystem: Environmental > Aquatic > Marine > Coastal > Sediment | place... | reverse complement strand
ATAGCTCCGCTATCAGGTTAAATGTTTACTTCGCCACCTTACAAGACACCAACAAATTTTGCAAAGTAATAGGCAGCAACTAAAATTGCAACAAACGCTCCACCGTAAATTAGGTTTGGAAGCCACTTCACTCCTCCACCCATACTACCGCGAACTTCAAGTGTTCCAATGCCATATGCAAAATCATGTTTTTCTTCTTTTCGTTGGAAAAGTTCAGGGTGTTGGCTCATAAGCGTTTCAACATCTATTTCAAGATAGGTCGCATATTGTCTGATAAATCCAAGGAAATACACTGTAGAAAGAAACTTCTCAACTTCCCCTTTTTCAATTGCCTCTAAATACGAAGAACGTATTGAGGTTGCATTCTCAACATCTTTTAGGGTAAGGCTCTTTTCTTTTCTTTTAAGTTCGAAGAGCTCCCCAATTTTTTTCATCTCTGTGTTCATACCACTTCCCAAACAAACATTTATTTCCCCATTACACCTCATCAAGGGTGTTTCATGAAAGGAAAATTATTGCTTTTTTAGAAACTCTGCCCCGTGATACGCTTACCCCTATGAGTAAGCCAGCATGTTTTTCTACAAAAATTTCTGAGGACAAATTTTTACCATTGAAAGATCTCGTCCTCGATCAAGGATTTTCCCTCTCAATCCCTCCGTACACTGTCTTTCAAGCAAAACGGGAAGGAATCACTGTAACTTTGTATGAATCGGGAAAACTCACTGTCCAGGGAAAGGCAAAAGATGAATTCATCGAATTTTATCTCGAACCCCAAATCCTAGGATCTATCGAATACACCCACCCGGAAGCGACGGTCGATTTCACCCCTCGTATTGGGGTGGATGAAGCAGGAAAGGGAGATTTTTTCGGCCCTTTGTGCGTCTCAGCTGTCTATGCCGATGAGGGATCAATTCGACTTCTTTTAGAAGATGGGATTAAAGACAGTAAAACCCTTTCGGATGGTAAAGCCCACATACTCGCAAAAAAAATCAAAGCGTGTACTGTGTATGAAACACTTGTTCTTCGACCAGAAAAATATAATGAGCTCTACTCGAAGTTCGGTAACCTTAACAGGATGCTCGCCTGGGCTCACGCAACTGTAATCGATGCCCTTTCTCAAAAAACGGGCTGTATGTTTGCAACCATTGACCAATTTGGGGATGAACGGCTGGTAGCATCAGCACTCGCTCGTAAAAATGAAGCGATTGAACTCCAACAGCAACACAAGGGTGAAGCCGATATCGTTATCGCTGCGGCCTCTATCCTTTCCCGAGCAGCCTTCCTTGACGGCCTCGAAAAATTAAGCGCTCCTTTCGGATTTCCACTTCCTAAGGGTGCATCTTCGATAGTCAAACAAGTGGCAAGGCGAATCGGATCGAAAGATCCGGCTCTTTTGCCTACTGTGTGCAAAACACATTTTAAAACATACAATGAAGTGGTCTAGTGTATGCTTCAGTTTTTGCGAATTGAAAACTTCCTTCACGTGCTCCAAGCAGATGTATCCTTCGGCGAGGGCCTGCACTGTATCACAGGTGAATCAGGCGCCGGAAAGACAGTTATCTTAAAAGCCCTCAAACTACTTCTTGGAGAAAAACCGCCCCAAAACTCGGTACATGATGATGCAGATTGCGCAACCATCGAAGCCGCATTTAATATCGAAAATCAACGTCAAATTCACGAAATACTTGATGATGCAGGCATCCTTTTTGATAAGGAAGAATGGCTCCTCATTAAACGAATAATTCCTAAGGATGGACGATCCCGCCTCTTCATCAATTCACAAAATGCAAATATATTGATCCTTGAGCGACTTGGTGCTCAGCTCGTTGAAATAGTGGATCAACATGCAGGAAAACAACTCCTCTCTTCTGAATACCAGCGCCGTCTTCTCGATACCTTTGGACAACATAAGAAAATCTTGGAGAGATATACAAACGCATATACAACCTATCTTGCCCATATAGCGAAACTTCACCAACTTGAACACAATGAACCAGAATCTCTCGAAAACCTAGTGTGGCAGCAAGAAGAGTTAGAAAAGCACAATGTCCATACCCTCAATATAGAAGAACAACTTTTGCTGCATGAAAAATACTCCCATGCGGAGGAAATAGCCGAGTCGCTTTCCCAAGTTGTCGTAACCCTGAAAGAGCGTATCACGAATGAACTCCACTCAATGTCCCGCCTCGTTGAAAAATGTTCCGAAAAAGACGCTTCTCTTGCTCCATTAACTTCTCACCTTCAAACGGCTATGCTTGAAATCGATGAAGCTGCCACACTTGGAGAGCAGTACCTTGATTCACTTAATTTCGATGCCGAAGAATTTTCCCGATTGGAAGAGCTGACCCACTTTCTCTCAACTTTTAAGCGTAAACACGGCATTTCCTACGAGGATATCAATGAGTCATACCAAAATATTGTAGAGCGTATCGCACTCGTTCAAGACCGGGAAAAGTTAATAGACACGCAAAAATCGCTCATTAAAGAAGCAGAAAGGGTACTGGAAAAAGCTGCGAATGAGCTCACTGCAGCAAGGGAAAATGCAAGTAAGACGCTGAGTACACTCACTTCTAAAACGCTTCAAATGTTGAGAATGGAAGATGCCTGTTTTGAGATAGCCCTCTCGAAAGAGGAATGGAAGAAAACAGGACAAGATGTTGTTTCATTCGATCTTGTTCGAGGGAAAAACCGCTCTTCGATCCGTCAAGTCGCATCTGGTGGTGAGCTCTCTCGTATTTTGCTCGCTATTAAAGCCCATATTGCGACAAAGCAATCAACTCCAACGCTGATTTTTGATGAGATTGACTCAAATATTGGCGGAGAGACTGCAAATGTGGTTGCCGACCTTTTACGGCAAGCTGCTGAAGCGCAGCAACTCCTAACCATTACCCATTTTCCTCAAGTAGCAGCGAAAGCTGATCACCACATTGTTGTGAAAAAAACCAACGCGACAGCCTCTATCACTCTTCTTCCCGACTCCATGAAAAAAGCAGAGCTTCTCAGAATGGTCGGAGGAAAAGAATCTGTATCACTATTGACGTGAATGAAAAACCGACGCTCCAAGGAGCGTCGGTCGCGGGTACGGAGGAGTAAAAAAATTTACGCTTTGAGCATCAGCCAAAGAATGCTTGTCAGCACCACGCCCTTGGCTAACCACAAAATTGCATTAATCCAATTCGACGATATCAACTCGTGAAGTACTTGTTTTGAAAAACGCACACTCAATCGTTGATGCTGGTATACACTCAGCAGAAACGTCGTTAACCAAATAAAAATGAGAAGTATCAAGTTGATAACAGTCAGTCGAGCAACCGGCCCTTGTGATGCAAAGCCCACAAGAAATATCGCGGTGATTGCTTCAAGCAGCATGATTGGACCAACGAGCGATCCAGCTCTTCGCAAGTGAGATTTTTCATACTGAACAAATCCCTCTTTGATCTGTTGATAGAGTGGGTAGTGCACAATCTGAGAAAAGGCAGTTACCCCAAGCATCGACCAAGTGAAAAGAAGCTGCACAAACACGAGCACGATAAAGACGGTCATGATTACTTCAACAATTTAAACGAGTTAATAAAATAGTTGTAATGGATCTCAATATAGTTATTGCTCTCACATTCCATTGCAAGTAGGTACAAGTTGTTATCAGCCATCACAGCTCTTCCTTTAAAGAACACACCAGATGTTTCGATAAAGAAATCGAGTGCTTTGTGACCTTGTACTTCAGTAATGTCTGCAAAAATCAGTTTGTTTTTTGGATTCTGTGAAAGAATACCATTTAAAAAACTTTCAAGCCCTTGATCAGCATAACGTTCATCAACATGCGGCGGATACTGAGCGATAAGCATCATGTAGACAGCTTTTTTCTCGAATGCCGAAACATATACATCATATTGAAGGTTATACCCTTCTTCTGGCATCGGTAGTAGTTGTCTTACGTGCTCTGGATTATCTGGTAAAGATATTGAACACTTTCCACCAACTGAGTGAAAATCTTTCCACTGTGAAAGGACATCACCCCCATTTACTACTTTAGCGTGCGCTGGATTTGCATCCATCATTGCAGGTGCTGAGAGCAGCATTAAGCACGCAGCTGCTGAAAATAACCCTTTCATTGATTCCCCCTCTTATGCCTAGTAGACAGCATATTGTATTATTAATCCTATAAGGTAATAAATGACCGTCACAGCTACAGAGGCTAAAACGACATTCAACAATCCCATCCATGCAGAGAAGCCTTGAACTTCCCCTAACGCTTGAACAAGGATGACTATGCTCCAGATACTGGCAACAAGTGTTGCCCATCCGCAAATGGTAATTATTATGGCCGCTACACCAGTAAACTGCATAACGTGGAAGGAAGGAAGAAATACCAAGCTTCCATACATGATAATATAGACTATCCAGACGATCACATTGACAATGTTCGTGACAACGGACCAAGTCACAGCTGCCCGCACTTGAAGATAGTTTCCACCACCTTTAATAAGCTTTCCAAGCCACAAGACGAGTACTGAGTACAAAGTAATGAGTATAGCACCGACAGGTGTTGCTAGAACGAGCGAACCTACAATTATCCCCCATAAAGGCAGATCTCTTCCTAGATAAAACACCTGAGAAAGGAAGAACATGAAGTTTATCCCATAGAGAAGGGACAGCCACCAAAACCCTGATTTCGGTTTTTCATCAACAATTTTTCGAATGGTTTCTCGTGGTCTGATCCACATGGTCCAGAATGGGCAACAGCCACACAGACCTTTTTTATTCTCCTGCTCCATAAGCCTCAAGCCTTACTATATCCTCTTAAACTTGAGTCTATAATTTAATTTTAATAAACACAATCAAATTATAAATATAAAACAGCGCTTTGATTTAAATTATTAAAAAAGCAGTAATTACGTTTTATATTAAAAGATCAGGACCTGAGATTGTTATTGAGCATTCCTTCAAGATACTCTTGTTTCCCCGATTTTGGGCGTGGATCTACATTCATCCCTAGAGAGGCCAACTCCTCAAAGGAGGAGGCAGACCCAACTTTCTGTCCAAATGAGGAGCTCCATCCGGTGTACCGCTCTTCGAGCGGAGATGAAAGCTGCTTATTCTCTATGAGCTGCACAGCATTTTCCAATGCTCGAGCCAAGGTATCCATACCTAATATATGCGCATGAAAAAGGTCCTCTAGATCGATACTTTGTCGGCGGAGTTTTGTATCAAAATTGAAACCTCCAGACGTAAATCCACCATTTTGAAGCATTAGATAGAGAACGTGCGTATATTCAGGGATATGTAGGGGGAACTGATCTGTATCCCACCCGCGTAAATAATCGCCCTCGTTCGCATCGATACTTCCAAAAATATCAGCTGCAAAGGCATAAGCCACTTCATGAGCGAAAGTATGCCCTGCTAAAATGGCATGATTTACTTCAATATTCACCTTATACTCCTTCTCCAATCCATATTTCTGAAGGAATGCAAAGACGTGCCCACAGTCAAAATCGTATTGATGAATAGTAGGCTCACACGGCTTTGGTTCAATAAGAAGGTGCCCTTTGAATCCAATTTTGTGTTTGTACTCGGCAAGCATTGCAAGAAACCGCCCATACTGATCGAGCTCTTTTTTTAGATCAGTATTCAATAGCGTTTCATAGCCTTCGCGACCACCCCAAAGCACGTAGTTATGACCGCCCAGTTGATGAGTCACATCAAGTGCATGCTTAAGTTGCCCTGCAGCATACGCAAATACTTCCGGATCGGGATTCGTAGCTGCGCCGCTCATAAATCGAGGATGATGGAAGAGTTGTGCTGTACCCCAAAGAAGCTCTTTCCCTGTTTTTTCCATAGCAAACTGTATCCATTCAGCTACTTTTGAGAGATTATCATTACTCTCTTGTAGCGTCTTTCCATACGGGGAGATATCTCTGTCGTGGAAACAGAAGAAAGGCGTCCCAAGCTTTTCCATAAATTCAAAACCTGCATCAACCCGCTTCTTAGCGATCTCCATTTGATCGGTTCCCTGAAGCCAAGGTCTTTGCATCGTGTTTTCACCAAACACATCGGATCCTTGCCAGCAAAAGTTATGCCAAAAACACACCGCTATCCTCAGGTGTTCTTCCATCGTTTTGCCCAGCAGTTTTTTCTTTGGGTCATAGTACTTAAAGGAAAACGGATCTGTTGATGTTGAACCTTTAAATTCAATATTTGGGATGTTAGAAAAATAGCTCATGATAACTCGTATGCTTTTTTAAAACTTGGTTCTAATTCATAGTACAGTGAAGTGAACACCTTTCGTTTTTTTTCATAGTGCTCAGCTAGCTCGTCGTTCGGCATTACCACTGTTTCGATAGGCGAATCCTCAAATGAAGTCGCAGGATCTTTTTTCTCAACTCCGACTAGGGCTAGTCTCGCCGCACCTAATGAAGCACCCATTTCTCTATCCTTTCTATAATATAGTGGTCGCATCAGCGCTGAAGCGAGAATTTTTCCCCAAAATATACTTTGGGATCCACCACCAACAACAGAAACATCACCAATATCGATACCGACTTTAAGCATTTCATCTTGACCATTGGCAAAATTGAATGCGACGCCTTCCATAACCGCTTGCATAAGAGAAACATTTCGAGTCTTATGCTCAAGCCCAAAGAAAACTCCTCTGGCGTAGGGATTATTATAAGGAGTACGTTCACCTGAAAGAAATGGTAAAAAATAGACACCCAGCTTAGGCGCAAAGTGTTCCTCAACTCCCTTCAGCAAGTCTTGAATAGAGGAGGCATGCGTGACATTATTTACAAAATCAAGACAACTCGCTGCACTCAAATGTACTGTCATTTGATGCCACATATTTGGAACTGCGTGGCACATTGTATGTACGCATCCCTTCGGATTTGCAGTTGGTTTATCAGAGGCAACAAAATAGACACCAGAAGTCCCTAGCGAGATAAATGCCTGAGAAGATTGTATGCAGTTGACACTGATTGCCCCACAAGGATTATCACCCCCACCACCAACTACAGGTGTTTTCTCTGGAATCCCCCATGCTTCTGCAATTTCATTGGTAACCGTTGCCGAAACATCTGTACCCTCACACAGAGTGGGCATTTGTCGTTCATCGAGATAACAAACATCCAACATTTCATCAGACCATATGCGTTTTTTAACATCGAGCCATGAAGTTCCAGATGAATCACTGACATCTGAAATAAATTCACCTGTCATCTTAAAACGTAAGAAATCTTTCGGCAGGAGCACTTTGCGTACTCTGGAAAAGACATCAGATTCATTCGACTTCACCCACAAAAGCTTCGGTGCAGTAAATCCTGGATAGATTCTGTTCCCCGTAATCTCCCAGCTTCTAGGTACCTTCTCTTCAATATGTGTACACTCTCGAAATGAACGCCCATCATTCCACAATATTGCTGGGCGAAGCGGATCTCCTTTTGCATCAAGAAGCGTTGCACCATGCTGCTGTCCTGAAAGTCCGATTCCTCGAACTTTACTCATTTCTTTAGACCTCATATTTTTTAGCGTAGCCAAACACTTGCATGCAGCATTCCACCACTCCATTGGATCTTGTTCAGACCAAAGTGGGTGTGGTCTTGAGATAGAAAGCGCAGTTGTAGTCGATGCTACAACTGCCCCTTTTTCATTCATCAAAACTACTTTTATACTTGAGGTCCCTAAATCAATTCCTAAATACATTACTTACCAAGCTGTCTCCAAGGTTTGCCAGCAAAGAGGTTTCTTTCAATTTTTTCCAGCGAAATCCCTTTCGTTTCAGGAACATAAAACCAGACAAAAAAAAGAGAAACAAGCGCAAATCCTGCGTATATAATAAATGTTCCCGATGCACCAATTGCAGACACTAAACTCAAAAAAGTCACGGTAACTAGCCAATTACTTGCCCAGTTAATGCAGGTAGCAAAACTCGCACCGGCACCTCGGACCTTCAGTGGGTATATTTCTGCTATCATAAGCCACATGATCGGCCCAAGAGAAATTGCAAAACTCGCAATGTACACAAGCATACAGGCAAGAGCAAGACCCTTACCAGATCCGTCCACTTTAATAAGATTGAAACTAATAGAGAGGGCAACTAAAGAAATGAACATTCCAACAAGGCCCAATACAAGCAGCGGCCTCCTTCCCCAATTATCGAGTAATGGAAGTGCAATGACAGTAAAGAGAACGAAGATTACTCCAACACCCATTGTTGCAAGAATAGAGGCAACAGACGTTTCAAAACCGGCAAACTCAAAAATTGTTGGAGCATAATACAATATCGTATTAATGCCTGTCACCTGTTGTATGATTGCTAAAAGAACTCCAATCCAAAGTACAGGCCGAACTTGAGCAGAAAACAGTTCGCTATACGTGCCTTTTTCTTTCTTTGAGGTTTCAACAATCTCATCAAGTTCTCGAACCGCAAGTGGCATCGAACCTCTAAGGGCAGTCAATATATCAAGCGCATCACCTTTCCTGCCAGCTCCCACAAGCCAGCGAGGAGAAAATGGAAGGAAAATCATCCCTATCAAAAGAAAAACTGCGGGAACAACTCCCATGATAAGCATCCCTCTCCAATTTGAGGATTCTGCAAACAAAAAGTCGACAATGTAAGAAAGAAGTATTCCGATGCTAATCGTTAATTGATTGAGCGATACAAGTGCCCCCCGATGTCTTGGCGGAGATATTTCAGAAATGTACAAAGGCGCTGTATACGATGCCACACCAATTGCAATACCGACGATAAACCTACCAATTGCAAGTACCCAGATGTGATGTACAATCGCAGTAATAATGGTACCAAAAATAAAAATAATCGCAACACAGATCAGGACTCGCCTTCGTCCCCAAAGATCGGTTATTACCCCAGAAAAAATTGCGCCGAGAAACGCTCCTAAAAGAACGGCCGCTACAACAATTCCATTCATTAGAGGAGACAATCCAAACTCTTTAGAAATGAATAAAATGGCTCCAGACATGACTCCTGTATCATATCCAAAAAGTATTCCGGAAAGCCCTGCAATCATTGCAACAATGACAAAAAATGGGCTTTTTCTTTCTTTAATCATATGTTCCTCTTCGCATGTTCTTAAACACACGTACTGAGTTCTTCACAACATCAACTCGCACAAAAAAGTGCAATCCTACATTCAATACCAAATAGTTTTTTTAGGAACAACCATCGATTTTAGAGAAAAAAAACGCCGACCCATTGCTGGGCCAGCGCCAAAGAGGAGGAGAATAAAAAGAAGTTTTCAAAAGTCTTTCGTTGGTATTCCTATGAAATCCCTTCGATTGCTTTTGGACCCTTCTTATAAACTTTAGCCGCAATAGTAAGCAAGCAAAAAATTACAAGAAGTGGGTATAAAATTTCGAGTACCGGAAGCATCAGTGAAATAATTCCGGTGAAGCCAAGTGTCGATACAAGAAATGAGGTAACTAAAATACACACTATCGAAACTGGGTACTGAATTTTTTGACCGAATATTTCTGTTCGTAAAAATTCTGCAGAAATAGCTGTCAATGCAATTGCCGTTGTCAAGCATGTTAGAGCAACACACACACATACAACAACACCAGCCCATTGGCCAAGCACATGCCCTCCAATTGAACCTAACAGTTTATCAGAAGAGAGGCTACCCAATGCAAAAGAATAATTTGCGGCAACGTAACTAAAGCCCACATACACGAGCGATAGGAGACCTGCACCAATAAGACTTGCCTTTAGCACCGATGCTATTAACTGAGAGCTCGACCTACTGCTCGCCTTCACTCGATCACAAATTAAACTTGAAAAGAAGAACGACGCAAGAAGGTCCATCGTATTGTACCCTTCTATCAATCCAAAGAAGAAGGGAGACTCCTGCACTCCGCCTGGATCAGTATTTTCCGGAGGAAAAAGAATACCTTTTACAATGATGAGACCAAGGAAAAAAAGGAGCAAGGGAGTTAAAAAATTCCCTATTAAACTGACGATAGCATTTTTTCTCGCGCAGGCAAAAAAGATGATAACACAAGCGACAACACTAAATGTCAAAAGTGACATATACGGAAAGGCGACAAATAGAGTCGAATACGTTAATGTAATACAGCGAGGGATTCCAGCAAGCGGTCCAATAAGCGCCACAAGGAATGCTATAATTAAAAATCCAGGTACCTTACCTAATCGATAAAAGAATTTTTTATATTCACCATTGAAAAGAGAAATCGCAATCAACCCACTAAACGGAATGAGTACAGCGGTTAAAATAAAACCAAGGAGCGCCAAAGAAAGGTTTTGACTAGAGGCCAAACCAATTACAAGAGGAAAGGTAATGTTTCCTGCTCCAAAGAACATCGAAAACAGTGCAAAGCCATTTGAAACGGTTGTCGATTTCATAATTCTGCCTTTTCAAGTAGTTATAAAAACGGAATCGTATAAGTTTAACGGAACGGAAGATTCTCTAAAAGTGCTATTCCTAAAAAATATTATTGCAACTCAGTCTATAGATTAGTATGTAGAAAGTATGAAACATATGATTCGCCCCTTATCCCCCCTCTTCGCTGCACTGCTCATCATGATGCTTTCTATTGGCTTCTATATGACATTTGCCAGTCTACGTGTCTCACTAGAAGGAAGCTCAAATGTGATGGTGGGTTTCATCAACTCCTCATACTATGCAGGTATGATGATCGGATCACTCCTTATCGAAAAACTTATTGAGAGAATTGGTCATATTAGGGCTTTTGCGATTGCAGCAGCCCTGAACATCATCGCTATCATGCTACAGATGGAGCTTCCTGCACCTGCTTGGTGGATGCTCTTTCGTTTCGTTATCGGCGTTTGTTGCGCATCATACTTTATTGTTATCGAAAGCTGGCTCCTTCTCAGCTCGACTGTCCAAACCAGAGGGAAAGTCCTTTCCCTGTATATGCTCGTACTCTATGCTGGCCAAGGCTTGGGACAATTTATTTTAAATTTCACCAAGATTGAAACGTCCTTCCCATTTTTTATTTCAACCGTTCTTACTGCACTCGCTATCATTCCTATCACGCTGATAAAAGGAAGTGGACCGGTACACGTAGAAGCAGTGCCGGTAAAAATCCCGTACCTCATAAAGAAAGCTCCTCTTGGGGTGCTTGGCTGTTTCATAGCAGGATTAATACTCAGTTCTTTTTATTCGCTTGGACCAATCTTCGTAAAAGACATTGGCTTTGATAAAAGTCAAATTGCATTGATTATGGGATGTACGATTATCGGTGGTCTCTTTTTGCAATGGCCCATGGGACACCTCTCTGATATTTTCGATCGTCCTAAAGTTCTTATTGGTATTTGCGGCGCCTTGATCGCAGTCTGTTTAGCGCTTTTCATCTTCCAAAAAGTCCACTTTGGTTTAATCCTGACGATGACGATTATTTTTGGAGGACTTTCATTCACACTCTACCCCATCTGTATTTCCTACACGTGCGACCATTTTTCCCCGTATCTGATTATAAAAATCACGTGTTCACTTTTGATTATCTATGGGATTGGGTGTATTTTCGGCCCTGTTATTGCAGCATACGTTATGAAAAACACCTCCCCTGGAGGCCTTTTCCTCTATTGCTCGGTTCTCTCACTTCTTCTCATGCTTCTTGGAATTTTCCGAGTTGCGAGCGGAAAATCCGTTGCGCCTGAAGAACAAGGTGACTATATGCCCCTTCCACGTACAACTTCTCTTGTGAACTATTTATATCCACGAGGAAAAGGCGTTGAAATTGAAATGGACATGGATGACGACGAAGAGGATTGATTATGCACCATAAAAATGAGCTCTACGAACATATCCCTTTCGACGAAATCCACTTTGCAAATGTGAACAATGCCCAATCGAAAAATCTGCTTATAAAAAAACTGTACAAAAACCGTATTCGGAAAAAGAGAATTCGCCATCTTCTTCTTTGCATTTTTACCTTTGGCATACAGCGGTACAAAGAGTGGAGCTTTGCAACACTCATTATCAAAAATGAGCTGGCTAAAAGAAAAATCAAATATGTCAAAAGATTACACCATGAAATTGAATCTATTCGCTCTACTTTAGGAGACCAAGACCCACGTGACGACATCAACCAAATTTTCATGAAAATACAGTCGATAAAAAGTGAAGAGGGTGACCGTGGGGTTGAATTTAAAAAAATCTACACACCCAATGAATTGCTCCTTTTTATTACGACCCCCGAGAATGACCCAAAAATTATCCGCAAGCCAAAAGCGCTCGTAAACAACGATGAATACCTAAAAATTTGGCGAGAAATCCGTCGAAACACGAAAAACAAACAGTTTCATCAAATTGATAAAATCAATACCTGTTATTCAATCCTCAAATCGGAGTACAGCTTAAGTCCTGATCAGATTAGTGATAGAGTACACAGAACAAAAATTGGAAAATCAACTCCGTACAATCACACAAAACTGCGCGATCTTCTCCGGTCATTTCAGGAAATAGTGATAGCTTTTCAAGACTTTGACGACTTAACAGAACACGAGCCAAGTCTCCATAAAACGCTTGATTTCCTCCTTCAACTCTCCTCTGAAGAGGTACAATTACTTGAACGCTTTGTCACAGAAGAACAGATACCAAAAGATCTTCCTGCCTCTATTCGAAAAACAATGATCAAAATTGCAAATCAGACTGATGTCATAGATAAAATCCAAGAAAAGAACTTAGCACATACTGTAGAACTCATTCTCAACTCAGAACAATGGAACCTCTTTCTAAAAATACAAAACCCCTCTGCTTCGACCCTAAAACTTCTTGATTGGGCTTACCATGAAACCTGTACACATACCCCTCATGATGTCTCTTTTATAGACACCTTCAATAAATGTAGTACAACAAGAGGTGAAGGTGGAAAATATCAAGAAGTCTTCGATGCAGCAGAGTCAAAAGAACTCTTAAACGAAATGTGCACCTTTTTTGCAGATGAAATCCATAGGGAATGGCCTTCTATACTTATGTACAGAGACGGAAAAGAAATCTTTTTCTCAGACAAATTAGAAAATCTAGGGGCCGACAAACTCCTCGACACCTTCAGAGTGCTTAAAGAACTTTCTCAAGAAGATTCCTCTGTTCTTATTTACCTGCAAGGTGCGTTATCACAGCAAGGCAAAGACCTCCTTCAACAATCCCTTAAAGGGAAGCTCACCGAAATTCTTGGTGAGCCATCGGAATACTTTATTCCTGTATTCAATATTGCACACATCGCGATTGCGAGAACACACCAAGCACTGTACGAAATAACCTATTACTTTAAACATAAGGTATTCAAAAAAGGAGAGCAAAACCTCCTTTCTGAAAGTTCAGAAGACATCCCTATCATACTCGTTCTTTCTAAAAATGAAGAACACTGGACAGCACAGCTTACAGAAAAAAAACTATCATAAAAATTTCATTTTTCTCATGATGCTCGAGCAAAAATGGGTACACTATGAGAGTTGAAAAAGGTGAACATAAGCCTCAGTTACCAAAAGAAAAACCGCCTGGAAAACTTAAGGGAAGAGAAGTACAAGTATTCCACAACGGAAACACTTGTCTTGAATTCTCCGTTTGCCTCGTTGGTACTATAGTGACAATCGCAGTCCTTATTTTCAGTGCAGTATCAGCAGAAAACTCGTAATTTACACTTCTTCTTCTGGCAGTTCCAGTCGTCTACGTAAGGCTCTATTTATAGCTTTTAACTCCTCGAGGCGTGCTTGAAGTGGCCTCAGCTGATCGATCTGATCTTCAAGTTCAGCTATTCGTTCCTCAGACACTCTGTTAGCCTCCTGCGCCAATGCGAGCGCGTGACCAATGGCCTCAATAGCCTCTGCGTTAGGAACAAGCCGCGCGGCTGCTCCATCAACCCTACCTGCAGCACCATCCACTCGATCAGCAGCATCTCGAAGTCGCACTATTTCTGCCTCAAGCTCCTCAATATTCTGATGTAACAGCGCATTTTCCCCTCTTTGTGCTTCAAGGGCAGCTTCTACCCCTCTTTGTGCTTCTCGCAAGCGAGCAATTACATCTCCTAAGCGGACTGCATTGGCTTCTAAGAGTTCATTTTGTCCCCGAAATCTCTCTAATTCTGCCTCACGTGCTACACCGGCTTCCCGTAATTCCTCTGCCAATTGGTTCGCTTCACGAATAGCTGCTTGTGATCGGATAATATTCGCTCGCAAATCAGCATTGCCTTCTTCGAGCTCTCTTACCTGGTCCATGGTTTCCAAGATATTATGATTCCTTCTCATTAAATAGAGTGATGGAAGAAATCCCACGAATACCCCAGTTGCACAACCTGCTAGTGCATAGTTTCCTGTTGCATAACCAAAAAAAGCACTACCTATAAGAACGACTGATAAGATTGGTCGAGACCACTGTTCAACAACCATAACGTCTCTGTCTCTAAAACAAAGAAATGCAACCTCGAAAGGAGCCTGCATCCTATCAAGAACATCGAGCAGTCGTACTTGCATTCCATCTTCATCGCCCTCATGTGCGGGAGGAGGGTCATCACGTCTTGGAGCTGCCGCTCCTGCCACTGCTGCTCCAACAAGTCTAACTCCATCCGCTGCCATATCACGCCTCCTGTTAAAGAATAATTTTACCTTACGGAATGTTAAGATTTTGTAAAACAAAAAAATTCTGTAGACTCTTCGCTCTCTATGCGGTATGCTCTTCCCTGAAAATCGAGGAACGCAATGTATTCTTTTACTGATGATGATATTGACCGACTTTCTAAACTTGCGAGAATTCAGATTACGCAAGACGGAAAGGAACGACTCCGAGGAAACTTAGAAAAGGTTGTACGTTATGTCGAACAACTTTCAGAGGTGCCTACAGAAAATGTCCCCCTCTGTGTTCACGTCAATGACAAGAACCAAAGTGTGTTCCGTGCAGATGAAGTTGAGCATGACCTTACGAGGGAAGCTTTTCTTGCAAACGCTCCAGACCAAGTTGGAGGAATGATCAAAACCCCACCAGTCATTAAATTCGAGTAGTCATATGCATACCCTTTCAGCCTTCGAACTTAACAAAAAATTTCTCTCAGGAGAAGTAACCGCACAGGCCATTGCTGAGCACTTCTTGCAACGAATTAAGAAGTACAACGATGAATTAGGATGCTTCCTCGCAGTATTTGACAATGAGGTCCTTCAGCAAGCAAAAGCTCTGGATGAAAAAAAAGCGAAAGGTGAGCCGCTCGGCAAGCTAGCTGGTGTTCCGATCGCTATCAAGGATAACATCCAATTCGAAGGGCACAAAACAACGTGTGGTTCCAAGTTTTTGGAAGACTATGTCGCGCCGTATACCGCATCGTGCGTCTCTCATCTCATTTCAGAAGATGCACTTATTATGGGAAAAACGAATCTCGATGAATTTGCAATGGGGTCATCATCAGAACACTCAGCATACTTCCCTGTAAAAAATCCATGGGATTTGAAAAGAGCTCCTGGTGGATCATCGGGTGGTTCTGCAGCGGCTGTTGCCGCACGCCTCGTTCCAATTGCGCTTGGAAGTGATACAGGTGGATCTATCAGACAACCAGCATCATTTACCGGAACGTTTGGGTATAAACCGACGTATGGACGAGTCTCACGCTATGGACTGGTAGCCTTTGGATCATCCTTTGATGTAATCGGACCATTTACGAATTCTGCTCAAGACACTTCAATGGTTATGGAAGTGCTAGGACGACCATGTCCACATGATGGCACTTCGTATCAAGAGCTTCCAGAGCCGTATCTCGACCACATCGATAACTCACTCCAGGGTAAAAAAATTGGAGTACCATGGGACTTCATCGAAAGTATGGAAGGAGAAAGCCTACAACTCTTTAAGCAAGGGCTTGAAGTCCTTAAAAAATTGGGCTGTGAAATTATCGATTGCAAGCTTCCTCTTTTGAAACACTCAATTCCGGTCTACTACATCCTTTCAACTGCAGAAGCATCGACAAACCTCGCACGATTTGATGGGATCCGGTATGGAACCCGCTCAAAAGAAGCGCAAACACTCGATGAGATATACGACCTGTCAAAACGAGATGGTTTCGGAGCAGAGGTGCGTCAGCGAATCATGCTTGGAACCTTTGTACTTTCATCAGAACACCAAGAAGTATTTTACCGTAAAGCGCAACGTGTTCGAACACTGATCATCAATGAATACAAAGATGCATTCAAAGAATGTGATATCATCGCTACTCCGACGGCACCCAACCCTGCATTTGAACTCGATTCAATTAAAGACCCTCTTAAAATGTACCTACAGGATTTGTATACAATCGGTGCGAACCTTGCCGGTCTTCCTGCAATTAGTGTCCCTTGTGGTCATTTCGATGGAAAACTTCCATGCGGTATTCAGTTCTTTGGGAAGCAAGGAGATGATGCAAAAATACTTCAGTTTGCACACCAATTTGAATCAGAACAAACCTTTGAGCCATCTATCCCATCGAGGTACGCATAATGAATCAGTATGAAGCCTACGAACTCGTCATAGGACTTGAAGTCCACGTTCAGCTTAACACCAGAACGAAACTCTTTAGTTCAGCTCCGAACAGATTCGGAGATGAACCAAATATGAACATCGGCATCGTTGATACCGGGCAACCGGGAGCACTTCCTGTGATCAACAAGGAAGCCGTTAATAAAGCGATCATGTTCGGGAAAGCAATCGATGCGGAAATCCCTCTCTATTCTCGATTTGATAGAAAATCGTACTTTTATCCTGACTCCCCTCGAAACTTTCAGATTACCCAGTTTGATCATCCAATTGTGATTGGAGGAAAAGTTGTTGCTGATGTTGAAGGAAAATCAAAAACTTTCCAAATCCATCACGCCCACCTCGAAGATGATGCGGGTATGTTAAAACACTTCAATTCGTTTGCTGGTATTGATTACAATCGAGCAGGCGCACCACTTATCGAGATTGTCTCAGAACCATGTATGCACTCCCCAAAAGATGCAAGCGCCTACGCAATGGCGGTACGGGCAATTATGCAATATATCGGTGCATCTGAGTGTAATATGGAAGAAGGGCAAATGCGAATGGATGTCAACGTTTCAGTTCGCAAGAAAGGAGAAACAACCTTTAGACCGAAAGCTGAAATTAAAAACATGAACTCATTTACCTTCATGGAATGGGCGATCGAAGCTGAATTTGTACGACAAGTTCAAGAATACGAAAAAAACCCCGACAAGCCATTTGAAGAAGTGATTGAACAAGCAACCCTTCGATTTGATATCGAAAAGAAAAAAACGGTAAAAATGCGTTCGAAAGAACAAGCTGCAGACTACCGTTACTTTCCGGAACCTGATATCCCACCAGTTGTTTTAACGAAGGAATACATCGACGAGATAGGAAAAAATCTTCCGGAACTCCCACACGAACGATACAGCCGCTATGTTGAACAACTTGAGCTTGGCGAATATAATGCCTCACTTCTGGTAAATGACAAACGACTGTCCGACTACTTTGAGGAAGCGCTTAAAGAATGTGACAATGGAAAAGCTGTGTGTAACTGGGTCACAGTTGAGTTTGTTGGAAGGATAAAAGAGACTGGCACGCACATTGCCGACTTTGGCATCCCGCCACAATACATTGGAGAGCTCGTCACACTCATCGATAAAAAAACAATCACTGGAAAAATCGCCAAATCTGTTGCAGATGATATGGTACAACATCCAAACAAATCTCCTTCAGATATCGTAAAAGAAAATCCAGACTACCAGCCGATGAGTGACACCTCAGCAATCGAACCACTCATAGACCAAGTTCTGAGCGAAAATCCAGGTTCTATCGAAGACTATAAAAACGGAAAAGACAAGGCATATAACTACCTTGTTGGTCAGGTTATGAAGCTCACACGAGGAAAAGCTTCTCCAGACGTCGTAAAAGACCTTCTTTCTAAAAAGCTGGGCTAAACGACTCCTTACGAGCGTGGGTGAAATCTTTCAAAAGCATCTGTCATGTGTTTTCGTGACAAGTGCGTATATCTCTCTGTCGTACTTATCTCTGCATGACCTAAAAACTCTTGGATAACCCGTAAATCTGCGCCATTGTCCAACAAGTGCGTTGCATAGGTATGTCGAAATGTGTGCGGGGATATTTTCTTCATGACTCCCACTTCCTTAGCATACCCCTTTATCCGTCTCCATACTTGATGCCTATCGAGAGGATACCCTCGCTTCGAAAGTAAAAAGGGTCCATCAGAAGGTCCTGATTCCTGTATATACTGTTTGGCGAGAAGCACTGCGTCACGTGCAATAGGAACAACACGGACTTTATTCCCCTTTCCTACAACCCGGATCCCCTCTTCCTGAATGTTTTCTCTTCTAAGCTGACAGAGCTCAGAAACACGGATACCAGTTGCATAGAGAAGAAGCATTGCAGCTTTGTCCCGTAAACCAATCTCTTCACTAACATCTGGAGCGGAAAGGAGCGTGTCTATTTCCTCCTCTCGCAAAACATCTGGAATGGTACTCCATAACTTCGGAGATTCTAAATGCAACGTCGGGTTTTCATCGATAAACCCCTCTTTGATTAAAAAACGGAAAAACACCTTCAGTGCGATCAAGGCTCTATACATCGAAGCACTTGCAATACCCTGCCCCTTCAAGCTACCCAAATACCCAACAAAATCACCTGTAGATACTTTGAGTGTTTTTTTACTCTGAAGAAATGCTCGAATATCACGACCGTACCCTTCTATGGTGTTTCGAGAGAGACCTCGCTCTGCAGCCAAATAGGCTAAAAACTCATCTAGGGCATACAATGGGTGCATCTTATTCCTCTATATCTCCCTATTGATAGCGCAGATTGAAATTATTTCACCAGAGAAATCTCATATCCTACTTATTATCAGCGGGTTGAAAAACCAAATATTCTTGTAATAATTCAAAAAATTTGTTATAATTTTACTAAAGGGGAGTATTCAATGTCAGCACCTGTGGTATCCACAGCTACTATGCCAACCATTCCAGAGGAATCGTATCTACAAAAGCCTCAAATAATTACGTTGACTCATGTCAATGAACGAGGAGAAACGGTTACTCATCGCTACAGGCTACACTTATTTGCGAGAGATAAATCAGGGAAGCCCATTGCGAACGAAGCGACCCAAAAAACCGCGACTAAGGCCACTGAACTCTTTCAGCAATACGCTCAAGAGTTAAGCCGTTTACGCCCATCTACGTTTGCGGGAAAAAGCATTATTCAGATCGGAAAGCCAGAGGCAGATTTGGCTCGAGAAACGCTTACTGAGCCAACGAGGGACACCCTCCACTCACTTCTCGAATCAGGCGAAAAAACTGAAGAAAGCATGAAAAGAGTCCCTGCTACAATGGGACGCCTTTGGACCACTATATTCCCAAAATCAATACCTCATACGGATGAACCCACGCCACAGCTAGATGATTCCGCTCACCACCTCGTACGCGCTCGTTTACAAGAGCGGGATTCTCGACCAACTCCACGCCCAGCATTACCGGAATTGCCAGCTTTACCACCGGCACCATCTACACCACCTGCGAGTCCAGGCTCCCATTCACCATCGCCTACAGGAAGTCGAGGGGCAGAATCTCCTTTTTCTTTGGTTTCAACCCCATCTCCAGTAGAATTACCTCAACCTCCTATCAATCCGCGAGCTGAAGCAGTGGAAATCCTCACACGTGATAACGAGGTCCATATCGCAAGAATTAACCCATCGCATCCAACGCATGGAACACAAATGCGTGTTTCAGTCCGAGGTGACGGAGACTGCCTTATCCGCGCAATCATGGTCGATCTTCTCCTCAACAAGAAATACGAAAAGATTGAGAGCTTTTTACAATCGTACCAGCGTGGCGGTACCCCTGGTAGTTTAGATGCATCTCCTGTTAGGCCTGGTGAAACTACCAGTGACCATCCAGCTCGCACACTAACTAGCGATGATGCAGATCGACTCCAAGAATTACTGAGTCAGATCAAATCTGGCACCCTGACTCTTCAGGAAGTACTTTCAGATGAAACTCACGAGCTTGACGAGCTTTTTTCTGACATATCTAGAGATGCAATTGCCCGACAAATCACCGAGGTCGGAACCTTTGAATATGGGGATGAAATTGCAGCGGAAAAAGCAGCGGAAGCGAGAGTCCGAAAAGGAAAGCTAGGTGACGCACACGAGGGCGCTCTGATTGCTCTCTTTGGCTTGCAAATGTGCCGTCATTCGAATGCCACGACAGAACCTCAGTTCTCTGGGGAAGGTGATCACTTGGTAACTGTCCTTCACGAAACTGACGGTGGTGGGCACTACGACCTCCTTCTGTCGTAACGTCTTAATAATCAACACTATAAATAGCATCTAACCTACTCTTTCTTAGTCATTTATATTAAAATAATTATTTGAATTTACCCGGTAAATGTGGTATAATAGATGTAGAAACAAGTAAATGAGGAGTAAAAATGGCAACCCCATTGAGACCAGCAGCTGTAAATCCAGGCGGAGAGGCAACACAACCTCCTGCAATACAGCAAGGCAGCATCACACTGACGATTGATGGTAGAGAAAGAACTTTTGACGTCTTTATTGAAGCCGTAGACGAACATGGTAATCCTGTTGAAAACAGAGACGCTTTCAAAGTACACGACAAGGCCATGAAGCTCATTCAAACGCTTGCCCAAGACTACGCTCAGAAAAATGAAACTGCATTTGACGGAAGGGAAGTTGTTTTAGATACAAAGTCACTCCCACTTGGAGAAAGATTAGAATCGAAAAGTAAAGAGGAAGTCTTCGCAACGCTGGATGCTAAAGGAAGAGCTCCTATCACAAGTGACTCTATCGCGCCCTTTACGTTCGATGAGCCTACATTGCACACAGATAAAATTGACGAGCTAAGCACTCTTTTAAAAACAGAGAGTGATGTAACTCTTGAAACCATGAAAACGAAATGGGAAGCTGTATTTGGATCTGGTGATATTGATGTTGAAGATCTTCCCGAGACAGATGATGCTTCTCTTTCTCTCGAGAATAAAACAGCTCTCCTGTCCAAAATGAAAGAGACTGTTAGAGGTTTTTACGCTGGAAAGGCAGAAGCTGACACCAAATTTAACTGGATCGATCTTGAATCATGGGATCCTACAGAAGAAACATCCTTTGAAGACCATTTGAAAGCTCACGTAGCTACAGGTTACGAGGCATGGAATAACTGTCCCATCAACACTGTTGGTGATCTTTGGAAAAAGATCTTCAATGACGATGATAACGCACTGCGTGTAATTACACCTCCAACGCCTCCTACAGAGCCTACAAGGTGTGAAGTAGCAGGAGCTCGAATCCGGTTTGTCCCAGCAGCCCCAGTAGATCCTACAGATGAGGCAAGGGGTGCTGATCATAGACCAACAGGGCAAGCAGATGATAGAATTACTGGACTCGATGATGATGGTGATGAAGACTGGAGTGATGCCTGGAGTGATGATGACCTAGACTTCGGTTTCGGTGCTGTACCAACCGGTAGAAAAGAAAAAATGGACTAACAGTTTCTGGTAGAAAGAATCATAAAAAAACCGAGCGATTGCTCGGTTTTTTTTTTGCTTAGATACCAGCCGCTGGAGCACCAATTCGAATATCTTCGTCGTACCGGTGTTTCGTTTCGTGTGGCTGATTCCATTTCACTTGTGTCGTGATAAATAGGAGTATCCATAGAACTGAGACGGTCGACAGGATTGCAATCGGTAATATTCCTCCTGACATCAAGGTCGCCGCAACACTTGCGGCAATGAACCCAATAGAGAGTACCCACATTGCGATTTTTTCCCAGTTAGCCGGGCGTTTATTTTTTAACGCCTCAACTAAGAAGTATCCATCAATTCCTGTCATCATAAGCCCAGTCGCTAACATCGCTCCTGCAATGATAATATGCGGAACACCGCCTGTGAATACCATTGAAAGCGCAAACGCAGCTGCTCCAAACACACAGACAGCTGAAAGTGTGAAGTAGAGCCAAAAGTGCTTCGATGTTTTCTGCATCGCTTGATCAACGATCGCTTTTTTTACAGTTGCTGCCGGATTTGCCCCGTGATTGAGTACTCTATTTACTACACCAGATCCAACTGCTCGACCTATTTCACCATGTTTTTTATCCATAAGGTTGAACAAGTGATCGAGGACTTTCGCTGCATTGTTAGCTCTGTGGTATGGGTGACTTTTGGTGCGTAATTCTTTATCAAGGGCATCCCATGTTTCTTCAGGACATGCTTTTCTAAGCATCTCAAATCGTACGGCTAAATCCTTTGGAAATCCTGGAGCATCAAGTAAGCCCATACGCATTGCCTTGTACCCTTGAAGTAACTTTTTCTGATCATCCGCCCCGATGCCATGTTTTAGATCTTTCTCAATCAGTTTAAACGCGGTATCGATATCTTTTTTATCCAGAGTTACTGATTCATGGAGAAGTTTGTAGGCAGCTTCAGGGCTTTTCGTCTGCTCTGTTTCAAGTTTTTGCCATGTCATTCGAATATCATGCGCAGCATAACCGAAAGTAGCTGCCATCGTAAGATAAACGCCGATATACCCGATAACACCTGCTGCACCCACTGCCGAAACAGCACCAGCTGCTGCAGTGGGGATAAGTGACAACACGCGAAACCCTGTAAAGACCGCTCCGGACATCACCTCGAGTATACCTCGAAGTATCCCTAAAACCCCAATTCGATATCCTGTGTCATCACCAGTTCGTACACCTTCTCGGTATTGGTGAAGACCTGCAGCACCTGCAATAGCACCTGTTGCCAACGAACTTGTACTTGTTAATCCCAGCGTTGCATAGGCATGCGGACCAAGTCCAAACCCAGGACCAGCATGGCCATTATGCGTTTGGATTGCGGCAACAAAATCTTCAGAATATCTGGTAACACCCCCGACATCACCATGTGCATACAGGTATTCCATGAGGCATGAGCCTTCAGGCCCCCCTGATGGAATATGCGATGCCGAACGGATAACGTATCTTGGAATACCAGGAAATAGCTCTTCAGCTTGCTTATGCGTGAGAACTCTTCGTGCTACAGAATTCGCTTTCGATGCGAGTGTGCGATCAGCAGTAGTAGCCCTCGCTAGTGTTTCATGGGCTCCCTGTAAAGGGAGAGCGCCTGTGGCACTAGGAGGACGATGGGACACAGCTAATGCCGCCATAATTATTGCCTCCTCAATCAGCTAATACGCTGACCGTCAATTACTTATAACTCACTGCTTGTCAGTTACATAGCAATTAATTTTTCTGGCACCCTTCTAGCTTCCAGTTACTTACAGGAAGCAGGACGCCTAACGAACTAATTATAGCATATTATTGAATTTTCAACTAAAATATTTATGTAATAGCTGAAATAACATCTCTTAAGACAGGAAGGCGGTCTTGATCTGCATTGATATCGGCAATAAACGCAGGATCATAATACCCTAACACGCTCATTGTTTGTGACTTATAGACATCCATGCGTTTTTGCAGGACAGCTTCATCTGCATCGTCTAATCGCCCTTCGAGATGGGCTCGCTTTTTCAAACGCTCGACAAAAACCCCCAGATCAACTGCTTCGAGAACCACGATTTTCTTCACCTCTACGAGGTCATCGAGAATCTCAGCCTGACGCCTTGTACGAGGAAGCCCATCGAGTATAAGTAGCTGTTTATTAGGAAAATAGCGATTAGTTGCAATAAGGCCCTTCACGTATCCATGCCAGACATCCATCGTTACTTCATCTGGGACGAGCTGCCCTTTTGAGGCATATTGGTGAAACGTTTCCCCTGCAGGAGAATGGGGTGAAAGTCCACGGAAAATATCTCCAGACGAAACATGGCAATGTCCACCGGCCTCAGCCAGAATCTTTCCAACAGTTCCTTTTCCGGAGCCAGGTGCTCCAAAGAGTAAAATAGCTTCGTATCGACCAAATTTTGACATAGTACCTCCGCGAACCCCTCAATTATATCCCCCTCTCTATTATTTAGCAATCCCTAACCACCCTTAATTCAATTAGTTACAACATCAATATATTGTAATATTAATTGTAATTAATTCTTTATAAATGATATAATTATTACTTAATAGGCGGAGTTTATTAATTATGACAGCAGTACGACCAACTGATCAAAAACCGGTATTATCCGAGGAAACATCCAAAAATATCGGCACTATCACTATAGACGGTACTGAGTACCATGTGATCCTCTATGTTGTGGATGAAAGCGGAACTCCTCAGAATATCGAGGCTAAAAAGACTGATGAACACGCTCGTGAGTTTTTTCAACACTACGCCAATGACTTACATGCAAAAGGATCACTCGTCGTAACAGAAGATCTTTCAGCTCCTACAGAGCCCCTTGCCTCAGCTGATTTAGAGACAGAGACTAAAACAGATGTGCATACGCTGGATGACACCATTCATACAGTTGGGCAGCTATGGACAAAAGCTACTACATTAGAAAATGAAGTAGTAGAAGAGGATGAGGCTGGAGAAGCTGGTGCAGCGGTAGGCGAGGAAGAGGAAGCTGAATCTCCTCATAGCTCTCCTATTTTACCCCCTTTTACCGGAGGTGAGGACGAGAGTGGAAGAGACTCTCCTTCTGTTACGAGCCCACGCGTTGGTGCTGAAGCAGCAGCAACGGCGGATGCTACAGCTGCTCCTGTACGTTCAGGAGTACGACTGAGCGCACAGTTAACAAGGCTACCAAGTGCCCCTCCTAGACCAAATTTACATATCACTATTCCTCCAAGAACTCCTGAAAGCTTAGTCGGCGGAGTATCAACGATTTCAGAAGGATACGAAGCTCCTTCAACTGCAACCACAGCGCGTTCTGATGGAGATACTTCTCCACACGAATCTACTCCTCGAGAAGGAGGAACCACTGGTTCTTCAGCAGGTTCAGTTAGAAGTGAATCATCAAGACATAGCCCCCTAGCACCTTCTGCTGATCCAAGAGGTGAAGAAATAACTCGGTTACAGGCCCGCATCCGTGAACTTGAAGGCGAAATAGCTGGATTGCGTACACTAGTAGATGTATCTCCTGTTGCTGCTGCGGCTCATAGAGTGGGAACACCTTCACCCGAAGGACTCCAAGATCGAGTGGGTGAATTAGAGGCCGAAGTTGAACGACTAGAACGAGCTCGCGATGCAGAACCTGCTGCAGCTCATGACTACAATGCTCGTATTCGATCTTTTCTAGAACGAACTGATATCGCTGAAGAAGATCTAATACCTCGAGCATCTGAAGAATACGACAGAGGAATCGCCCATTATTACGAACGAAGTTTTACACAAATTCACTACCCGGTTGATGGAAGAAACTACAACAGCCCTACCGCTCCTGATGCAGCACACCTTGATGGGAGAAAAATGGATGGATTCACATTTATGGAAGCTGTTCGTTGTTCTCAGTTTGGACGAGAATTTTTGAGAAAGCTTCAAAATGGTAAAGGCCTTACTCAGAATGAAGAAAAGCTCGCGGTACGACTTAAAGAAATTCAGACAAATTGGATTGGCCGCTTTGAAGTAACCAAAGAAGAGCTAGCATTCGTTTCTCTACGGTATAGTAACAAACAGAAACGAATCGCTGCATTAACTCAATTAGTAGCTTTGGGAGCTCCCACAACTACATGAGCTTTTCACGTTCGGGTTACTCACCTTAAAGCCGGTTCCCTGTAAACCGTCGTGGTAGTCAATTTCAGAACCCATCAGCCGCTCAACCATGTTTTTATTCACGTGGATATCGACACCATGAGAATGGAAAACAGTGTCTTCTGAAGACGCTTTTTGAGAGTAATCAAGGACGTATTCATAGCCACCACATCCACCTGGCTTATCCCCAAAGCGAAGGGCCCATCCTTCCTTGTTTTCAGCTTTAAGAACCTCAAGAAATTTGGCAGCTGCTTTTTCAGTCATTCCGATAGAAGTTGCATCCGATTCCTGCTCTAAAATCGCATTCAAGCGGTGTATTAGCTCGTTTAAGGCTGTTTCATCGTACCCATGCCCCAAAACGCCTGCTTCAAGAGTTTCCCACGTAGCAGCCCCGCAACCAACGCAGTGGAGGCCTGAGTTTGTCAGCTCCTGTGCGAGCTTTTGCCCTTTTTGTGGGAATGAAGAGAGGATCTCCTCGATAGTCATTTCTCGGCTAATTTGCCCTTTAGAATTTAAGTTTGACACATCCACCCTCAATTTTACATTGGCATGCTAAACGCTCTACATCTTGCTCACCTAGAAAGTCGAGCTCCTCTTGCGTAAACTCGCTAAGGTTTTCCATCCCTTCTTCAACCTCAACAACACATGTTCCACAGACACCCTCTTCGCACGCGAATGGAATACCTGCTTCTTCACATAAAGGTTTGATCAGTTGACCGTCTTCAACCTCGAATTCTTCGTCATCATTAAATATAAGCTTAGCCATAGAAATTCTCAATTTTTTGCAGGCAGTGTAACATCTATTTTAAATAGTAGCAAGTGAGATGAACGGGTTAGAGATGAGTGCTGGCAATAAAAAAGGGGGCTTTCAGGGCCCCCTTTTTGCTTTTAGAAAAATTTCAAATAATTATTATTCGAATGAGTCTTCCCTATGAATCTGTTGAGGAAGATCCAGTCCACCTTCTTCGAGGAGTTCATCAATTGTTAATTTGAGTGTTTCGATCCCTTTTTCGAAGCCCACAGCAATAAGCATAGTGTTGAGCGTTCGAAGCTCGGTCTCTGTTTGGTCAAGTTTAGATTCTAGTATCGCGATATATTTTTTATCATCCATACATGCCTCCTCGGCTTAAAAACCCTCTCTCTGGAGCGGTTTTGGACTGTGTTATTAATTATTATAACCGCAATTATATATAATTAACAAACCTAGTTCAATAACAAAATTGTTAAGTTATTAATTTACATGTAATTATAATATTAATAAGCTATAATAAATATGTCCTCATATGTTCGGAGAATTGTAAATATATAGTGAGGACACAATGGCAGCAAGCGGAGTTGGCACACACCCAAAGGGTTGGGATCGGGTAGTTGGCGAGCTACGGACTCGTTTCGAAGAAAGTACACCAGCATCTGGTGCTGGAGGCTCTTCAAAAGACACCGTTTCAGAAATATTTAATCGAGCAAGAGATGAAGCTGACTCGTTACCTTCATATAGCGAGTTGATGAGTCGTCTTAGGGAGCATACCGCACGTCGTACAGCTGGTGGTGTTGATGGAACAAGCTACGCCCATCTGCTAGAAGGACTAAAACGGCTTCCTCCTTCAAGAGGCCTACCCCCTGAAATGCAAGCAATTAAGGAGAAAGCGGCTCGATCAAGAGCTGTTGTAGCTGCATTTAATGCGCTTTCAGATGAAGCTCCCGAAAAAGCATGTTTCTTAAAATTTACAACCGAATATGCCCATGAGGTTATGGACAGCATTAAAGGATCGAGTGATCCTCGCTTCTTTTTACCCCGAGAACTCGCTCATGACCGATTTGCAGGTGTTGCACCCAAATCAGGCTTCTCGTCCCTTTACGAATACAAAGGAAACATTAGGTTATTTGTCAGAGCGTTTATGGCTCGGAATTATCGAGAGAGTATACCAGACCAGATCAAAGCACTTGAGGCAGAATGCCAGGACATCCTTCTAAAGCACTTTGATGCGCGACCAGAGTTTATCCTATCAAAAATGTTTGTAGATAACGTCAAAAGGTACTTTGTAAGAGAAAATGTCCTTTTCCTGAGGGAACGGATCGGCGCAGACATGGGCTCAATGACGCTTGAGACTGCGCTTTCTCAATATGAAGCTGATTTTCAAGCACTTGCGGATTATAGTGTCGTTAACTACCACGGGTATGATGAACACATCGACTTCTGGCAAGATTTCATGGAAAACACCGCAGAATCGACCCGAAAAGGGCTCCGTGACGCCCCAATGACAAGGGGTGAATATCTAGAACAAATGAGGACATTAAGTACCCCTAAAGGTGCTCGTGAGGCACAAAATATATATAATTTTTTTGAAATTTCACGAGAAATGAAGCCCTTCCTTGAAACGACATTCTACACAACTGTCGATCAGCTCAGCACCCTCCACAAAGGGTTAAACCGTAAAAATTTGCTTATCAATACGTTAAGAAAGTTTATGGAATCAGCTGATAGTGAGGCCGTAGAGCGCCTTAAAACAACCTTTTTTGGAGGAAAAGCTGCCATTGAAGGGATTGGAGACGTCCTGAAGAGATATCAATTCCTGAAGGAGCAGGAGGCCTCTTTATCCCCTAGCTCTGACTTTGATCATGTGAGAGCAAATTATTCGTACTCACTCGAGAATTCAAAAATTGATTTACAATTTGCATATCTACTACTGGACGAGGGTGACAAATTATTATTTGAATCCACCAGCCCAGATGCCCCTATTTTCGGTACAGGATAGGTGAAAAAGACGAAATAATATAATTAAAATTTGAATTATAACTAAACATTATAATAATGTTTTTAATTTTATAATTAAGAGATATAAATTCGTTTTTATTTTATAATAATACCTGTAAAGTTCGTTAATTAACTTCAATTAACGCAACTAAAGAATAAACAGAAACTGCTTCAATAAAAAGCATCTGCATCGGGACTCATAAGATGCAGTTCATTGAAACAGTTTCAAAAGAAAAAAAATAACCGTTTAAGCGGAGGAGAAAATGGCAGAAGGTGTAACTCTTCAACCACGTCTTCCAACTGTTGGCACTCACCTTGAAAAAGCGAGAAGTGCTGAAGATCGGAAGATCGACAACCTAAGGGATGGACTATTTGAAATCGCCAAGCAAGGCGTAGTCAATGATAGACAAACTAAAATTAACAACGGTCAGATGTGGACAATCACAGCTGCATTTCTTGCAATTGGAGAATTCCTTGCAGGTCTAGCTGGTAGAAGTACTGCACACATCAACACAAACCAAGTAATGAATTCGCTAACGACTGCTGCAAAAGCACAGGCGTACAACCCTAACTTCCGTGTAAGCGATCTAAAAGAACGACACGGCGCTGTTTCTGCTGCAAGAACTGCTGCAGAGAGCCCAGTTGCAACAGCTATGGGTATGACTGCAGACATCCACGCTGGAACTGCAACTGCACTTGTTGGCACAGCAACAAAAGAAAGCGTTGTAAAAACACTAGCTGATGCTTTAATTACTATGGCAGGCGCTGGTGGAGACCTTGGTTTTATTAGAAACGTTCTAGATGCACTAAAACCAACTGATATGGAAGGTTTGAATCTAGGCGAACTAAAGATTGATGGATCACCACTAATTCTTACAGAAGAAGCTCACTCGTCTCTAACGAAGAGCATCTTTGAAGCAACGGCATTACAAGCACTAAACAATGGTTTTGACCACTTTACTCGATTCCCAACAGTTGAGGAAGTTGAAGGTGCTGCGGTAGAGTACGCAAAAGTACTTAACTACCAAGCTATGCCAGGTATCACTGACGACCTTAACGATGCTGAACTTCTTACAGAAGTACGACGCCTTAACCTTGTGCCTGACTTTATGGCTGGTTTTACAAAGCGTGCTGTAACTGGTGAGCCAGGAGCTGGTTCTCAAGTTGCAACTTCTGTTGAAAGCAGCAAAGTTGCATACACAGCAGCTATCAATCACATGCCAGCTGTTAAACAATTCCAAGCAGAAGTAGCTAAGCTTTCTGAAATGTGGTCAACTCTTGAGCCAAAACTTCAAGAAGCGACAACTGCACTTAGAAAAGAGCTTTTTGCAAGAGATGCTGATGTTCAAAAAGAAATCAGAGACGGAGCTCCAGCAGCAGCAGTAGCTGCACCAGCACGAGCTATTGGTGATGATGAGCCGACTCGTAGATCTGCTTCATCAATGCACGGCGCTCTACGTGAAGCTGAGGACTTAGTTGTATCAGCAAGAACTGCAGTGTCTGATGAGACTGCTGGAAGAGCACTGCGATCAGTTGTTGACCGCCATGCAACTCCTGAAGCATCAGCACGAGAAGAGCGAATCAAAAAGCTTCTTGAAACCATTAATGATATCAGCATGAAGTGCCAAGGTGCGCATGCGAAAATTGAATCGCTAGCAAACAGCGTGAAAGCAGCAGCTGCATCGCAAGCATCTGCGGCGAAAGCGCAGTTTGAAACTGTTCAAGCAGCAGCAGCAGCAGTTGTTCAAAATGGTAAAGTAACAATCGGCGAAGGTGATGAAGAGAAAACACTCGAGACTCAAAATGATGTTCTTGAGCACTGGGGTATTACATTCCCAGCTGAACACCTAGACGGAACTTCATTCAGCGAAGAAAACTTCACAAAAGCTGTAACTGATGCTGCGAAAGCAACACCAGAATACAGAGCAGCTGTTGTAGCAGGTTTCCACGCAGCAATGCAAGTAGAAGCGATCTTCAACGGTATCAAAGCAATGATCCCACTTGGTGCAGTGAAAACTCGCGCTACAGCTGATGGTCTTGTGAAGACATATCCGATACTTGCGAAACCATTTGCTGGAAGAGAGCTTAAAACTCAAGCACGTGGAAAAGCTGTGTACCTTGAGTATGCTGGTCAGGCAGCTGAGTTCCAGAGAAGAGTACGTGAACAAATCGGCGCTGATATCGATGTATATAAGCAGCTTGTTTGGGAAGAGATCTCTACTGATGGAGTTTTAAAGCCTGAATACGCAAGCAAGCCATGTTTTGCTGGTGTTACCGATGATCATGCTACAAAGCTTATCAATCACGATGCGGCTGATAAAGCACTTCTTGAGGCAGCTAAAAAGTTCCCAGCGAGAGTTCAGGAACTAGCAGCGGCGGCAGCGGCAGCAGCTGAAGCAGCAGCAGCGGCAGAAGTTGCAGCAGAAGAAGAAGCTGCAGCTGATCTTGCAGCAGCAGCAGCAGCCTCGGCGTAAAACGTTTCCACACGGGTAAAAGGCCTCGCTTAAGAGGTCTTTTACCATACGTGGTAAAAATCTTATGAGGACCAATGGAGCCGCCTAGGGGTAACACTTTAGGTGGCTTTTCATTATTAAGGAGATATAATCATGGCATGTTTTGGATTAGGAACGGCTCCAGATCTATCAAAACCAACAGGTAGCTCTCCGAGGCTAGATGCAGCTGTATCCAAGCTACATGAGTATGCAGACATATACTCATTGGTTGGAGAGAGGATTCTCTCTGTAGTAGCTGTTGAGACCCGTGATGAAGATCGTCGGATGCGACTTATGCCCCAAGAATGGCGGCTATTCGAAGCTGAAGAAACAGTCATAACTGAATTACCCAAAGATACTATCGAACTACTTGATGCTACAAGAATGATGGAGCGTACAGCGCGCCTTGAGTATATTAAAGAGACCGTTGATAGCGTTGCAAAAAAAATCCTCAATCCAAAAACAGCACACGCATTTCGATACTCAATACACGAGCTTATGGCAAAGCCGTTGATCAAGGATTGGTTTGCAGTTTGTCATCCAGCTCCAAACAAATCAGGTGTTGAAGAACGGGAAAGAGCTGTAAACGATGTGTTTGGAATACCAACATCTCCTCCAACCGGATTTATGACGGAACTTCGCGCGGTATTTGCCAAAAAACTACGCGGCGAAGAGCTCGATAAAGATGATCAATACTCGATGATGAGCGACACCATCTATTTACGAATGCATGATTTAGAAAAAGAATTTTCGCATAGATTTGACCCCAAAGGGGTAAGCCGATTCCATGCAGGAACGTTGCGTATTGCAACTGATGCGCTCATTTCTGAATTACAAAAAGGGGAAATCACCTCCGGAAGTATTTCGCTCGTCAGTGAGCGAGGACGTGCTCCAATAGCATATATTGAAAACCAATATGAACGAGGGATGACTTCGTTCCGCTCTTTATGCGAACTCTACCTCGAACTCAATGTAGAACCGGCATACCGTGTAGCAGTGCCTAAAAGCAAAGATGAGTTCACAAGAGAAGTGCTTGCCGATCCTGTGTACACGAAGAGAGCAGCACTTGCAGCAACACTCGTTCTAATGGGACGAGAAAAGTTAGGCGAAGTGACAATGGAACAGGTTGAAACAGCACGAGGAACTATTGAAAGAAGCTTTCCTGAGTTAATGAATGCTATTAAAGGCGAAATCTGGAATGGAATCACAAAAGAGGATGGGGATGCTCGCGTACTAGATGAGGAAAAAGCAAGAGGGCTTTTTCCGGAAGGTTTTTCTGGAATGCATGGCGACCATATGTGGGTTGCACACTTTACACACCCGATCACTCTTGAAGCGATAAGAAAAGTTATAGGTTCTCTGACCTAAGTTATCTACTCATTCGGTAGATGAAGGCAAATGCCTCAGATCGTGAGAACGGTTCCCTCCATCATCCGGTGGAGGGTTTTTTATACCTACGCAAAGTGGATCAAATATGGATTGGTTTTGAAACGAGAGCGAGCGCTGCTTCTTTTGTCGCTTCAGAGAGCGTCGGATGCGCATGAGATGTTGCTGCAAGCTCAGAAGCAGTCATTCTTGACTGAAGGGCAACCGCGACCTCCTGAATCAACTCCCCGGCATGAGCTCCAATAATGTGCCCCCCCAAAAGGTGTCCAGAATCTTTATGGCAGAGAAGCTTCACAAACCCCTCTTCCTCTCCTACGCACTTGGCCCTTGAGTTGGCCTTGAAAGGAAATTGCGCCGATTTATAGGCTATATTTCGCTGTTTAAGCTCTTCTTCAGTAAACCCGACTGACGCCACCTCTGGCTCTGTATAGACGACGCTAGGGATCGTAATGTACTCTATCGAGGCAGTATGACCGGCTATCAGCTCGGCTACTGCGATACCCTCTTCTGATGCTTTATGTGCAAGCATAGGACCATCAACCACATCACCAATAGCATAGATGTGTTGTTGGCTCGTTTGAAAACGACCATTAATCGGGATCCGCCCTTTTTCATCGAGGGCAATGCCCGCCTTGTCTATTTGAAGGGCATCGGTATAGGGACGCCGTCCGATGGAAACGAGTACTTTGTCTCCTGTGAAGGTTTTTCCCCCTTCTACCTGAATTTCAAAGGAGCCATCTTTTTTGGTACACCCAACCACCTTAGAGGAGAGTTCGAAATGGAGGCCTTGCTTTGTCAGACTTTGTAGTAGGGTTTTTGAGAGAGAGCCATCGAGGGTTGGAGTGATTTTATCGAGGTATTCGATTACGGTTACATTTGAGCCAATTCGAGCATACACAGAACCGAGTTCAACTCCAATAATTCCAGCTCCAATCACAATGAGGTTTTTAGGGATTTCCGGAAAAGACAAAGCACCAGTCGATGAGACGATCCCCTTTTCATCAATGGGTAAAAAAGGAAGCGAAACGGGTGTTGATCCGGTCGCAATAATTATGTTTTCTGCTGTAATCTCTTTTCCGTCGACAACGAGTGTATGTGGATCTTTGAAGGATGCTGTCCCTTGAATATGGGTCACCTTGTTTTTCTTAAACAGGCCAGCAATCCCCCCGTTAAAGGTTTTTACAACTCCCTCTTTCCTCTCTTGCATTTTTTTGTAATCGAGAGAAACCGACTTCGCGGTTATTCCATGACCTTCGACAGAGTGAGTCAGCTTGTGGTAAAGTTCAGATGATTGAAGGAGTGATTTTGAGGGAATACAGCCAACATTTAAGCAGGTGCCACCAAGCGCATCTTTTTCAATACACGCCGTTTTTTTTCCAAGTTGGGCCAGTTTGATCGCGGCTACATACCCACCAGGTCCAGAACCAATTACTACTGCATCGAAATCCATTTCTATCCTCTACGGGTCAAGGAGAAGCCGAGATGGCTCTTCTAAGAGTTCTTTAACTTTTACGAGAAAGGTAACCGCTTCTTTTCCATCAATAATACGGTGGTCGTAAGAAAGTGCTAAGTACATCATAGGTCTGATGACAACTTTATCGTCTACAGCTATAGGACGTTTTACTATGTTATGCATACCGAGGATTGCGCTCTGAGGTGGATTGAGGATAGGTGTCGAAAGGAGAGATCCAAAGATTCCTCCGTTTGTTATTGTAAAAGTACCACCAGTTATATCATCGATTGAGATGGAACCACCTCTCGCTTTTTGGGCATATTCAACAATAGAACGCTCAATTTCAGCAAAGGTTTTGTTTTCACAATCTCTGACAATCGGAACCATGAGCCCTTTGTCTGTCGAAACACTAATTCCAATGTCACATACATGGTTGTATACCATTTCATCACCGTCAATGAATGCGTTCACAGCCGGAAGTTCTTTAAGCGCTGCGACACATGCTTTGACAAAAAACGACATGAAACCAAGCTTGACTCCATGTTTTTTTTCGAATTTTGCTTTTTCATTTGTACGAAGTGCTATCACTTCTGTCATATCAACTTCATTGAAGGTGGTAAGCATCGCTGTTTGGTTTTTCACTTCGACAAGTCGTTTTGCGATCGTTTTGCGAAGTCCACTCATCCGTTTTCGCTCTTGGTGTGGAGCTGTTTTTTTCGCTGGAGTAGGCTCTTTTGTCGGTGGAGCGCTCTGAACGGGAGGCTTTGCTGCCGTTTTTTGCTCTTCACTTAATGAAGCAACGAAATCATCAGGCGATCGACGCGCTGATGATCCAGTTTCTGGAGTTTGTACTTTTGCAGGCTGAGGTTCAGGTGACTCTTGTGGCTCTTCTTTTTTCTCTTCAACCTTTTCTGCTTCACCCTGTATATCGTTATCGATATACCCGATCACTTGACCAACTTTGACTGTTTCATCAGCCGAAACCGTTAGTTCAAGTTTTCCAGAGTCAGGAGCGTAGATAACTTGGTTTACTTTGTCCGTTTCCAGCTCTACAAGTTCATCTTCTTTTCGCACCTGGGAGCCGGAAGCTTTAATGATGTTTGCGACAACAGCTTCAGTAACTGATTCCCCAACAGCCGGGACCTTAATTTCTATCTTCATTCGAATGCCTCGTTCAGAAGTGTTTCGAGTTCTTGATTATGGAGCGCCATAGATCCAGCAGCAGTCGAAGCGCTGCGCTTTCGACCCACATACTTCAGACTGACACTATCAGAAAGGAGTGTTCGAAGCAAGGGGCTAATGTATTCCCAACAGCCCATGTTTTGGTGTTCTTCTTGAACCCATAAGACTTCTGTTACATTTTTGTACTGAGCGATGTGCTCTTTGATTCCCTCTTCATCAAAAGGATACAGCTGCTCTACGCGGATGATCGCTGTATTTGCAAGTTTGTCCTCATGAGGTTGTAGGTCATAGAACACTTTTCCAGAACAGAGAATAAGCCGCTTTGGATCCTTGATGTCGCGTGGATCAGGGATATACGTTTGGAAATTTTTGGAGGTAAAATCATCAAGTATGCTGAGTGATGGGGGGAAACGAAGAAGCGCTTTTGGCGTAAGCATAATAAGTGGTTTTTTTCGCTCTGAAAGCATTTGTTTTCGAAGGGCGTGAAAGACCTGCGCCGGAGTTGATGGAATAACGACTCGTATATTGTCGTTTGATGCAAGTTGTAAGTACCGCTCAACGCGAGCTGATGAGTGCTCTGGCCCTCCTCCTTCATATCCATGTGGGAGAAGCAAGACGAGCGTAGAGTGCTGATTCCATTTCTGTTCTGATGATGAGATGTATTGATCAAAAATAGCCTGAGCGCCATTTGCGAAGTCGCCATATTGCGCTTCCCAAATAACCAAATGGTTTGGATTGTACGCATTGTATCCAAACTCAAAGCCAAGCACCCCTTCTTCCGAAAGGAGGGAGTTGTACACTTCAAATCCACCCTGCTTTTCAGCTAAATGTTGGAGAGGAAAGTAGGGCTCTCTTGTCTTTTGATCGATAATAGCCGCATGCCTATGAGCGAAGGTCCCTCTTCGGGAATCCTGTCCAGATACTCGGATGTTTCGTCCCTCAAGAAGAATCGTCGCAAAGGCTAGGTGCTCAGCGCACCCCCAATCGATTCCTGTTTCTTCAACAACCATGCGCAGTCGATCCCCGATAATACGCGCTACTTTCGGATGCACGTTTAGGGACTCTGGAAGTTTGGTAATTTTTTCAGCAATCTCTTTCAGCTTCGATCCATCAACGGCTGTTTGAGCAACCTCTTTTTTCTCTTTTGGAGGTGGAGGTATTTCCTCTTTGAAAGCTGCTGATCTTTCTTTTGCCTCTGCAAGGTGGCGTTCTAATTCTTCATGGAAGAGGTTTTCAATCGAGCTCAGTTCTTCTTCTGTTACGTCCCCTTGGCTTAGTAGGGCTTTTCGATAGCTTACTTGCGGATTGTCTTTGCTCGTTAATAGCTCATACATCGTTGGGTTAGTGAATTTTGGCTCATCCCCTTCATTGTGACCATATTTTCGGTAGCAGTTAAGCTCGAGAAAAACTTCACAACCGTATTTTTGGCGCAATTTTGATGCTATACGTGCTGCAAAGACGCACCCTTCAGTGTCATCCGCATTCACATGGAATACAGGCGCATCAAAGCTTTTCGCTATATCGCTACAATACCTGGTAGATCTCGATTCTTCTGCAAGCGCGGTAAAACCTACGTGGTTATTGATAATGACGTGGATTGTTCCACCGGTTGTGTATCCCTCGAGTTTGTACATTTGCAGTACTTCGTACACAACACCTTGTCCAGCGACTGCTGAATCGCCATGAATGAGAAGTGGCAGTACTTTTTTTCGGTCTCGTCCTTTTGCATCCTGACTTGCGCGCGCATACCCCTCTGCAGGTCCATTCACAGACTCAAGGTGGCTTGGATTAGGCATAAGCTCGATTTTAACCTTTTTCCCTTTCGGGGTTTCTCGCTCTGCTTCATATCCAAGGTGATATTTCACATCACCGCTCACGCGATAAAAAGGAGGACGATAGTTTGGCTCAAATTCAAAGAAAATATCTTTGTAGGGCTTACCAAACACATTCGCAAGAGCATTAATTCTTCCTCTATGTGCCATGGCAACTATTGCTTCTTCCATACCCTCTTGAGCTCCATGATCAATAAGCTCAAGCAACACTGGAATGAATGGCTCACCTCCCTCTAACGAGAACCGCTTCTGTCCTTGGTATTTTTTATGGATAAACGATTCGAGCATCTCAGCACGGGTCAACTGCTCGAAAACACGAAGCTTTTCCTCTTTTGAAAATGAGGTTTTTGCATGATTTTCTATCTCTTGAGCGATAAAATCTCGGATCTCTGCATTCTCAAGGTGCATGAATTCATAGCCAACAGAACCAGCATAGCACTCCGTGAGATGGTCTATCAGGGCCTGGTCTTGCACACCATACTGACTTGGCTCGAGCTCTGGAACTGGCTGATTCTCGATGAATATACTTGTGGTCGCTGCAAGGTGTCCAAACGTTTTGTATGCCCAGATGAGCCGATCTGAAGACGGTGCTGGTACCGCATCTTGTACAGGCAGTGCATGCGCAGGCATCACAGCAGCAAACTGCATACCCTCAAAAAAACGTTGCCACGACGGATCTACGCTATCGTGATCTTCCAAGTACTGCTCATACAACGCTTCAATAAAAGCGATGTTGGACAGATTAGCATAGTCAAAAGGATTCGAGCCCATATAGATTTCCTCTTAAATTCCTTTATATCATATTTTTCTAGAAAAAAAAAGCTCTTTCAAATAATTGATTGATGAAATACAAGGATCCCAAAATTATATGGGTTCACCCCTTTAAAATTAATCATGCTTAGGGTAAGCTTCGGCTGCCAAAAAATTGGAATTCTCTGGAGATAAGGAAATAACTCTATGGTTGTAAAGAGCGAGCGTCTAAAAAAACTAGAAAACGAACTACAAGATCTTGAGCAATGGCTTAAGCTCGGCCTCGTTCCAAAGCGAGACCTTGAAAAGCACAAGCAAGAGATAGATGCGCTCAGGCTCAAAATAAACGACGAGGAATCAAGACTTCGAGAGCTCAAGGAGAGCGGTGATCTTGAGGAATATATGGCTCCAAAGCGTGGCCAGCAAGGTCGCCAGGCATACCAAGAGCCCCACACTCTCCCAGGAATCGAAGTAGAGTCAGAGAATATTTCTGAAACAAATATGGACATGGATTCAGGCACATACGACTCAGAGACCACCATGTCAGGTACCGAAGAGAAAACTAGTGAATACACCATCTCAGAAGAAGACGAAGAAGACCCATTCAGTGACAAAAACAGATGGCGTCGAGGAATTCTTGAGGATGTCGAGGGAGATCAATGGTAGTGAGCCTGTAGGCCTCTATGTTCACGTCCCGTTTTGTCGAAAAAAATGCCCCTATTGTCACTTCTTTGTTTTACCGGATAATGAAGAATCACAGATCTCCTACCATGTAGCACTATTGGAGGAGTTATTCCAGTACAAGCAGCAGCTTGGTGAATTCCCCATCCGCAGTCTCTACTTTGGAGGAGGTACTCCTTCACTGTATGAGGGAATCGGTGACTTCCTAGAAGAGCTTAATCCCCCATCCGATATCGAAATCACTATCGAAGCAAATCCAGAAGATATCTCGCTCGATAAAATGGAGCAGTTCAGACTCCTTGGAATCAATCGCGTCAGCATCGGCGTTCAATCGCTGGTTGATTCTGAGTTACTGGTTCTAGGCAGAACACATTCTCGAGTTCGCGCCATTGATGCAGTTTGGGAAACCTATACAGCTGGCTTCTCCAATATCTCTATCGATTTGATGTATGAACTCCCTTTCCAAACAGAAGAGAGTTTCAACAAGACGCTCACGACACTCGAAAAACTCCCTATTACCCATCTTTCACTCTACAATCTTACCTTTGAGCAGAATACTGTGTTTACCAAGCAAAAAAAGACACTTCTTCCTCATGTTCCATCTGGAAGGTCGTCTTCAAAAATGTTAAAAAATGCGGTGAGTACACTCGAATCAATGGGGCTTGCTCGATATGAAATTTCAGCGTTCGCTAAACCTGGATTTGAAGCAGTGCACAATACTGGATACTGGCAGGGTACTCCCTTTATTGGACTTGGGCCTTCTGCATTTAGCTTTCTCGGTGGCGCTCGATATAAAAACGTCGCACACCTCAAAAAGTACATGCAAGCCCTTGACCAAGGAACTTTCCCAATAGATTTTTATGAGAAGCTCCCAGAGGCTGACGCTTTGGCTGAACGGCTCGCAGTTCACCTCCGCCTTTTTAATGGCGTGAACATGCACGAATTCCCATCACTCCCATCAGACCTGAAAAATAGAGTAGAGACCTTGCAGACAGAAGGATTACTTCGAACAAAAGATAATCGCCTGATGCTCACAAGCAAGGGAAAACTCTTTTACGACACGGTTGGTGCGGGACTGATTTGAACATTTTGAGATGTAGAGTCCCAAACACGCTCAAAAGCTATGATTTATAGTCTTCGTTAATACGTCTAAACAGCTCTTGAATTCGGGGATCTTTCACCCCTTTAACCCAAACTTTTGCTGGGTGATCTTCAGACTCTTCTCTCCGAGGTGCTCCGAGCACAGCGTTTCGAAGAGCGCGAAGCGCTGCTCCAATTCCACATGTTGCTCTTGGTTCTTGCCTTACTTCATGATGTGGATGTACTCCACCGGTACCACGAATTGCAGACATATTCTCCTCCTTTGCCTATCTATAGGCAGAATTCCATTCTTTAATAGTAGCACAAAAAGGAGAAAGAAAACCTTATAGAAATTATTTTAATTCGTTATTCTAGCTCTAAAGCTATGGAATTCATACAGTAACGCATATTTGTCGGAGGTGGTCCATCTGGGAAAACGTGCCCTAAGTGGGAACCGCACGTTGAGCACAAAACTTCGACCCGACCCGTCTCATCAGGCCTTTGCAGAATCGCATCAGAGATCAGTGGTTTCGTAAAAGAAGGCCAACCTGTACCTGAATCAAACTTGTCTTTTGATGAAAAAAGAGGTGAGTAACACGCAGCACAACGATAGATGCCATCTTCATGACAATCGACATACTCACCTTCAAAAGGGGGTTCAGTACCCCCTTCTCTCAGTACATGGTATCGTTCTGGCGTAAGGCGATCCGCCCACTCGTCTTCACTTATATCCCGCCATTTTTCGTCGTCGTTTTTTTCGAGGGTCATAAAATCGTCCCTTTTTACCAATTCCTTTCGATTTTTTTAGATTTTTAGCAGGAGCCGCTCTGAAAAGAAATACTGCCGGTGTTTTGTTCAGATCTGGTAATGCAGTTCCTTTCCATTGGCTCACTGTCTTTGTTGCCACACCTTGATTTTTCAAAGTGAGGTTCCATGCAACGCAAAGCTCTGTATCTGGAGCGAGGTACGAAATAAGGTATTGCAGTGTCTTTTTAGAGCGATAAGGAGCTTCGATATAGATCTGCGTCTGCTTTTGAAACGAAGATGCTTTCTGTTGTTGAAGAATAGATGGTTTTATTTGCTCTGGTTTCTTTGGAAGGTATCCGTTGAAACTAAAACTCTTCGAAGAGATGCCTGAAAGCATCAACGCCATAATAATCGATGAAGGTCCAGGCACAACCTCTACCTCAGCTCTATGCACTTGCATTCGAGCGACAAGCTGTGCTCCTGGGTCAGCGATACATGGCAAACCACAGTCACTAATAAGTCCCCAGCGACCTCCCTTATTGAGGAGTTCTACTAGGTCATCGATATCATCCTTATCTGAGTGTTCATTAAGGAGGTGAATAGGTACATCTCGGAACGTCTTCTCCTCTCCATAACTAAACCTCATCAGAAACTTACGCGCCCCCTTCTCACTCTCAGCAATAAGTCCATCAAGACCATTTACCGTCTCATTGATGTTTGCTGGAAGAAAGCCTTCATGTGAAAGCGATTCATCGAGCAGGTTTGGGAGAAGTACTAATGTGGTTTTCATATATGACACCTCATATTAATTATAAATGTATCCCAATAATGGCGCGTAGCATGAGAGGCTGTCCTTACATTCCTTTCAAGCTCAGCAAGCGCCACATTTCCTTTAATAAAGTATTCTTTTCCAAGTGTTTTAACGCGGGGTAAATACACCTTGTCTGCTTTCTTCATAATTTTTGGATACCGCTCCTGAATGAGCGCCTTTTGATCCCTTGCATGTGTGAGCGCAAGACCCAACTGCAGATGGTATCTGAGTAACCCTATGAAACGAAAAAACTCTGTGTGGTCATCTGTTGGCAGTGTATGCCCTTCACCGTTCCACACTATATTTTCTGCTATATTCCATTCCTTTTCAGAATGGGTAAAGGTAGAAACTTGCGCCGCTTTTTGAAGAGAGATATGAGTTTCGTTCCCCATGAAAAGCGAGATTTTTTCTACCTCAGAACTAATTCGCATAAAGTCGTTGTCACAAGTAGCACAAAGTGAATGCACCAACTCTTCCGCTGCAACTTTTTTACGCATCTGAAAAAGGACCTTTGTCCAGGCAATAATACGTGCTTTCTGATCCCACGGTTTCTCAGATGGAAATACGATGGTATTGTACTCTTTTCCATTTTTTGGAAGTTGCCCTTTTGACTCAAGGGAGAGTAGAAGGCTTGATCCCGCTGGCGGCTCTACCAGTGTCTCATTGGAGAGTGAAAAACCTGAAGCAATGTAGAGTGTCTTTGAGGAGAAAAGGGAAAGCTCGTTCAATGATGCATGCACATCATCGACTGTTTCGAGGTGCTTTACTTCCACATTCGCATGCTGCGCTTTCTTAATGAGAATCGAGGTGAGGAAGTTTCGTGAAGAAATATCAGAAAGTAGCAGCGCTACTACGCCTCCTTCTTTCGATAAGAGACTTTCTTCTAAAGAGGTAATAATGCCGTGAAGATCGAACGTATTTAAAGCCAAGTATTATCCAATTTTATTATGAAGAGAGTCGATCAATCGAACGTTTTCTCTCCTCTATTTCTATTCCTATCAAATTTACTTTTAGGGTTTCAAGGATTTTTTCCAAAGCTCATGTGCTATATAAGCTCGCCCTTTTTCCCCGTGCCAATGGTAGATGATAATACCAGGCACATCTCCTTTCGTGCGACTCCAATTGTATCTCTCTTCAATCAAATGGATTACCGATTTTTCCTCATGAATAATCCAAGAAAGAAGCTCTTGATCTCCACGGAAAGCAGCACTCTCATGAAGAGAGCGGTTTGCCCATTTTTCAATGAGTGGATCACCCCACGAAAAAGAAATAACACCAGAACTGTATTCCTGAATACCCAGTGTCGTCTGATCCTCTCGTTTATTCAAGGCAAGCCCGTTCATTGAAAAAAGAGGTGATATATCATCTCTGATCTCGCAATCGAGATCTACCCACACCGTTTTTTTGAAAGGTGAAAGTATGCACGCAAAAGGTTTTTTAAACCAAGCACTTCTACACTCCCAAAATTGCCGCCCCTCTTGTTCTTCCCATTGAGCAACATATTCGGTTGAAATCTCTTCTTTTGGAGCGGCTATTTCATCGTAAATTGGGACTTCAATGAGCCGCCCCCGTTCTCGACACCAGTTTTTTTTCTCTTTTGACATCCCAAAATTGAGGAATGCGACCGGCCGGGTATTATGTTTAGAGTAGTGTTCCCACCACCATGGAAGAAGCCACTCTAACCTTCCATCAGTGCCCACAATTATCCCTTCTTCACCAGTACACTTCAAACTTGACCAACTAACCCCTTGCTCAAGCACAGTTGCCTCCATTTGCTACACAGGGTACTTGACGGCACCCCTGTTTTCGATGTATACTGAATCTTGGGGGATGATGACAAGGGGATTGCTATGGGGATCTTAAAAAAGAAGAAGACAGATACAGATGAGAAACGTGTACTAACAGCTGAGGGATGGCTACGTAGGGTTCGATTCTCTATTAATACCGAAATCCCGAAACCAGTTGCGAGAAGTTCTCCGCAGAAAAAAACTGGCCGACCTCGCGGAAGACCAAAGAAAAAATAGTCGCATTCTTTCTATGCATTGTATATGATCACCCCATCAAAAAAAGTATTGGGTGATTCATGCTACCACTAGATCTTTCAGGTAAAAGAGCTTTTATTGCTGGCGTTGGCGATGACAATGGTTTTGGATTTGCAATTGCAAAAAAACTAGCCGAGGCTGGTGCTGAGATTCTCATCGGAACATGGACTCCCGTTGTGAAGATTTTCACCATGTCATGGAATGGTGGTAAGTTTGACGCTTCCCGCAAGCTCCCAGACGGATCTTTATTCGATATTGCAAAGGTATACTCACTCGATGCTGCGTTCGACACACCAGATGACGTCCCGGCTGATATACGGGAAAACAAGCGATACAAAGACACGAGCGGATACACCATCAGCGAAGTTGCAGAACAGGTAAAAGCTGATTTCGGTTCCATTGATATTCTTATTCACTCCCTAGCGAATGGCCCTGAAGTGAAAAAACCACTTCTTGAGACATCACGGTCGGGATACCTTGCTGCACTCAGCTCATCTGCATACTCATATGTGAGCCTTTTGCAACACTTTGGGCCTATTATGAATGAGGGCGGTGCAGCGATTGCACTGACCTACATGGCATCTGAACGGGTTATCCCTGGTTACGGTGGAGGCATGAGTTCAGCAAAAGCAGCACTTGAGTCAGATACTCGAACACTCGCTTGGGAAGCTGGCCGAAAATGGAATATACGTTCAAACGTTATTTCAGCAGGTCCTTTGGGATCTCGCGCTGCAAAAGCGATCGGGTTTATTGAGAAAATGATTGCTTATTCGGAAAAAAATGCGCCTCTGACAACTCCTTTCGAAGCAGAAGATGTTGCAAACGCAGCAGTCTATTTATCATCACCACTCGCAAAAGCGGTAACCGGCGCTACAGTTTATGTAGATAATGGACTTCATGCAATGGGACTGGCTTCAGATAGTCCAACGCTTGCTTGAACTGAAAGAGTAACATTTGAAGACCGTCTAAGCGAACGAAGCGTTATACAATGGTCGTAGTGGGTAAATTGCTCACCCTCTTTTGATTGTCCAGTTCGGTCTCCACGAGTCAGGTGTCCCATAAAGTCGCCATTCCCCTCTTCTACTGAGAACCGAAGGTCGATTACACCATGAGCATGTGAAATGGTGACTGTATCACCTAGCGTAAAGGTACTTTGCTTTTCGCCGTTTACAAAGATAGTGCTTCCTTCAGAAGGGAAAAAAAGCTGCAGGTCAATTGCATCTTGAGTGACTGGATGTTCTTCGGTCAATACACAACTTAACACATCATCTTTTTGGGACAGCACCCCATTTGACTCAGTTCGAAGTGAGTAGAGCGTATCTTTCGTTCCAACAAATAAGGTTGATCCGATCCAAGAATAAGCCCTCTCCTCTCTAGAAGCTTCTGGAAATTCATACGGAAGCAATGCCGCAAGCAGATGCCCCCTTGAGGGTTTTAGGATACGAGTCGGAATCTCTTCATATAACGACGCCATATAGAGATCAGTAAAAGTAGTTAATGGAATACTCTTACACCATTCTTCAATCTCATAGTTCTCACATGGGATCATAAGTTGAGCATTCCAGGAAGGAAGAGTCACCACATTTTCCATCTGAAGGTATTGATCCCACTCTCTTAACGAGGTCGGGCTCCAAACATCTCCACCTGAAAAAAGGAAGGCTTTCGAAGGGTGTAGTTCATCGACATGCGCCGCAATTTCATCTTCTAACTTTTTGGTATCAAAACGCGCTCCGAATCGACGAAGCAAATCGAGTAGCTCGACTTGATGATTCCAACCTGCTACTGAAGGGTATTCGTGCAGATGTCTAGGAAGAAGTCCTGAAGGAGACGCGAATTTCAGCAATTTTTCAACAAGCTCAACACCCTCGAGAACATTATCTACTGTTTTTGTCTGGAAAAGGACAAGCGCAAAAAGCAGGTTATCGTAGAGGGGAATTCGATCACCAAAATGGAGAAACCCAGTCTGCTCACTCTTTTTTGCTCTTCCATATTCATAGGCAATTTCTAGTAATTTCCGTCTCGTCATGGCAGTTCTCCGCTCAGCTCTTGAATCACAGTTGAAAGCGCATCGATAATACCACATTCTGCCGCAGGTTCTGCAATGACTGAGGCAATATCGTGCATCTCGATTGGCGCCGTTTTCATAACAATCGCTCTATCCGCCGTTTTCAACATTGGGATATCGTTTCTGTCATCACCAGCAGCGATATGTGGGCCTTTGATACCGAGAAGGTCTTTGACACTCTGCGCTGCCATCCCCTTATTTGCACGTTCATGCGTAATCAAACAAATATGATAGCGAGGATCAACTGGATCGAGGATAGAACACACACTCAAATGAGGAACTGACTCAAGTTTTTTTTCAAATTCAAGTAGCTGCTCATATTTCCCATAAAATTTTACCAAAGGAACACCCTGCTGGGTAATATCTGAAAATTGAGCAAGGGATACCCATGGCGCCCCACAAAGGGTCATCAACTTTTGCGTATATTTGATCACTTCTTTAGAAAGCAGGTCAGGGCGGTAATAACAAAAATCTCCCCTTTCAAATCCTGCATAGATGAACGGATCTGGCATCCCATCGGACATTTTCGAGACAATGTCTGTAAGGGTTTTTTTTGAGATATACGATTGGGAAACAACCCGTCTTTCTTCAGCAGAGAGAATATCAGCACCATTCTGAACACAGAGGTAAAACGGAAAGTTGATCGGGGTAATAGAATGTTTCGCGTAGGAGTACGTCCTCCCTGTAATAAACGCTATTTCCCATCCTTCGTCATAGAGATAAGACAGGTAATCGATCACAGGTTCAGGTATTTGATGAGACGTATCAGTCAACGTTCCATCGATGTCTAATGTTAGTAGGCCACGATTTTGCATGAAGCATAG
>Ga0070728_10001032_pt1 | contig 46006 bp, 46 predicted proteins | sample tdDd471_FD_66723 | JGI IMG/M metagenome (GOLD analysis project Ga0070728, IMG submission 66723) | Marine sediment microbial communities from the Atlantic coast under amendment with organic carbon and nitrate - tdDd47.1 | ecosystem: Environmental > Aquatic > Marine > Coastal > Sediment | place... | reverse complement strand
ATTACCGAACCTTCACGCTCCGCAGCTCACCCTCAGACTCATTTCCCTTTGCAGAAACAAGACAGTAAATTCCCCGGGTAGAGAAGGGGGCCTCTTTGATCGCGGGAATGCGGCCAGAGACCATGTCATTGTCAATGTAGAGGGTGGCAAATTTGCCATCGGTACTTTCAAGCCGGTAGGTATGCCATTCTCCCGCGTGGGCCGGGATGCTTCGTCCGTTGACATGCACTGTTTCTTCTGAAAGATCGATGCGAAAGGAAGTTCCCTGGTCGGTGACATAGGCGAAAAGCGTCAGGCTTCCCTTCAGGTGTCTTCCTTCGGCTTCAATGGTGAAGGCACGGGTTGCGGGGTAACGGTTATACAGACCCGCTGTCTTATCGGCCGGGGCTTTAAGCTGAACCATGCTGCGGTTAACTTCCTTTCTGAAACTGATGGCCAGGGCGTGAGCCTCTGAAATGTGATTCCACTGCTCAGGGGTATTGGAGTCGCTCCAGGCGCTGAACAAATCTTCAAAGCCCCAGGGAATCTCCGCGCTGCTTTCTTTGAAACGGCTCATGTCAAGGCGGGTGAGAAACTTTCCGAAGATCCATCCCTTTTTGCCCTCAAGAGTGGCGATGTGATACCAGTAGTCGCGGATGTCACCAACCTGCGTGGTGTCCATCGACTTGGCCAGCTGAATAGCAAGATCACCTGCTGAAACCGAACCGACACGCCCCGCGTCAACCCCGGGACTGCTGCGAATATTTATACCTTCGCCCTTGATGTCAAAGAGGCGGTTCATCTCGGGACTGGTGCTGTACTGCTTGCCGTAAGAAACCAGAAGGCTTTTTAATCCATCCTTCGCGTCTCCCGGAATTTTTGCCCCTTTTTCCAGGGCCCCAAATACATATTTTACCAGGTGGGCCGTGTAGCTGCTCCCGGGATACTTCAGGTAGTAGGCGATACTGGCGGTGATGATACGCTCCGGCGTGGTCTTGACGATACGTTTCAGCTCTTCGTAGTCCAGGTCTTCGATATAGCGGCTTCCCCGGTAACGGGCCACGAAGGTATTGTAGAAACTTCCTCCTGAAATAATTCTACTCTGCTTGCGGGCCGGGTGTACCTTCAGGTCGGTGCCCAGGTCATCGTTGTATCCCTTCAGCTTTTTGTTCAGGTAGGCAAAAGCTTCATCGTATTCAGGGGTGCCTTTTTTTTCAAGGGCCGCTTCAAGAAGCTCGTCGTCATATTTTTTTTCAAGTTCGTCAGCGAGGCCGTTGACTGACCTGATGCGATAGTAATACATCCGCTCCTTCGCGTCGTATTTCGCCAGGGGAAAAAGTTTCTTGATGATTACCAGTGCGTCATCATAGTCGCCTCCCTCGAACTGCTCAATGGCGTCATCCATATCGGTGCCGCTTACGTATATGATGCCGGTGGTGATGGCCGCTAATACGGCTATGATTGTCACTACTAAAAGTACTTTTTTCATATTTAAAAATTCTCCTTAACTGTTTAAGCCGGAAGGTTTCCGGTGATCATTATCTCGATGAGGCGATGGGCCTGGTCAATGAAGACGCCTGATTTTTCTGCTTCTTTTTCACTGTAGCCTGAGGCCTTTTCAGTCTCAGGAAACCCGCCGCCCTGTGAACGGTAGAGGATAAAGGGTACCGGGTCATCAGAGTGGGTCTTGGTGCTGATGGGTGTCGGATGATCAGGCATCACCAGGAGGGCAAAGTCATCATACTGCTGAAGGTTCTCCCACACCGGGCCGACAACGAGGCGGTCAAAGTCTTCTATTGACTTGATCTTGTTTTTTAAACTTCCTTCGTGTCCCGATTCGTCAGGGCTTTCCACGTGGAGGTAGACATAGTCTGAGGTTTTGAGTGCCTCGCAGAGCGCCTCAGCTTTTCCCTTGTAGTTGGTGTCGATATACCCGGTGGCTCCCTCAACGTAAAGAGGCTTAAGGCCCGCGGCCCGGCCGATGCCGTGAATCAGGTCTACTGCCGAGATGGTGTAACCGGTAATGCCGAAGCGTTCTTTGAGGGTATCTGCCTTTGGTTTCGTGCCTCCGCCCCAGAGCCAGACTGATGTGGGGCTGCCCTTGAAGTGCGATGCGGCGTCTTTTATTTTTTGAGAGGAAGTGATAACTTCCTTTGATAATTCCATAATCTTATTGAGGATATCAGCACCTTCCCCGGCAGGAAGATAATCGGCAATTTCCCGGTCTGTGATATCATGGGGGGGAGTCGCGTCAGTCACTTTTTGAAAGGGGAAGTTTCGCCAGATGACAATATGCCGGTACGAAACCCCGGGATAAAACTCGATATTTTCATACTTCGAGGCGGCGGCAAGCTCTTCAATGACAATCTTCGCATAATCTGACTCAATGTGACCGCCGCTGAAATCGCACATGACACCGTCGTTGATGTTTACAATATTGCAGCGAAAGGCCACATCATCGGGACCCATCTCAATTCCCATGTTGAGCGCCTCAAGGGGTGCCCGTCCCGTGTAGTATTTTTTCGGGTCATAGCCGAAGACCGAGAGGTTCGCCGTATCGCTTCCCGGGTTCATGCCCGTCGGCACGGTTCGGGCCAGTCCAAAGAGGCCCTGTGCGGCGAGCATGTCCATGTTCGGTATATGAGCGGCTTCAAGGGGGGTACGGCCCTTGAGGGATTCAATGGGCTCATCGGCCATCCCGTCACCCAGGAGAACAGCAAGTTTCATATATTTCCTCGATAGTAGCTCTGAAGCCTGAGGACCTTTTTCAAAAGGCGAGCTGGCGTTCGCTCGCCTTTTAAAAAAGACGTATCGGCTGCAAATAGTCTAATTTCGGAAAGGGTGCAGGATATGGGGATAATTTGCAATAATATTTTTGTTGAAACAAGGGACTGTTCTGGATAAAACCTGTATCTGGTCTGCCCTCACCCCCTGGCCCCCTCTCCCGGAAATTAGATTAAAAGCTGAGGGGAGAGGGGGATAGGGCAGGTGGTTGCAGCTGGAATACATGTATTCTATTTTGCACAGTAATTTAAAAATTATGCTTTTTGAAAACGCTAAAATGTTTATTTTACCGGAGGTTCTTCTTTCTCCCCCTCTCTTTTGCTTTTACTTCATGGGAGAGGGGGCCGGGGGGTGAGGGGACGCAGTTACGAACGGTCAGAAATCCACTGGCTGCCGTCGCTGTAGAATTCCTTTTTCCAGATGGGGACCGTTTTCTTGATGGTATCAATAATATAGCGGCACGCTTTAAAGGCATCATCCCGGTGGGGAGATGAAACAGCGATAAAGATACTGGTCTCACCGATATTCACCGTACCGTAGCGATGCACCACAACGCAGTCAGTTATGGGCCACTGATCATAGGAGTCGTCGATGATTTTTTTCATTTCAGAACTGGCCATTTCTTCGTATATCTCGTATTCCAGGTGAGATACGCCTTTGTCCCGTGACTTGTCCCGGGCCTGGCCGATAAAGGTGATAATGGCCCCGTCACTGTCATTTCCCGCCGTGGCTACAAGATCAGTAACAGGAATCGGATCTTTCTGAAATATCATCTGTCTCATTGTTTCTTTAGCCTCCGCTTACCGGGGGAAAGAGGGCCATGGTGTCACCTTCTTTCAGGGTAGTGTCACTGCCGCAGTAGGTGCTGTTGACTGCAATGAGCAGAGTCTCCCGGTGAGAAGCAAGGCCTTCATGTTTCTCTGCCAGGGTCTCAATTACACTCCCTGCCGTTGCATCATCAGGAATATCGAGCTCAAGTTGGTTAAAGCCGATTATATCCCTGATAGAGGCAAAGGTTTTAAGGGTGATTTTCATCTTATTTTCTGTTGGCCCGTTTTAGCATAAAAAGATAATGCTTGATGTAGGGCTGATGACTCTCATGAAAATCAGAAAGTTGAACATTTTTCGGGTCATTAAGGACTGAAGCCACCCTGACCTTGGTAATATCCTCTTCTCCCGTATCAATAATTGTCCTGAACCGTTTGATGATTTCTCTGTCAACGGCATCATGGGACATTTTATTCATTTCGGTGCAGAGTTTAAGGAGATTAACCTTCCGCCCTGTCTTTCTTTTTTTTCGCTGCTCGACGACTTTCTTTACAGCGCCACCAGTCTTCTTTTTGCTTTGAGCTGTTTTTGCTTTCTTTTTGGCTGCTTTAGCCTTTGTTTCTGCCATGTAAGTACATTCCTGATTAAAAATTAAACTCAGATACTAAAAGAGTACCTTTATGTGTAAACACAATTTTTCAAAATGTTCAGACCATTCGGTCCGAAAAGGGATAATTTCCCGAGAATTACTTTTTTACCATGAATATGAATATAGCATGATTTCGGTCTCATTGCAACGATAAAGTTCTTACTTTTTTGCCCCCGGGGGCCGATTTTTAAAGAGGAGACAACAATCAGGAGTAGTATTATGAAATGTTCACGATGTGGAAAGACAATTAGTAAAATGGACCACTTTTTCATTCCCCTGAAGAACCGGGCCGGGGGGCTTCGTTACTGCATCCAGTGCGCCAGGGAAGAAAAGGTCATAACACTGGTATAAAACCTCTTTACAGTACGATTATGGCCCCTATTATGCCCCGTATAATCACCGGAGCGGACCATGATCACGATACACCGATATATACTCATCATTTTTCTTCCTCTCCTCCTTGCCGGGGGATGCGGGGGAAAAGAATCCCCGGAAAAGGGGAACCATCCCGCTGCGCAGCGAATCGTATCCCTTTCGCCTTCGATTACTAAAATGATTATTGATCTCGGCTCTGAGCACCGCCTGGCAGGGGTGACTTCCTTCCATCCCCCCTTAAAAAAAGCTGTTCCCGTCATCGGCACCCTGGTCAATCCGGCAGTCGAATCAATTCTCCAGGCCCGTCCCGACCTGGTGCTTCTCTCTGAAGAAGACGGGGCGACCCAGAAAAGCGATCTTATCAGGGCCACGGGACTGCGCCTTGAAATGCTCGGGCGTCACAGAAATTTTAAGGATATTACCGATAACTACCGGCGCCTTGCTCTTCTTCTGGGGCGTGAAAAGACCGCCCTTGAAAAGCTGGCCCTCTACGAGAAGCGTCTTGCCGCCCTGAGAGCAGAGGTGAAAAGGGTGAAGGAAGTCACGCTTCTCCTTGCAACCAGGCCCCTGGTAACGGTCAGCAGCGGCTCATTTATCAACGCCATGATTCAAGACGGTGGAGGAAGAAACAGCTTTCACGGTCTCATTACAGCCTATCCGGTGATAACCCTTGAGGCCCTGGTCAAAAAGAATCCCCCGGTGCTCATGGTGATGCAGAAAGGGGGAAAAAAGGAACTCGAGAGGATGCTCAACCGTTTTCCCGCGACTGCCCTGAAAAAAAGAAACATATTTGAAATTTTACCCGATACTGTGGCATACTATACCCCTGAAGATTATATTCGCGGCGTGGCAACAATCCGTTCAATACTCGGGGCTGCCCGTTAAAAGGATCGTGATATGAAACTAATGGAAAAGCCGACACGTCCTGGATCAATGGCGATGTTGATTCTTGCGGCGTGCCTGGTCCTGGCCGCCGCCCTGTCACTGGGGGCTCGTTTCATTACCCCTGGCGAACTCCTGCAGCTGCTTCAGGGGCATGGAGACCCGATGGTCAGGGCCATGGTCATTGAGCTTCGGATTCCCCGGATTCTCATGGCCCTTGCTGCCGGGGCGGCTCTTGCCGGCGGCGGCACGGTCTTTCAGGCCATGCTGCGCAATCCCCTGGCCGATCCCTTTATTATTGGTGTATCCGGGGGAGCGGCTCTCGGGGCCACGGCAGTGATTCTTTTTCTCCCCCCCGGGGTGCCGGTTGTGGCAGGGGCCTTTGCGGGAAGCCTCGGCGCCACGTTTCTGGTCTTTTCTCTTTCAAGGCGCCTCTCTCTGGGGAGCGAGACACTGATTCTTGCCGGTGTGGCCATCAGCTTTTCTCTCTCATCAATGGTTTTTCTTATGTACGCCTTTGGCCGTTCCAGCGATGTGCACCGTGCCGTCATGTGGATGATGGGAGATCTCTCACTGGGGCGCTACGACATGGTCCTTCCCGGGACCCTGATGGTTGCGGTATTAATCGGGGCGCTTTTCTTCTTTCACCGCCATCTTGATATTATATCCTTTGGAGAAAACTTCTCCAGAAATCTCGGCATCGGGGGCAAAAGTCTCGGGACCATCTTCTGGATAGCCGCCCTTCTGGTTGCCCTTCCCGTGGCAATGGCGGGTATAATCGGTTTTGTCGGCCTGATGGTGCCCCATATTACCCGGTCCCTCTGGGGAGGGCGCCACGGCAGGCTGATTCCTCTTTCGGCCTGTACCGGGGCTCTTTTTCTCCTCGCCGCCGACACGGCAGGGCGCAGCATTGCGGTGCCCTACGAGATTCCTGTGGGGGTCATAACGGGCCTCGCGGGGGGAATCTTTTTTGTGGCAATGCTTTTCAGGAGAAGACAATGACCGAAACTCGACAGGGCGATATACTCTTTTCCCTCAAGGGTGTCAGCGGGGGATACGGGGGTAAGGAAGTCATACAGGATCTGACCCTCGACATACATCGTGGTGACTTTGCGGCACTGATCGGTCCTAACGGGGCAGGTAAATCAACCCTTCTCAAGCTGATGACCGGCATCCTCATTCCCTCAAAGGGGGAAGTCACTTTCAAGGACAAGGCTATTCAGGGCTACAGCCCCCGGGAGTTCGCCCGTCAGGCTGCCGTTGTAGAACAGTCGATGAGAACCCTTCCTTCATATACTGTGGGTGAATTTGTCGAACTGGGGCTTTTTCCCCACCGTCAGCTCTTTTCATTTGCTGAATCCCCTGAAGCCTCCCGGGTAGCCGAAGCCCTTGAAGAATGCCGAATTGCCCATCTTGTCCATCGTTCCATTGATCAAATTTCCGGGGGAGAGCTGCAGCTCGCGTCTATTGCCCGTGCCCTTGTCCAGAACCGGGATGTGCTGCTTCTCGATGAACCGGTATCGCATCTTGATATTCACCACAGTATTGCGGTCATGGATCTTCTCCACGATCTGAATGCCCGGGGTGCAACGGTTATCACCGTGCTTCATGACATGAACCGGGCATCGGATTACTGCGGACGCCTCATTGGTTTGAAAGAGGGAACCCTTTTTTTTGACGGCACCCCTGAAGAAACAGTATCATACGGGCGTATTGAAGAACTCTTTGAGCTGGTCTGTATTGTCAGGGATAATCCCATAACCGGGGCCCCCTTTACCTATCCGGTTCCCGGGTACGTGGCTCAGGGCAAAAAAAAAGGAACCCCCTGAGGGATTCCTTTTTTTTGATGTCAGGGCTGTTTACCAGTCATCACTCTGGCGGTCAGTATACTTGTCCCGCACCATGGCTGAAATATCATCGAGATAGATATAGTGCCATCGGGGGCGCCGTGCCATGGTTCGGGGCACCTTGGTGGGACGATACTGTAATGCAAGAATACGGATAAAGCGTTTCTGGTTGAGAAATTCATCTTCCTGGCGAACTTTTTTTGTCAGTTTGACAATAAGCTTTCTCCATCCGAGAAAATCCGTTGATCCGAGCTTGATTACATGGTTCTGCTTCGTTGCATCCTGGAGCACCAGGTATAAGTTTCCTGAAATGCGCTTGCCGTAGACCCATACTGCAATGGATTTGCAATATTTATCAATTACCAGCTTTTTGGCGGGGATGATCTTAAGTACATCACCGCTTCGGGCAAACATTTTAATACCGAGGTATTTTTTTGATTTTCCCGTAGGGGCGGCATAGGTATCTCTGACAGAGATATTCGCCTTCTGGTATTTGGTAACCCGGTACTTGAGATTGTCTTTTTTTGAATAGGATGTGGATTCAAAGTCTTCGAGAATTGTCTCGTAGTAGACCTTATCTCCGATTTTTTCTACGTTTTTATCTCCATCCTTGGTACCGGCATCTTGTGAAAATCCCGGAATTATTATCGCGAACGATAAGATTGAGATGAACAGTAATTTCTTTAGCATTGCATGCCTCCGGTGTACTCCCCGGTAACCCATTATCCCGGCTTCTATAGGGGAAGTTTTCAATTAACACTGATAGTCTAATGATTTTATCACAGGGTGTCAATAAAATTGTCCTTATGGTAATTAAAAATTGAATATGTGGTTTGCAATCTGCAATTTTGTAAGGACAAATTTTTGATATATTGTATAATTAAAGGAGAGAGAAAACCCGGTACGGCAGGGGAATTTTTATCAGTTTTAGAGAGAGGAAGGAAAAATGACCAGCAGGGAAGCAGAACGATTCGAATACAGTGGTCTTATCGGCAGTGACCCGGCTCTCGGTGATCTTCACGTAGAATTTGAATTTTTCGACAATCTGAAGGGTACTGTTGTTGATATCAGTTTAAAAGGGGTCGGCTTTGAGGTTTCCGGTATTTCTGATGAAAATGCTGAGATTCTCGGTAAGAAAAAGGATTATTTTATTAAAATACATGCGGGTGAAGAGTTTTTCCTTGCTGGAGTGCAAAATCGATGGTATGTCTTAGACAGGTCTCAAAACAGCCTGGTTTACAAAGGGGGTGTTGAACTGAAGATACTTTCACCTGAAGATTCGATGAAACTCAACGGGCTGATTTCTGCTCTTCGCAGCAGTTCCCGGTAACCGGGGGAACCATAAAGGGAAGAAGTTTTTACTGAGAATTATGAAAGGGAAGAGTGAATGAAAAAAGGGAGATACTTTCGGCGCTGGTTGGCCACGGGGATTCTTTTTTTTCTCGCTGTTTCTGCATGTGCTGCCGCACCGTCCCTCAATGCCTCTCAGGGAGAAGATTACTCCTGGTTCTGGTTTCTCTATGAAAAAGATACGGCCCGTTCTGCCAACCGGTGGGCCTTCAGACCCTTTTACATCAAAAACATTAAACCAGCCAAAACCTTTGAGGCGTCACTGATGCCCGCCCTGTTCTGGCGCTATAAAACTGAAAAAACTGACCAGTATAAGGGGCTCTTCGGCTTTGTACATTCAGTCGATTACCGCCATGACAATGGTGTACGGGATTACGATTTTGGACTTTTTCCCCTGGTGTACCTGGGCCTCTCTCCTGAAGTGAAGGACCGCTATTTTATGCTCTGGCCCTTCGGGGGGATCATTAAAGGAAAGATGGGGCAGGAGAGAATTATGCCGATTCTTTTCCCCGGTGTTCTGCTTTTTGTTTTCTTCCCCCCATCGGGGATATTTACTTTTAAAACGACCCTCTATCTTCTCGCCTCGCTGGTGCCCCTCTTTGTAACCTATTCGAGAAAGAATTACAAAGCCTGGGGAATTCTCTGGCCCCTCATCAGGCGGGGCACGGGAAAGGGACGAGATGACCTGCGGATACTTCCTTTCTATTCACACAGCTATAAAAAGGGATGGTATAAAAAGTACAGTTTTCTACTTCTTTTTAATTACTCTGTTTCATATTTTTCAAATGATGAACGAAGGATGTTTTTCTTTTTTCCTGTTTTCGGGAGAAAGTGGAGCCGCTCCGGCAGGATATCTTCCTACACAATACTCTGGCCTTTTTTCTCCTGGGGTTATGATAAAAAACTGGGTGTTAAAGAATACAATCTTCCCTGGCCGTTAGTGCAGATCGGTGACAGCCGAAAGCCCTATGTCAAAAAGCGGATTTTTTTCCCCTTCTACGGAACATATGAAACAAGGAAAAATAAATCATTTTTCGTTACGCCCCTCTACTTCAGTCTGAAAAAGAAGGGCGCCAGGTATGATTCAGAATACTATACCAATGCCCTGATTGTATGGTGGTTTAAGAAGAATTATCATAAGCCTCACCGCCGCCATGGAGACTACTGGCGTTATTTTAAAATATGGCCCCTGATGAGCATTGAATATAATCAGTCGGGAGATTATCATTTTAACCTTCTGTCTCTTTTTCCTTTCAGGGATTCTGACGGCTATGAATTTATGTATGAGCCCCTCTGGTCAATTGTCGAGTATCGGAAATACCAGGATGGTGAAAAGCGTCTCGGTATTCTCTTTAGAACCTTTTTTCAGCGGTGGAGCCGGGATTTTTATCAGATGAAGATTCCCCTGGTTTTCGCCATCAGCAAAAAAAAGGGAACCGTGACGAACCTTTCGTTTCTGCTTCATATGTTTGGCTACAAGCAGAATAAAAAGGGAAAGTATTTGAAAATATTCTGGATTCCTGTCAGAATAGGCGAGGCGAGTGAACACATTGCCTCTCTTCAGAATATTGGCCATAATAACGATAATAGAGATATAAACTACTATCATCTTCTTATGGATGGGGGATACCTGGAAAAAAAGCCTGTTGAGAATTTTCATTTTCAGTGCCGGTTTATTTAGAAGCCTGGTTGATAATATTTGTGAAATCATTGAATACATGGATGATCGAAAAGCTTGACCGTGCAGGATCTGTTCTTGTTCGGAATATGGAATTTGCCGGTTTTACGATTCTTCTTCTTCTTAAAAGTCTCTACTATTTTAAGAATATTTTTGGGAAACGTCACGAAATTATAAAACAGCTGTATTATGCCGGGGTTAAAACATTCCCGGTCATCTCGATTGTGGCTCTCTTTACCGGCATGGTTCTCGGTCTCCAGATGGGTATCGAAATGAAGGCATATCATCAGGAGATTCATATCGGTGGTGTGGTTATTGCTACCCTGACCCGGGAGATGGCCCCCTTTACCGCTGCGATAATTCTTATCGCCTCAGTCGGATCAGCCATGGCGGCGGAGCTTGGTACCATGAAGGTCTCAGAAGAGATCGATGCTCTTGAAATCATGTCTATCAGTGTTGAAAAGTATCTGGTCATGCCGCGGATAGCCGCACTGGCGGTGATGATGCCTGTGGCTACGGTGTATGTAAATGTTATGGGAAGTATAGGCGGGGCTGTTGTCGCGAAGTCACACTTAAATATTTCCTACGGCCTTTATTATCATGTGCTCCTTGAACACCTTCACTTTAAGGCAGTCTATGTCGGTCTTCTTAAGGCATTCGTCTTTGGTCTTGGTATCTCCAGTATCAGCTGTGCCCAGGGGCTCAGGGCTGAAAACGGGGCCCTCGGCGTGGGACGGGCCACCCGTGACGCGGTGGTCGCTTCTTTTATCATGGTGTTGATTATCGGTTATTATATTACAGAATTCTTTTTCAGGTTCGGCCTATGATTGAATTGAGAAATGTTACCCGGTATTTCGGGGATTTTACGGTTTTGAAGGATCTTTCCATTAAGATAGAAGAAGGAGAGACCTTTGTGATTATCGGTATGTCCGGAACGGGGAAAACCGTTACCCTGAAGCATATCTCAGGGCTCCTTGATCCCGATCATGGAGAGGTGCTTATTGACGGTATCCGCATCAACGGGGCGTCACGGCGGGTAAAGGAGCGCCTGAGGAGAAAGATGGGGATGGTCTTTCAATCCGGTGCCCTGGTCAACTGGCTTTCAGTAGGAGACAATGTATCGCTTCCCCTGGTGGAAAGACAAGAAATGGGGACCGATGAAATCTATGAGGCGGTGATGAAAAAGCTGAAGCTTCTTCATCTCGATGACGCCTATTATAAAATGCCCTCGGAAATCAGCGGCGGTATGAAAAAGCGGGTATGCCTTGCCCGGGTTCTGGTACGAAACCCGGAAATAATACTCTATGATGAACCGACTTCCGGTCTAGATCCGGTTATGTCATCGGTTATTAATAATCTTATTAAAGAGATGGACAGTGAATTCGGCGTTACCTCTGTTGTGGTTACCCATGATATGGAAAGTGCCTTTTTTCTGGCAGATAGAATCGCCATGCTTTATAATGGGGAAATTGTACAGTGCGATACCCCTGAAAATATCAGGAACAGTGTCAATCCTGTTGTCCGTCAGTTTGTTGAAGGAGCAATCCAGGGACCGATTGCAGTGGAATAAAAATGCTTGAATTTCCAGTAGCCGCTGATGTTGAAAATTGGTATAATTAAGAGAAGTCAGCCGGCTGTCCTGTTCCAGAAGTGGTGCGGGGCCTTCTCCCCGGCACTTCTTATTACAATGGAGAGGCTTTACTATGGAAAGTAAACTGAGAATAGAAGTAATGGTGGGACTGGTGTTCTTCATCGCCATGACAATACTCGGTTATTATACGGTGATTATGAGTCATGAGATAATTGATCCCGATAATACCTATATGCTTACGGTTCATTTTAAGGATGCCGGGGGCCTTTCGGTAAAAGACCGGATTTATGTAAACGGGGTTCTCAGTGGTTCGGTCGATTCCATAACCCTGCGGGAAGGATACGTAGAGTCAAGGTTTGAGCTTTTTAATGAATTTGTTCTCTATGAAAACTATAAGCTTTTTATAAAAAGTGACGCGGTTTTAGGGGGCAAGCAGATAAACATAGATCCGGGAAGTTCCGCCGATCAAGGGGGTAAACTTCATGCCCTGATCGACAGAAACAGTATCCTCAAGGGAACCCTTCAGGATCCCTTTGCCAGCATTTCCGCCCTTATCGATGAAAACAGGAGTAATATCTATGCTTCGATAAAGAATATCAGGGATTTTACCGCCAAGCTTAACAGCGGCAAGGGGACTATTGCCCGGCTCTTGAATGATGATAAACTGGCCAATCAGACCGATAGTCTCATGTCTGAACTGCGGGAGACCCTGGAAGATGCCCGGGAGCAGGCACCGGTTACCAGTTTTATCAGGGCCGCCCTCACTGCTTTTTAGTCCTGATTCAGGGGCTTCATTTTAAAGACTTCAAGCACAAATTCTATGAGCCGCGGGGTATCCATTTGGATCGGGTCTATTGATTCAAGAAGACCCGCGCAGAGAAGAATGATCTGGGTTATTCTTCCGGCAAATTGTGTATCTTCGGGATTTGGCGTTGTGTCATCTTTATAGTTGTTGATAATTATATTTTCGTAGAGTGAAAGGTGATTCCTTATAAATTTCTGAATCAGTGACATTATTTTATCATCTTCGAAGCCGTAGAGAATCATGTTGATGAGAATGCGAATGTTTTTTTTGTCCAGAAGGAATTTTTCAATCCCGTAGAGCGTTGAAATGAAGGCCTTGTCATTATTGTCGAGGTCTTTAATGATACCAATGTTGTCTTTTTCAATCTGGTTGAAAAAATCTTCTATTAATTCAACAAAGAGTTCTTCTTTTGTGGGGAAGTAATGCCGCAGGCCTCCCTTGGAAAGCCCCGCTTCTCTGGCAATATCTTCAATGCTGATTTGTGAGTAAACTTCCTTCTCAAGGAGCCTTTTCAGCGCCTCAATTATAAGTTTCTTTTTTTCCCTTATTTTTTCTTCTTTGCCCATTTTAGTTCCAGTGTTGATTTTATTTTAATAGACATTCTCTTCATTTTAAAAAACAAAGTCAAGCATATATATCTATTGTCGGCGTCTCTTTTGCTTATATTTCACTGAAAATTAGAGTAGAACCGTGAAAAATACTTTACGGTAGAAGGAAATAGTGGTTGGTTATGGATGTCATATGTTTCGAACGTTTTCTTCTGAACTTCGGTTTATAAAAAGGTGTGTCGGGTGTTATTTTTATTGACAAAACCGGGTGCTGAAAATTTTATTTCCATGACCGGTTTGGAGAAGATACCCTTCATTGTATAGTCTTCAGATTGTCTCAAAAACTCCATTCAGTTAAATAGTCCACACGATGAGGTTACCATGCCTAAAAGAACAGATATAAAGAAGATTTTAATAATCGGATCAGGTCCAATTGTTATAGGGCAGGCATGTGAATTTGATTATTCCGGATCTCAAGCCTGTAAGTCACTGAAAGAGGAAGGGTACAATGTCATATTGATAAACTCTAATCCCGCAACTATCATGACTGACCCTGATCTGGCGGATAAGACCTACATTGAGCCGATAACCGCCGATGTTGTTGAAAAGATAATATCAATCGAAAGACCCGATGCGGTGCTTCCCACGGTGGGCGGCCAGACAGCCCTGAATGTGGCGATGGAACTTGATGACCAGGGAGTATATGAAAAATATAATGTTGAGCTGATCGGCGCGAATATCGCTTCAATTAAGAAAGCCGAAGATCGGGAGCTTTTTAAACGGGCAATGATAGATATCGGCCTTGAGGTTCCTGCCTCGGGACTTGCTTCTTCAATCGAAGAGGCAACTGCAGTCATGGAACAGATCAAGCTCCCTATTATTATACGTCCCGCCTTTACCCTTGGCGGTACCGGCGGCAATATAGTTTATAATAAAGAAGACTTTGTCGACCTGGTGCGAAAAGGCCTCGATGAATCTCCCATCAGCCAGGTGCTTCTCGAAGAATCTGTAATCGGCTGGAAGGAATTTGAGCTTGAGGTTATGCGGGATACGAATGATAATGTTGTCATTATCTGTTCAATCGAAAATCTTGATCCCATGGGAATTCATACCGGCGATTCCATTACTGTTGCCCCCCAGCAGACATTAACTGACCGTGAATACCAGAATCTGAGAAATATCTCCATTGATATTATTCGTGAAATCGGTGTTGATACCGGCGGTTCGAATATTCAGTTTGCCGTAAACCCTGAAGACGGCCGAATCATGATTATCGAAATGAATCCGAGGGTAAGCCGAAGTTCAGCCCTTGCCTCAAAGGCAACGGGTTTTCCCATTGCAAAGATTGCTGCGAAGCTGGCCATAGGCCTGACCCTTGACGAGATACCCAATGATATCACCCGGGAGACCCCGGCCTCCTTTGAACCGACGATTGACTATGTAGTCGTAAAGGCTCCCCGCTGGGCCTTTGAAAAATTTGAAGGCGCAGATACAACCCTGGGGACTCAGATGAAATCAGTTGGTGAAGCCATGTCCATCGGCCGAACCTTTAAAGAGTCTTTTCAAAAGGCTCTTCGGTCACTTGAAATTGACCGATACGGCTTTGGATCTGATGGAAACCTGAAAATGGACGAGACCCTTGATGATCTATCTGAGCGTCATCGAACTGCAATCATTGAATCTGAATTGATGAATACCCGTGAAGACCGCATCTTTTACGTCAAGGCGGCATTCAAACTTGGATGGTCCGTCGAACGGATTCACAACCTGACAAAAATTGACCCCTGGTTTTTAAATCAACTCAATGAGATTTATCAGCAGGAAATGGATTTTGAAAAGGAAGTTAAATCCGCCGGATTTACCGTCGAAAACGTGGTCAAGATGAAGGAGTACGGTTTTTCTGACCGTCAGATCGGTTTTATTGCCGACCGTGAAGAAATGGTACAGCTTTCTCAGAAGGGTGCCGCTTTTCAGAAAAAGTATGCTATCAAGATAAAGGAAAAAGAAAACCAGGTACGAAAATTCAGAAAAGAAAATGGAATAATTCCCGGCTTCAGGCTTGTTGATACCTGTGGCGGAGAATTTGAAGCCTATACTCCTTATTACTACTCCGCCTATGATCATGAAGATGAAGCATCGGCTTCAGAGAAAAAGAAAGTCATGATTCTCGGGGGAGGGCCAAACCGAATAGGCCAGGGGATCGAATTTGATTACTGCTGCTGTCATGCCTCCTTTGCCCTGAGAGAAGAGGGCATCGAATCAATAATGGTAAACTCAAACCCTGAGACTGTTTCAACAGATTATGATACTTCTGATCGACTCTACTTTGAGCCCCTGACACTTGAAGACATTCTGCATATCTATGAGCGGGAAAATCCTGACGGCGTTATTGTTCAGTTCGGAGGCCAGACTCCCCTGCGCCTTGCAAAGATGCTTGAAGAAAACGGCGTAAAAGTTATCGGGACATCCCCTGATTCAATTGACCGGGCTGAAGACCGTGAGCGTTTTGCCGATGTGGTAAGAAAACTTGATCTGCTTCAGCCTGAAAACGGAATAGCCTACACTCAGGAAGACGCGGTAAAGATCGCCGGTGATATCGGTTACCCTGTTCTGGTTCGTCCCTCCTATGTTCTTGGAGGCCGGGCAATGGCGATTATCTATGATGAAAAAAGCCTTCTGCATTATATTAAGACAGCTGTTGATCTTTCACCTGAGCATCCGATACTGGTAGACGCCTTTCTTGAGGATGCGGTTGAGATCGATGTTGACGCCATTGGAGACGGGGAAGGCGTTTATATCGGATCGATTATGGAACATGTTGAAGAGGCGGGCGTCCATTCCGGAGACTCAGCCTGTATCATTCCGCCTATATCGATTTCAGATGACATGATGGAAGTTATTTCCGAAACAACTGAAGCCCTTGCAAAAGAACTTGAAGTGCGGGGACTGCTCAATATTCAGTATGCCATTAAAGATAATGAACTTTATGTGATTGAAGTTAATCCGCGGGCTTCCCGTACGGTTCCCTTTGTTTCAAAGACAACCGGTGTCCCTCTTGCAAAGATGGCGGTTAAGGTGATGCTGGGCGGCAAACTGAAGGATCTCGGCCTTACTGAAATGAAAAAGTTTCCCTTTATCAGTGTAAAAGAGGCGGTACTTCCTTTTAATAAATTCCCCGGTGTTGATACACTTCTTTCTCCTGAAATGAAGTCAACCGGCGAAGTAATGGGAATTTCCAGTACCTTTGGTGAATCTTTTTACAAGGCAGAACTTGCCGCCGGTGATCGGCTTCCCATGGATGGATGCGTTTTTCTCAGTATCAACAGGCGTTCTAAAGATGAGCTGCTTCCTGAAGTCAGAAGCCTCCATGAACAGGGCTTCAGGCTTGTCGGTACCGATGGAACGGCACGTTTCTATACTGACCAGGGCATCCCCTGTGAAAGAATCAGGAAAGTAAGCGAAGGACGTCCGAATGTTGTTGACCTTATAAAAAATGAAGAAATTGATTTTATTATTAATACACCTTCAGGAAAGATGTCAAAGGATGACGCCTTTTCTATCCGCCAGGCGGCTGTCAGGTATCATATTCCTATTGTTACAACCATTCCTGCTGCAAAGGCCGCCATGGGGGGAATGCTGGCTATAAAGGAAAGCGGAGATCTTTCTGTGAAACCAATTCAGGAATATCATAAAGAGGTTCGATAGAAATGGCAGAAAAAGAATTGTTATCATCTCAGAATATTGAACAAATCATAACGGAATTATCTGGAAAAATATTCGAGGATATTCCTGATATTGATCATTTTGCCGTTGTCGGTATTCAGTCAAGTGGTGTTGGACTGGCAGAGAGGATAAAGGCCCGTATCGAAACCCTTTCCGGTAAATCCGTGAAACTCGGAACCCTTGACATTACTTTTTACCGTGATGATCTTGCGACAAGGGGAATTCTTCCGGTAATAAAAGAGACTAAAATTAATTTTAATATATCGAAGATGACGATACTGCTGGTTGATGATGTAATCTTTACGGGACGTACCACGAAGGCTGCCCTGGAAACATTGATGAGTTTCGGCAGGCCGAGTGCTATTAAACTTTTTTGTCTCGTTGACCGGGGAAACCGGGAACTTCCCATTCAGCCTGACTACTGCGGCTTTACTGTTAAGACTACTTTTGACGACAAGGTGAATGTTGATATCGGGAAAGATAAAGATTCTGTACTGATGATTGACGGTCGATAGTTTAAAATACATAAGAGTAAAAAAATAGAGCCGGGGCTGCCCGGCTCTATTTTTTTACTCTTATGTATCTGCAGTCACATCCCGGAGATGATACCTTCGAGGAGTTCTTCCAGTTTTTTTCCGTTGCTGATATTTCGGTGGGACCCTTCTATTGGATACCTGGTCGCCTCGGTCATTAATTCTACCTGTTTGCGGATTTCGTCATAATATTCCAGTTCTTTTTTAGTGGCCTTGACAGTTTTGTCTTCGATTTCATTGTTGAGGTGACTTGTGTCTGTCATGTCATAATTGAGGGCCGCCATTTGCCTGACATCGGTACAGGCAACAGAAACATGGGCAAGAAGGTCTGAGTAAATCTGCCGGGTTATGTTGTCTGGCTCTATCTTGCTTATGGCGTCTTCGATTTCAAGATACTTCATGATTTTTAATGAAATCAGTACTGTCAGTACCGTTATTGTCTGAAGATTTTGTTCGAATACATGATGTTTCTCGATAACGAGTTTTTCTATGTCAAGAGAATCGTTATGGAGCTGATGGGTGAAGGCGTTAACCTGTTCTGCGAATTCAAGTTGTGAATTAGAGTTCTTATTCACTTCTACAGCTATATTCCATCCTTTGCCCGCATCTTCTTTGAGGTTTTCAAGATCATCCTTATTGCCGTCTCCGGCCATTTTTTCAACGGTTTTAAACTTACTCACCAGCTCGAGCCCCCGCTCAAGGTTGGACGATGAACCCTGGATAGCCTTTTCTGCATCTTCAAAGGCCTTGTCTGTAAGTTTTTTCAGTTTCTGGAGAGCATCCTGCTGCAGCTTTTTTTTGTAGAGGAGGAGGTTATCGAGAAAGATAATAATATTATCTTTCTCGATAATATTCTGAATATTTTCTTTTGCTTTACTTATAGCATCTTCAAGGGCTGTAATTTTGGCAATCATTCCATCGGACTGTTCATCCGTTAGACCGCCGGCATTTTTCAGCTCTTCAATCAGGGTTTTCTGTTTTGCCGTATTCGCTATTAAAACTTTGCCTGTATTGTGTACAATCGTATCCTGGTTTCGAAGCTCTGTATTTGACTTCGCTACTGAGTTAAGATCTTTTGTGAGGACATTGCCAATTTCCAGGGAAAGATTTATAAACTTAATAGCCTTTTCAGAATGTCCTTTTCTCAGTTTTGATGATTCATTTACTTTTTTTGCAATCTGCCCGAATTCTTCTGCGATGTCGTTCAGATTGGAAATGATTTCTTTGTTCATTTCGTTTCTCCTCTTTAAACTCTCTATGATTTTAAATCGAAAAACCTTGAATGTCAATTTTTTTTTCAAGGCTTTTGGCATAGTTTGATTCTGGATGAGAATAAAACTTGAGTTTTAGTTCTTGATAATCTCAGAATTAATGATAAGCTGTTTGCTTTATTGGGAGATCAATTTATCTCACATTGGCTGGGTAAATTTTTCCCTGCAATATAAGGAAGAATTCATATATGACTGTCATTAACCGTAAAATACTGGCCGCAGCAGTTGGCTGTTTTTTGTTAACTGGCGGGATTGTTGTATTTATTCAGTTCAATAATCCTGTTGTCCGGGGGATTGATGTTGTTGAAAATAAGGGTAATACTGAAAAAAAGGCCCTTGCTGCCGGTCATGCCGTTTCTGAATCATTTAATAAAGTCAGTGTCCTCGGTTCAATTATTCAGATAGCGGTCAATCATGAAAATATACAGTTAAACAGGTACGGTGTTAACAGTCTTTTGAAAAATTTTTTAAGAGCTAACCAGGAGTTTCAAAGTATTTTTCTGGTTTTTGAAAAGAACTCCTTCGATGGTTTTGATAATAATTTCAAAGGATACCGGGGGAATAGATGGGGCCATGATGACAGCGGTCGTTTTCTTCCTGTCTGGAAGCGAACAGAAAATGGTTCGTTTTCTCTTGGGGCATATAGTTTTAACGGTGAATATGAAAAAAAACTTTATCATAGAGTGAAGGATGGGGGTCGGCTGGTTTCAGATGAAAATAAACCTGAATCCAGTGACTCATCGAACAATCCGGTCGTTTCAGTCGTAATTCCTCTGGTGGATAGAAAAACAAATTTTATGGCTATGGCAGGCGCTTCCTTTACAGCTTCTTATTGGGAAAAAGCCATGAACAGGCTTTTTGGTGAAGAATCCAAGAAACTGGCTCTCCTCTCTTCAGAGGGTAACGTGGTGTTTGCCGGAGAGGTGCTGAAGGCATCTCCCATCTTCAAAAAGCTTAATGGTTCACCCGGGGATAATGGTGTGCCCGGTGCCGATATCTTTCCGGCTTCAAAGGAAATGGGGAAACCGTGGAGACTTGTTGAATTGGTTTCTTCCGGCTATGCCGGACCAACATCTGCCGGATTTTCTGCTACTCTCGCTGCCGGGCTTGCAGGTCTTGCATTTCTTCTGTGTGCTCTTGTTCTTTATATCAAAAAACTTTATTCTAGAATTTTACTGACTGTTGTGTCTATGGTTGAAGCGGCAGCAAAAGGTGATAAAGTTGATTTTGTCAAAGGAGGACATAGTGAAATGGATCATCTTTTTAAGAGGTTTGCGGCGATTTCAACTGAGGTGAGCGGCGCGATAGAGGCTGCTGTTGACGAGGGTATGCATCTTGATAAAAATACGGGACGCATTAAAAGTGATGTAGCTTTGATCAGTGAAGGCAGCGACTCTCAGGATCACTTATATGCGGAAATGACTTCCGTCATAAAAGAAATCAGCGAAGCGGTTTCAAAAAACAGTGAGAGCGCCAGAAATACTGACCGGCTTGCTCAACTGGCTGCAGAGGAAGCAATGGAAGGGGGCGCCGCTGTTGCAAATACAATTAATGCCATGAAAGACATTGTCGGACATATTCATATTATTGAGGATATCGCCTATAAAACCAATCTGCTTGCCCTTAATGCGGCCATTGAAGCTGCGCGGGCGGGCGACCATGGAAAGGGGTTTGCTGTCGTGGCCAACGAAGTAAGAAAGCTTGCAGAGAGAAGCCAGGCAGCTTCAGTTGAAATCAGGGATGTCGCCGGCAGCAGTATGCATATTGCCGAAAAGGCTGGAGAACTGCTGGGAACAATTGTACCTAAAATCAGGGAAACTGCCGAATTGGTCCAGAATATTGCAGATTCATCTGAGGAGCAGAATGACAGCGTCGCAGGTTTAAACCGCGGGTTGTCTGAAATAAATGAAATAGCGGGAAAGAGCAATTTTCGAATTAAATCTCTTTTGAAAGAAATTGATGACTTCTCAACGATAACTGAGAATATACACAGGTTTTTGAAGAGAGCTGATGGAAAGAATAAGCCTGCTGGTGAACATAAACCCGTGGATTATAATGGTGAATAGATTAATTTTTTATTGAAACCATTATCTGTTTATGTTATAATTCACGCACAAAAGGTTTTACAGGCCCCATTTAATGATTTTATGTCAGGAGGAAGGAATGAAAGAGGAATTGAAGCTGGAGATGGATTCAGAATCAAAAGAAGAGGATATCAGGCAATTCCTAACCTTTCATGTCGGTACCGAGACATACGGAATTGAAGTTAAAAATGTCCGGGAAGTGATTGAATTTGACAATGTGTTCAGGATTCCCGCGGTCCCTGAGTATATCCGGGGTGTAATCAATTTGAGAGGAGAAGTTGTCCCTGTTATTGATATGGCCTCTCGATTTTTTGGAAGAACCAGTGAAATAACTAAATTTTCCTGTATAGTAATAGTTGAAATAGAGGAAGAAAGTGGCGTTGTTCTTATAGGTTTTCTTATTGATGCTATAAATGCAGTAATTGATCTGTCGGATGACAATATTGAGGGAACGCCCAGCTTCGGAGCGAAAATCAGGTCTGATTTTATCAGTGGTGTAGGTAAGCATAATGATCAGTTCGTTATTTTGCTTCATATTAACAGGGTTCTCGATGTAAATGAACTATCGAATTTTGGAAACGAGCAGGGTTAATTTTCTATTGTTTCAAAAGACTGGAGGAGATAAGCGTGAATAATAATTATTCATCTGAGTTAAACGAAGAGACTGCTGATGATTTTATGTTTGTTACCATCTCTCTTGATGGTGACAGGTATGGTATTAATGTCCAGAATATTCAGGAGATTATTGGTGTCCCTGAAACGGCACATGTACCTAATACCATGCCTTATATGAAAGGAGTTACCAGTCTCCGGGGCAAAGTAATTCCCCTTGTTGATCTTCGTATTAAATTTAATCTTGCAGAGAAAGAATATGATAAGCTTACTGTTGTTTTGATAGCGGAAATACAGGAAAACCTGATTGGTTTTATCGTTGACTCTGTATCTGATGTTATAAGTGTTCCTCTGGTGGAAATTCAGAATACACCGCATTTTTCAACTAATATAGATCCTGACTGTATTTACGGTGCATGTAAGCTGGAAGAGGAAATACTGATAATAATTGATATTGAAAAAATTTTTAGAGATGACGAACTACTGTCTATCAGCCAACAGGAGACATGATTTAATTTTTATAAAGGGAGTCTAATATGGGAAAAACTATAATGATAATTGATGATGCGACTTCTATTCGTCAAGTTGTGGCAATGACACTGGAAGAAGCAGGATATGAATATATTGAAGCGGAAGATGGTGTCGATGCTCTCGGCAAACTCGATGGCCGTGAAATAAGTATGTTTATCTGTGATGTAAATATGCCGAATATGGATGGTGTTACATTTCTTGAAAAAGTAAAAAATGATGAAAAGTATTCTGATTACAGGTTTACTCCTTTTATAATGCTGACTACAGAAGCGGGTGCTGAAATGAGGGCCCGGGGAAAAGAACTGGGGGCAAAGGCCTGGATGGTGAAACCATTTCAGCCGGATCAGCTTCTAGGTGCCGTCAAAAAACTGCTTATTTAACAAGTGGAGAAAGCTATGAGTGTTGTTATTAAAACAGAACCTGCTGATGGAAATCTTTTAAAGAGTCATGTTGAAGGGGATGTAACAATATATACTGTTACTGAATTGAAAGATCAGATGGTAGAGGATTTACATGATTATGCCGGTATTGAGGTCAACCTTGAGAAGGTGGCTAAAATGGATACTGCCGGGTATCAACTTATGCTGATGTTGAAGAAAGAGGCGCTTAAGCTGGATAAAGATTTTAAAATTTCGGGTGCCAGTGAAGACGTAAAAAGAATTTACCAGTTGTATCATCAGGAAATATGACTTAACAGGCAGGAGAATACTATGGGTTCAGGAACATTTAACATCAATGATGCGCTTAATACATTTTTTATTGAAAGCCGGGAAATGCTCGATAATATGGAGTCCTGTCTTCTTGATCTTGAAAAGGATTCTTTGAACTCTGAGTCAATGAATGCTCTTTTTCGTTCTGTTCATACTATCAAAGGTTCAGCGGGAATGTTTGGCCTTGAGGCTATTGAACGATTTACTCATGTAGTTGAAAATGTTCTTGATGATGTGCGAAATGGAAAAATACCTGTTGATTCAGATCTTATTGGACTGCAGCTTGATTGTCATGATTTCATTATGATCCTTCTTGATCTTATGGAAAAGGATACTGGATCTGAGCTAAGTGAAGATCAATTGAGCAAGCGAGATGCCTTGATCAATCGCTTAAATGCATATATCGATACTGATACTTCGGACAGTGAAGAAGTTCAGAGTTCTGAAGGTGTTGCAACTGATCATGATGATAGTACGGATACCCAGGTTGTAAGTGAGTACTGGCATATCTCTCTCAGGTTCACTGAGGATATATTTAAAAACGGCCTTGATCCTCAATCCTTTATCAATTATCTCGGTGAAATGGGGCAACTGTTGAATGTTGTTACCGTAGATCAGGATGTTCCCGGTTCTGAAGAGTATGATCCAGAGAAATGTTATATCGGTTTTGAAATACTTTTTGATGGTGATACTGATAAGAATACTATTGAAAATGTTTTTGAATTTGTAATTGATGACTGTGAATTGAGAATTATTCCACCTAAGGGAAGGATTACGGATTATGTGAACCTTCTTGATGAATTACCGGAAACTTCGATGAAAATTGGAGATATGCTGCTTCGGGTTGGTTCCCTGACGGAAGTTGAGCTTGAAGAAGCCCTCGAGCTTCAGGGTGACACGGGAGACATTGAAGGTGAAGCTGCGGATAATCGATTTCTGGGCCAGATAATGGTAGACGAGAAAATGGTTCAGAAAAGCGTTCTCGATGCTGCATTAGAAAAGCAGCAGAGCGTGAAGAAAATTGAAGAAAGAAAAAGGAAATCAATTCGGATTGATGCTGATAAACTAGATAAGTTAATAAACCTGATTGGTGAGCTGGTTATTACCGGTGCAAATGTTAAGCAGCTTTCGGAGGGGTCCAGTGATGTAGACCTGGCTGAGTCTGTATCCTCGATGTCGAGATTGATTGAAGATGTGCGGGACAATACCATGAATCTGCGGATGGTACAGATTGGTGAAACCTTTAAAAAATATGAACGGGTTGTCCGGGACTTGAGCAGAGAAAGAGGTAAGGAAATAAACCTGATAATCAGCGGGGGAGATACAGAACTTGATAAAACACTCATCGAGAAGATTTCTGATCCCTTAATGCATTTAATCAGAAATTCTGCTGATCATGGAATTGATATACCTGATGAACGTGTTGCCAAGGGAAAGCCCGGGACCGGTACTATTCAGCTTAATGCCTACTACGAAACAGGAAGTATTGTTATTGAAGTAAAAGATGACGGGAATGGCCTGAACAGGGAAAAAATATATACTAAAGCCGTAGAGAGAGGTTTGATTCAGGAAAACCAGAAACTTTCAGAAGACGATTTATATCAGTTGATCTTTCATCCAGGCTTTTCTACTGCAGATGAAATTACCAATATTTCAGGCCGGGGAGTCGGCATGGATGTTGTAAAGAAAAATATTGAAGCCCTGAGGGGAACAATAGTTATAGAAAGTGCAGAGGGTGCAGGGACCACCATGAGAATTCACCTTCCCCTTACCCTGGCAATTGTTGACGGCTTTATGGTTAAAGTCGGGGAAGCTTATTATGTCATGCCCCTTGATATGGTTACTGAATGTACTGAGGTTGATGTAAATGAATTACAGGCAAAAGAAGGGGGGAACTTCCTGAACCTGAGAGGAGATGTCCTTCCTTTTATGCGATTGAGAGAGTTCTTTTCTGAACCCAGTGAGACTCCTGAGCGGGAAAATATTATTGTGCTGGAGTATGCCCGTACCAAGGCTGGCCTTGTGGTGGACACGTTAATTGGGGAATTTCAAACGGTTATTAAACCCCTTGGCAAGCTTTTCATGAATTTGCGATGGGTCAGTGGAGCAACAATACTTGGGACTGGAGAAGTCGCGTTAATTCTTGATGTTCCGAAATTGATTCAATATATCCAGATGAAAGAATCAGAAAGTATTGCTGTTTCTGGAGATGTTTGATCCTGTTCGTAGTTATTACTTAGAAATAATATTTTCCGGGATTACTATTGAAAACAATTAAAGTAATGATTGTTGATGACTCCGCTTCAGTGCGAATGATTCTCCGGCAGGTGCTTGAACAGGATCCGGAAATCGAGGTGATTGCAGCTGCACATGATCCCTTTATCGCCGATAATTATCTTAAAAAGGCATGGCCTGATGTTATTATTCTAGATGTTGAGATGCCTAAGAAGGATGGGATAACCTACCTCCGGGAGATCATGCAGAGAAAGCCCACCCCTGTTGTAATCTGCTCTTCCTTTACCCAGAAAAACGCTACTATAACTATTGAGGCGATGAGAGCAGGAGCTGTAGAAATTCTGACTAAACCAAAAATTGGTGTGCAGGATTATTTAAGTGAAGCTTCTATGATGATTATTGATGCGGTTAAATCAGCATCACAGGTTAATCTCTCAACTTTGAAGAAAAACGTTAAATCTGCATCCATTCAACCCAGGGAAATAAAAACAAAGGATACAGGTCAGCTGCGGAAAATTGAACCACGCCATACGGCAGATGTAATCCTCTCATCTGCACCGGGGAAGGCAGTAACCGCGGATACAGAAAAATTTATAGCAATCGGAGCTTCAGCCGGCGGTACCCAGGCCATTGAAACAATATTGAAAGATCTTCCTGTCGATGTTCCCGGTATTGTAATTGTACAGCATATGCCTGAAAATTTTACCGAGGCATTTGCCCAGCGTCTTGACCACATATGCTCTTTGGATGTTAAAGAAGCTTCTGATGGCGACAGGATTGAACGGGGTACAGCCCTTGTGGCTCCGGGTAACCGGCATTGCCTGATTAAGAGGAACGGTCCCGCCTATGCGGTAGAAATAAAGGACGGCCCTCCGGTGAGCAGGCACCGTCCTGCCGTGGATGTTCTGTTTCGATCCGTGGCTAAGTTTGCCGGCAAAAATGCTCTCGGGATTATTTTAACCGGCATGGGAGATGATGGAGCGGCTGGTATGGTTGAAATGCGTAAATCGGGAGTCAAAACTATTGCCCAGGATGAGAATACTTCAATTGTATTCGGCATGCCGCGGGAAGCAATAAAAAGGGGAGCCGTTGATCTGGTTATGCCTCTTGGCGAAATACCCGGTGAGATGCTTCGGTATGGTAGAATGTAATGGGATTGCAGAATTTTCTGGCAGAATTTTAGTTGGCCTTTTTCTTTTTTTTCATACGCATCATCTTGTTGAAGATCGCCAGGTCTTCATGAAGTTTTTCCAGAATGTCTTCCTTCAAAATATTATTTTCAATAAAATACCGGCCTATCGGGAGCTGCCTGTTGAACTGTTTTGCCAGAATGGCGCGATACTGAAAATGGTTGATATACCCGAGACGAAAGGCACATTCACCGAAAAGCTCCCGGTAGTTTTTTTCTTTAAGAATAGTAGCTATTTCAGCATTGGTGATGATCTGCCAGTTGAGGGCAATCTGTCCGAATGACGGCCTCTGCTTTCTCTGCCATTGTAAAGCCTCAAGGAGACTTTGAAGAGTTATGTGACCGCAATAATAGAGATACTGGCCAAGGAGGAGCTCGGTTTGAGGCAGTCTCATAAAAGCTGAATTGTTTTGCCTGAAGGTTTTTTTATTCTGTTCTGACTTTTCCTTTTCGGTCCCGCCTTTAGTCCCTGAATCAGATGTTTCTTTTTTTCGTTTTTTAGAGGAAAATGTCTTTTTTCTTTTTCTGGTATTTCCTTTGTATCTTCCCTTGAAATTTTTTTTGCTTTTGGTTGTGCTGTCTGCTGACGGTGGAGGGGAGGTCGTTTCGAGGATCAGGGTTTTTCCGTCCATGTAGCCGTTAAGGATGAAGTAGGCATTGCTGATTTTTTTGAATTGAATTTCAAGGTTTTTCTGGCTCTGTCCCAGAATACGTGCTCTGTCGGGGTGATTTTCCAGGGCGAGTTTTTTGTAGGCATCCCGGAGGGTGTTTTTATGCAGTTTTTGAATATTAGAAAGATGAACTCTGGTTGACTTTGAAAACAGAATTCTATATGCGTTCAGCAAGTCTGTCCGGGTTACGGCCTGTTTTTTTATCATAATCCTGTAAAAATATTCAAAATATATTTAAAAAATGTAATTGCATATTAACTCCCTAAGAATATAAGCAGTAATGATGAGTTCAAGCAATATTTATTGATTATAGGAAAACTTTTTCAGTAGAAATAACCTCAAAAGAAGGAGTGTGCGGCCCCTGCAGGAGGCCGTACACTCCTTCTTTTGAGAGAAATGATATCCTAAAATATTTATGTACAAATTTTAAAAGGAAGATTGCAATGAAAGATGTTATAATTATCGGTGCGGGCCCCGGAGGTTTGAGCGCTTCAATTTATGCTATTCGAGCAGGACTTGATGTCCAGTTGCTTGAGAAGTTTTCACCCGGCGGCCAGGTGATGAATACCTTTGAAGTTGAAAATTATCCCGGTTTTGTTGATCCCGTTGCGGGATGGGAGCTTATGTCTAAAATGGAAGAACAGGCAAAACGTCTCGGAGTTCAGTTTGAGCAGGGGGATGTGACGGCAATCCAGAAAAATGAAGAACAGAACATTTTTACTGTCCGACTGACCGATAACAGGGTATTGGAAAGTAGAACCGTCATAATTGCCACAGGGGCCTCTCTTAAAAAGCTGGGCGTTGAGGGAGAAGAGGATTTTACGGGTCGCGGCGTATCATATTGTGCAACCTGTGATGGAGCCTTTTTTAAAGAAAAGATAACCGCAGTTGTCGGTGGTGGTGATGTGGCCCTTGAAGAGGCTGTTTTTTTGACACGCTTTGCGGATAAAGTGTATATCATTCATCGCAGGGACGAATTCAGGGGAACAAAAATTCTTCAGCAGCGGCTTCTTGATAATGAAAAAATAATACCTGTCTATGATACGATTGTTGATTCTATAAACGGTGAAGGAAAGGTTGAGTCGATTTCTTTAACGAATAAAAAGACGAAGGAAAAACAGGACCTGCCGGTAGACGGTGTTTTTATTTTTGTCGGATATGCAGCTAATACTGATTTTGTTCAGGAAGAATTGCTGAACCCCCAGGGTGAGGTTGTTGTGGATATGGAAATGCGTACTGCCGTGACGGGACTTTTTGCAGTCGGAGATGTGCGGAGTGATTCTAAAAGACAGATCGTTATGGCTGCTGCAGATGGTGCATCGGCAGCTATGAACGCCTATGAGTATATAGTTAACAGTGATATGCCGTAGTAATTTTTACGGTGAAAAACTGGATATTTTTTATCAGGGGTAAGGAAGAATGAAAAAGAAAATACTCGTCACGGTTGTTATACTGGCTGCCCTTGGGGCGGTCAGCTGCGGATTTTGGAAATACTCTGATGTAAAGGCTCATATCGATAAAATGATAGAATACCAGTACAGTTATATAGAAAAGCTTGAAAAGGCAGAAAAAGGGGAAGATATTGCCCAGGCCATGGATGAGTATATCGATACAATGATTCAATTCGGTTTTGATATGCGGAAATTAACTGAAAAATATCCAGAACTGCAAAAAGATGAGCCTCCCGAAGAATTGAAGGGACATTTTAATAAACTTAATGAAACCATCTCTATTGTCAGTACTCGTGTTGCGGGCCCATTACAGCGTTACAGTCTCGACCCTGTAGTGTTGAAGGCCCAGAAGCGTTATACTGAAAGGCTGCTGCAGCTCAGTACCGATTCACCGAAAAAATAATCCTGTATTTTTTTTCCAGTGGAAATTGATTAAACTATTCTTTGAAGTCAGCGACTGCTTCAATGCATTCCCAGAGTCTGTCCCTCAATGTTTTTAGCCTGATTTCATCGATTTTAAGAAAGTCAAAGTTGAAATGCTGTTCATTCAGGAAAAGCGACCGGGATACTGAAAGTTTTATGATGGGTATACCTGAGGTGCAGTATTTTTTCATGATATAACTTTCAAAAAGCGGATGGTTGAGGCTGAACCTCGCGGATACGGTGCCTTTCTCCCGGGAGAATTTCTTTTTCAGCAATTCAAGAAAACGCTCCGCCGTGTCATCGGGGGCACAGGGGTTTACAGGCACATCGTCCAAAAGTCTGTTTTGCACTGTAAAGAGGGGCCTGGGGGCCCCGGAGGATGGTGCCGAGGCTGAGACGGTATGACAGTCAAGAATTAGTTTTATCTGCCCTGTGTTGATTATCTTTTCAGCGGTCTCATGAAAGGGGAAGTAATGCCTTTTTAGAATATTTGCCAGAGCGATTTCATCGGGAAAATGGTCGGGAAGAAATATATCTTTATTGCGGGATGTCATTTTATTTATTACCGATCGTGAATTGCTTTTTAACGCGGTATATGGTCTGTCGAGATCGATAAAAAGACGTGAAATATCAGTATGAAGATAGTGTGCCCGGGTGTCGGGAAATGAAAAGAGTTCAATTGCCCCGGTATCAGCTTCCAGAAAAATATCATGCTTTTCAAGGATAATATAATCTTTCAGCTCTTCAGGAACCTGGTATCCTCCATGGGGAATAAGTATTAAGATGTCCTGATTTTTCTGGTTCATAATGTTTTTGGTCTGAAAAGTTGTTGATTATTTACTCATATTTCAGCGACACTATGGTTTCAACTGTTTTTGTAGAAAAGCAGTATTTATTTTTAATGAAAATAAAGTCCAAAGAGGGCAGGTGTGGCCCTCTTCGGAACGATAATACACTGATAGCGATGAAAAATAAAAAAGCGGCAAAGGCATTTCTTTTCGATTTTGATGGAACCCTGGTTGATACCATGGGCGGCTATGCTGATATCGCTGCAACACTCATCAGCTCCCGATTCTCTGATATTTCTTTTGATACAGCCCGTATGCTGTATCTTGAGACCTCGGGTATACCTTTTTTTCAGCAGCTCGAAATTATTCTTCCGGGGCATCGGGGCAACGGGGAGCTTGCCGCTGTATTTGAAAAGGAAAAACAGAAGGGACTTTTTGCCGCTGATTTCTCTGATGATGCCCGGCTGGCAATCAATGAACTGAGAAAAAAGGGCTGTCTTGTCGGCATATCTTCTAATAATTTTCAGGAGATGGTAGACCGGTTTACGGCAGATCATAAACTTGAATTTGACACGGTCATGGGATTCGCCCCGGGTTTTGAAAAAGGGAAAGACCATTTTGATAAGTTTTGTCGTGATTTTAATCTTCTCCCTGATGATGTTCTTTTTGTCGGAGATTCCCTGAAGGATGCTGAAAAGGCAATGACTAATAATGTTTCTTTTATTGGCCTTACGGGGATTTTCTCTTCTGAAGACTTTAAAAGAGCAATACAAGAAGTTGACGTTATCGATTCTTTAATAGAACTGCTTGAAATATGAAAATGATTGGCATCTCCACCGGTGATTTGTGGTCTCTGGTTTTGGCCGGCGAGATGTTTATAATGCTGTAGATTTGAAGTCTGTTGAGGCTTCTTTAAAATGTTTATTAGTGAAAAGGTGAAGGGTATATCTATGAAATTAAAAAAGAATCAGATTTTTGGTATAGTCGGTTTGCTGCTTTTGCTTGGCATTGCAATTCAACTTCTTCTTCCTGAAGAGGAGATGCCTGCTGGGTTTATTATTAAGGAAACCGCGGGCATCAGTATCGACGATGTTAAAGACGCGATGAAGCGGGTTAATTTTGAAGACCGGGAGAACCTGAAGTTGTTCAGTGAAGAGACAGTAAACCGGTATACCTTTAAATATTTCAAGTTTCTTCAGAAAAAGTTCAGTAAATCGGGGAATTTAAGCCAGCATCTTGCCATGGTGAGGGAATACCTTTTTAACTCCATGGAGCCGGATGAAGCGGAGAAACTTTTTAACCTCTATAAAAAATTTATTGATTACGAAAGAAATCTCGCGGCTCGCCTGAAAGACTGGGGCAGGCCGGGATCTCCCGTTGGCGCGTTGCAAACTCTTAATAAAATACATGAATACCAGAAGAATGTATTTGGTGATGATGTGGCAGTAAAGCTTTTTGGTGCTGAAATAAAGGCAAAGGAATATCCGATACGAAAAAGCTCTATCGTGCATGATAATAATCTCTATGGCAAAGAGAAAGAAGAAAAACTGAAAGAGCTGAACCGGGATATGTGGGGAAAGGAAGATTCATCTCTTTCCGGTTCTGATCGCCCTTATGACCAGTACCGGGAAAAACTTGATATTTATTCCCGTGATTTAAGTGAACTTGAAGATGCGGAAAAAACTGAAAAGCTTTCTGATTACCGGAAAGAATTTTTTTCCGATGAGGTTATTGAACGTCTTGAAAAAAATGACCAGATACTCCTCGATCAGAAAAATGCTGAATCCCAGTATCGGGAAAAAGAGTCCCAGGTGCAGAGTGATCCGAACCTTACTGCTGAAGAAAAAGCTGATAAATTGATTGAACTCCAGGGAGAAATATTCGGTGATGACGCGGCGGCCTTTCGGAGAAGAGAAAATATCCGAAAAGGCCTGAAGAAGTAAAATTCTGAAGCGGGAGTGCCGGGTCCCTGCGGGGGCCCGGCACTCCCGCTTCAGAACAGCCTCAAGGGATTACTCTTCTTCCCGGATGAAGTAAAAAAGTATAATTGCGATGATGAGAAGTGACAGCAGTACCGGCCAGTCGCCGATTTTTGTATAGATTGTTTTTTCTCCATGAAGCTGAAAACTTCCCCCCATACTCTCTTTTTTGAAGAGGCTGGTCTCGCCTGTTATGTTTCCCCTTCGGTCTATCAGTGCAGAGATTCCTGAATTTGAAGCCCTCAGGACAGACCTTCGGTTTTCTATTGCCCTCAGTCGCGCGATATTAAGATGGAGACGCGGCATGACCCGGGGGCCGAACCAGGCGTCATTAGACATGTTGACCAGGAAAAGGGCTCCCTGGCGGACTGAATTTCTCACATGTTTCGGGTATACAATTTCAAAGCAGATCGAAAATCCTGCAGGCCCCACACCGGTGGTTACAGTCTTTCTTCCTTTTCCCCTGTCGAAGCGTGAAGGTGCCTGGTAGTAGGTGCCCAGAAGGGGGAAGACATCACCGGTCTCTCCAAAGGGTAGAAGAATCTGCTTGTCGTACCATGAAAGACGGTCGCCCTGTAATACATAGGCGCTGTTGAAAAGTCCTTTCCCGGAGCTCGTTTTTCTGACGCCCCCGGCGATGAGGGTTGCTTTTTCCGGGAGTAGCGAAACGAGACGGGCAAAAAGCTCGGGGGTCGTCTCCCGGGGATTGTTCAGAACCGTTTCGGGCCACAATACAATTGCGGGTTTCTCTCTACTTTTTACCGCTTCATCGGTCAGCCTGCCATAGGTATTGATGCGCCGGCTGAAGCTTCCGCTCCATCTCTCGCGGCTCGAAAAGTTTCCCTGTATGATGCGGGCCTTCAGAGTACTGCTTTGTTTTTCTGCGCCCCGAAGCATCGACATCCTGATGGTGCCGTAGAGGGGCGGGATGATAAGCAGGGCTGCCAGAACTCCCAGGGCGGCCAGCTCCTCTTTTTTAAGGGGTAGAAATTCTTTGAAGGTTGCTCCCCTCTCTTTGAGTAAAGAGAAGCAGTGATATATGAGGCTGTTGGCCAATACCACCATAAAGGAGAGGCCATATGGCCCGGTAATGTCAGCAGCCTGGGCCCAGGCCGACCATGATACCATGGAGTGGCCGAGAGATACCCAGGGAATGGTAAAAGGAAGTATTTCAATCAGGTACTCCGCAAACACCCAGAGGGCCGGAGGCATAATGACTGCCAGGATCTGATTTTTTTGCCGCAATAGAACCGACGCGGCGGTAAAGGAACCATAGATGAGTCCGTAGGGAAGCACCAGGGCGGTTAAAAAAAAGAACAGGGCGGTGAGAAAGTTTTTCTCATAGTGAATCATGATAGCGTGAAAAATGAAAAATGCCGTACCCGCGGCGGAAAAGAGGGTCCAGAGCATCCCGAGGGAAAAGGCCCGGGGAACCGTCACTCCCTTTCGGGAGAGAGCTGACATCAGGGGGATAAGAAATAAAAAGGCGCAGAAGCAGAGGGATGCATCAGGAAAACTGAGGGTGAAAAGAAGTGATGAGAAAAATACCAGTCGTATCATTCTGAAGAGTCTCGCGGCGTTACACTGCTGTCGGCTCTACCAGATCAATCTCAGGGGATTGATGATCTTTCCATGATGCATGAGCATGAAATGGAGATGGGGGCCCGTGCTGCGGCCCGTGCTTCCTATTTTGCCGATGGTCTTTCGCTTGGTTACCCAGTCACCCTTTTTTGAGATTATTCTTGAAAGATGAGCGTATATGGTGCTGTAGCCGTCACGGTGCTGAACTATTATCGTTTTTCCGAATCCGTCACGCCAGCCGGTGTAGATGACCATCCCTTCCCGGGCAGCCTTGATCGCTGTTCCCATGGGTGCCTGGATGTCTATGCCCGAATGAAAGGACATTGAGTGAAAGATGGGGTCGACCCGGTCTCCAAACATTGAAGTGAAATTGCCCCGGACAGGTATCTTGAAAATCCTATGATAGCTGTAGAGGGTCTCGATGAGAGGGTTTACCAGTTCAGGTTCTGAGTCTTTAAAAAAAGCCAGGCGAACGTCATCATTGGAAATCAGCTTTAAGAGCCTGGGGCGGTATTCACCGGTGACGGTTCCTTCGAAATCGAGTTTTTCTTCCATCGCGCCGATATCCCAGTAGTCGTCAAAGGTGAGAAGCACGCCGTTTTCCCGGGGAATGACGATAACTTCCTTTTCTTTTAATTGAAGAGACGCCAGAAACGGATTGGCCCCTATGATTGTACCGATGGTTATCCGGTACCGCCGGGCAATTGTCCAGAGGGTCTCATTTTTGGAAACAGTATGAAATTTCAGCCTCACGCCCGGATCCCGGGGATAGGTTTTTACAAAGCGGATATATTCTTTACCGTCGGTGAAAATGGGAAATCCATCCCGGGTGATGTAGCTTTTGTCTGCAATTGAGACGCCGTCAACAATAAAGGTGTTTATAATGTTGGCTGTAAATATAACGAGAAGCAGCAGTGCCCCGATGCCGGAAAGGGCGAGGCGGATATATCTCATCTGGTAATTTGTCAGGGGAAGTCCGTTTGTCATTTTTTGCTCCCAAGCATTTTTGATTTGTTTGCTGCTTTTTCTATAGCGTCCATTACGATGCCGGAAAACCCTGATTTCTCAAGAACATGAACCGCCTCAATGGTTGTGCCGCCGGGGCTGGTAACCATATCGCGCAGGGCCAGGGGATTCTCTCCACTCTGGATAACCAGTTCTGCCGCTCCCTTCACTGTTTGTGCCGCAAGTTCGAGGGCCTGCTGTCTCGGGATGCCCATTTTTACCGCCCCGTCAGCCATTGCCTGTATAAATGTAAAGACATAGGCGGGGCCGCTGCCTGAGACTCCCGTAACCGCATCCATCAGGCTTTCGGCCATGACAAGAACACGGCCCGTGGCGCTGAAGATTTCCCGGGCCATGGTAATGTCATCGTCACTGCATGAGGTATCCGGTGAAATGACGGTCATTCCCTGTTGTACCAGGGCAGGGGTGTTCGGCATTGCGCGTATAAGTTTAATGGTGCCGGGAGTGACTTCCTTCATGGTCTGGAGGGTTACGCCCGCGGCAACCGAGATGACAATCTGGTTTTGCAGTGCTGAATTGATGTCTTTTAAAAGAGATGAAATAACCGGGGGTTTTACTCCCAGGATAATGATGTCACTTGCGCGGGCCGCCTCTTCGGCAGAAGCGGCGGTTTCTATATTTTTGGTACCGGTAAGGCTTTCAAGGCGCCCGGGGTCAGCGTCAAAGGCGATAATTTTTTTCAGCTCAGCATTTTCAGAAAGCCCCTTGATGATGGCGCTCCCCATGTTGCCGGTTCCGATTACCGCTGCTGTTTTGTCTTTTAATCTGCTCAAATGTATGTCCTTTCTCCAAAAATAAGGCTTCCTACCCGGATAAGCGTTGCCCCTTCTTCGATGGCCTTTTCAAAATCACCGGACATTCCCATGGAGAGTTCTTTCAGGGATATGCCGAAGGTCTCATTTGTTTCAGCCATAAGCCTGCGTGTTTCACTGAAAGCGTGACGCACCGGCTTTTCATCGGTCGTAAAGGGAGCCATGGTCATGAATCCCTCGAGACGTATGTTTTTCAGAGTCAGAACTTCCCGTACCAGATCTGTCAGCTGGTCTGGTGCTACCCCGCTTTTAGCTGTCTCGCCGGAGGTATTCACCTGGATGAGAATTTTTTGTATTTTATCTATCTTTTCCGCCTCTCTGTTTATCTTATCGGCGGTAGACTGCTTATCAATTGAGTGAATCAGGTCAAAAAGTTCTACGGCTTCCCGTGCTTTATTAGACTGAAGGTGGCCTATCATATGGAAGGCCGCCTCTCCGGTGAGCAGTGGAATCTTGTTTTTTGCTTCCTGTATCTTATTCTCTCCCAGGAGAAGTATCCCCTGGTCGATGGCTTCCTGTACAATGGGTGCGGGAAAGGTCTTTGATACGGCAACTATCCGTACAGACTCAGGTTCTCTCCCTGATTTTACGGCTGCAGCTGCAGCTTTTTCCCTTACCGCATGATAGTTCTCAATAATGGTCATGCTCAATCCGAATTTTAGCGCGAAACAGGGGAAGAAAAGGCAACATCCATTTTGCTTTTTTGACTGATCGTCCCTGTTCAGTATTAAATATCTTTAGTAGCAAAGTGAATTACCCTCTTTCGAGAAAAGAATACATATCACTTTTAATTAATGAATTAATGGATAAAATTAACCTGGTTGTCAAGGAAAATATGCTTTTAAGCGACCAACTGGACTGACAATGAAAAAAAAGGGAGAAGGGGTAAGGAAGTAAAAGAAATTCTGCCTTATCCAGGAAATATTAAATAATTGTATTGATTATCAATTGTGCGGTAAGATGATGACTGGTAAAAATTACGGATTTAATGCTTGTATTCATCATTTTACTATTGACTTCCTGTAGGGGAGAGGGCATTATATTGTTCATATTTCCCGGGGAAATATGAGACTGCATTCTATTCGAATATAACGAGGAAGGAACCTGAATGACCTACGCTGATCCAGTACACCGTTCACTTTTACCCCTGTTAATCTTTAACACCGCATTTATGACTGTTTTTATCTATTATGCCATTTCATTCCAGTTCAGGAAAAAAGACCCGGCCGATGCGGCACGGCTCCATGATAGCTTTCTCGGCTTTTTCTTCCATTCTTTCTGGTTCTGGCTGGTTGATCCGATTGTTAAATTTCTCGCCTTTCTGCGAATGACTCCTAACAGCGTTACTTCCCTTTCAATACTTTTGTCAATATACACCGGCTATGTATTTGCCATAGGAAGCCTCAACTGGGCAGGGTGGCTGGTTATTATCAGCGGTACCTTTGATCTCTTAGATGGCAGACTGGCCCGTTTGACGAACCAGACTACCGAGGCAGGGGCCTATTACGATTCATGCATGGACCGGTATAACGATTCGTTTGTCTATATGGGCCTCGGTTTATATTTTGTGGGAAGAAATTTTACCCTTGCCGCTGATTCTTTCACCGTTTCAAGGCTTGATTTATTTATGCTTCTTGTCGCCATGTTTTTAATTGTAGGATCTCAGGTTATGAGTTACGCGAAGGCGAAGGGAGAGGCCATGGGGTTTAACACCAAGAGAGGTCTCATGCAGCGCCCTGAGAGGGTAATGTTTCTCGGGGCCATCGGTGTTACTTATCCATTCTATAAAATTGTTGCAGAGCGTAACCAGTTTCATCCCGAGGTGGTGCTTATGGGCGGCATCATTATTATGGCGGTACTGGTGAACTATTCGGCAATAGTCAGAATCGTGGTGCTTTTTCGGAAGATAAAGCAGTCAGAAAAAGAAGGAAAGACCGGCCAGTAGCATAAATATGAGCGATGTTCTCGGATACCATTACCTCGCGGAATATCACAGCTGTGATGTGTCTGTAATTAACAGTGAGTCTGATATTTCAGAAATTCTTCTCGAGGCTGCCCGCATTTCCGGGGCGACTATAATTGATTCTTTTTTTCATTCCTTTTCTCCCCAGGGTGTGAGCGGTGTTATTGTTATCGCCGAATCGCACCTTTCTATTCATACATGGCCCGAGCATGGATACGCGGCGGTTGATCTCTTCAGCTGCGGTGATTTCGATTACCAGAAAGCCCTCGATTATATCGGTGACGGCCTTGTTTCCGAAGAGCGAATATATTCAGTTGTCGAACGGGGGAACCTTGCAGGGCGAAGTGTAAAAAAAGTTGGGGCCCCGGTTTCAGAAGATTTGTAAATATTATTTATTTGCCCTTTTTTTTATTCGATAGATGAATATAAACAGCAGCAGAACCGCTGCGGCAGTCAATATATCATACAGCTCCATTTCACGACAATCCCGGCAGGTTTCTGAACCGGAATAAAGAGTCTCAACCCCGTGATGGTGGTGTATGGAATTTCTTTCTATCATATAACTAACTGGTTTTTTTGCTGACACTATGTTACTGAAAAAGTTAAAGAAACATACACTGCGAAATCTTCTCCTTCGAATATCCCTTTTTCCTGTTGGGATGATTATTGCTTCTGTAATGGCTGTAGTCATCATATCGAGTATCATGCTTGAAGACAGGACTGATGAGTATGTTCGTGAAGCGGGAAAACAGGTGGTTGTAGAAACGGCAGAGACTCTAAAGGCCACAGGAGAAGCAACTCTCCGTGAGCAGACCGCTGCAATTGTTAAGCAGGTTGACCTGTTCCTGAGGCTCCATCCCGGAATGACGCGGGCCGGCTTGAAGAAAAACAGGGATTTTAGAAATCTTGTACTCCGGAGAAGCGGAGATACGGGCTACAGCCTGATTGTTGATAAGACAGAGGAACGGGTACTGCTGCATTTCAGGAAAGGCTTTGAAGGTCTCTCTCTGGGAAAGGTTATCGCAAATCATAAAAATATGCAGGTCCCCGGCACGTCAGGTGAGCATTATTCCGGCTACTACTGGTGGAATAACGATGAGGGAAAGCGCATAAAGAAGTTTTTTTATCTAATGAAGGTTGCCCGGAGAACTTCTGACAGAGGGGAAATTGCCGTAGCCTGTACCATACAGTATGATGAGTTTGTGAAACCTGTTGCTACTATTCAGGCTCTGATGAAGGGAGCGACAGAGCGGATCCTTTTGGTGTCTCGCCGTTTTATAGCTGTAACCGGTATTATTATTTTTTTTCTTCTCGGTGCAGGTTTATTAGGGGCTTTCTCGAGTTTTATTATACAGGTGAGAAAAATAGAGCGTCCTATTGGTGAGCTTCTTGACAGTACCCGGCAGCTGAAAATGGGTAATCTTGATCACCGGGTACAGATCGATGAACCCGTTGAATTCAACCTTCTGGCTGATTCCTTTAATCAGATGACTGATGAACTCGGTGAGCACCAGAACCAGCTCGAGAAAAAGGTTGAGCAGCGGACGACCCAGATTCAGCTTTCTGAACAGAAATACCGTAATCTCGTTGAGTCGACCGGTGATATCGTGTTTTCCCTCGATTCTGAGTTTCGATTTCTTACGGTAAACAGGGCTTTGAGGCGTCAGCTCGGTTTTGAGCCGGTTGAAGTCCTCGGTACCCCTCTCTATGATTTGCTGCACAGCGCGTCAGAAAAGGAGGCCCAGATTGATAGAAGCCTTTTTTTTGACAAGCTCCGTTCTCTTGAAAATGACGGGGATACTATTTCCGTAAAAACTTCCTTTCGCCAGAAATATTCTACTGAGCCCCGGGACCTGAGGGTCAAGCTTGAATACTTTATGACTAAACCTGATGTGGAAATTCTCGGAAAAGCTTCAGGTGTGGCCGCCGACTCACTCCAGGAGCTCCTGGTTGGAGAAAGCCAGGGTTATGTGACCAATAATTATATTATTAATGCTGAAAATATCAGCCAGAGGATTACCCGGAATCTTGTCAAATATGTAAACAAGAGCACGGCGGTCAGTATCAGAATATCTGTTCGTGAAATGATTATCAATGCCATTGAACATGGGAACCTGAAGATATCCTTTAAAGAAAAAACCGAGGCCCAGAGGGAGGGGGACTATATGCAGCTTCTCAATGAACGGCAGAATGATGCTCGCTACAGCGCCCGAAAGGTAGAGGTCGATTACGCCCTTTCGCAGATTGAATTTTCAGTCCGTATCAAGGACCAGGGAGAAGGCTTTGATCATCAGGCAGTGATGGCCAGGGGTGTTGAGGGTGTTAACCGGGAAATGATGATGCATGGCCGCGGCATTAATATGGCCATGGCAGCCTTCGATCGAATCGTTTACAATGAAGCGGGGAATGAGGTCTTTCTGGTAAAGCATATCAAGGGGTAGGTCTGCATGGTTTTTCATTGCGGGCCGGATGCTCTATTTCTAAAAAATAGTTGCTTTATTCAATCTTCCTGTTCAGTGTGCTGAAAACTCCGGAGCAAACCATTGAACATATATGCTATTCTTATTTCGTTTTTAATGTGCGCCACAGGTCTGCTGGTTGTCTATCTGACCGCCACACACTGGGACCACCCGGGCAAAACAATCAGGATAAAAATGTCTGAGATCGGTTACGGTCTTCTCTTTATTGTAAATGGATTTTTTGCTCTTGTCCTCTTTCGATATGAAAATATTTCATTTGAAACCGGCGTTCAGCTTTATAAGTGGATTTGTTTTATCTTTGCTGCAATCCTTATTTTTGTATGGGTATTCAATGTATTAGTTACTTACATCAGAATTAAAAGACAGCCTGAGCTTTTAGATGTCGATGCTGAACCCTGTAGAGATTTTGATACCTATTTCTCCCGTCTTGAAAAGACCTATGAGATCGATACCGGCAAAAAGGATATCATCAAGGACCTTTCGAGAAAGTTTCTTCATTTTTTAATAATTGCAGTTGTTGTTCTTTCCCATGAGTACGCCTTTTCCATGAAGGACAGCCTCGCGTCATGGGGCATGACTCCCCTGGCGGGAAGAAATTTTGTCTATTTTACCGCTGCTTTTTCATTTATCCTGATGTTTACCTCTGAGGATATTCTCCGGGTCTATAATTTTAAGCTTCTTCCTGACTGGGCATTAAAGTGGATTGATAAATCCCTGGAGCTTAAAAGCGAGAAGTATACCTATATCAGTTCGGTTCCCTTTCTTCTATCTCTCATGATTTTTCTTCTTGCCCCTTTTCAGGTTCTTCTCTGTGCCTGTGTGGTTTCCTGTATTTCTGATTCCCTGGCCTCTATTGTGGGAAAATCCTTTGGCCGTCACAAGCTCAAGGGATTCGGCTATTTCCCTGAAAAATCATGGGAAGGTTTGATCGCCGGCGCCCTTTCAGCCTTCGTGGGAGTGTATCTTGTTTTTGAATTTTACCCCATGGCGGGAGTTACGCTGCCCTGGCAGCTCGGATTTGCCGGTATCGCCACGGTGAGCTTTATCTATGCTGACTGCTTTGCCCGCTACGTTGTGGATAATATCAACAATACGGTTCTTCCCGGCGCCTTTACCTGGATTGCTATACTCCTGTTTTTATAAGGGGGGAAGTTTACAAAAGGCATCATGGGCAGTTGCCCGTATCATAAAAGCAGAAGGGTGTCTCGAAATAATTAACTTTTATTTTTAGCCAGTATTGAAAAAATCGTTAATTCCTGATGTTCCAGATTCGTATACTGTATGTGTACCTCCATGCAGAAATTAAAAAAAGCTTCACATGCTATAATCTTTAGTTTTGTGTGAGAGTTCTTCATGATAACATTAAGTTCAATATTTTTTTCTTCATTTTTAATTGCATTCTCAGGTGCAGTGATGCCCGGACCATTATTAACTGTAACAATAAGTGAAAGTACGAAAAGAGGATTTAAAGTGGGCCCATTAGTAATATTAGGCCATGGAATCCTTGAGCTGGCTCTAGTTGTTTCGATAATTTTTGGTTTAGCTCCTTTTTTAAATAAAACTTCTGTTTTTATTGTTATAGCAATTGCCGGTTCTGCAATTTTAATGTGGATGGCTTTGGGCATGTTAAAGTCAATTCCGAAATTGACTTTAACATTCAATGTTGATGATGAACAGAAAAAAAATAAACTTGTTTTTTCTGGTTTATTTCTAAGTTTAATCAATCCATATTGGATAATCTGGTGGGTGTCAATTGGACTCGGTTATATCCTGCATTCTCTAAAGGTAGGAACTCTTGGTGTAATTTTTTTCTTTGTTGGTCATATACTTGCAGATCTAGTGTGGTATACATTTATTTCTTTTTCTGTATCAAAGGGCAGTTCTTTTCTCAATGATAAAATGTATAAAATATTAATAGCAGTTTGTGCAATATTTTTAGTATTTTTTTCAATCATGTTTGGATACTCGGGTGTTCGAAAATTTATTGCCATGTAAATTGAACAAAAAATAAAATAATTCCTGCCAATATATAACGTTTTGTTGGAATAAATCGTGTTCTGGTAAGAACTCTTAAGGTGCTTGCTGCCGGCTGTGTCGACTTAATGTAATCCCCGGTGATGAAATGTATTCTGCGTCAGGGAGTTTTTACAAATTGTAGAAAAAAAGCTTGCAGGATTCAATATTAGAGTCTTTTTTAGGTCTGGCTCTAGAATGCTATTTTAAGAGTTTGAATAAATATTACCCGAGTGTGAATATATGCAGTTGCCCCAGCCAGTTTTTTCCCTTTCAGTTATCCTGGTAACTACCGGCGTCTCTCTGCTAGCGTGGAAAAAAAGTAATCTTCTGGAGAGGATGCTTTTTTCAACAGGAGAGATTATTGATAATCGTGATTATTTACGGTTGATCTCTTCTATTTTTATTCACGCGAATATACCGCATCTTCTTTTTAATATGTTCAGTTTTTATTCCTTTGCGGAAGGTATCGAGGTACAGTTCGGATACAAGATAATAGCTTATATCTACTTTTACAGTGCCATAGGCGGCAGTCTCCTTTCCCTGATAATGAACCGGAAAAACAGGGAGTACCGTGCTCTCGGCGCCTCGGGTGCTGTGTGTGGAATAATTTTTGCATCTATTTTCCTCCTTCCGGGAGGAAGCGTTTATATTTTTCTGATACCCTTTCCGGTTCCTGTCTGGGCGTATGCAATACTCTTTGTTGTGATTTCAATCTATGGTATTGGCAGCCAGAGGGGACGCATTGGTCATGATGCTCATCTGGGGGGGGCGCTGACGGGAATAATCATTGTCCTGACAATTAAACCTGAAGCCCTGTTTGAGAACTATTTACTACTCGCTATTATTTTAATACCGATAATTATATTTTTTATTTTTAAAAACGAAATAGAATCACTGCTTAAGCAGTGATTCTATTGAGATCCCGTCAGCTCGGGGTCATGCGAATGCAGCTACGGATTACTCTCTGAAGGGGCACTGGCAGCGTGCATGGCCAGCAGGCTGAGTGAAAAATATTCTTACTTTAATAATGTATAATAAATATTCTGGAGGAAATGCAATGAACTGTACCACTAAAAGGTTTTATAGGGGACTACTTGCCGGATTGCTGCTGTTTGCTGTTGTTCCTGCTTTTGCTCAGGAGCAAAAGCAGAAACTTCCTAAATATGAATTGAAAGAAGGACCATTTAAAGCCTCTATGAAGGGTATCGCTGAAATTAACGTACCGAAAGGCTATGTTTTTGCAGATGGATATAATACCCGGATTATCATGCGGATGATGGGAAACCAGGAAACAGACATGGAAGTCGGTTATCTTGCTCCCAAGAATGAGAACTGGTTTCTGGTTTTCGAATTCAGTGAAACTGGTTATGTAAAGGATGATGAAAAGGATTCTCTTGATGCCGATGCAATATTCAAATCATTAAAAAAAGGTGATGAAGAAGGCAATGAATGGCGCCGTAATCACGGGGTTGCAGAAATGCACCTGGAAAAATGGCTGAAGAAGCCTCACTATGATACAAAAACAAATAATCTCGAATGGGGGACTCTTTCTATGTCTGAGGGAAGCAAGGTAATCAACTATAATATACGATATCTTGGTCGCTCAGGGGTAATGGAAGTTATCCTGGTTTCCGGAGATAAAAATTTTAATCCCGCCCTCAAGGCATCAAAAAAACTTCTGAGTCAATATAATTATACCAGCGGTAATCGTTATGCTGAGTATGTTGAAGGTGACAAGATAGCCGAGTATGGACTTACCGCCCTCGTCACTGGAGGAGCCTTTGCTGCTGCTGTTAAAACAGGATTGCTTCAAAAGTTTTGGAAATTTATCGTCGCCGGTATAGCCGGTATCGGTGCCTTTTTTAAACGTTTCTTTGGCAAAAAAGGAAATGATTCTGAAGAAATTTAACAGCCGGTAATAATGAATTGTTAATTGTGATGTGGCGTATAAATGATGAATGTTGAAGTATCTCTTTTTCTGGTTTTTTTGCTTCTCTATATTCTTGAGGGAAGCAAATTGATAATCAGTGGTGCCGTTGTTTTTACACCGCGTCTATTTAAAAAGCATGAATTCAGCTTTACACGTGAAAGGCCTGCTTTTGGAAAAAAAAGGCTTACATTTCAGTCCCTGCTGCCATCTACGAGTTGTACTTTTGTATGTGCTGAACTGCCGGTTTTTATATCACCAGAAGGCGTTGTAAGAAATCCTTCGTTTAATGATGGTTTTATAGATAATTATTTTTTCCGTCATGAAGAAATATCCAGGGTGGCGGTTGGTGGTACGGATATTTTTATCAATGACTTAAAATTTTTAACCTTTTCTTCTGGAGAAGAGACTCGTTTCTGGAAAGATTTTCTAGTCGCCGTAGCGAAAGAGAAGAAAAATAAAAGAAAAAAAATTATTGATGAATTTTCAACAGAACTTTTTTCCAGTGAGAAGTTTGAAAGTCGCTATAAAATGTTTTCGGGAGAAATAAAATTTCTTGTTCCAGCAGTAATTATTTTGTGGATATATTCCCTGTTTGTTATTCCTGTTAATGTAATTGTTTTTGGTCTTGAAGTTTCATGGTTTTATCTTTTCGCAGGGCTTCTTTTCTGTCATACAGTAACCCTGTTTTTTTCTTATCGGGTTCATGTTTCACTGTATGGAAAGGAGAAAAGAGCTGACAGAATCCTTCAGATATTTACCGGGTTAATTTATACACCTGGATTATTGAGAATTATTAATTCCCTGAGTAGTAATTATTTTTTTGGATTTCATCCATTGACTGCAGCCCGCAGGTTTTGCAGCAGTGAGGATTATGAAAAATTCTTTTCCCGTTCCCTTCGTGATGTGACCTATTTCAACCTGGAAGGTGTGGGCGCAGAGGCTGAGAGTGTGATTGCCTGGCATTCCCGTATTATTGTTGAAGAGATGAAATCCATTACCCGCAAAGATGAAATAAATTTTAATCAATTAATAGCTCCTCCTGAAAGGGAGCAAGATGAAATGATTTCATTCTGTCCACGATGTCATTGTCAATATTCAAGAATTGATGGAGTATGCAGTGACTGCCAGGTAAAACTTGCACCCTTTGATAATAGAAATTGAATTTTAAAAAGCCTTACATGCCCGGTACTTTTTGCCAATATTTTAACGATTCGGTGGCATGAAGCAGCTACTGATAAAACTTGTTCTGCCCCATGTGCTGGCAGGTGGCAACGCAGATTACTTAATATCAATTAATTAAAAAAAAATAATTGAAGCGGGAAAGTTTAAGGCTATTGTTGACAGAATATACTCATATGAACAGGTAGCCGTGCTCAGCGATGTGTTGACAAAGGACACAAAAAAAATGTAGTTATAACCGTGGTAGAAGGCAATAAATAGCCGGAGATATCTTCAAGTTCTCCCAAAAACTATTGTAGATCTGGTTCCCGTTGACCATTATTTTATAATCAGGTTTAAACATTGACAAAAATTAGTGATCATGCAAAATACTTTTAGTAAATAAATTCCATAACTCCCAGGACACATAAATGAAATCACTTGCTGTATTATTTCTTCCTCTCGCAATTATCACATCACTGGTTTCATGCCAGAGTCAACAGAGAGCTTTTTCTTTGCCGGGTAAAAATACTTCTACAGAAAAAAACGAAAAAATGCGTATAGCCGTCATGGATCTAAAGGCTGATGATGTTTCAGAATCTACAGCCCGCAAGGTATCAGAGCTGATCCGTACAGAAATGGTAACAATTAAAGACTTTATTATCGTCGAACGTTCTCAAATGGGAAAAATTTTCAAAGAGCAGGGTTTACAGCAAACCGGGTGTACTGATCAGTCCTGTGCTGTAAAAGCCGGGCGGATGTTATCAGCACAGAAAATATTTGTAGGGAGCGTAATTAAGCTTGGCAGTAAAATTATAATTACCGGCAGAATTGTTGATGTTGAAAAAGGAACAGTAGATTTTTCAGGAAAATCATCTTCAAAGTCTTTAATGGATCTTGATATCGCATGCGGTCATTTAATACGTGATATAAACAGCAACATTACTGGAAATCGTTCTCACTCAGATACTAAAAAAATTTCGAAGGATGCTGGTTCATACAAATATGCCAATTTCAGCAGAGCTGATCTGCAGAGAATGCAATTTCCAAAGTATGATTTGAAATACGCTAACTTTCAGGGAGCAAATCTCCAGGGGGTTAATTTCAAGAAGGCAAAACTCAAGTATGCCAATATGAAGAATTCCAGTCTGAAAAATGCTGATTTACGAAAGGCTGACCTGAAATATGCCAATCTACGTGGGGCCGATCTCACCGGTGCAAACATTAAAGATGCAGAAATGGAATATACTAATCTTACGAGTACAAAAATTAAAAAAAAGTGGCGACTTTATATTACAAAGAATTGTAAAAATTATAGAAACGTACATTGGGTTGATTAAGACTAAACAGGAAAGTCCAATTCACAATCATGAACCTGAACAATACTATTGTGTAATCCGCGGCAACGTATTAATGATTATTGACTACGAACAGGAATATGTAAATTCCGGAGATACAATTTATATTCCTTCAAATTAAAACCGGGGAATTAAAAATATCGGAACAGAATCATTGGAATATCTAACAGCAAATGCACCAACTTTTGATAAAGATTATGAAAACAGGCTGTGGCCGGATTTATAG